>Ga0183100_1000124_pt1 | contig 52154 bp, 39 predicted proteins | sample Biomet2_FD_127789 | JGI IMG/M metagenome (GOLD analysis project Ga0183100, IMG submission 127789) | Microbial communities from bioreactor (seeded with anoxic lake sediment) at LBNL, California, USA - Biofuel metagenome 2 | ecosystem: Engineered > Bioreactor > Anaerobic > Unclassified ... | reverse complement strand
ACTGCTTCAACTTCCGGCTGGGTAGCTGATACCAATGCTCTTGGTTCGGTTGTACTTCCTAAGGATGCTTATACAGCAATATTCAAAGTTATCGGCGGCAAGAATGCCACAGGTACTGTATGGGTTGATGATTTCATGTTCATTGGCCGTGCAGGTGCTTGGGCAGGTCAGGACTGGAATACCGGAGTTGATATGCCTACCGGATGGATCTACTGGCTCCCTCCTGTTGGCGGTAATGATGGTGTTCTTGATGCCGGTTTTGAAAATACGAGAATAACTAAAGAAGCTTCTCACTCAGGTTCTTATTCTCTTAAATTCGACTTACCTGTCGGCAGAAGATCTCAGGACGGTTTTGTCGGTACTAAGAGATATTTGTTAAACGAACCTTCAGTATCTGGCAAAGATGCAAATAATGGTGATATTACAAACATGATGGTTAACCCGGGTGATATTATCAGAGTATCAGTTTGGGCAAAAGGCGCTAACTTAATTCCTGACTCCGCTGCTGCTGCTCCTGTTACATGGGCAGTCGGTTATACTTATGGATTCTTTAAGGGCAATGGCCATAATGACGGTTTCAATAACGTTGACGGTTATCCTAAAGATATGCAATTTGTTTTACCAAATGCCACTTCGTTTGACTGGAAGCAATTCTCTTTAGACATTCCGGTTCCAAACACACCGGATGCTAAAGCATTGGAAGTTAGATTACACGTTTATTCAAGATTTGTAGGTACAATTTATTTTGATGATTTAACTGTCGAAAAAATTGCAGCTACCAGTGTAAACGGAAAACAAATTCCAAGAACTTATGATCTGTCCCAGAATTATCCTAATCCGTTTAATCCTACTACAACTATAAATTATTCGCTTCCTAAATCGGGGAATATTTCTCTGATAGTATATGATGTATTAGGCAGAAAAGTTAGAACAATTCTAAATGGATTCCAAAATGCAGGTAATTTCCAGGCAGTTTGGGATGGTAAAGATGAATCCGGCAGAATAGTAAGTACTGGTATTTATTTCTATTCTCTAAGAGCTAATGATTTTTCATTAGTTAAAAAAATGATGATGTTAAAATAACATCACCTAATAATTAATTTCCTTTAAAACCGGATGTACAAAAAGTACATCCGGTTAATTAAATAAATAGGTATGCCTATGAAGATTTACATACGGATATTTAGCATAATAATAATATTACTTTCATCTTATTCACTTTTTGCCGGAACTACCGGTAAGATTTCCGGTAAAGTATATGATTCCAAGACACACGAATCATTGCCCGGAATAAATATAATTGTAGTCGGTACACCTTATGGTGCGGCATCGGATGTTGAGGGTAATTATTTTATTTTAAATTTGCCTCCGGGTAAATATGAACTAAAAGTCACCGGTATAGGCTATCAAACAGTTTCAATCAAAGATGTACGTGTTTCTGTTGACCAAACCACAAAAATTGATTTTGAGCTTTCACCTGTTTCTATTCAATTATCTGAAATAGTTGTTCAAAGCTCAAGACCAATCGTACAAAAAGATTTAACCTCCACTGAAGTTAAACTTTCCGGAGATGAGATATCCACCTTACCTGTTGAGGATGTATCTTCGTTAATCAATTTACAAGCCGGCGTTGTAGATGGGCATTTTAGAGGCGGCAGAAGCTCAGAGGTTAAATACCTTGTTGACGGTGTGTCTGTTAATGATGTTTATTCAGGCGACTTTTCAATGCAGGCCGAAGTAAATAATATCCAGGAACTGCAAGTTATAAGCGGAACTTTTAATGCGGAATATGGAGAAGCACTTTCCGGAATTGTTAATCAAATTACTAAAATAGCCGGAGATCATTACTCGGGCGATTTAACTTTTTACACCGGAGATTATATTTCTACTCATAAGAGTCTTTTCCCTAATATCAATCACATTTCTCCAAAAGATAACTATAATATACAGGGAAGTATTAGCGGACCGATACCCTATACAAAAAGTTTTGTAAAATTTTATATTTCAGGAAAATATTTGGATGACGAAGGATATCTTTATGGAAAAAGAATGTTCAATCCAAAAGACTCCTCAAATTTTTCTGCAAACGATAAGAGTAAATGGTACATAGGAGCTACCGGAGATAATAAATACGTTCCAATGAACTATTCCAAAAGATATACTTTGCAGGCAAAAATGCAGTTTGCCATTGGTAATGCAAAGGGATTAACAATTTCCGGTATGTTGCAAAATAGAGACTACAGGGACTATAACCAGATGTATTATCTAAACCCGGATGGAGATTATAAGAAATTTCAGAAAGGATATTTGTTCACCGGAACTTACAACCAAACCTTTGGTAAATCTTCTTTCTTAGATATTAGTACTTCATGGTTCCAAACAGACTATAAACAATATGTATATGCGGACCCGTTAGACAGCCGTTATGTTAACCCCGAACGTCAAAGAGATGTAAGCGGGAATGCCTTCTATACCGGCGGAACAGAAAATTGGCACTTTTATCATAAGACCAAAACTTTAACCGCTAAGGTAGATTTTACAAGCCAATTGAATATTTCTAATGAAGTGAAAGTTGGAGGTGAGTTTGATCAGCATAAATTAGATTATACTGACTATCAAATTCATATAGATGCGGGCAGCGGTTATGTACCTAAATTGCCGGAACCCGGTAGTTTTGATTATAATACTTATTTAAATAAACCTTATCAATTAGCTTTTTATTTACAAGATAAGTTTGAACTTGATTACCTCATCATTAATGCGGGAGTAAGATTTGATTTATTTCAGCCTGATGGAAGCTACTTAAATGATCCCAATAATATTGCTGTTCTGGATACACTCAGGCCCCCATTCCCCTCAGGATATTTTACAAAGGCAAAAATCAAATATCAATTTTCTCCGCGTTTAGGAATTTCTTATCCAATGTCTGACAAAGGCGCCGTACATATTTCATATGGTCATTTTTTCCAAATCCCGCCTTTTGAATATTTATACAGAAATCCAAATTTCAGAGTCCCTTTAACAGGCGTTTATCCTGACCTTATCGGGAACATAATAGGAAATGCAGATCTCCAGCCGCAAAGAACTACTATCTATGAAGTCGGTTTACAGCAGCAGCTTACTGAGTACATTGGGGCCACAATTACCGCCTATTATAAGGATATTCGTAACCTGCTGGGAACTGAAATATACATAAAAAATGAATTTAAGAAATTTGCAAAACTTGTTAACAGGGATTATGGCGCAGTAAGCGGTTTAACCATTACTTTAGACAAGCGATTTTCAGATGGTTTTTCCGCAAGTTTAGATTATACATATCAGGTTGCAAAAGGCAATGCATCTGATCCAAATGATGCCTATAATAAATCACAGGCAAATCCGCCAATTGCGGTTAATAAAGTTCTTGTTCCACTGGATTGGGACAGAAGACACTCTTTAAATTTTACGCTAACAGCGGGAATTCAAAATAATTTTATGGCTAGTCTTATCGGCCGGTTGGGATCCGGTTTGCCTTATACACCTGCTTTGCAAAATCAAAGGACAGGATTAGAAAATAGCGATTCCAGACCAACTGTTACTAATTTAGATTTATATATTACTAAGTATTTTACATTTATGGACAAGAATATTTCAGTCTTTCTAAAAATATATAATCTGTTAGATACTGAAAATGAATTAAATATTTTTAACGATACCGGACGCGCAGGGTATACTTTGGAACTAACCCGTGCTCAACAAGAGCCAAGGGGTGCAAATACTATTGCTGAATTTTTTAGACGGCCTGATTTTTACTCTGCCCCACGGCAGGTAATATTAGGTGCAACTCTATCTTTCTAATGGAGGAATAATGATATATTCGAACAAATATTTAAGTTTTATTTTATGTGCAGTATTATTTCTCATAACTTCTGATTATGTGAATGCACAAAAAATAGTAGATAAAACTAAAGGAAATCATAATTATATCAAAAAAGGTTATATGGATGGTAATTTAGTTAATACCGTTTATTACAATATGGGCGAAGTATCGGATTGGCAAAATGACCCCCTATATAGCGGTGTATGGCCAAAGGGTTCGGGCCATACCTATGTTGATGGCGTTGCAGTAATTGTTCAGGCTGAAGCTACGGCTCCCGACAATAGAATTATACATCCTCTAGAAACTAATTATTATGAATATACCCGCTATGATGTAGGTACCGGAGTTACTTACGGCTGGTGGCCATTACCCGGATATTTCAATCCTTATTTTTCTACTCCTGCTCAGAGCAGTGAACCAAATTCATGGCCAGTCTCCTGGCCGGACAGAAATTCTGACTGGAGCGGTAAATGGAATGGCTTTTTCGGGCTTGGCGTTTTGAATGCTGATCTCGAATCATATTTTGTAATGGATGACAATGAAGACCGGGAATATATTTTGAGAGATAGATTTCATCCCGATGCTGATGATACCACACGCGGCGGTTTGGGTATGCAGGTTCATACAAGAGGATTTCAATGGTCTCAGGTGCTTGCTGAAGATGTAATATTTTGGCTTTATGAAGTTACAAATATGGGCACTTATGATTACAGAAGAGCACTGTTTGCTCAATATGTTGACTGGGGCATTGGAGGTCATGATAACTCTTCAAACAATGCAGGTGACTATAATGAGGAATTGGATATGTCGTATGCATGGTCAACAACTACGGTTGGAAGCCCTGGCAATTGGTCACCGGTAGGAGTTGCAGGTTATGCATTCTTGGAAAGCCCCGGCATTTCTGACGATTATAAAGATAATGATGGCGATGGTTTAACTGACGAGCGCCGCGATAATAAGGCATCAGTTTTTATTAATACTGTTAATGAAGACCCCTATATTAAAGATGTAGCTCAGGATACCGTCAAATTTAGAAAATTTTATGGTTATCCCTGGAAAGCTCATTGGGATGCAGATGAGAATGCCAATTGGAATGGCTACATTGACGTAAATGAAAATGGTAAATATGATGTTGGTGAACCTTTAAGAGATGATGTCGGTTCTGATGGAATTGGACCTTATGATGATAACTATACAGGACCCGACTTTGATGGATCTGAAGGTAATGGCAAACCCGACCAGGGAGAACCTAATTTCGGTTTATTAGATAAAGACGAATCAGATCAGTTGGGCTTAACAGGATTTTTAATTTTTCCAACACATACTCCTTATGACCTGAATAATGATGAGCGCAACTGGGCAGGTCTTTCTGCCCTGCCCGCTCCTCACGGGCAATCATTAGTAGGTGTCAATTTGGCAAATTACTTTTCTTCATACTTTATTCATCTATTTGGAAGGAATACTTATGGAACAATGACAGGCCAGACTCAATTGACCGGTGAAACAGAGCGTTTCTCAATGTCATTGATTTTTGCAATTGGTACTTCAGATCTTTTCAGACGGAAAAAGACCGTTCAGCAAATTTACAATGCTAATTACCATTTTGCCAAACCTCCGGAAAAGCCGACGGTTAAAGCGGTAGAAGGTGATCAAAGGATAACTCTTTATTGGGATAATAAAGCGGAAAATTCTTTCGATGCATTTTATCAAAGAATTAATTTTGAGGGTTATCGTGTTTACAGAAGCACCGAGGCAAACTTTTTAGAAGATAAAATTATAACAGATGCAAACGGACAGCCGATATTTAGGAAACCGATTGCTCAGTTTGATCTTGTTGATGGTGTAACCGGTTTGCATCCTATTGATGTTGCCGGTGCAAAGTTCTATTTAGGCGATGATAGCGGTTTAAAACACTCATTTACAGACACTACGGTTCAGAACGGTCAGACTTATTATTATGCAGTAGTCTCTTATGATAAAGGATTTACTGATACAAGTGTGGCAGGTGTTTTCCAGGGTATTCCTCCTTCTGAAACTACCAGCATAATTAAATTAGTTAACGGAAAGTATAAAACTGATATCAACACTGTTGTTGTTACTCCGCATGCACCAAGTGCAGGTTATATAGCGCCGGATTTACTTAATAAAATGCACATTGGATCCGGTACCGGAACTATTGAGGTTAGTATGATTGATCCGGATTCTTTAAGGAAGTCCCATTCTTACAAAATAGAATTCGCGGATACATCTTTATATCATAACAACACACATCCTACATATACTCTGGTTGACCTTACTTCAAACGATACTCTGATAAAAAAGACATCCATGAAAGGTTTAGAAGAACAGACCAATGTTATCCACGGTTTTACGGTAAAAATGACCAATGATACCATTGTTTCTGTTGACCGGGATGTAAAGAAAACTGCCTGGGCAATAGTGGATAGTACCTTTGTTGTTACTACCGGTTTTGACAAAACAAATTCGGCCGCTCTCTCTCCAAGAAGAGTTGATTATCCTGCTGACTTTGAAATAACATTTACAGAACCAGGTAAAGGTGATACATTATTCCCGAGTTCAACTTTCCCTCCGCCTCCATTTGCTACAAATATTAAGATTAAAAATCTTACTGAGAATATTGATCATTGGCAATTTGTATTCTTTGATCAGAATAAAGATTCTCTTTTTAACGCCGGTGATGCCATATATTTAGTAGTAGGAGATTCTGCCGGCAGACCTGCAACTGATTTTGGGTCTGCTCACTTTAGCTGGTCTATGTCATTATTCAAAGATACGACACGTAAATTTGATCAGAAAATTACTCCTAACCCCGGAGAGGTTTACCGTATTGTTACAAAAAAACCTTTTAGGGCCGGTGAAACCTTCACATTTACGTCCAAAGCCCCTGGATTTGACCAAAATCAAGCAAAAAATGATTTAAATCGTATATCCGTTGTTCCAAATCCCTATGTTGGTGCAGCATCATGGGAGCAGCAAAGTGATGCCGTGGGCCGCGGGGAACGGAAAATCTATTTTACTCATTTACCTGCTAAATGCACAATAAGAATATATACTATCAGCGGTAAATTGGTTCAACAATTCAATCATGATTCTTCAATAAGTGATGGTCAGGAGTCATGGAATTTAGTTTCAAGGGATGGAATGGACATTGCATACGGTGTTTATATTTATCACGTTGATGCCCCGGGTATTGGAACAAAAATAAACCGTTTTGCAATTATTAAGTAGGAGTAAATACAATGAAAAAAATATATATTGTTATAATGTTTATTGTGGCTGCTTCTTTTACATTTGCACAACAAAATGTTTCAAAAACAGGTACAACAGCCGCAACATTTTTAGAAATTCCGTCCGGCGGCAGAGCAATAGGTATGGGAGGCGCAGCAGTAAGCACCATAAATGATGCTTCGGCATTATATTGGAATCCTTCAGCAATAACCAACCTGGAGCAGAGTCAATTTTTAGTTTCGCATACTAATTGGATTGCCCAGACGAATTTTGATTTTGCTGCATTGGTTATTAATTTAGGTACTTTCGGTTCTTTAGGTTTAAGTTATACTTCCCTATCCATGCCGGATATGCAAGTTACAACAGTTGAGAAACCTGATGGAACAGGTGAATATTTTTCAGCCGGTGATATGGCAATAGGGCTAACATATGCAAGAACCATTACTGACAGATTTTCAATCGGTGTTACAGCCAAGTTCATTCAACAAAAAATATGGCACGAATCCGCATATGGATTCGGTTTTGATGCCGGTACTACTTTTAGAACTGATTTACTGAATGGATTGGTTATTGGCGCAACAATATCTAACTTTGGATCTTCCATGCAAATGACAGGACGCGATACAAGGGCCTTTTATAGAGTTGACGCTACTAAATTGGGTTCAAATGAGAAGATTCCATACTCTATTGAAACTGACTCATGGGATTTACCTTTATATATACAATTAGGTATTTCTACCAACGTTATTAAAACGGACGACTTTAAATGGCTTGTAGCTGTTGATGCTTTACATCCTAATAATAATTACGAATCAGTTAATGTCGGCTCTGAACTTTCCTATAAAAATGTACTCTTTCTAAGAGGCGGTTATCAATCGCTATTTTTGAAGGAGTCAGAGGGCGGCCTTTCATTAGGATTAGGAGTAACAACATCTGATATTTTCGGTTCTACTTCAGTAGTTTTTGACTATGCTTATAGAGACTTTGGCAGGTTAGAGAGCGTTCATGTCTTTACAGTCGGTATAAAATTCTAAGGATATTATTTTGAAGAATAGTTGTTTTACACTTTGTTTTATTTTATTTGCCTTGCTGCTTTTTAATAGCAGCAAGGCTCAAAATGATTTTGAACTAAACTATAAAATGCTGTGGAACAATCACAATATAGAGAATAAGGTTGTTGCCAAGGTTGGAAATATTAACATTACGGCAAAAGAATTTTTCCTAAATTATGTTTTTGGTCCGGCTTTTGTTAAAAGGAAACCAAACTCCAAGCAGAAGTATTTGGATTTTATGATTTACGAAAAACTTTTGGCAATTGAAGGATATGAGAAGCAATTTAATAATGACAAAGAAGTTAAACTTATTTTAAATGATGTTGAAGGTGATTTGTCCTCAGAATTATATTACAGAAAAAACATCTGGGATAAAATAAATATATCGGAATCGGATATTAATAGTGCGGTATTAAAAGAACAATCAAACATAAACATAAAGTGGATTTTTACAAAAAATGAAGCTGTTGCCAGGAATTCATATATTTCCATTAAAGCCCAAAGCACTTTCGATTCCCTCTTTAACGAACAATTTAATGATACAACGGTAAAAGTTGAAAACAGAGAGTTACAAACTACTTTGTTCAAGCTTGAAAGAGATAATCCGAAATTGGTTCAAATTATTTCGCAATTGAAGTCAGGAGAAATAGCCAATCCGGTAAAAGTGAATGATGGTTGGTATATTTTACAGTTAGTCAATAAGTATAATACACCTATATTAACTGAAAGTGAAATAAATACCCTAAAGGAGAAAGTTAAAAATATTCTGATTCAGGAACGCGCAGATTCCTCCGCTAATATTTTTGTAAATAATTTGATTCTGGAAACAAACCCGATAATTCAAAGAAAAACATTTAACATACTAAGATACGCTATAGCTTCAAAATTCCTCTCTCCGGAAAAGATAGATGAATTAGAAATAAAGTCTGCTAATTACCCAAGCTTTTCAAAAATTAGTAATAACTATAACGATGTTTTAATAAAAGCAAAAGATGGGAATGTTTTAATTAAAGATTTCCTAAATTGGTATTATACCAGAGAACCATATGTTAAATTTGATTTTTCTTCTCATAAAAGTTATGATCTATCGCTCCAACAAATAGTATGGAGAATGTATAGAGATTACTTATTAGTAAAGGAATCAAGCAAATCTAAGTTTACTGATCAGGAAGAAATAAAAGAAGAACTAAAATTCTGGCAAGATAAATTAGTCTATCAAAAGGTTAAATTAGAACTTGCTGGTTCAATTGATTTTTCACTTGAGAAGCTAAAAGATTATTATATCAAAAATCCGAATAATTATAAGGACAATAATGGGAAATTATTGGATTTTGAAACAGTGAAAGATAATGTTAAAAATGATTATACTTCGGATGAATTCCGGAAACTTTTTGTTCATAAATTTTTAGCATTAAAGCAAAAGTACAAAATAACCATTGATGATAAATTGCTGAAAGATATTGTTGTAGATGAAGAAAATAATCCCAAAGCAATTGAAGTATATCCTGTAAAAAAGGGTGGTACTTTCCCAAGGATAATTTACCCGTCAATAGATAGAGAATGGCAATTCTTTGATTAAATTAAATACAAATAGAATATTAGTTTATTTTATAGTGATAATTGCAGTGTCCATTGCAAGTTTTACTATTTCTTCTTGTCACTCAAAAACTGCAAATGAAAAATTAGTTTATTGGAGTTCAAACAATACTGAGGAAATTCAGTTTGGCAAAGAAGTCATTCAAGAGTGGAATAAAAATCATCCTGATAATGAAATTGTTTTTCAACCCGTCCCTGAAGGTCAGTCAAGCGAAGAGGTTATCTTAGCAGCGGTTGTTGGTAAAACCACCCCCTCAATATATGGCAATATGTGGCAGGGTGATGTTGAACAATATGCAAGGGCAGGCAAACTAATTGCTTTAGATACTCTGCCCGGATTTAATGAGTTTATTTACTCCCGCTGTGACAGCAGTGTAGTGAAAGAAGTTACATCAATAGATGGCCATATCTACCAACTCCCTTGGAAAATAAACCCTATTATGATGATTTATAATGTTGATATCTTTCACGAAATAGGTTATGATAAACCTCCCCGCACATATAGCGAATTCCTTAAAGCAGCAGAAAAAATTAAAAAAGTTGATAAAAACGGTTATTCTGTCCGGTGGATAGGTTATGTTGAAGTTCTGGTTACGTGGTGGCAGAGATTTTTTGATTTCTACCCATTTTATTTGGCAGCTTCCAACGGCGGACATTTAATAGAGAAAGGAAATGTAGCCTTTAACAATAAATATGCAATTGAGACTTTTGCATTTCTAAAGACTTTATTTGATAATAAATATCTTCCGCGTGAAAGACTTTCTGCCCGGCAAGATGCTTTTTTAAGCAGTGCAATAGCTACCAGATTTACAGGTCCGTGGGAAATATCTCACGCTGATAAATTTAAACCGGAAGGTTTTCATTATGACTTCGCTCCCCTTCCCGTACCTGATGATTTTATTGGCGAGCCATATACTTATGGAGACACAAAAAATATTGTAATTTTTAATACGTGCCCAAATGTTACAACAGCATGGAATTTCTTAAAAACAATGCTTTCAGAAAAAAATGATTATAAGTTTTTACGTATTACCTCTCAATTACCAAGACGTAAAGATTTAATTTCAAATGCGTTATTCTTAAAATACTTTGAAGAGCATCCAAAGATGCTGCCATTTGCTAAACAATCGAAGTACGTAAAAGGTCCTGATATCAGTGAAATATTAAAGGAGGTCTTTGACATGATTTCGCAGCAATTTGAAGCATGTGTTGTTTACGGTAAGATTACTCCAGAACAGGCAGTCAATGAAGCAGCAAAAGCGACACAATTACTTTTACTTAAATAAGCAAAATGAAAAAGACTAAACTTACTCCATATTTGATGATTTTACCATATGTTATTTTCTTTATAACATTTATCTCTTTCCCTGTAATATTTTCATTTATACTTATGTTTCATAAGTGGAATATAATTGCACCTATGCAATTTATTGGCCTAAGTAATTTTTATCATTTATTTCATGATTCACTTTTCTTTAAATCCCTGCTAAACACATTAATATTTCTAATTGTTCATATTCCATTGCAAATAATAATTGCTTTGTTTTTTGCCGTAATGCTTAACCAAAAAATTAGGTTTATCGGTTTTTTCAGAGCAGCATACTTTCTCCCTGTCATAGTATCCGGTGTAGTAGTAACTATTCTTTGGCAGCAGTTGTATGGCTTTGAATCAGGTATGCTTAATAGATTTCTATCAGCATTTGGAATAGCAAAAGTCGGCTGGTTGGAAGATTCAAATCTTGCAATGATGTCAATTGCAATTATGGCCACCTGGAAGAATGTAGGACTTTACATTATTTTGTTTTTAGCAGGATTGCAGACTGTCCCAAACTACTTATATGAAGCGGCTGATTTGGAAGGAGCTACTTCATGGCAAAAATTTAGATATATTACTTTACCAATGATAAATCCAACTGTTTTTATGGTAGTTATCCTATCCACTATCGGCGGATTTTCCTTGTTTATTGAACCTTATGTAATGACCGGTGGAGGTCCGTTAAATAGTACTTTATCCGCAGTATTGTATATTTATAAACAAGGATTCTTCTTCTATCATATGGGATATGCTTCAACCCTGGGATTCTTTTTTGCAGGTATAATATTAGTGGTAATTGTAATTCAGAAGAAGTTTGTAGAAAGAGATGCATAATGAAAAAAATTATTACATATTTGATATTAAGTATTGGCGCCATAGTTTTTGTATATCCTTTCTTCTGGATGTTAAGTGCTTCTGTTGCCCCTGAAAGCGAAATAAGTAAATTGGTTTTGTTCCCTAATTCACCTTCACTAAATAATTATAGCCAGGTCATTGATAAAATTCCGATTTTCCGCGCATTATGTAACAGTCTTTTAGTCTCTTCAATCATTACTATCGGTGTACTGCTCTTTAGTTCAATGATTGGATATGCACTTTCGTATTTAGAATTCAAAGGGAAAAATTTATTGTTCTATATTATTGTCTTTACTATGACTCTCCCCTTCCAAATTACTTTAATTCCTCAATACATTTTGGTTGTAAAATTTGGAATGGTTGATAGTTATTTAGGCTTGATTGTACCATATTTAATCAGCGGATTGGGAATTATTATTTTCAGACAATATTTTAAAACAATTCCTATTGATATGATTGATGCAGCAAGAATTGATGGTTGTGGGGAGTTTAGAATTCTTTTTACTATTTTATGGCCGAATGCCGTACCCGCAATTATAACCGTAGCAATTTTAACATTCATGGGCTCCTGGAATGAAGTACTCTGGCCGATTATAGTTATTAGAAAAGAAGAATTGATGACTATGCCTCAATTAGTTACGCTGTTTGCTGTTGGAGGCAGAGCGGAATCGCAGCTTGGAGTTAAACTTGCTGCCGCGGCCATGCTTGCCCTGCCGATTGTGGTAGCTTACAGTTTCTTCCAGAAATATTTTATTCAAAGTATGGCCTCCTCAGGTATGAAGAATTGAAAGGATGATTATTATTTATGATTGAACGGTTGAAATATAAATTTACTGCCGATGCCAAAAGAGCATTACTTCTGTTCTTTTATTTATCAGAAGAAAGAAGTAAAAAAATTTTAGATAGAATATTGTCTCTTCCTAAAGAAATTGTAAATAGCGAAGTTTCTAAAAACACAAGATTATTTGAACATCGGCATAAAAATTTTGAAACTCTCATATTTAATAATTTCAAAAAAGTTGAGAGCCTTTTGCCTGATAACAATCCGATTTCAGATGAAGTGAAAAAGCTAATTGGTTTTAGTTTTAGCAAGGAATATACCATTGAATCGGCTGCATTATTTAATCCCTCAATTGTGCTGCATCCTGACCAAGAAAATCTGCTTGAGAATGAAATACGGTTTATCATTAGTTTACGTGCAGTCGGAGAAGGACATATATCCTCAATAGAGTTTATTACAGGAATATTTAATGGTATTGATATAAAATTTGAAGAACGAAGTAAATATCTAGTTACATATACAAAAAAGACGACACCTGATTATTATTTAAACCAACCTGATCCCGTAATCAAGGAGGCGAATTATGACATTAGTTTTTCCGGCAACGAATTATTATCGGAAAGAATAATATTTCCCTCGTCTTCTACTGAAATAAACGGAATGGAAGATTTGAGATTGGTTCGTTTTGTAAATGATGATGGTAGTATTGTATATTATGGTACCTTTACTGCTTATGATGGACGTAATATTCACCCGCAGTTATTGGAGACTACAGATTTTATTAATTTTAAAATTAGAACTTTAGGCGGTAAACAAGCAGTAGATAAAGGAATAGCTTTATTCCCCCGTAAAGTTAACGGTAAATATGCAATGATTTCCAGGCAAGATGGTGAAAACATAAGAATTATGTTTTCCGATGATATTTACCAATGGGAAGAGTCAACTATTCTAAAATCCCCCAAGTATGGTTGGGATGCAATACAACTTGGGAATTGCGGTTCTCCTATTGAAACTCCTGACGGATGGCTTTTATTTACTCATGCCGTCGGACCTTTCAGAAGATATGTCTTATCTGCCTGCCTGTTAGACCTGAACGATCCAACTAAAATTATAGGTGATTTCTCTGAACCTTTGTTAGAGCCGAATGACGAAGAAAGAGAAGGTTATGTCCCTAACGTTGTTTATACTTGCGGAGGTTTGTTATACAACAAAGATGCTATCTTACTACCTTATGCTATGTCTGATTCTGCAACCGGGTTCGCAATTGTTAAAATTAACGATTTATTAAATAAATTTATTAGATAATACCATGGAAATTAAAAGATACGAAAACAATCCTATTATTCTTAAAAATAATATTAATTTTAGAGTTAATAGTATTTTTAATGCCGGAGCTGTAAAATATAATAATCAGTATTTACTAATTTGCAGAATTGAAATGCCCAATGGAAGATCCGCATTTATTAAAGCTGTAAGTAACGATGGATATAGTTTTAAATTGGACGATAAACCTTGTCTTACTTCCGATGACCATAAACAATATATCAGATATTGCGATTGGGGTATTGAAGATGCAAGAGTAGTATTTATGGAAGGTAAATATTATCTTACTTATACCGGGTATTCCAAATACATGCCTGTTGTACTTTTAGCTGAGACAGTCGATTTTGAAAATTTTAATATTTTAGGGCCCATTTCTGAGCCATCAAACAAAGACTGTTCGCTTTTTCCTGAAAAAATAAATGGTAAATATTATAGAATGGATAGACCTACTGCCGATAATCGAAAAGACATTTGGCTAAGCAGCAGCCCTGATCTAATCCATTGGGGAAATTATCAAATACTTGCCGAACCATTGAGCGGTACCTGGGAAACAAATAAAATTGGAAATTCTACCCCTCCAATTAAAACAGACGAAGGGTGGCTGTTTTTATATCATGGAGTAAGGGGTTTTGAAATAAATAGTATTTATAAATTAGGTGTAATGCTTCTTGATTTAAAGAATCCAGCCAAGATTATCGGACGCTGCTCAGAACCAATTCTGGCCCCTGATTTAGATTATGAAAGAATTGGTGATGTCCCTAATGTCGTTTTTAGCAATGGATGGATTGAAGAACCGAATGGCAATATTAAAATTTATTATTCAGGCGCTGATACAAACATATGCTTAGCCGAAACATCCATAAAGGAATTACTTGATGCATGCAGATAAGTCACTGATAATTATTTGTTTCTTAGTATTAGTTGGCAGTATTTTTCCCCAAACTAAATCATTAGTAAATCCTAAACACTTAGATGATTTGTATGAAGAGATTTCTGTTAACAATAACAACATGGCTATTATTCATATCTATGCTGATTACCCTACATATAAGTGGGTTGATGCTTCAGGAGAAGGAATTACCTGTGTTGATGATGTAGCCCGTGCCTCTGTCTTTTATATGAAATATTATAATTACACACATGATTCTGTTTATCTGAATAAAGTAAAAAGACTAATTAATTTTGTATTGCACATGCAATCCGAAAACGGATATTTTTATAACTTCATGATGGCGGATCATTCCATTAATAAGACATACAAAACAAGCACTGCTGAGCCAAATTGGTGGACGTGGCGGGCAGTCTGGTCTTTAACATTTGTTCAAAAATATTTAACAAATGATATTGAACTATCCAACAGAATAAGCGCATCTCTGGAAAAGTCTTTTACTGCAATAAAAAAATATTTACCTCTGAATTCAGATAAAAAAAGCATTAATGGTGTTTTACTTCCTAAATGGCTGCCCTTTGAGACCGGAGCAGATCAGTCTTCAATTTTGCTTATAGCGCTCTCAGCTTACTATGAAAATCACAAGGATAAGGATATACTCCCATGTATCAATAGTCTTGCTGACGGTATTATGTTAATGCAGGTTAAAGATAAATCAGCGTTAGTTAATGGGGCTTTTTTAAGCTGGGAAAATACATGGCACGCATGGGGAAACTCACAAGCTTATGCCCTATTATATGCAGGTTCTATAATTAACAATAAAAAATATTTAAAAGCTGCTTATAACGAGATAAACCATTTTCATAAATATTTGCTCTCCAAACAATTTCCAAGCTCTTTTGAACTCTCTTATTCGGATAACAAATTAAATAGTTATAAAGAATCCAAATACACTCAAATAGCTTATGGGATAAGACCCTTGATTTATTCTAATTTAAAAGCTTATAATATTACAAAGAATAAAAAATTTGCAAAACAAGCAAAAGAAATTGCCAAGTGGTTTTTGGGAATAAATATAAAAAAACAACAGATGTATTTCCCTGAATCAGGAATTTGTTATGATGGCCTTGATGAAGACCGGGTAAATAAAAATTCCGGCGCTGAATCTACAATTGAAGGCTTATTAGCATTAATTGAATTGGAACAAAATAATATTTTTATAAAAGATTAAATATTATGAAAACTATTAATTATATTTTGCTTCTAATAGTAGTTGCATATTTTGATATTACAGGACAGCAAATAAACATTCCGCGAATAGAATCCATGCCAAATCTACCCGCACCCTATACAATGAGAAATTGGCACAATGTTGCTTTAGGATATGATTCTCTTGTATTTAACTTTAACCTGACCGGGCAATATTTACCGCTAGGTAATTTCTATTCCAATACAATAAACTACCCGCACCCTTCATTCAGATTGGAGACTGTTGTTGGTAGTACTGTTGCCAATAAAAATGAAGCTATTAATGTTTTACCTGCCGTCATTTCGGCTTCTTTAAATGGTATTAATAAAAGTAGCCAAAATGGGAACAACTATGTCCTGATGTGTGAAGAGTTCTTTAACAGGCAAAATGGAACAAACCTCTATTTAAATGGACCATCTTCAGGAACAGGAGACGATTGGTGGTATGAAACTATGCCAAATGTCTTTTTCTATCAAATGAATTATCTCTACCCACATACCGGTGATTTTGATTTTCAATTTTCAAGAGTTGCTGATTTATGGAAGCAGGCAGTGGATACTATGGGAGCGAGTACTACACCATGGACAATGCCTGTAATGTTATATCGTGCTTTTAATTTTTCGACATGGAAAGGAGCAACCTCAGGGGTCTTGGAACCCGAAGCAGCAGGAGCAATCTCCTGGATTTTGTATAATGCTTATGTTAAAACCGGAAACGCTAAATATAGAATTGCCGCAGAACAATCTCTTGAATTTCTAAATTCGCTGACATCTAATCCCTCTTATGAACTGCAATTAGGGTATGGCGTGCAAACAGCAGCAAGAATGAATGCAGAGATTAGAACAAATTTTGATATCGAGAAAATGTTTAATTGGTGCTTTAATGTCGGTCCTTTAAGAGACTGGGGAAGCATTTTAGGTAACTGGGGAGGATATGATGTTAATGGGATGATAGGAGAAGTGTCTTCCAATGATTACGCATTTATTATGAATACTTTTGAACTTGCCGGAGCATTAGCTCCTGCTATAAGGTATGACAGCCGTTTTGCAAGAGCATTCGGTAAATGGATATTAAATGCAGCTAATTCGGCAAGGTTACTTTATCCCAATTATTTACCACAACAAAACCAGGATAGTTATGCCTGGGCATCTGCCCATGATCCGTATTCCTATATAAGCCATGAAGCTATGAGAAAAACGGAGGCTGGGCAATCACCTTACGCAACCGGTGATGCAATTTCCGGAGGATGGGGTTATACAAACTTAATGCTATATTCTTCTTCCCATTCCGGAATATTTGGGGCTATAATTGATACTACGAATGTAGAAAAAATATTGAAAATAAATTTACTCAAAACTGACTATTATCATAATGAAGCTTATCCAACTTTCCTTTATTTCAACCCTTATAGCGAAAATAAATCAGTCACCATAAACGTTGGGACATTTCCGGTCAAAATTTATGATGCAGTCTCAAAAGCTTTTATTAGCGGTTCGGTAACAGGAAATACAAATATTACAATTTCGGCTAATTCAGCTATTGTTGCCGTACTTACTCCGGCTGCTGGTTTGCTAACCAGCGACCTTAATAGAATTTTAGTAAATGGAGTTGTGATTGATTTTAATTCCGGACAAGCTATTCCGAATTTTCCCCCAAGAATAAAAAGTCTTTCTGCAATTAGTGATTTATTGGCTAAGGGAGATTCCACAGCAATTTATTGTACTGCAGTTGATGATCATACTAATCCGTTGACATATCAATGGAGCACCAATATAGGAACCATTTTGGGAAACGGAAATAATATTTCTTATAAATCAGTTTCAGATACAGGCACTGCCACTATTAAATGTAAAGTTATTGATGGAGGGAATTTAATTGACAGTTCTTCAATTCAAATAAATATTGTCCCTATTATTATCAGGCCTTTGAAAATCATCAATATAAAAGCATTCCCCAGAAAGATTAACCTTGGCTCAAATTCCATTTTAAATATTCACGTCTCCAATGTAAACTCCGGCCATTTAACATATTTCTGGACTGCTGATGGCGGCAATATAGCAGGAACAGATAGTATAGTAAATTATACGGCCCCTTCTTTGAGCGGTGATTATAATATTAGTTGTAAAGTTGTAGATAATTATAATTCTCAAGATTCTATAAGTTTTAAAGTTGAAGTGCGAAACCTTAATAATCCACAAACAGGTAATATAATTGCGTCATATCCTTTTAATGGCAATGCCGGTGATGTCAGCGGTAACAACCTTAATGGATTAGTAAATGGAGCAGTATTGGTCAATGATAGATTTAATCACTCCAACAGTGCTTATTATTTCAATGGAATTGAAAACAGTATTACGATTAATAATAATCCGATTTTAAATTTTCAGAATGCAATTACAGTTAATTTTTGGATAAAAGTTGGAGATTTCTTTAATCGGGAATCTTACCCTATCTCTCACGGAAATTGGGAAAGCAGGTGGAAGACCTCTATAGCAAACAATAAAATAAGATGGACAATAAAAACAACTTCCTCAGTAAAAGATTTAGATTCGGAGAGTAATATCTACAAAGATTCACTATACAATATAACTTTATGGTATGATGGAAATGAAATGGAGTTATACATAAATAATTATTTAGATTCATTTGTCCCCTTTTCCGGTTTGATTAATCAAACTAGTTATGGGATCTCAATTGGGCAATCCCTGCCAAACAATACTCAATATGGATTTAAAGGTGTTCTTGATGATATCAAAATATATAATTACGGTTTAGCATTAGATGAAATAAATTCATTATATGACATAACCTCAGTAAAAGATAATTACCCTGTAATTCCCTCCGAGACTCAATTATTTCAAAACTACCCTAACCCTTTTAATCCTGTAACGACCATCCGGTTCAACCTTAGTTCAACTTCAAATGTTACATTAATAATATATGATATTTTAGGCAGAGAAATAGAAACTGTTCTGAATAAACTTCTAAAACCAGGAGAATATTCAATTAATTTTAACGGAAAGTATTTATCAAGCGGAGTATATATTTATCAGCTTAAATATGGGCAAACTTCAATAAGAAAAAAAATGATGTTTCTAAAATAATGGATTAACTATGAAAAAGATTTTATTAGATAAAAATTGGCAATTTAAAATTAATTCAAAAGTTGACAACAAAACCGGAGTTAAGGAAAATAAATGGTATAGAGCTTATGTACCCGGAACAGTGCATACCGATTTGCTAAAAAATGATTTAATTGACGATCCCTTTTACGCAGACAATGAGTTGTTTATTGAATGGATTTGTAATACTGACTGGATATACCAAAATGTTTTTTATTTGCCAAAAGGACTAATTGGCAAAGAAAATTTGGACTTAATATTTGAAGGAATAGACACAGTCGCCGAAATTTTCTTGAACAGCAAATTATTAGGTAAATGTGATAATATGTTTTTGGATTATGAATTTAATGTCAGCAAATTACTAAAACCGACTAAAAATTTATTAGAGATAAAATTTCTTTCTCCATTAAACTATGCAAAAGCTCTTGAAAAAAAATATGGCAAACTTCCTGTTGCGTTGAATTCTGAACGCGTATATATCAGAAAGGCTCAGTACTCATTTGGCTGGGACTGGGGCCCTTCATTTCCCACAATGGGTATTTGGAAAAATATTTACCTAGCTGAAAAGGATAATGTTGAGATTGAGAATTTTTCCCTGGATACATTATCCTTAGGCAGTGACTCTGCACTCGTTAATATCAAGGCCGATATAGAGAATAATACAAATGCTGAATTAAGATATTCAATTTGTATTAGCAGTAACGATGTTATTGTTTCTAATATTAAAGATACTTTAGTAAATCATAATATTGACATAAAATTTGAAATTAAAAATCCTAAGCTCTGGTGGCCAAACGGTTATGGGCTACAAAATCTTTATGATCTTAAAATAGAAATTTCCGATATCAAGGATAATGTACTAACATTGCTAGAGAAAAAAATCTGTATAAGAACACTTACCCTATTAAGAAAAGACGGAAATGGGAATAACATTTTTATGTTTGTTGTAAACAACCAGCCGGTATATATAAAGGGCGCCTGCTGGATTCCTGGAGATTCTTTCCTGCCCAATTTTGGGTATGATAAATACCAATCGTTTCTTTCATTAGCAAAACATGCTAATATGAACATGATAAGAGTTTGGGGAGGCGGTATTTATGAGAATGATGAATTTTACAATTTATGCGATGAATATGGTTTATTAGTCTGGCAGGATTTTATGTTTGCTTGTGCCGCTTATCCAGAACAAGAATATATCAAAGACAGTATAATAAAAGAGTTAAAATATAATATAAATAGATTGAAGTGGCATGGAAGTATAGCTATATGGTGCGGCAATAATGAAAACGAATGGAATTGGTTTCAGGAACAAAAGACACCTATTACTCAAATGCCAGGATATGTTTATTATCATTCAATTATTCCTGATCTACTAAAACAGCTTGATCCTAACCGGCCCTATGTCCCCTCAACACCATTTGGAGATGATGACGACCCTTCCTCAATGACAAGCGGCAACAGACATCAATGGCAGATTTGGAGTATGTGGAAGGACTATAACGAAGTTACAAACGATAATGCGTTATTTATTACTGAATTTGGATTCCAAGGACCGGCAAACAGACTTACACTTGAGCAGGTTATTCCCGAAGAACAGCAGTCTTCTCAAAGTTATCTTTTTGAATTCCATAATAAACAAATTGAAGGAAATGAACGAATTTTCAAATTTTTATCGGCTCATCTCCCTGTATCTACAAAATGGAAAGATTTTATTTATTTAGCACAGCTGAATCAGGGAGTGGCATTAAAAACTTGTTTTGAACATTGGATAACAGAATCGCCAAATACATCAGGAGCTATTGTATGGCAGCTTAATGACTGTTGGCCTGTAACAAGCTGGGCTTTGATAGACAGCAATATTACGCCCAAAGCTGCTTTTTACTTTACTATGCATGCCTTTAACAACAATATTGCTTCCATCCAAAATAAAGAAAATGGAATCATTTGTAAATTATTTAATTTTTCAGATACAGAATTTAACGGTAAATTGGTTTTACACGAATTAAACCTGAGTAAAAACAAATTAAAAAAAGTTCATTCTTCCAATTACAAAATAAATAAATTTTGGTTTACCGAAGCAGAAACCAAATACAGATTAAAAGAAGATAAGAATAATATTCTGATATCATCCGTATATAATGCAAAAAATAAACTATTGCACCGCAATTTTTATATTGATCAGCCATGGAAATATATTGAACTGGAGAAAGCCAAAATTGAAATTTCTATAATTGGAAAAAAAGATAAATCCTTTGTTGAGATTACCACCGATAACCCCGCTTTCTTTGTTCATTTGGAAGCAGAAGGAGTTTTATTTAAAGATAATGATATTATTGTTATTCCCGGTGAGAAATATATATTTGAAATATTATCTGAGAAAAAAGTAAAGAAATCCGATATATCGGTTATGTGCTTAAATAATTATCTATAAAGGGACTATGTAATGAAATATTTTATGTTTGTTTTGTTTTTAAACTTCGTGGTAATTGCACAGTCAAATAATGATATTCAGGTCCATTTTGATAAAGATGCAAAAATTGAAGTTGGTAATGCCTTCTGTGGTATCGAGTTTCATCATAGCTATCCTGCCCCGCAAAGAATTAGTTTCTATTATCCTGTTGCAAACAGCATTGATATGAGTACTGATTATTGGAAACGAGATACTTCATTCATTATGTCAATGGGTTTAAAAGTAAATGATAATATAAAAGAATTAATTGGAAAAACCCCCTTTGAATTTGATTTAACCCCATATTATGCGCATTTTTCAAAAGCTGCAAAGAATTATAAAATAAATATTTCTTATGATTTCTGCAAAAACAAGCCTGCTTTTGTTCTTACAATAGAGATTGAGAACACTTCGAACAAGGATAATAAATATGAATTCTTTACTGAATTGCTAACTTCGCTTAAGACCTGCCATTCATATAAATTAGTGAACAATCCAACAGCAAAGTATCTTGATAATGTTTCAGGAATAAATTTTAACTATCAGGATAAACTGGTGCAAAATGCTCAGGTATTTATTCTAAATGCAGGAACCAAGCCTTCTAAATTTTCTACTACCGTTAATTCTGATTATCCAAACAATGATTGTTCAGACTGGATAAACAATAAACAATTTTCCGTCCATCAGAACAAGCCTGGCGTTGTATCTACGTACACACATAATTTGAAGCCAAAAGAAAAATTTAAGATTGTACAAATTATAGGCTCCTGTGTTGAGCAAGACTGCAATTCTATTTTCCCATATTTGATTCAAAATTATAAAGATGAAGTAAAGCAAAATGAAAACTCCATTCTATCTAAGATTAAGACTATAAAACTTAAAAACTCCGATAATTACTTACAGCATGGCATATATTGGGCGGCTGCTTTATTGGAAGTTAATAAACATTATATAGATAAAACTTTTCAGCCTATGCCCTGCCCCGCTGAATACAATTTTTATTTTACTCATGATGTCCTTTTAACCGATTTAGCAAGAGTAAATTTTGATCTGCCTCAGGTTAAAAGTGATTTAAACTTTATTATTTCACATGCAGACAGCAATAAAATAATACCCCACGCATATTATTGGCTGGACTCAGCTTACACAACTGAATACTGTACACCCGATAACTGGAATAACTTTTGGTTCATCATTGCCTCTGCCAGCTACATAAATAAATCCAATGATAATGTTTTAGCAAATGCATTATATCCTTATCTTGAAAAATCTTTGGAACAGACTTTATTGAATAAACAAAAAGATAACTTGGTTTGGGCATTTCGACCGGATTGGTGGGACATAGGCAGTAATTTTGGGCCGCGTTCTTATATGACAATTTTATTGATTAAATCTTTAAGAGATTTTTCCGACATCTCAGAAAAGTTAAACAGAAATATTCCGGATGTTAACAAATACAGGCTGCTTGCCGACTCAATTCAGGTGCAATTAAACAAACTACTTTGGGATAACAATAAAAATTATCTAATGAATTATTGGGCAAATAATGTAAAAGACGAACATTACTATATGGGATCTTTATTAGCTGCACATTTTGATATGATAGATAAAGATAAAAAATTGAAAATGATTAATACGGCTAAAAATGTTCTGTTAGATACTAAACTTGGCATTTATGCTGCTTACCCAATGGACTTTGATAAACTTATTGATTTCTTAAAATTTGCCGGGAATGAAGCCGGCGACCCTTATTATTACATAAATGGTGGAATATGGCAGCATGCTAATGCCTGGTACGCATTAGGATTAAACAGTATTGGACAAAAAGATGAAGCATTAAAATTTATCCGCAACACTATGACAGTTAAAGGAATAATGGACTCTCCAAACGGTCAACCGGCTATGTATGAATACCGGAACGGGGATAAATCTAATAAAAATATTTACGGAATGATAGATAAACCTCAATTTATGTGGGCTGCGGGATGGTATTTGTATAGTCTGTATAATATAAAATAGATAATTCGACATATTGATTGTATTACATTGGTTATTTCACTGAAGTCTTTAATACGATTTGTCTGTCTAAATTATTGTCCTTTAGTAAGGGACTATATTTCAGCTATAATTCCAATACTTGGAAGAATGCCAAATCCTTTTTGCTTTTCCGATTCCATTTTTCTTCTATTCCATGAAATGGAAGAAACGTTTTTTCTATTGTAAATATTCTGAATATCAATATACGCTACCAACGACCAAAGTTCAAAATTAAATCTCCTGTCAACCCTAATATCCAAGCTGTGGTTTGCATCCAGCCTCTCAGAATTATACTTTGAAATATCCTGTGTCCCATCCAAATTGTATGGAGTTGTCGGCCTTCCGGTAGAATATCTGAATTTAACACTTGCCTCCCATTTCTCATTCAGGATATATCCTCCGGAAAGGCTAAATATTATTTTTTGATCATAACCACCTATCCGGCTAATATTATCCAAAGCTTTAAATTTGGCCTTACTCAAAGTTAGACTCACCGTTCCATAGTAAGGAGTGCTTGATGCTTTTTTCTGAAGTGAGAACTCTACACCTTTAACATCGCCTGAACCTCCGCTTATTAACGGATCCAATCCGAATGATGCAAAATTATCTTCCGAACCTGCAAAACCTGCTCCGGTATTTGCCAATACTAAATATGTTCTTGTTAAACTTGCAGGATAGTCATTATAGTTCTTAATAAAACCTTCAACTCTAACTTGTAAATCTTCATGTAATAAATGGTCAACACCAAGTACATACTGGTTTGTTTTTATACTTTTTAATTGCTTATTTATAGGGTTTGCCTGCAACCAAATATACGAAGGAGTCTGGTGATAAATTCCGGTGCTGAAATTTATTGAAGTAATTTCGGAAATTAAAAAGGCGAAAGAAAGGCGGGGATCTATTGTAAAATTATTTGTTATTCCATTAAAATAGTCTGCACGAACACCAGCATTAAACCTAAGCTTATTAAAATAGGTTGAAGAATATTGAGTATAAAATCCAGCTTTATAAAATTTTTCATTACTATTAAGGCTATTGATTTTTAAAGTGTCCCTAAAAGAAGTTACAAATGGGGGAAAATATATATCAGCATCAAATTTGATATACCTTATTTGAGCACCAAAGTTTAATTCGGTATTTTTACCGATACGATATACCAAGTCCCCTTTTAAGCTGTTTTCACCTTCTTTCGATTTATTTAAGAACAATGGATTTAATAGAGAATCTCTTTGAGACGTATCATAGTCATTAAAATTTCTGCTAAGAGTTAAAGTGTAAAAACCGCTATTGAACAAATGTTTATAGGTTAATCCGGTTACGTAGTTTGTTTGATTACTGCCTAAAACCGTCGAATTATCATACTTCTGGTCAGATGTATTATTAATATACTTAACATTATCAAAAGCAGAGATAAAGAGAAAAGACAATGAATTATCCTGGTCAAAATTATGATTTACTTTGGTAAGTACATCATAATATTCAGGAATAAAACTGGCGCCGGCAGCTTTAAAGATTAAATCAAGATAACTTCTTCTCACTGAAAAAGCAAAATCTGTATTTCCCCCTAAAGGCCCTTCTGCATTTAACCCAAACTGAGAAGCAGAAATAATCAGCTTACCTCCGATTTTGTCTTTCCTCCCATTACGAAGGTCAATTTTTAACACTGATGACAATTTGTCCCCGTACATAACTGAAAAACCACCAGAGGAGAACGAGGTTTCATTGACATAGTTAAGATCTATATAGCTTAATGGCCCGCCAGTAGCCCCTTGTGTTCCGAAATGATTAATATTTGGAACAACGATACCATCCAATACATATAAATTCTCAGAAGGTGCTCCGCCTCTAACTATTAAGTCGTTTCTTCCCGCATCTGCTTGAGCCACTCCAGGCAATATTGAAAGGGCTCTAATAACATCTTCAAACCCTCCCGGTGATCTTCGTATTTCTTCATAACTGAAAGACGACACACTGTTTAGTCCATGCGGGTCTTTTTGAAAAAATGACGAGGTTACTGTAACTCCCTCTAATTCAAGTACGGATTGAGTTAAGGCGAAATCAATATTAGCAGGTCTGGTAGAATTGACAAAAATATCTGCCTTCAAAAGAGTTTTGTAGCCTACTAACGAAATTTTTAAAGTATAACCACCGTAGCTCAGTCCCGAAATTTCATAATTTCCATCAGAATCTGAAACTGTGCCAATTTTAGTTCCTGCAATTAATACATTCACCCCGGGAAGAGTTTGCTGAGTTGCTTCATCAATTATCCTTCCGGTTATTTTCCCATTTTCATTTTGAGGTATAATATAACCGGTTACCAAAAGAGTAAGTAATAATATTATTTTCATTTTAGTTTAATTATCATTTTTATTTATTTAAGTAGTGCAAAATAGGAATGTTTTATCTAACCAGACCTGACTAAACTGGTTTGTGTGTGATTCATCAATTCGATTTTTTATTTATACAATAACAGTAAAAGGCCTTTTGGGGAAAAATACCTCAAATCAATTTTGAATATTGTCCTGTTTAGCGCCTATCTTAGATTATCAGGTTAAATACGTCACTTTTAATACTTTGAATTTTAACGATTTATTATTAATTTATATACGACAAATTTAGTCTTATTTGTATGATAAAATTTTCACGAAAAACAGAATATGCATTAATTGCTATACAGTATATAGCTAACAAAGGAATTACGGAATTTTCCACAGCAAAAGAAATTTCTGATAATTATAATATTTCCTACGAACTGTTAGCTAAAATACTACAGCGTTTAGCAAAAAATAATATAATAACTTCAACAAAAGGAGTTAATGGCGGTTATAAATTTATTAAAAGCCCTGATGATGTTACGCTTAGTGAGATTATTGAATCATTGAATGAAAGCTACGCTTTAACAAGATGCTTAAAAAAGAATAGGCCGAATAAAACTGATTGCCAAATTGCAGATTGTTGCACTTTAAAAAATCCGGTTGCGATCATTCAAAACAGACTAAATATTTTTTTTGATGATATTACTATAAGACATTTGATGTAATTATGAAACTTCCTGTTTATTTGGATTATAATGCTACTACTCCGGTTGATCCCTTGGTAATAGAGGCAATGTTGCCATATTTTAATGAAAAATTTGGAAACCCTTCTTCAAAAAGCCACTGGTATGGACTTGAAGCAGCTGCGGCAGTTGAAAAATCCAGAGAGATTATCGCTTCATTCATTAATGTTTCCCCTAAAGAGATATTTTTTACATCCGGTGCCACTGAATCAATAAATACCGTACATAACGGCATCTTTGAATTATATGGCTCTGAAAATACGCACATTATTACTTCTGAAATAGAGCACTCTGCTGTAATTAACTCTCTGAAAAGGATTGAGTATAACGGTTCAGAAGTTACTTATCTTAAAGTGAATAAATATGGAGAGATTAGTATAGATGAGCTGGAGAAGTCGATTTCCGGCAAAACAAAGCTTGTTTCTTTAATGTCAGCGAATAATGAAATCGGAACATTAAACGATCTGGAAGCAATTGGGAATATATGCAAAGAACATGGAGTTTTATTCCATACAGATGCAGCTCAGGCATTTGGAAAAATTGATATAGATATAAACAAACTGAATATAGATTTCTTATCCTTTTCAGGACATAAACTGTATGCCCCGAAAGGAATAGGTGTACTTTATAAAAAAAGAGGAATTAACATTCCCCCATTATTACTTGGAGGCGGTCAGGAGTCAGGCTTTAGATCCGGAACTCTAAATGTTCCTTATATAGTCGGATTAGGTAAAGCTGTGCAATTGATAGCTGAGAATTTTCAGTCAGAAACAGAAAAGCTGATAATTCTAAGAAATAAGTTATTCGATATTTTAGCAAATAATTTAACTGACATATCACTTAACGGAAAGCTTGCTAACCGGCTGCCAAACAACTTAAATATTTGCTTTAAATATATTAAATCATCATCTTTGATCTCGGAATTAAAAACAATTGCAATGTCATCAGGCTCAGCATGTAGTACTGATAAGCCTGAACCTAACAGAGTTTTAAAAGCAATTGGATTATCTGATCAGGATACTTTTTCTTCTATACGTTTTGGAATTGGGAGATATACTACTGAAGAAGAAATTGTTTATACCGGCGGTAAATTAATTGAAACAGTTAACAATCTTAGAAAGAACTCGCCTGCATATTTGTTGAGCAAGGCACAAACAAAGGAAAATTACAATGAAGTTAGATGAAAAAGAAAATTTAATAGAGAAAGATTATGTAATATTTTTAAATTATTTTAAATCTAAATTTCCGGTTTTTCACAAATCCAATATATTCTTTTTAGATATACAATATGGCATTAAACACTTTTTTGAACAGAAAGACATTAAGACTACTTATACCGAAATTGACAAGCTTAGTAGTTCTGTAATATCTTTTTTCGAACAGAAAGGAATTTTTGAAAAACTGGATTCAAAAGTATGGAAAATAAATTACCCCGATTTTGTATGTACAACCCCGGGTGACCCTTTATAATAAATGGAGTTAAAAATGTCTGAAAATGTAAATGAAATTATATTATCTGATAAAGCAGTTATTGAAATTAAGAAAATAATGGACGAGAACGATGTTCCGGCAGAATATGGTTTGAGAGTCGGGATAAAAGGTGGAGGATGCTCAGGCTTTACTTATATTATGAATTTTGATGCTCAAAGTAGAGAAGCTGATACTGTTCTCACACAAGATGGAATAAATATTTATGTTGATGGTAAAAGTTTATTCTATTTAACAGGTACTACACTTGATTTTCAAAATGGACTAAACGGAAAAGGATTCGTTTTCAATAATCCCAACGCTCAAAAGACTTGCGGTTGTGGTGATTCATTTGGAGTATAGAAACTATTAGTGAATTAAATAAGTGAATATTAAATAATAATAATTGTAAGGAGATATAAAATGTCTAAATTTGAACTTATGCCATTGCCTTATGCTCACGATGCATTGGAACCTTTCATTGACAAAGCAACAATGGAGTTCCATCATGACAAACATCATGCAACATATGTTGCCAACTTCAATAAAGCAATTGAAGGAACTGATGCAGAAGGTAAAACCATAGAAGATATCTTTGCCACTGTTTCCAAATATCCTGCCGGTGTAAAGAATAACGGCGGAGGAGTTTGGAACCATAATATGTTTTGGAGCATTATGGCACCAAATGCCGGTGGTACTCCAACCGGTGAAATTGGTAAAGCCATAATTGAAAATTTCGGTTCTGTGGAAGAATTTAAAAAGAAATTTTCTGAAGCAGGATTAACAAGATTTGGTTCAGGCTGGGCTTGGTTAATTTCAAATGGCGGCAAGCTTGAAATTATTTCTACTGCTAACCAGGATAATCCTTTAATGGATATTTCCGAAAAGAAAGGCACTCCAATATTAGTGCTTGACGTTTGGGAGCATTCTTATTATTTGAAATATCAAAACAGAAGAGCAGAATATATTGAAAATTGGTGGAATGTTGTAAATTGGACAGAAGTTGAAAGAAGATATCTTTCTTCAAAATAATTTCTCATAGGTGTAATATATACTCCTATAATGGGGAGGTGAAGCGCAATCACCTCCCTTGTTTTTTATATTCATATTGAATTAAGATTGTTTATTATTTGCAGTTACTTGCTAAACATACAAAAAAAAACGGAGCTTAATGCTCCGTTTTTTTATTAGACTTCACTCTTAATATATTTTTCTATTGCATTTAAGCGGTTAACAGCACGCTGTAGTGCCACTTCTGCTCTATGCACATCAATTCGTTTATCTTCCCTATTTGCTAGTCTTTCCTGTGCCCTCATTTTGGCTCTCTTTGCTCTTACCTCATCCAAATCTTTCACATTTTCAATCGTATCAGCCAGAACAAGAACTTTATTGTCAAGCACTTCGACTGTACCGCCACTGGTAGTATAATAAATAACATCGTCGTTAAACAATACTATCTTTATAATATCGCACTCAAAAGTACTAATCAAAGGAGCATGGTTAATTAGTATCTGGAAACTGCCTACTGTTCCGGGTATGGTAATAGATTTAATTATACCGGAAAACATTGATTTATAGGGAGTAATTATTTCAAGTTTTAATTCTGCCATAATTATTTCATTGATTTAGCTTTTTCAACAACTTCTTCAATAGCGCCAACATACATAAATGCAGCTTCAGGAAGTTCATCATGTTTACCGTCTATAATTTCCTTAAAACCTTTTATAGTATCTTCAAGTTTAACATATTTACCTTTATATCCAGTAAATTGTTCAGCTACAAAGAAAGGCTGACTAAAGAATCTTTGTATTCTTCTGGCACGTTTAACAATGGTTTTATCATCATCTGAAAGTTCATCCATGCCCATAATATTAATAATGTCTTGCAGATCTTTATAGTGCTGAAGCATTTCTTTAACATTTATTGCAACATCATAATGTTCTTGCCCCAATATACTCGGTTCAAGAATTTTTGAAGATGATTCAAGAGGATCAACTGCTGGGAAAATACCTAATTCAGAAATTTGACGGCTTAAAACAGTAGTAGCATCAAGGTGCGCAAAAGCTGCTGCCGGAGCCGGATCTGTTAAGTCATCTGCCGGAACATAAATAGCCTGAACCGATGTAATTGAACCTTTATCTGTAGATGTAATCCTTTCCTGAAGAGCACCCATTTCAGTAGCTAAGTTAGGTTGATATCCAACTGCAGAAGGCATACGGCCTAATAATGCACTAACTTCAGAACCTGCCTGAGTAAAACGGAAAATATTATCAATAAACAATAAAACATCTTTCTGTTCTTCATCTCTAAAGTATTCTGCAATACTTAAACCGGTTAATCCAACTCTTAACCTTGCGCCTGGGGGTTCATTCATCTGTCCAAAAACTAAAGCAGTTTTAGATATAACACCGGATTCTTTCATTTCCCGCCAAAGGTCATTCCCTTCACGGGTTCGTTCACCTACACCGGCAAATACTGATAAACCGCCATGCTGCGTTGCAATATTATGAATAAGTTCAAGAATAACAACCGTTTTACCAACACCGGCACCTCCAAATAAACCTGTTTTACCTCCCTTGGAATAAGGTTCAAGTAAATCAATAACCTTTATGCCTGTTTCAAACATTTCTGTTTTAGTTGACAAATTCTTAAATAAAGGGGCAGAACGGTGAATAGGATATTTTTTTGCAGACTTAATTTCGCCTAATCCATCAACACCTTTTCCCAAAATATTGATTAAACGACCTAAAGTTTCCGGGCCTACAGGAACCATTATTGGATCGCCAGTATCATAAGCATCCATACCTCTTACAAGGCCATCAGTAGTATCCATAGCAACTGTTCGAACTCTATCTTCGCCCAAATGCTGTTGTACTTCTGTGATTAATTCATCCTCAACACCTTCAACGGTTGTTCTTGGAATCCTGATTGCATTTAATATTTTTGGTAAGTGACCATCTGGAAATTGGATGTCAACTACAGGGCCAATTACTTGTATTATTTGACCTTTAACTTCGCTCATAATTATCTTAATCCTAAGTTAGAAATTTATTGTGTAAATTTAGTTATTTTGAATTGATAATACAAATACAATTTTTGAATATCATTTATTTTATAAATGGAAATAACCTGCAGCCCATTCATTATGCAATAACTAAAAACCAAAACTATTTTGAACTGCTTTTCCCTCTTTCCGGAGAGACAATCTCTCTATAATATATGTCACTCATCAGAGATGATGAGATTAAGAAATCCGCTGATGCCCTGTTGCAGGCAACCGGGATATTATATAAGACAGCTATTCTTAGTAGTGCTTTAATATCCGGATCATGAGGTAATGGTTCAAGCGGATCCCAAAAAAATATCAGAAAATCAATTTTTCCTTCGGCAATTTTTGCACCGACCTGCTGATCACCTCCCAATGGACCACTTTTAAATCTTTGCACCTCAAGATTCAGTTCATCAGCAATCAATCCACCGGTTGTTCCTGTACCATACAATTCATGTTCTGATAGTGTACCTTCATTAAATTTTGCCCACGCCAGTAAGTCCTGTTTCTTATTATCGTGCGCTATAAGGGCTATCTTTTTTTTCTTTTCCATCACTACAGTTTGTATCTTCATTAATAATCCTTCAATATAGTTTTCAATATAAAAACATTCTCAATATTATATCGGAACATATTATATATGTTTGCTCACCGATAATAATAAAAACAATTTTTCTTTATATACTTTAATACTATATACACATATTTAAGCATTTTTCAAAGTTTATTATTAAATCAATTCTGTTTATATTTCGCGCTTGCATTTGAGAAAACTATATTTAGAAAGTTATTAACTTGGAAAATGGCGATACAGTTATGATTGAACCGGGAAAAAAGAATCCGGTACGAGCTCTGGCTTTGGATGCCTTGAGAGGAATTGCAATTTTAGGCATGATATTATCCAGCAGGATACCGAATACACTGCCTAATTGGATGTTTCATGCTCAGAATCCCCCACCAACTGAAGCGTTAAGACTCTGGCCAGGAATTTCCTGGGTCGATTTGGTCTTCCCTTTCTTTCTTTTTTCAATGGGGGCAGCTTTTCCATTTGCACTCTCAAAAAAGATTGAGACAGGAGTATCAAAGTTAAGGATTTCTTCCGGAATTCTTTTGCGCGGTATTCTTTTAGCTGTTTTTGCAATTATTATTCAGCACATCAGACCAACGACTCTAAATCAGAGTCCGAATTTGTATACTAATCTGATTGCCATATGTGCATTTGTTTTACTATTTTTTGCTTATGCCAAGATACCACAGATTACACAAAAAATGAATCTTGTATTAAAAATATTTGGATTTGTAGGGTTAGGAATATTTCTCGCAATTGTTAAATACCCTGACGGTAGCGGCTTCAAATATACACGGAGTGACATCATTATTCTTGTATTAGCAAATATGTGTGTTTTTGGATCCCTAGTTTGGCTGTTCACTAAAGACAACATATTACTCAGACTATCTGTTTTTGGCATTCTATTAGCTTTCCGCTTAACTCAAAACGTGGACGGAAGCTGGATGAAATATTTGTGGGATAATTTTCAAATAACCGGGTTATTCAGAATTTACTTTTGCCAATATCTTTTTATTGTTATTCCAGGTACCATAGTTGGCGATATTATCCTGAAATGGATAAAAGATAAAAAAGAAATAAAATCCGATGAAAAGAATAATTTTACATTTACAGTATTGTGGTCAACGGCTCTTATCTCAGTAACGTATATCGTCCTAATGCTTATCTGCCTGATTTCCAGATGGCTTATTCTTTCAGCTATACTTACCTTCGCATTTAGTCTTTTGGGCATATATATTTTCAAATTCGCAAAAACAATTGATGAAAAATTGCTTAAGAAACTGTTTAACTGGGCAGCATATTGGCTTGTTATAGGTATCATGTTTGAGGCCTACGAAGGTGGTATCCAAAAAGCTAAACCTACAATGAGTTTTTATTTCATAACTGCGGGTATGGCTATTGTTACACTTATTGTCTTTACTATTATTATTGATTTATTAAAACAAAAGAGAATATTAAACCTTTTAATAAAAACCGGGCAAAATCCGATGATTGCATATGCCGGAGGAACAAATTTAATAGCACCTTTGCTTTCAATTACGTACATTGATACATTTCTGCAGTATTTTGCAGTTACTCCGTGGTTAGGAGCTGTAAAAGGATTAATTGTAACATTAATTCTTGCATATGTAACAAGTTATTTTACAAAACTAAAAATTTTCTGGCGGACATAATTTCTTGGATTTTTCTTTATGACTTTACCTTTTAAAACAATTCCGGGGCTCCTTGATTATCTGGCGAATAAATTCCCCGATAACGAAAAATATATAATGCAACGGAAAGTTAATGGAAAGTTTGCCGGCATATATTATTCCGAGTTGAGGCAACAAACAATATCTTTTGCAAATGGGCTTGCAGCACTTGGTATCAGAAAAAATGACCGGGTTGCAATTATTTCTGAGAATCGGCCTGAATGGGTATATTCTGATTTTGCAATTTTGGGCATTGGAGCTATTGATGTACCCCTATATCCATCTTTAACGGCAGATTCAATTGAATTCATTCTTAATAATTCTGAATCAAAAGCCGTTATTGTATCAAATAAACTCCAATTAAATAAAGTATTAAAAATCAGAAAAGAATTACATCATCTTCTGTTTATAATAGTTCTTAATGAAAAGGACATGGTTCAGGGAGAATCCTCAATATATACTTTTAATGATATCCAGGAAATGGGAAAAGTATTTAGTACCCGCCATCCCAGATTTTATGAAAATTCTATCCCTAAAGTTCATGAAGATGATATATGTACAATAATTTATACATCAGGCACAACCGGTGAACCAAAAGGTGTACTTCTTTCACATCACAATATAGTATCTAATGTTAAAGCAGCTTATGAGCACTTGCCAATCTCTGACGATGATATATTTCTTTCATATTTACCTTTGAGTCACATTTTTGAAAGAATGGCCGGTTATTATACAGCATTCGCCAGCGGTGGTACTATTTTTTATTCGGAAAGCATTGAGGCTGTTGCCAGCAATATGCTTATGGTAAAGCCGACAATCATTACAAGCGTACCCAGATTGTTTGAAAGGGTTCACTCTAAAATTATTAAGGCAATAGATGATGAGCCTATATCAAAACAAAAGATTTTTTATTGGGCTATCGAAACAGGTAAGCAATATATGGCTCAAAAAAAATCCGGTAAAATCAGCTTTTCCATTTCTGCCAAATATAAACTTGCTAATAAAATTGTGTTATCAACACTGCAGGGAAAACTGGGCGGCAGATTACGATATTTTATCTCAGGTGGGGCTTCCTTGTCCAAAGAATTAGGAGAATTTTTTGAGGCTATCGGAATTATTATTATTGAAGGATATGGAATGACTGAATCCTCCCCTGTTTTAGCCTGCAATTCAGTCAATAATTACAAATTTGGGACAGTTGGTTTTCCTTTTCCAGGAGTAGAGATAAAATTTGCCGATGATGGTGAGATACTGGCAAAAGGTGCAAATATTATGCAGGGATATTACAAAAATAAAGTTGAAACTGCGGAAACAATAAAAGATGGCTGGCTTCATACCGGTGATATCGGAGCTTTTGATGAAGATGGTTTTTTAATGATTACTGACAGGAAAAAGCATTTATTTAAAACATCAACAGGCAAGTATATTGCTCCTAATCCAATTGAAAATCTGTTTCTCACAAGTAAGTACATTGAATATTTTGTATTGATTGGAGATAAAAAGATGTACCTAAGCGCTTTAATTGTTCCTGATTTTGATATTCTAAAAGACTATGCTGTAGCAAATAATATCACTTATATCGGGAATCAGGATTTAGTTAAGAAAAAAGAAATAATTGAATTATTTGAAAAGGAAATCACTTTACGCCAGAAGAAACTTGCAAATTTTGAAAAGATAAGACGATTTACGTTATTACCCGAAACCTTTACCCAAGAGACGGGGGTATTAACCCCAAGTCTCAAGATAAAACGAAAGGTAGTTCAGGAGAAATACAAAGACCTAATAGATAAAATGTATTAAGCTTTTTGTAGTATTTCCAATATCTGTTTGTGTATCACATTGTTAGAAGCTAATAGTTGATGTGTGTATATATCTGTCTTGCTCCCTGAAAAATCTGTAATTTTTCCTCCTGCTTCTTCAAGAATAAGCATTCCGGCAGCCATATCCCAAGGATGGAGGTACACCTCCCAGAAAGCATCAAAAACACCTTTAGCAACAAAACATAAATCAATGGCGGCAGATCCTAATCGCCTGACGGCTCTGGTCCTTTTAACTACTTCGGAAAATTTTTCCAGTGCTCTGTCGGGATTTTCAGAGATATTATAAGGGAAACCGGTAACCAATACACTGTGCTCAATTACTTCATTATTATTAACACAAAGCTTGCTTCCATTAGCATAACTACCTTCACCCTTTACAGCAGAATATACAATGTCGTTCATAACATCATATACAACACCGGCGTATGGAACACCATTTTTCAGTACACCTATGGATACTGAAAAAATAGGTAAACCATGTGCAAAATTTGTAGTCCCGTCCAAAGGATCAACAACCCAAAGATATTCTGAATCGTGTTTAATATTTGTACCTTCTTCTCCTAAAATAGAGTGATTAGGATATTTCTCCTGAATGAACTGCAATATATGTTTTTCGGAAGCTTTATCAATATTTGTTACTAAATTTGTCTCACTTGTCTTAAACTCTATTTCTAAATTTTTACCAAAACCTTCTCTAACAATTGCACCAGCCTCTTTTGCTATATAAATTATATCATTAATCATTGTCAATATTCCTTTTTTTGTAAAACACAATATTAAATATAAAACATAAAAAAAATTGTTCAAAACCTGAATAAAATACAGAATGGACTGACTAATTAAAAACGTTTATAAACTTAAGTACAGTTTAAAATAAGACAGGGGATTTTTGCTGAAAAATCCCCTGTAGGTCTGGACATTAACAATATTTTTAACCAGGTATTAAGACGGAGGATAATAACTTTTCTTCTAAAGCTTGCAGATCATTTTTTATTTTAGTCCTTACTTCTGCAGATTCTTCAATTATATCAGGAATTAATTTTTTATAATAACTTATTCCATCAAGCAAATTATTTCTAAAAGTTTCCAGCATTTTTGAAGTATTTACAGACCAGGGTTCTATGCTATCTTCAATCTTTTTCTTATAAAAATCAATATTCAATGAAAGTTCTTTCATAAACATATTCATTCTGTTTGTATGTGTAATAATATTTACTTTACCATAAATATGTTCTACCATTTCTTTTAGAGTAACAATTTTGTTGAAATAAGCCAAATTTGGACCCGGGCATACGGCCACTTTCATGCTTTGTTTAAAAGACTCGATTTTATTTACTATTAGGGCAGATGCAATCAAACCTTCGCACAAACAGACTTTATCAACAGTTTTAGCGACCTCTTTGTTGTAATCTATTTCAGATATTGAATTTTTCTTTAAATCAGAAATTTTCTGTTTGATATAACTAATCGCCGCTGTACATATTGGCTTTTCAGAGAATTCCGTATTGGATTCTAAAAATTTTCTCACACACGGACTGCCCGGCTTGTTATTGTCTATTCTATTCATTTTCTCCAGATCCTTTTCACTTCCTTTTAGATTATTAAAAGGAACTCCAAGAGGAGAAACATAACTTAGATAAAAATCATCCTCATCAGCAATAGACAATTTGTCCAAAGTTTCAGTATCAACATTCATTACTTCAGGAACCAAAAGGAAAGGACTTCCCCATCCAATTGAGTCCACATTATAATTTCGCATTAAAAATTCGTGTTCTGAAGCCTCTCCAACACCCCCCTGAACAGTAATTCTAATATTCAATTCTTCCGGATCAATTTTAATATTTTTTTCAGCAAAGACCTTCATGCAAAGACCTCTCAGACTAGTTTGGAGATTTTCTCTTTTCATTTTAAATTCTTCAAGAATAGGCCCAAGTAATAACCCGTCTGAAGCGAATGCATGTCCGCCGCAATTTAGACCTGACTCTATTCTAAATTCTGAAACCCACAATCCTTTTTTGGCAAGAAATTTACTCTGAATATCCGCTGAACGGAAATCACTAACTTTAATAATTATCTTTTTCTTAAATTCATTGTTCTCACCAGGATAAAAATCTGGAAAAGTTGCCAAATAGCTATATAATTTAGGATTTATTCCGGCAGAAAAAACAATAGAACTTTCAAGGTCACTCAAAGCAAACCCTCTTAAGGCTGCATGAGCATCATTATATTCAGCCGACAATATTTTACCCTCTATATCGTAATTGGCTCTATCCACTTTTGTCATGATGTTTACATCAAGTGAGCCGGGGGTTATATTTTGCCTGATAAAATTAGCAAGGCAGGAAGAATTGCTTGGATCAGAATTTTTTAGATAATTTTTATATTTAATTTTTATTAGTGATTTATCAGGAAGCATTTCCAAATATTTAATAATTTCACTTCCTGTTTCGAATGTAGAATTTCTTAATGATTCAAATTGTTCTTTTACAAATTGATTTACCATATTTAGGTATGCAGTAATTCTTTTGGCTCTTGAATCATTTTCTTTTGAATGAATGGGAATATACTCTTTATTGAATTTATTTAAGTAAAACTGACGAAGTTTCTCCATCAAAGAATCATCTACTAATGACATAACAGAAGCAATGCCATATCGTGCAACTTTTAATGGGGCATCAACTGAAAATCCAACACCCAATACGGGTATATGGAAAGTATGCATATTTATCATATTTTATATTTTTTATATATAAGAATGCAATTAAAATTCTAAATACAAATGTCTTTGATTAGAATATTATGAGGAAGGTTTATTTCCTAAAGGGTATTCAAAAAGAAAAAAGTTTGCAGAATTATTTATTTCAATATTAATATAACCAATACTACTATTAATTATAAGGCTGAAAACAGCCCTGTGCTTTGCACAATTTGTAACTTATATTATGGGCAGGAATTATCAATACGCTGCTATATATGTCATTTTTAATGAGTTATTATAACTTTTGAAAAGAGGAATAAAGATTAAAACTATTGCGAATAATTTGCACAGGGGGCTCCATACCCTTGTAAGAATACCTTTTTACGTAACATAAAATCTCGTATATTTACAGATTGTAAAATTGAGGAGCTATACACTTTGAATCAAAATAATGAATTAGAAGTCAAAGAATTTGAAAATGAGAATTTGGTAGAAAACTTGCCGGAAATTTTACCGGTCCTGCCATTAAGAGATATTGTAATTTTTCCCTATATGATTTTCCCGGTCTTAGTTGGTCGTGAACAATCAATCAGGGCAGCAAACTATGCTTTGGATAGAACAAAATATATTTTTCTATCCACCCAAAAGAAATCAAATGTTGAAGATCCTAAAAAAGAAGATATTTATGAAGAAGGTACTATTGCAAAAATAGTTCAAATTCTAAAACTGCCAAACGGCTTAATGAAAATACTGGTAGATGGTTTGTTACAGGGCCGTATAGTAAATTTTACTGACAGAAAGGAATTTTTTGAAGCAAAAGTATCTGTTATTATCCCTGAATTTGAATTAGACCATGAAATGAACGCCATGGTACGTCAAATGTCTCAATTATTTAAGGATTATGTTAAAATAAGCAGATCAGTCCCCAATGAAGCAATAGCCGCTTTTGATAATATTGAAGAACCTGACAGAAAACTATTTTATGTGGCAGCTAATATTAGCCAGTCAATTGAAGTCAAGCAATCAATACTTCAAAAGTTTGCTTTAAAAGATCAATTTTATGAAATTATCAAAATCCTGAAATCAGAAATTGATATCCTTAAAATTGAAAAGGAAATTGACAATAAAGTTCAAGAGAATATAGCAAAGACACAAAGAAAATTTATTATTCAGGAACAAATAAAAATCCTTCAGGACGAACTGGGAGAAGATGAAGAGTCTTTACCTGAATACACAAAAATGAAAGCTCAAATAATCAAAGCCAAAATGCCCAAAGAGGCAAAAGAAAAGGCCCTTGAAGAGTTATCGAAGCTAAAGAAAACGTCCCCGATGTCTCCGGAATCTACTGTAATAAGAAATTATCTGGAATGGCTGATTGAAGTTCCTTGGAATAAAACGACCAAAGATAATTTGGATATTGAACACGTTCAAAATATTTTAGATGAAGATCATTTTGGCCTGGAAAAGCCAAAAGACAGAATTATTGAGCACATTGCTGTCCTTAATTTGGTAAACAGAATGAAAGGACAAATTCTATGTTTTGTAGGACCTCCGGGAACCGGTAAAACTTCATTAGGAAAGTCTATTGCCCGTGCTTTAGACAGAAAATTTGTTAGAATAAGTTTAGGCGGAATTAGGGATGAAGCTGAAATAAGAGGTCACAGAAGAACTTATATCGGATCCATGCCTGGGAAAATAGTCCAGTCCATGAAAAAAGCCGGAACAATAAATCCTGTAATACTTTTAGATGAGATTGATAAGATGAGCATGGATTTTCGGGGAGATCCTTCATCTGCAATGCTCGAGGTCTTAGATCCGGAACAGAATCATAGTTTTAATGATCATTACTTGGAAATTGATTATGACCTTTCTCAGGTAATGTTTATAACAACAGCTAATGTCAGGTATAACATTCCCCTTCCTTTACAGGACAGGATGGAAATTATAGAGCTTCCCGGCTATTTAGAGACAGATAAAATTGAAATTGCAAAGCGGCATCTTCTTCCGAAACAATTAGAGGCACATGGGTTAACAAAAAAACATATTGTTTTTGAAGATAATGCAGTAAAGAAAATAATTTCCGAGTATACTCGTGAAGCCGGTGTAAGAAATCTGGAAAGAGAATTGGCATCAGTTTGCAGAAAACTTGCCAAAGAAATTGTTTTAAAAGAGAAAAAGAACAGCAAAAAAGGATATACTCATATAGTTGATAATGATAAAATTGAGGAATACCTTAAAGCTCCACGTTTTAGGCATCTCACCCATACAAAAGAAAGTAAAGTTGGAAGCGTTACAGGCTTAGCCTGGACAAGCGTAGGTGGTGAAATTCTTAATGTTGATGTTGCTATCATGAATGGTTCGGAAAAGTTAATTTTAACAGGTCAGCTTGGTGATGTTATGAAAGAGTCTGCTCAAGCCGGACTTAGTTATTTACGCTCTGATTATAAAAAATTAAAACTTGATGCCAATTTTTATCGTGGAAAAGAAATACATATACATCTGCCTGAAGGTGCTATTCCAAAAGACGGGCCTTCTGCAGGAATAACAATGGCACTTGCTATTTACTCAGCAGTAAAAAATCTTCCGGCATCTAATGAAATTGCCATGACCGGCGAAATTACATTAAGAGGTAAAATACTACCAATTGGCGGGTTGAATGAAAAGCTTTTAGCCGCAAAAAGGAACGGAATTACTACTATATTAATTCCTAAAGAAAACGAAGTAGATATCAAGGAACTTCACCCACAGGTGATTGAAGGGCTAAAAATAATTCCAATTGCAGAATTTTATGAAGCTTTGCCGTATGTATTTACTGAGAATAAAAAAACTATTTCTAAAACAAAAAAGACAATTAAAAGCAAGAAAAGATAATGAGTTCCGGCTTATACATAGAGAGTAATCTTACTGAAAACGAAAAGTATAAGGTAATTTTAGAACAACTAAGCTATATTTTATTAAAGGAAGATAACCCCTTATCGTCTTTAGCAAATTTAACAGCACTGCTTAAGCAGACTTTTGATAAAATTAGCTGGGTTGGCTTCTATCTATATGATAGCAAGAGGCTTTATCTTGGACCGTTTCAGGGAAAATTAGCCTGCACAAATATAGAACTTGGCAAAGGTGTCTGCGGAAAATCAGCTGCGAATAAAATTTCAATTATTGTTCCAAATGTAAATGAATTTCCCGGACACATTGCATGTGATCCCGAGTCAAAATCGGAAATTGTTATTCCTGTTTTAATAGGAGAAGAACTGTTTGGAGTTCTTGATATTGACAGCAGCTCATTGAACTCATTTAATGAAACTGATAAAAAATATTTGGAATCTGTTTGCAAGTATTTATCTGATAAAATATTAAAAAAATAAAAAATTATGGCAGAATTTTTAGTAACCGCCAGAAAATGGCGTCCCATTCAATTTGAAGACGTTGTAGGGCAATCGCATATTACAACTACACTTAAAAATGCAATAAAAAATGGCAGAATTGCACACGCATATATGTTTACAGGTCCAAGAGGAGTTGGCAAAACTACTACTGCCAGAATTTTGGCAAAAGCAGTAAATTGCCTAAATCCTATAGATTTTGAGCCTTGCGGTAAATGTGAAATTTGTTTGGATATCCAAAACAACAGGTTAATGGATATTATTGAAATAGACGGAGCTTCAAATCGCGGTATTGATGAAATTAAAAACCTGCGGGAAACTGTAAAATATGCCCCATCAAAAGCAAAATATAAAGTCTATATTATAGATGAGGTTCATATGTTAACAAGAGAGTCTTTTAATGCATTCCTAAAAACATTAGAAGAACCTCCGGGACATACAATTTTTATTTTTGCTACTACTGATATCCATAAAGTTCCTCTTACTATTATCTCCCGCTGCCAACGGTACGATTTTAGAAGAATCGAATTGAACACAATAAAAGATTTGCTGGCTAAAATTGCTCAAAATGAGAATATTAAAATTGATGACACTACTTTGACTTTAATAGCAAAAAAAGCAGATGGTGCACTAAGGGATGCTGAAAGTTTCTTTGATCAGGTTGTTGCTTTTTGCGGTACGACAGTTGAGCATTCCACTGTTGCAAAGATGTTAAATTTAATTGATGACGAAATCTATTTTACAATTTCTGATGCAATTTTAAACAAAAACTATAATGCTGTTTTTGATGTGTCTCAAAAACTATATGATAATGGCTGGAATTTTATGGACTTTCTTGATGGTCTTATTGACCATTTCCGGAATATATTAACTGTTGCCATCACTAATTCTAACACATTTATTGAAGCTGCTAATGTTTATAAGACTAAGTATGAAGAATATTACGGCAGCTTTAGCGAAGGAGATTTAATAAGAATTCTTAATTTCTTAAATAAATCCTCTCAGGAAATAAAATATTCGCAAAATCAAAAAATTAAGATTGAAATAACTTTAACGCAATTAATCGGACTAGAAAAATCTTCGACAATTTCTCAAGTTATTGAAGAAATAAAAAATCTTAAAGATACCCATGTCTATCAAGGAACAAAAGAACAAGATTCTGCTTACAGCTCAAAAATATCAGGTTTAGGTTCTGCCTCTCCTGAAAAAAGTATTATAGATTCAGGTTCGTTAAATAAGAAAGCAAAACCGGCAGGCACCAGTTCCCCATTTGATATGTGGAACAGCTTTGTATCCGGCTTTGATAAAGAAGGTTTCTCTATTCTGGGTCCTCTGGTTAAGACTTTAAAATTTGTAGAGTTTGATAAAGATAAATTAAAACTTGAGCTGACAGATCCTGAAATGGAAGGAACATATTCATCTTTTAATAGCGATTTCGTTTCTAAACTTGCTACACATTTTGGGCGTAAAATTTCCGTAAGCCTTACAAAAGATCAACCCGCAAAACCGCAAATAGAAAAACCTCAAAAAAGCGTAAAAGAATCTTTGCACGTTGATGATTTCCAGAACTATATTGTTAATAATTTAGGCGGAAAAAAGATAAATTAGCAGGATATGCCAATATTATTTTTAAGAATACAGACAAAGCAATATCTTTCTAATTAGATAAACTGCTTAACTAATTATTATATAGTGTATTACAGCTCTTACTGAATAGGTTTTATAAATTGAATTCTTGTGGCCTGGCCTAATTGCTATTCTCTTAAGAGGACATACTATCGGATTTTTAATACTGGCTATTAGAAGTCAACAATTAAATTTTTTTTGATAATTCATGATATTCCTAAAATTCTTCTAATTGTGTTTCCATCCAAGAATTTATCAACTAAAGAAGGCAAATTTAACTTTGTTATTTGCCATAAATTATTTAAATTTACCTCTTATGTATAAAAAATTTATAATAGCAATAGATGGCCCCGCTGGTTCCGGCAAATCAACTACAGCAAAAAAAGTAGCGGAATCTTTGCATTTCTTATATATTGATACCGGAGCAATGTATAGAGCTATTACTTATTTGGCAATGACAGGTAATTTTTTAGAAGATGAAGCTAAAATTATTGGCCTCGCCGAAAATGTGAAAATTGATCTAAAATTTATTAATGGTAAAACTTTCTTAAGTGCTGATGATGTTGATATATCCGAAGAAATTAGAAGTATTGACGTCAATAATAACGTAAGCCAGGTAAGTAAAATTTCCGGAGTTAGAAAAGCGCTTGTAAAAAAGCAACAAGATTTAGCTGTAAATAACAGTGGTGTTGTTATTGAAGGACGAGATGTTACGACTGTTGTTTTTCCAAAGGCTGATATTAAAATTTTTCTTACGGCGGGCATAAAAGAACGTGCCGAAAGAAGGTTAAAAGAATACGAAGAAAAAAATGTTCATGTCTCGTTAGATGAAATTAAAAATAATATTCAGGAACGAGACAGAATTGACTCTACGCGTGCAGACAGCCCATTAACTAAAGCAGAAGATGCTCTTGAAATTGATACTTCTTCTATCACAATTGATGAACAAGTTGATATTATATTAAATAAAGTAAAAGATTTTTTTAATTAAAAAGTTTTTAAGCCGCAAAAATCAATAATGTTAAACTAATTATTATATCTTATAGTTTGCTTTCCGGCTTAAGCAGATTGATAAGGTAAAAATATTTTCAGGAGGTTCAATGTCTGAAGAGACAAAGACTACTATTAACAACACTTATACAAATGCTTCCAAATTTGGAACGAATTATGATTACTCTCCTGAAGAGTTTCTTGCATTTGAAAAAATGTATAGCAATTCTTTTAGAGATGTAAAAGAAGGTGAAGTTGTTAAGGGAAAAATTGTTAGAATACAAGGTGATAATGTAATTTTAGATTTAGGTTTTAAATCTGAAGGTTCTATTCCAAAAAATGATTTTCATGAAAGTGAAGAAATTAAAATTGGAAGCGAAGTTGAAGTAGTTCTTGAATCTGTAGAAGATCAAGAAGGAAATTTAGTACTCAGCAAACAGAGAGCTGATTTCTTAAGAATATGGAGTAAAGTAGTTAGTTCATTTGAAACCGGCGAAATTATCCAGGGTAAGATTCTTAAAAGAATTAAAGGCGGTATGGTTGTTGATCTTATGGGCATGGAAGCTTTTCTACCAGGTTCTCAGATTGATATTAGACCTGTCAGAGATTTCGATGCTTTTGTCGGCCAGACTTTAGACTTTAAAGTCGTTAAAGTTAATATTCCTACTGAAAATGTTGTTGTTTCTCATAAAGTACTTGTTGAAGAAGAAGTTGCTGACCAGAAAAAAGCTATCCTTAGCGGTTTAGAAAAAGGTCAAATTATCGAAGGTACTGTTAAAGCTATTACAGACTTCGGTGTATTTGTTGACTTAGGCGGCGTTGATGGTTTAATTCATATTACAGACTTAAGCTGGGGACGTATCAATCATCCTAACGAAGTTGTTAAATTGGATCAGCTTATTAAAGTTGTTGTTACTGACTTTGACGAAGAGAAGAAACGTATTTCCTTAAGTTTGAAAAAATTATTACCTCATCCTTGGGAAAACATTGATGAAAAATACAAAGTTGGTGATAAAGTATCAGGCCGCGTTGTTTCTCTTACAGATTACGGCGCATTTATTGAAATCGAAAAAGGCATTGAAGGCCTTATCCACAACTCCGAAATGAGCTGGACTCAGCACATCAAACATCCTTCTCAAGTTGTTGCAATGGGACAAATTGTTGAAGCTGTTATTTTAAGCTTAGATAAAGACGAAAAGAAAATTTCTTTGGGTATAAAACAATTAGAACCAGATCCTTGGGGTTCGTTAATGCAGAAATATCCTGTTGGCTCACGCCATACCGGTATTGCACGTAATTTAACTAACTTTGGAGTATTTGTTGAATTAGAACCTGGCGTTGACGGTTTAGTTCATATTTCTGATTTATCATGGACTAAGAAAATCCGCCACCCCGGAGAAGTTGTTAAAAAAGGTGAAAAATTAGAAGTTATTGTTCTTGGTATTGATGTTGACCAAAGAAAAATTTCTTTGGGACACAAACAGGTTGAAGATAATCCTTGGAATAATTTTGAAAAAGTTTACACTGTAGGTTCTATTACAGATGGTAAAGTTGTAAGAATTATTGAAAAAGGACTTATAGCAGAATTACCAGAAGGTGTTGACGGTTTTGTGCCGACTACACATTTGGCTACCAATAAAATTAAGAATATTGCTAATCATTTCCCTATCGATGATGTAATTCCTATGAAGGTTTTAGAATTCGATAAAGAAAATAAGAAAATTGTTCTTAGTGCAATTGCTGCTATTAAGGAAAAAAGCGAAGATGAAATTCGTGCTTATTTAGATAAACACAAATTAGACAGAGTATCTGTTCAGGAAATCCAGACAGCAGATACAGGTTCTGTTGATTCTTCTGACTTCCCTATCTTTGAAGTTCCTGACGATCCTCAGCAGTCAGACAAGAAACAATAATTAAGATATACTTCTTATTATGGAGCGGAGAAATTCTCCGCTCTTTTTTTATATAACAGAATAATTTTATGTAATTATGCCGGATACCGTTGCTTTATATACTTTAGGATGCAAACTAAACTTTTCCGAAACATCAACTATTGGAAACCAATTTATTGAACGGGGTTTTAGGATTGTTGATTTTAAGGAAAAAGCTGATATTTATATTCTAAACACGTGTACTGTTACTGATAATGCTGATAAAGAATGCAGACAATATGTCAGAAAAGCCTTAAGGCTTAATCCTGATGCTTTTATTATTGTTATGGGATGCTATGCGCAGCTGCGTTCTGTGGAAATAGCTAATATCTTAGGTGTTGATGTAGTACTCGGTTCTAATGATAAATTTAAGTTATTCTCACTGGTTGAAGATTTTAAGAAAAAAGATCATGCTTGTATATTTGTATCTCCAACTGAAGATATAAATGATTTTGGCCCGGCTCACTCAACAGATGCTGATTCCAGAACCAGAGCTTTTTTCAAATTGCAGGACGGTTGTGACTATAAATGCTCATACTGCACTATTCCAATGGCCAGAGGTAGAAGCAGAAGTATGGAGTTCGACAAAGCAATTGCTGATTTTAAACAATTAGTTGACTCCGGGTATAAAGAAATTGTATTAACAGGTGTTAATATAGGCGATTATACTTGCGGAAATAAAGATTTTTATCATCTTCTAAAAGAATTTGTTCAAATACCGGGTGAATTCAGAATCAGAATAAGCTCAATTGAACCAAATCTTTTAACAGATGATATTATTGAATTAGCATCCAATTCTGACAAGCTATGCAAACATTTTCATATTCCCCTGCAAAGCGGCAGTCCTAAGATATTAAAATTGATGCAGAGGCGTTATAAAGTTTCAGACTATGATAGTTTGATTAATAAAATTAAAAATAAAATCCCAGAGTGTTGTATTGGAGTTGATGTTATAGTCGGCTTCCCGGGAGAAGAAGATAGTGATTTTGTAGATACCTATAATTTTTTGCGGGATTTACCAATTTCATATTTGCATGTCTTTACATATTCAGAAAGACCGAATACCAAAGCCATTGAAATGGAAGGAATTGTTGAAAAATATGAAAGGCGTAAAAGGAATAACCTGCTTACTAATCTTAGCCATAGGAAAAGAAATTTATTTTATTCCGAAATGAACAATAAAGTTCTGAATATTTTGTTTGAAGCTGAAAATCATAACAAAATAATTAAAGGTTTTTCTTCAAATTATGTAAGAACCGGGATCCCATTTTCAGAGTCACTGGTTAATAGTTTTGCATCCGTAAAAATAGAATCAATCGTAGATAACTACTGCACCGGTAATATAGTAGATATCTAAAAAGCAATTGACTTAATGCTAAATCAATTATAAAATTGTAAATAAAAAACATGAAAATAATAATAATTATACTTTTTGTTGCAGCTACCTTCACCTTTCCGCAGAATGCATTAAAGCTTCAAAGCGATGCTGATAATATAAAGGACGTATCTATTAAGCTGAACACTTCAACTTCCACTTTAGTAAACGGAAAAAAGAACGCCGGACTTGCCATAATATATTCACTATTGTTGCCGGGCATGGGCGAGTTGTATGCAGGAAATTATTCTTCCGGCAAATATTTTACTGCTGCTGAGGGTTTGCTATGGGTTTCTTACATTGGTATGAATTCTTATGCAGGCTGGAAAAAAGATGATTATAAAGCTCTTGCTGTTAAAAATGCCGGGGTTTCTCCAGACGGGAAAGATGAACTTTTCTACGCAAATATTGGGGACTATACCAGTGTTGACAATTTTAATAATACCAAATCCCTTGAAATGAACTTTTCTGAAATGTATGACGCCAATAAATATTACTGGAAATGGAATAGCACTAATGATAGGAAGAACTACCGAAACCTATGGGTAAAAAGTGAGCAGGCTTATAATGACGTGCGTTTTATTGTTGGAGCTATGATTGTTAATAGAATAGTAAGTGCAATAAATGCGGTTAGGCTTGTTTCTAAGTACAATAAAAATCTTAGTACTGAACTTAGCTGGAGTCTCTCCACTAATGTATCCCGGTCAGCAGATTTTTCACCACAAATAAATATTAACATTCAAACCAATTTTTAATTTACATATTAGTGGATTTTTTTATAAAAAAATTAGAGTGAAGTAAATTATTACTGCGTCTCCTTATATAATTCTATGTATTATATCTAATTTTGTATTATTTAAAAAGTGACGGAGCAGGATAAATGAATAAATAATTTAATTTTTAATTGATAATTTCAAAATAATTTAATAAATTCGCCTGACGATCTAAACAATTTATGTATCGTCTTCTACTATTTTTTTTAAAACATATCAATGAGGATCACTATGAAAAATTTTGTACTTGTGTTGGTTCTTTTAACTATTTGTTTAACCTTTTCAATCAATGCGCAAAATGCAGATGTTGCTAAATTTACTGGTGTAAAGGTTCAAAATAACTATATTCACCCTCAGGATAGTCCATTGGGCACTATGTTATATTCTAACGGTAATTTTATAACTAATCCTACAGGTGGTGCGGGTGGTGCTGGTCTTAGTGCACTAGGTGATTCTCTTACTTCCTACGGACTTAATAATAATAGAACACTATATTATTGGGCAGGTGATGATTTTACGGTTCCTGTAAACGCAACCTGGACATTAGATTCAATTCTAGTTTATGGCTATCAAACAGGTTCAACTACAACTTCAACATTTACCGCTGCAAGTTTAGTTATTTTAAAGGGAGAAACCCCTGCTACCGCTACAGTTTTCGCAGGTGATACTACAACAAACGTATTAGGTCATACTTATTTTTCCGGAGTTTACAGGGCACAAGCTACTACTCCGACAAACGCAGATCGCCCTATAATGGTAAACAGTCTAACAACTAATGCAGTATTAACAGCAGGTCATTATTGGATTATGTATGCTATGACCGGTTCATTGGCCTCCGGTCCCTGGGCCAATCCTATTGTAATTCCTGGAACTAATACAACAGGTAATGGAATGCAACGCGTTAGTGGAACCTGGCAGCCTGCATACGGTGCAACTACACTTTTTCAACAAGGATTCCCTTTCAAAGTTTATGGAACTTCAGGTGTTACTCCAGTTGAATTGACCTCATTTACTGCTAATGTTAGCGGTTCTGATGTTGTACTTAATTGGGCTACTTCAACTGAAAAGAACAACAGAGGTTTTGAAATCCAGAGACAAGTAAATGGTACTTTTGTTAGCGTTGGCTTTGTTCAGGGTAACGGTACTTCAACAGAAGGTCATTCATATTCATTCAAAGATTCAAAAGCCAATTTAGGTCAAAATTCTTATAGACTTGTACAATTTGATTTTGATGGTTCTAAAGAGATATTAAAAACAGTGGAAGTTGATGTAAAAGCTCCTTCAGTATTCAATCTCAAACAGAATTATCCAAACCCATTCAATCCTTCAACAGTTATTAGTTTCTCATTGCCAAATGAAGCAAAAGTAACTTTAAAAGTTTACAACACAATTGGTCAGGAAGTTTCAACTTTGATTAATGGCAATTTAACTGCCGGCGAACATAATGTTAACTTCAAAGCTTTAAACTTAAACAGTGGTGTTTATTTTTATCAGTTAAATGCAGTTGGAGTTGACGGAAAGAATTATTCCTCAGTTAATAAAATGGTATTATCAAAATAATTCAAACAAAAAAAAGGCAGCTTTAATAGCTGCCTTTTTTATTCTTCTAAAGAATAAATTTCCTGTTCAGTATTACTGTTGCCCGCTAATTCAATTATACGCGGCAACTTTGTATAAAAGGTTACCGCTCCTAAAATGCTTACTACCCCGCCAATCAATACTGTATAAGTAACTCCGACAGCAGAGGCAAGAAACCCGGATAACAAATTTCCTAAAGGTACAGTTCCCATAAATGCCATGGTATAAAATCCCATTACTCTGCCCCTTTTATCATCATCAACAACAGTTTGTATAAAAGTATTGCATGAAGTAATTTGAATCATCATTCCTAATCCTGTAATGGCAAGTAATGCAAATGACAAATAGAAGTTTCTGGAAAGAGAAAACAAAATCAATCCGCATCCGAAGATGAAGGCAGCAACAGCAATATATCTGGAAATTAATAATATAGACTTTTTCCTTGAGCTAAGAAACATTCCACCTGCTAATGCACCCACGCTAACCCCAGCCATAAGATAACCTAAAGTATGCGGACCGCCATGTAAAATATCCTTTGCAAATACCGGCATTAATACCTGAAAAGGCATACCCATTAAGCTTACAAGAGCTAACAATAATAATACGGTTTTTATGGGGATGTAATTCCACGCATAAATAAATCCTGCTTTCAAATTATTTGCATCTGATTTTGTTTTTGCCGATGAATTGACCTTCTTTATTCTCATAGCAAGAAGACTCCATATTATGGCAATAAAGCTAAGGGCATTTATGGAAAAGCACCAGCCTTCTCCTACAGTAGCAACTAAAATTCCGGCAATGGTTGGCCCGAAAAAACGAGCAATATTAATGAGAAAAGAATTCAAAACAATCGCATGGCTCAATGCTTTTTTATCCTCAACCAAATCTACAATAAATGCCTGCCTAACCGGAATATCCAGAGAATTTATTATACCCCCAATAAGACCCAATACGATAATTTGCCATACCTGAATAGTACTGGTTAATACTAAAAAGGCTAAAATACCGGCTTGAGCCATTGCCAATACTTGCGTAAGTACCAACAACTTATATTTACTAAAACGGTCGGCAACAACACCCATAAACGGAGCCAATATAAGTGTGGGAATTCTGCTTATGAAACCCACTACCCCTAACATAAATGCAGAATTTGTTAAAGTATAGACCAGCCAATTAAGTGCAATTATCTGAATCCAGGTACCAATTAATGATATGCTCTGCCCTGTAAAAAAGAGTTTATAGTTTCTATACTTGAAAGTACTAAAAGTTTCTATTAGCTCTGCGAACTTTTTTTTTGAATCGGACATAATAACTTTTCGAAATATAACTTAGTAAAACTACTTAATTTTAATTTTAAGTTGTTTAACTATCTCACTAGTTTTACAAACTGTTGCAAAACTACCTTGAAGTGCCGCTAAAAAACTGTAATGGACTAAGTCAGCCGGACAGATCTGTTCACCGAATTTTAATGATTTTGTAGTACATGCGTCTTGCGCAAGAATAACTTCAAAACCAAAATCACAAGCAGCCCTTGTAGTAGAATCAATACACATATGAGTCATCATCCCACAAATAATTAACCTATCGATTTGGTTTCCTCTTAGTGACTCCAGCAATCCGGTATCCCTAAAACTATTCGGATAATGCTTCTGAAACACTAACTCTTCTTCAAGAGGTTCTATCAATGGATGGAAATTGATTCCCTCTGTATTGGGTAAAAAGAATGTGGCACCGGGTTTATTTGCAATATGCTGAATAAAAACAACATTCTTATTGTTTTTTCTAAAATAATTTACTAGTTTTTTAGCATTAAGAGTTGCGGCTATGGGTTCGACTAATTCCATTTTCCCACCCGGGAAATAGTCATTTTGTATATCGATAAGAAGCAGACAATCTTTCATGGCTTAACCTTCATTTACCATAGTAAAGGACCAGTGAGTCTGTATTATTTTCCACTCCCCTTCTTTATTTTCATAAACTTCAGTACAATTCCATTTACTTTCTTTTCCATTTGTAAAAGAAATAAAATTATAGGTTAATACATATATATTATTGATGCCCTGGAAACATGGATTTAATATATCAAAATGGTCAATGATTATATGACCTTTTAATTTTTCATAATGGGCCGTCAGATTTTCCAGCCCGTCAATCCGGCTTTCAATAAATGGATCAAAATAAACTACATCTTTATCAGATATTTCAAGAAAACCATATGGATCACCCTTGCCCCATCTCTCAAGAGCTGCAACTTCCAAGGCCAGTAGTGTATTTGTTATTTCATTTTCTGTTTTGTTTTTTACCATAATTTCTTCCAAGAATATGTATGCAAATAAAAATATTATAATATAACAAATTTAATAAATTATTT
>Ga0183100_1000295_pt1 | contig 52177 bp, 46 predicted proteins | sample Biomet2_FD_127789 | JGI IMG/M metagenome (GOLD analysis project Ga0183100, IMG submission 127789) | Microbial communities from bioreactor (seeded with anoxic lake sediment) at LBNL, California, USA - Biofuel metagenome 2 | ecosystem: Engineered > Bioreactor > Anaerobic > Unclassified ... | reverse complement strand
TTCCAAATATACTAGGTAAGATAAGAGCAGGTATAAATTTCAAAATTTGAATCCAAAAATATTTCATATCCAATTTAACTTTTTTATGATAATAGATGTTCATGAGTAAACCATTACCAATGAAAAGAGCGATAGCCGTCCCAATTGCGCATCCCAAGCCACTATATAATTTGCATAAAGGGATACTCAAGAGCAGATTGGCAATCGCTATAAACAAATATACAACAGATCGGAATTTATGAAGATTTTTAGCACGCTGGATTTCGATCCCTAAATTTTGTATTCCTGGTATAGTAACCGGAATCATGAGCACTAGAGCAATGGCATAGGAATCTTGATAATTCTTTCCTGCCCATATATTATTTATGAAGGGTTGACCAAAAAAAATCAATCCTGTCATGATGAGTGATAAAATAATAAATTGTATTCTTCCCACTTTCGTAAACAAATAGGTTAATTCCTTATTATCATCTGATTGAGCAACCATCTGATTGATTTTAGGTATAAAAACGGAAGATATGGATGTAGAAAAGGAAAGATAATAGTTATTAAGTTGAGAAGCTACTCCATAAATAGCGATGGCTACCGTTCCTTGAAATATCCCAAGCAGAAATTTGTCTACATTCCAATTGATTTGATCTGAAACTATATTGATGAAGATAAAAGATGAAAAAAGGGCGATTTCTTTTAGTAAAGATAGGTCGAAATTTTTGAAATCAACTTGTATGTGCAGCTTTTTATAGCAAAAAACTATATTCGCTATTCCAACAGCAATATTGACACATGTTAAGACAACAACCATGGCGACAGATCTATATCCCAACAATAAAAGGGGAAGCACGACAAAAGGACTTACAATGGTTTTGACCATGTTTAAAATCCTTTGAAAAAAATACTGTTCGTTTGCTGTTATATAGGAGTCAAACACACTAAAAGGAAAGGATACCGCAATATTAAACACTAAAATGCTCATTAAAATTTTAGTTTTTGCAATCTCAGCCATAGAGAGCTTAGCCCTAAACATATTTTCTGTATTCATGACCAGAACACTACCGGCTAACAGAGCGACAAAGCCTATGATGAAAAAAACAGTTAAAAACATACCGTTCAATCTTGCAATATTTTTGTCGTCATTTTTCACTTTATAGATGGAATAGTAGCGAACATAAGCGCTTCCGAACCCGAAACTAAGCAGTCCCAAATATCCAACAACCGACACGACAAGATTATACAATCCATATTCGCTTTGCCCTAATAATCTTAGCATAACAGGTGTATATACAATAGATATTAGGTTTCCAAGAAACATGGAAACATACGATATGATAACACCCGCTTTTAATTGATTAATTTTCATGCGTTACCAACTTTCTAATTGACGATAAAATTGCAAAATAACTCCTATATTACCTATAATCATTCTATATAAAATCATTTTTGTTGTCAAGTTAGTCTGCTTAAATGAAAAACCACCTTTGATTTAAAATCAAAAGTGGTTTTCATATAGTATCTATTAACTAGCTGCCATAATAGAAAAGTGGCACATAGTGCCACTTTTCATGTTTTTTTACATTTTAAAACCCAAAGAACGAAAGAAGTGGTAAATAATCATTCGCATAACAATTATTCATAACTAGTTGTTTGAGTTCTGTTTGCTCAGCACTGCTTAACTTGTCATACATCGTTTTAACCTTGGCACCAGCTGCCTTATAATCATAGGAAGGATTTTTTTCATAAGCCTTCATATTGTCTACAACAGCTTGAGCAACTGCTTTGATGTTTGCTGTGCTTGCATTTGGTATGACTTCATTTGTCAAACCATCAATCAAATTATTCATGTGAGCAAGTATACTTGCATCAATCGAAGTGCCAGTAGAAGAACCACTACCGGTAGATGAGCCACTTCCAGTAGATGAACCACTTCCAGTAGATGAACCACTTCCAGTAGATGAACCACTGTCAGTAGATGCAGTAGTATCCGTGCTCGTATCCACTATAAACTTAGATAGTGCCACACAAACTTCTCCACGAGTGATATTCGCCGTAGCTCTGAAGGTATTACCATTCTCCAAGCTAAAAATCTTATTGGATAATAGTTTATCAACAGCATCAGCTGCCCATGAAGATACTTGATCAGTTGGCTTTGCAACAGACGTCAACATTTGGAAACTCATGATTTTATTTAAAACCACGCACATTTGCTCGCGCGTCACATAAGCATTAGGCTGAAACGTTTTATCTGGAAAACCTGTAATGTATCCTTTTTTTTGGGCTAACAACACATCCTGATAAAACCATTGTCCCTCTTTTACATCCGTAAAAGCATTTTGACCGGCTACCGTGTATTGGAAAATCTGATTGACCATGCGGACTAATTCAGAACGCAAAACAGGAGCATTCGGTCTAAAAGTGCCATCTGGATACCCTTTTACATAACCCAAATCCGCCATTTTTTGAACGGCTTGTTTTTGGGTAGCATCCGTTATATCGGAAAACGAAATAGCAGTTCCCCAGACAGTTGGGATACAAACAGTAAACAGAACAGATACAATTGTTATAAATGTTATAATTTTTTTCATAGTATACTCCTTATGGTAAAAGGCTATCACACAAACCTAATACTATGCAATACTGATGGTAGCCGTTTTTCCATCTACTTCAACAGTAAGAGTTCCATATTTAGCACGGAATTCTGTCAATGTCTTTCCACTATTGTAGTCAGCAATCAAATCAGCCTTAATAGCCGCTAAAGTAGTAGAGGTATATGATCCTGTCTCAGTAATTTTTGTTACTTTATCTAACCAACTTTTCATAGTATCATTAGTTGATGTATCAATCGTATTATTCTTACTTAATGTATTATATAATGTGGTTAAATCAGCTAAAGCTTTTGTCTTATTTGCACTAGAAGCGGTTGAATTGTTTACAGCAGCTTTTGCACCATTAAAATTATTTAAAACGAATGTTTTCAAAGCGATATCGCCTGCATTTGAAAATTTAGGCGCATAACCACCAGAACTTACAGTAACTACATAAGATACGACAGCAGTTCCACCACCGCTACTACTACCACCGCCAGAAGAACCACCAGTACTAGGAGGATTTGTACTACCAGGTGTTGTAGTTGTAGAACTTGCCGTGCTGCTTGTTGTCGTTGTTGCGCCAGCAGCCACAGATGTTCCAGCAGAAGTTGTTCCAGTTGCACCAGATGCAACGATTACTTTTGTACTATTTGTATTAACAGTTGTGTTATTACCGCTTACATTAACGGTAGAAACGGTACCTTCACCAGATAACTTAGCACCTTCTGCAGCTGTTGCAACAGCTGTAACGGTAGCACCTTTTTCTACAGTAATAGCAGCATTTTTAGCTTCTGCTTTTAAGTCTACGTTGGTTACTTTACCAGTTGCAGCAACTGATACAGTAGAATTTGCAGCAGATGATACAACATTTGCAACAGTACCAGCAACGACTACTTTAGATGCATCTGCATTTGCAGCAATCGTAACATTACCAGATACAGTAGAATCTTTACCAACAGTTACGGTGGAATTAGCACTCGTAATATCAACAGATGTAACTTTAGCACTTGCTAAGTTAATATTTAAGCCTTCTCCAGTAACATTTACATTACCAACAGTACCCTCAATGAGAATCTCTTCACCGTCAGCAGCGTTTATTTCTTTTACGTTTGTTCCATCAGCTATCGCTATACGAACTTTTCCATCTACACGAGAAACAACAATATTACTCATTTCAGAGTTTCCTGTAATATGAATGGAATTTTCACCGCCGCCACGAACAACGACTCTACCAGTAACTTTAACATTATTTAAAGTAACATCACCATCACCAATACCATCACCTAATATCAAATCGCCATTAACTGTTACATCTTGTAGAGTAACACCAGCAGCATCAATCATGACATTACCATCGGCTACTGTGGAAACAGTTCCTTCGGTCTTAATGTACGTTTTTAACATATTATCCATTACTTTTGCGAATTCAGCTCTTGTAATATTAGCTGTAGGAAGGACTTGTCCTGCCGAACCGCTAACATAACCAGAAGCAATCATTGCACTAACTGAACCTTTAGCCCAGCTTGCCACGCTGCTTGCATCAGAATAATTTGCTAAATCACTATCGCTGCCGTCGTTAATCTTGAAAGCTCTGGCCAAAACAGCAAATGCTTCCTGTCTGGTAATTTTGTTGTCTGGATTTAAGTTAGCACCATCACCTGCAAAGGTTCCCATTTGTACAGCTTTTGCCATATCATCATAGTACCATGCCGTTGATTGTACATCTGTAAAGGAAGAAATGTCTGCTTTTACACTCGATGCAAAAGCGCGGTTTACAATGGCAGCCATCTGCGCTCTTGTTAAATTATCCTTTGGTTTAACAAGACCATTGTCACCCATTAACAAACCATTTTGAATAGCATTTTCAATTGCAGTCTTAGACCAATCATCCGGTATATCCGAAAAATCGGTTTTCTCTGCGCCCATTACAGCAACATTAGTTGATAACATGCCTGCTACAAGCAATAAGCTGACTAATTTTTTGTTCAACTTCATTTTTCCCACTCCTCAGTTTTTATTATTTTAATAGGCTCATAAAGTAAGCCTTTTTTAAACTTTTTTCTTTTTCGTATGCGCTTCTAAGCGAGCTTACGATAGAAACATCACCTCCTAAATTGGTTAGCTGTGTCTTTAATGAAGACAGCACTTCATTTATTTTTGCATCACATTGACCCTCCAAAGAAGTGGCATTACTGATATATTGGGAAATTGACGTTTTCTTGCCATCCGCGACGGAAGATTGCGCAGTGGACTCAATATTACCCAATCGGCCTAAATAATAAGCTTCCAAACCATACATTTTTGCTACGTGCTCATTAATCACAGCATCAATTTTAGCTTCTTTGTCTGTTTTGGATGAACCAGAATCTGTTGTACCATTTTTGTTAGTCTCGGTGCCCGTTTTAGATGAACCTGAACCAGCTGTACTGTTATTCTGCTTTTCATTTTGAGAGGTATTTGATGATTCCTTAATAACTTTTTTAACCATTTCATCGATTGTTACCTTACCAGAAGCAATCAATTTTTTCTCTTCAGGTGTAAAATCTCTAACTAAATTCGGGGTCGTTTTCTCAATTTCTTCTTTAAGCTCATTTTTATTTTCTTCAATTTTGTTAGAAATCTCTTTATTAGAATATCGTGAAAACTCTGCAATAGCTTTAATATTATTTCTCTGCCAGATGCCAATGGCAACTGCAGCAACTACAAAAACAATTAGCAGAATTAGTAAAATCTTCTTTCTTTTCATTTAGATGCCTCCCTCTAATTTTGTTAGAGAAATATGCTTTTTCAATTTTCCTTTTAGATATCTGACTAACGCACAAAGGGTAACCCCTATGAGCAAGCCTGAAAAATCAATACACACATCGCCAAACTGTGGTCCACGACCACTTATGAAAATTTGATGTACCTCATCGCTTATGGCATATACCAAACCCACCAAAAGGCTATAAGCTATTCGTTTTTTCAAATAGACCTGATAAAAGGCAAATAAGCCATAAAGAAAAATGCCTAATAACAAATAAATAGAAAAATGTGCGGCTTTACGTATATAATGATTTGTTTTTTTAATTAAAAGACTCTGCTTGGTGGAATCCATTTGATGATAGGATGGCACCACTCTCTCTAGGAACTTCTCAGTAACTTCTGTGCTCAATGTATTAGAATCTGTCGCAATTTGGGAAGAAAACCGGAAAATCATCATCATACATCCAATTACCAAAGCCCATAAAAATGTTATCTTAATCAATTTTATTTGTTTTTCTTTCCTCATATTTCCTATCTTCATTGACTATGAAGTACTTTCTAAAATTTTCTTACCCTGATTATCAATTTCGTTAATCTTCTCAATGCCTAATTTTTTCTCTATAATTTCAAATGCACTTTGTAAATTCGGTTTTCGACTCCCTATATTATGGCAATCCGACCCTAAAAGATGCACTTTTTCCTTTTTTAATAGGCCAAGTGCCTTTCTTCGCGTCTTCCAGTTATTTATAAAGCTACCATTCATTTGAACCAAAACATCCATATCTAAGAGTGTATTAATTTTTTTCATGTCTCTCTGTACAGGAATATATCGTTCAATATGAGCGATAATCGGAATAAGTCTCTTTCTCGCCATTAAATTATATAATGAATCAAATGTGCGTTTTGTCCATACTTCAAAAGGCATTTCGATTAGTATATATCGACCAGAGCCAATTGATAGACGCTCCACATTTTCAAGTTGACTAAGTTCATTAAAGAAATAAACTTCAGCTCCCCATTTAACATCCGGTAAGTTTTCTCCCTTGGTGTGTTCCATTAACGCATCGTAGGCTCTCTGACGCTTTTTTAGAAAACTTTCAACCGTATCTTGCTCTACATAAAAATGTGGTGTTGCTACCATCGTATCAATGCCTTGATTAGCACTCATCCGCAGCAACTCGAGTGACTCTTCAACATCGCGACTCCCATCATCTATGTTCGGCAATATATGGGAATGAAAATCAATCATGTGCTATCCTCTATTCTGTTTTGCTATTGTCATTTTTTACGCTATACTCTTCTTGATATCGATAATATCCTTTATACTTGGAATATTTATTGTATTTTCCACCGGCCACTACTGGTGCTCCATTTAGCACAAATCCCAATATTTTAGCCTCTGCAAATTTCAATTGGCTCACCGTATCTAATAAAGCATCCTTTACCGATTTATTCTGACGAACGATAACCACAAGCCCTGACACGTATTTGGATAAAATAGTCGTATCCGCTATTAAATTTACTGGTGGCGTGTCTAGAAAAATATAGTCATATTGCTCAGCCAACGTATGGAGTATTTCTTCCATTTTTGGAGAACTAAGAAGCTCTGTCGGATTAGGAGGAATATCCCCAGAATAAATAACGTCCAAATTTTCATAATCTGTTTTTTGCATAACCGTGTTTAAATCACTTAAATTCACTAAAACATTACTAAGTCCTGGCGTTGCGCTTTTATCCAATAATCTAGCAACATTTGGTCTTCGAAGATCACAATCTACAAGCAATACCTTGCTACCCGTCTCCGCGAATGTAATCGCCAAGTTCAAACAATTGATGCTTTTTCCTTCAGATGCCAACGAACTGGTAACAGCGATCGTCTTACAGCCTTGTACAGGAAGTGAAAATGTAATGTTTGTACGAAGTGTCTTATATGCCTCCTTTATATGAAAAGAAGAAGTACTATTTATTATATTTTTTTGATCAGACGAAAAATCAATTTTATTGAGCTTTTCGTTTTTTTCGTCTGCTTTGCGGTCCGATTTTTTAAATATCATGACTTCTGTTTTCCCCTCTCCCGGTGGATTTCCGCTTCATAATAACCATATCCCTTTGTATTTTGATTACTGATATTAAAGTCCGGAATCACTCCTAAGACAGGAATGTTGAACGCATGCTCCAAATCTTCTGCGGATTTGATTCGTACATCAAGAAGCTCCATCAATAAAACAATCGCGACACTTAGTACTAACCCTAACAAAAATCCGATTATTGTGTTGCGTAATGTATTCGGTGACGAAGGAACCGTCGGTATTTTAGCATAATCAATTATTTTAACAGAGCTTCCTTCAACAAAACGCGAAATGTTTTCAGGTGCCACTTTCGCTATCGTATTTACCAATTTCACAGCAATTTCTGGTTCTGCGTTTTCAATAGCAACTTGAAAAATCTCTGTCTCAGAAACTGCACTAGCCTTCATCATTTTCCGAATATCTTTGACACTATACCCAAGTCCCGATGCAGAACTAACTTTTCCCAAAACAGAATCACTTTTAATAATCTCAATATACGTATTAACTAACTGCTGAGCAGCAGATAAATCCGCCGTATCTATTCGGTTTGATTGCATGCCTTTCGTATTATTCACATAGATAGATGCCGTTGCTGTATACATAGGTGTTATGAATAAACGAGTCACTATAAATGTTGCTATACCACATATTAACGTTATAATAATTATAAGCTTTATTTTTTTTAATAATATTTCAATTAGTCTTTTTAAATCCAATTCTTCCCCGACCTGCATCCTGTGTCCTCCTCATAGTCTTTATGCCAAAACACGATCTTTGTTATCACCCTCATTATCTTCCAAATTTTTATATGTCACATGAAATTGTTCCTTTGGTTGATGATACGTAGGAACAATTTTCGCAAGCAATTTGCATACTTCACGAGAATCATTTTTTTCAGCAACTACCTTAAGTTCTGAAATTTGTCTAAAAAACTTTTCTTGATCCATATGAAGAGGAGATCCAATGTAAATTTGAGAAGTTGCTGTTTTTTGTATACCCTCTTCATTCAATAATAATTCCTCAAATAGTTTTTCGCCTGGTCTAAGACCAATAAACTTTATCTCAATATCTCTACCTGGAACATAACCAGATAACTTGATAAGATTTTTAGCCAAATCCGTTATTTTAACAGGATCACCCATATCCAAAATGAATATTTCTCCGCCTTTTGCCATACTTCCTGCTGCTAATAATAATTGTGCCGCTTCTGGGATTGTCATAAAGTAACGAATGATATCCGGATGGGTAACTGTAACAGGTCCACCCGCTGCAATTTGCTGTTCAAATAACGGTATAACTGACCCATTCGAGCCTAATACATTACCAAATCGCACAGCCACAAATTCAGTTTTGCAAATCGTATCCATAGCTTGTACAATCATTTCACAGCATCGTTTCGTTGCTCCCATAATGTTGGTAGGATTCACTGCTTTATCCGTAGAGACAAGAACGAAACGTTTCACCCCATATTTACTGGCAAATTTAGCAGTATGATATGTTCCGAAAACATTATTCTTAACAGCTTCTTCTGGACTATTTTCCATAAGGGGAACGTGCTTGTGCGCAGCTGCATGGTAAACAACTTCTGGTCTATACTTTTTGAAAACCACTTCCAATTTATTCTTATCACGGACAGAAGCAATTTCTACTTTCAAATCCAAATCAGTTCCATATTTTCGAATAAGCTCTTGTTGGATCGAATACGCATTATTTTCATAGATATCCAAAATAATAAGTTGTCTTGGGTGAAGCGCGGCAATTTGACGGCAAAGTTCGCTTCCTATCGAACCTCCTCCGCCTGTCACCATCACAACTCTGCCCCCGATAAAATCCAATAACCGCTTATTTTCTATTTTAACCGGCTCGCGGCCTAATAAATCATGAATACTGATATTCTGAATATTTCGGCTTATATTCTCTTTCTTTTCCACAAACTCTTTATAATTAGGAACTTTTTTAATCACACAATTCGTTTTTGAACACACATGCAATATTTCTTTTTTTCTTTGACTATCGATTGACAGAATAGAAAAAATGATAATTTTCACATCATATTTTTCACACAATTTAGGAATATCTTCAATCTTGCCTTGCACTTTTACACCATGGACCGTTCTTTTTTGTTTGGATAATTCATCATCAACTAAGCAAACAGGTTCATATGCTACATGGCTATTCTTATAAATATCATTCAATAAAATTTTAGTGGCTTCTCCTGCACCGACAATCAATGTTCTAGATTTTTCTATTTGCTTGTCTTCCTCCATTTTCTTTTGAATATCAGCTCTATAAGCACGCATCAGTATGTATGCCATACGAGAAATAATGAGCAGAAACGTTACAAGGAAAAATTCTAAAACAAAAAATAGAGCTGGCAATTTTTGTGTGCATACTGTTAAAAGAAGAAAAAGAATGCTTTCTGCAGCAAATGCAGAAAATGCACATTTTATAAGCTGCCTTACTGTGGCATATCTCCAAATAATTTTATATAAATGGAATGACATAAAGCACAAAGTATGAACCCCTACTAAAACAACGAGAGTGCTTAAAGTCAATTCGGCTTTAGTGGCAAAAGATGAACCTAACAACAAGAAAACTATAAAACAGGAAATCAGTACTTGAACAGCATCCAGTCCCATAAGAATAGTATAGCGATATTTTTTAATCACTTCCATATTGTTCCTCACTTTTCTGACAAATTTGAATCCATCGAAAAGACCTCTTAAATCTACTTGTTCTCATTCCACTAGCCTTTACATATATCGATACAAATCCTATATTCTTAACTAAAAAATTGGCAAACTTTTATAGAGTTGTTTCTTATATTCTATTACCAAATCCAACAAATGTCAAGATAACCAGCATTTAATCATAAAATGCAAAGCAAATATAGACCATAATATGACTAGAATAAAAACATTCCTTATTATTATATTAATCGAAATGTTAAAATATACCAATATAAGTATATTTTAGTATTTTTATTTGGAAATTTCGTCCTGGTGCATAGCTTATTCATATTTTTACGAAGCAACTGCAACATTACGTCAACTATATAACAATTATACAGAACTGCAACTGATATATCAACATAAAATAATTAACGTTTCTTCATGATTTTGATCAATATGGGATGTTTATGTTTATTTAACAATTTTCTATATTGGGTTTTTCATCTCTAAAAAGGCACTATACAAAAAAGCAGGTGTCCCATTTTAGGTAGAACACCTGCTTAACTTTTCTATATGTATTCCTTACGGTATTCGTTCATATATTCATGAATGAACAATGCTTTCCCAATTCTTAAGTATACAAGAAGCAATAGCAGGATCGTACATGATTCCCTTGTTTTTTTCGATTTCCGCCCGACAATTTTCCTCGCTGAGTGGGAGGCGATAAGCCCGAACACTAAGCATGGCATCAACTGAATCGCACACGGCAATTACCCTCGATCCAAAAGGAATATCTTCTCCTGAAAGTCCAGAAGAATACCCTTTCCCATCCCATCTCTCATGATGATGTAAAACGATGGCAACTATTTCAGGAATGATGCCAAACTGGTTCAAAATTTCAGCTCCCAACCGTGAATGTTCCTTCATCAAAATCCATTCTTCATCCGAAAGCCTTCCGGACTTTGTTAAAATACTATCAGGGATTCCAATCTTCCCGATATCATGAAAAGAAGCAGCTATATGGATTTTTTTACATTCTGCCTGATCAATATCCAAGCACGTGCACAGCCGTTTCGTCCGATCACTTACACGCCTGGAATGGTTTGCCGTATAAGTATCTTTAGCCTCTAGCTCGGCAATGACATTTTCTATGAGATTATGATGGAACACTGTTGAACCATAAGGAAATTGATTTTCTCTCATATGACAAATCCAATCCATTTCTTCTTATTTTTAATAACAGCGTAAAAAACGCATAGTTTTTCCATTATTGTAAAACCTTGTTAATATTTTACCTCTACTGGCTTAATTTGTCAATAGAGGTTGTCAAAAAAATACCAATTTTCGGAAAACCGAAAGAAATCTTTATAATATCAGAATATTGTTCAGATACACTCACCTATATTCTGTGTAAATATGGCCTTGCCGCTATTATCCCGACATAAATTAAAACAAGGTTAACTGTTCATTCCCATATCCAGATTGGTATCCGTCAATAATATCCGGCATTTTATATAGAATTCCTAATTTTTCACACGCATTAGCGAATACGGCATATAGTCTCTTGGCATCCGGGCTGGCACAGCTATATCTGTCGCCGTATTGCTTCATATATGTTCCCTTTAATCCGGGGAAAAGCTTATCTAACTTGTCATAATAGTACTCTCTTTGATTAGCGCGAAGTGTCACACCAAAAGCAGGGTAGATGAATCTTGCGCCATTTTCTTTCGCATGATGCACAATACCTAAAACATTTTCAAGGCTATCGGTGATGAACGGCAGAATGGGCATCATCAAAACACCCGTATAAATTCCGTTTTCAGAAAGTTTTTTAATAGCAGAAAATCGTTCGGATGATACGGCCACATGAGGTTCAATCTTCTGGCATAAATCATCATCACAAGTCGTAATGGTCATTTTGCAAATCACTGGCGAATGGTCTTTAATACGCTTTAACACATCGCAATCTCTCATAATCAGACTGCTTTTTGTCGCTATATCCACGCCAAATCCATACATATTTATCAGTTCAAGTGCGCCACGAGTAAGGCGCAGTTCTTTTTCGAACGGATTATATGGGTCGCTCATCGCACCGGTCCCAATCACTCCTTTCTTTCGTTTGGACTTCAGCTCATGGCGAATTAAAAAGAGGGCATTTTCTTTGGCTCTTACGGTATCAAAGTTATCGATTCGATAGCATTCACTGCGACTATCACAATAAATGCAGCCATGACAGCAACCCTTGTAAATATTCATATTGTAGTGGCAGCCGAACCACTCCTTGCTCTCGGCATATCCCGAGACAATTGTTTTTGCCAAAATGAATTCCATGATATACTCCCTCAAAAATATAGATTGTTCAAATAACCGTACGCATTCAATCGTGCTTCCAAGGACGAACATTGCCTAGCCAACCTTGTTTTTCCCAATATTCTACGTCAGGCGGATTTATTTTAAGTTTCTTATGCATCAGGCGAGATGCGTAAAATATAATTTTCACTTTTAAACTGGGAGTGGTTCTGCAAAAACTGTTCAAAATTCTAGCGGCTATTTTTCCTACATCTTTCTCAATCTTTAATTTCTTTGACTCACTTACTCCTTGCCAGTTTATAGCGTTCACTACTTTGCCGTATGTAAATATTTTACCAACACCCCAAAAGTTTAAGCTATCTGTTATATCTTTATTGGTTGATTTCATTCCTGCACCAGCTGCCGTTGAAATGACTAGCGCTTTCTTTGCAAACATGGTTTTGTTTGGGCGATGAACAATCCATTGATAACCAAAATGATCCAGTAAAGTTTTCATTTGACCTGTAACGTGGTAGACGTATACAGGGCTTGCCAATAGTAAAAAATCAGCCTTTTCCATTGCTTCTTTTATCGTATTTACTTCTTGGTAATGTGGACATAATTCTTCATTCTTGGTAAAACACAATCCACAACCACGACAAAAATGTGGCATATCCTTAGGCAGATAAAACTCAGTTATGTTATCTGCTGCTGAAAATAATTTTTTCAAAAAAGCCTGTGCAATATGATAGGTGCTTCCTTGATGTTCCGCTCCATAAATAGCCACTATGTTCATCTTTTTCCTCCATTCGTATTCCCCGCTCATGAATTTAAAGCATCTATGCCTTACTCATTCTCTATATGATAAATTTATTCCACTTAACTAAAAAAGTCAAGCCTCCTATCTACAATCTATCGACAGGAGGCTTTATTTGTTTTCATGTCATTCACCATGAGTTATTTAGGAACGAATTTTTTGACACTGTCTCCAGTATTAATGATTTTAGCCTCTACGTTTACATTGATTTGAATGTCAGCAAATGTATCCTCCCATTTTTTTTCATATTGGCTGTGCCACAAGCTTGGATATTTTCTATAAAAAGCAAACCCAAACCCAAATATGTCAGTTTTCAAGTTCTTTTGACCTTTTTTTATGGCAGCTTTAATCTCAGACTTAACCTTATCAGCTAACCCGTTTTCCGCTGAAGTCAATGCATCTGGAGTTAAATAATCAACTTTCATGTCTCTAGCAAACTTGCGCAAATTAGCTTCTATATGAGTGTCTACCGTAATAACAGGTTTATTATTGACAAGTTCAACTTTGATATTGCTTTTAGATTTGCTCACCGAGAAAGCTATGGTATTTTGAATTCTGTTTTTAGAAAACGTTTTCACTTCCTCATATGGTGACATCTCCTTATTTAATATCCACCCTAAGCCAGTGCTTTCTTTCACATTAAGCCATCCTACCAAATTTTCCCCTTTAAACGCCGCCATGCCATTGATTTTTTGATATCCTTCTTTTAATTTGCTAAACTTAATAGGCCCATCATCTTCTGTGCTCTCAGAAGATTTGTCCGTCTTCGACTTACTCGTTTGTTTTACAGTAACTAACGGTGCTACAGGCTCAATCCCGCTAATCGCCAATTTTTCGTTAAAATCCTCAATGGAAACAGGAAAGGCACTGCCGGCAGCAGGTGACTGATCAATCATGCCATGAATATCTTGGCCTATTGTAACAGAAACATTTGGATCCATTGTGGTTAACACATCTTCAGCTGTTCCTTTTGCAATAGCTACATAGGCTGTCGTACGAATATTAGGACTACGTTCAAAATATCGGAGAGTATCAGTGATAATTTTTCTCGAAGCGTTTTTGCCTACTACCACAACATTCAAATAAGCATAGAATAATTTTTTTCTCCTAGCTTGTTGTATTTTAGAAAGCGCCTCAGTAAATGTTGCTCCTTTTGCCTTTACTGCTCCTGAAATAGGTATACTCTTACCACTAGATTGCTGAGAAACAGTGCTGGGAACGTAATTTTGGAGCGTTACTATTACTTCATTTGTGTTTTTATCTAAATCAATCCCAATAGCGGATATAAGGGCCAAGTCATCGTAATCCGTATAGTCCCAACACCCTGTGAGCAGTAGCAAAGATAAGATAAGTAAAAATATGAGAGCCGTTCTTTTTTTCACTTTAACTGCCCTCCGTTTTTCTTCTTTTTTATCATAACGCTAAAAGAGGCAAGCATAAGAACGAGGGTCACAAAGGGAAGAATGACATAACTTCCGAGAAATACCGAAAAAAAGTAGCCGGTATTATATGAATTGACAAATACCGATGCGGCAAATATGGATAAAGCCGACAGAATTAAAAGCCATATGCTTTTTTTTACATGAAATAACTTTTTAAGTGATTCGTAGCTACTATAAATATACATGATCGTTTTTTCAATAATAATATATTGATAGGTCAACAAAACAAGAATTTCTAATCCCCTGACAAAATCTCCAATTTGTATGACCCTTGCCACCGGAACGCCTGCCTGCGCTATAGCCGACAGCAATTCTTGCCCAATATCACCCTCCATAATTAATATGGCAAAAGCTAGAACGAGCGACCAACTCACCAAACCTTTTATAACTGACCAATAGTGTTTTTTTGTATGAGAAATCGAACCAACCATTAACATGAGAAACATCAGACTCTCTCCACAAGTTCCCGCAGAAATCATAATTCCCTTTGCAAATTGAATAGAGGAAGTATCAAATACTGGAACAACATACTCCATTTTAAACGTTTTAAAAAACGATAAGAAAAATCCAAAAAAATAATTTACTGTAAACAGCAACCCTAATATCTCGACTAGCCGTGCAAAATTTTGAATTCCACTGTTTGCAAATATTGTACATATTAAAACAATAAAAAGCATGATAGCAAAGGTTGGTGTAAATTGCAAAAAATATAACTTAATCATCCCTGAAAACATATTTAGCATGCAAACCGCAATGGCAATGTTTAAAAGCAAGTACATAACAATGATAATTTTGCAAACGACTTTGCCAAGACCAGTTTCCAATATATCAAAAATCGTGCCTCCTTGTTGGGATTTCCCTAAATATAAAATCCACAGGGCAAACGGGATGTTCATCAGCGCTCCTATCAGTACGGCAACCCAAAATGCTCTACCGATTATAGATGTAGCAAATGTGAATGTAAATACGATATTACCGGCAGCACTTGCATAACTTAAGAAGGCAGCCTGTCCATGCGTTATTTTTCCTTCATTATCCATAACTCGCGCTCCATCGCCTTTCTGTGTATTATTTGATACCTTTTTGACCGACTTTCACACGATTCTTGGGAGACAGTCTCTTCATGCGCTTGTTAAGTGTAGCAAACGGCGAACGAATAAATACATCTTTAAAACCATTTTTATCAAATGGAAGAAGTGGGTAAAGATAAGGAACACCGAAAGAACTATTGGAAGCAACTTGCCAAAATACGATGATTACTCCGTTAATCACCCCAAAAATCCCGAATACTCCTGCCAATAATATAAAAAAATAATTAAGCAGCCTGGCTGGATACAAAAGAGTTGTAGTCGATATGGCAAACGACGATATTGTTGCAGTGGCAACTACGATAATAAGCGAAGGACTTACATATCCTGCCGTAACAATAGCTTGTCCTATCACAACAGCTGCCAACGTTCCCACAAAATAGCTGACTGATTGAGGCATTCGTATACCTGCTTCGCGAATAATCGTAATGCTAACAGTCAGCCCAAGTAGTTCCACAACGGAAGGAAAAGGCACCGACTCTCTTCCTGCCGCTATACTGAGCGCAAGAGCAGACGGAACAATAGCCTGATTGTAGGTTACAAATGCCAAGTATAGCGCAGAAACCAATGTGCAAAGCATAAAAGCAATATAACGGACAATTCTTAAATAACTGCTAGCCAGAGTTCTCTCCTCATAATCATCCATGGTTTTAAAATTATCCCAAAACATAGTGGGCGCTACAAAGGCAAAAGGACTATTATCACAAAGTATGATAAAACGCCCATCGGTAAGGTTTCTGGCAGCCGTATCCGGCCTTTCGGTTTGTCTGAATTTAGGGAAAATAGACAAGGGTTTATCTTCAATCAATCCTGCCAGCACACCAATTCCATCAACATTATCAATATCTATTTTATTAATACGACATCTCGCTTCCTCAATAATTTTTGGATCGGCAATATCTTCTAACCAGATTAATTTAAGTTTTGTGCGAGAACGGGTGCCTACCGTAAATTGCTCAACATGAAGACCCGATGCCGGCAGGCGTTTAATCATGAGACTCATGTTGGTTGATAAATCATCGGTAAATGACTCTTGGCTGCCCAAAACAGTCGCTTCGTTTTCAGGTGATGCCACTGCTTTTTTTTCAACCTTACGGCTTCCAATAATAAGAGCAGATTCCGCTTTCTCCATAAAGAGAATGGTACTACCATTCAAAAGACTATCAACTATCGCCGTCATATCGCTCTCAACTTTTGTATCCGTGGCAGAAATAATACGGGATTGCATGAAAATTAGCGTATCATCTGGATTTTTGTGTAGCTTCTCACTCAATTTGACCACATGTATAGGGGCCTCACTCTGATAAGGTTTATCCTTAAAATTGATTAAAGGGATCAGTACATGCTCTCTAATGATTTCTTTATCGGTCATACTATCAATATAAAGCAAACCAATCTGCATATGATTTTCAAAAATTTCTCGTTTATTTTCAATTAAGTCAATACCATCCCCCAAAAGATTTTTAAGATAGGAAAAGTTTTCATCAATTGTGGGGAATATTACCACGTTTTCATTCTCAGTTATTTTCATATAATACCTTCTATAAACATTATTTATATAGACATTATTGTTTCCCATCCACCTGTATATATTCTATTTATACATGTAAAAATGTTCATGTTAACATAATACTAACATACGTGTTAAAATTATATTAAGAGTTTTTATTGACTTTTGGTGAATACTGTCGTAATATAAGTTTGCTAATTATTAACTTTTATTAGAATTTGTAAAATTTTAATAAAGTCTTTACATATAATTTGAAAACATTTAGGGGGAAATATTCGTGTTCAAGAAAATAAAGCGCATATTATTAGGACGACCTTTGAATAACAGCGCCATAGAAAGCGAAAAATATGGGGTATTATGGGGTCTTCCAATTTTGTCAAGCGATGCTATATCATCAGTTGCCTATGCAGGCCAGGAAATGCTTTTAGTGATGATTCCTGCTATAGGTGCTCTTGCTTATAAGCAAATACCAATCATTTCAATAGCCATCATTGGTATTTTGTTTTTGCTGATGCTTTCTTATAGACAAACGATCGAAAATTATCCAAATGGTGGCGGCGCATTTGTGGTATCGAAAGATAATCTTGGAATAATGGCTGGAGTTACCGCCGGAGCCGCTCTCTCGGTGGATTACATTCTCACAGTAGCGGTTAGTATATCATCTGGTGTTGAGCAGATAACATCAGCTTTTATTGTATTAAAACCTCATTCCGTTCTAATTGCCGTCGTACTTGCACTTTTACTCATGCTGGGGAATTTAAGGGGAATTAGAGAATCTTCAAAATTATTTGGTCTGCCTGCCTATGCATTCATATTTGCTTTGTTATCTATGATTGTTGCAGGATTTGTCAAGGTAGCGATGGGCTATGTTCCGCCCGCTCCGCATATGCCAGCCGTTGCAGTGATGCAACCTGTCACTCTGTTTTTACTGCTTAAAGCTTTTTCCAGTGGTTGTACAGCACTTACTGGTATAGAGGCCGTCAGTAATTCCGTACCAAATTTTAAAGACCCATCCAGGAAACATGCGAAAACAGTTTTACTGTTACTATCGCTCATTATATTCGTTCTGTTTTTGGGCACTTCCATCTTAGCTAATATATATAAAGTTGTGCCTGGAAAAGACGGTGCAATGCTCATTCTCATCGCTCAGGAGATATTTGGTCATGGATTCATGTACTATTTCGTTACCGCAACGACGTTTATCATTTTGATTTTAGCTGCCAACACAGCATTTTCAGGTTTCCCGATGCTGATATCCGTCATGGCTAAAGAAGGTTATGCACCAAGACAGTTAAGTATGAGGGGTGACCGTCTTGGATATGACAATGGTATCGTTCTCCTTACCGCTGTGGCCATCATATTAATCATTATATTCAAAGCGAATGTCTCATCGCTAATTGGCCTTTATGCGATTGGTGTATTTATTTCGTTCACGCTTTCGCAAACAGGAATGTTTATGAAATGGTATCGAGAAAGAGGTGACCATTGGAAGAAAAAAGCGTTTGTCAATGGATTAGGCGCTATTATGACCACTATTGCTGTTTGTGTTATAGCGGTCACAAAATTTAGGCAAGGTGCTTGGATTGTCGTCATACTCATTCCGATATTGATTTTTCTCATTTTAAAAGTAAAAAGGCACTATACTTCTGTCTATAACCAGCTTAGAATAAAGCCAGAAGAATATGAAGAGATTGACATTGAAAAATACCCTTACAATAACCGTGTCATCGTTCCGATTGATAATATCAACAAATCAAGCGTTCGAGCATTAAAATATGCTAAAACGATATCTAATAATATCATCGCTTTCAATGTCGCCATAAATGAAGAATCGGCGAGCGAATTGAAAGAAAAATATGCTCGATTAAATATTAATGATATTCCACTTACCGTAAAGTACTCTCCTTACAGGCGAGTTGTTGAACCTCTTTTAGATTTTATAGCGTCAGAAGAATATAACTATAAAAAGGGCGATATGATCACGGTCATTCTTCCGCAATTTAAAGTAGAAAAATGGTGGCAACAGATTTTGCACAACAACACAAAATTCTTCATAGAAAAAGAACTCTTAAAACACAAACACATTGTTGTGGCTAGTATACCGTTACAGCTAAAACATAAATAAAACAAAGAAGGCGTCAAGCTATCAGCTTGACGCCTTCTTTGTTCAAAGTTTCATCTTCTTCATACCTTCTCGCGTGGTACTGATCACAACCCCACTTAGCCCTATCAATCCAATGAGATTTGGTATAACCATAAGCCCATTTAAAGCATCTGATATTTCCCAAACAAGATGAAGTTCGGCAACCGATCCTAATACAATCGCCAACAGGAAGACAAATAAGTAGTATTTATTATATTTCTCCCCCACCATATATTCTACGCACCGTTTTCCATACAGAGACCACGCAAGAATAGATGAAAAGGCAAAAAAAGCCAATGAAATAGCCACTACATATTTCCCAACACCATGAAGAACTGTATCAAAAGCAGAAACGGTTAACGAAGAACCGGTAAGTCCTCCCGTCCACTTCTCTGTGACAAGTATGGCAAACGCGGTAATGGAGCACATGACGATGGTATCAAAAAACACTTCGAAAATACCCCAAAGTCCTTGTCGAGAGGGGTGATCTGTATCGGCAGCCGCATGAGCGATGGATGCACTCCCGAGTCCTGCTTCGTTGGTAAAAATTCCTCTCGATACTCCCTTTTGGATGGCTGTTGCTACGGTTACTCCTGCTAATCCACCAATCGGAGCAAAAGGTTTAAAGGCACTCGTTAATATTAAAGCAGCAACACTTGGTACGTTTTTGATGTTAAATAGGATAACCAGCATAGCAGAGGCAATATAAAATATGGACATCAACGGCACTACTTTTTCGGTGATGGATGCAATTTTACGAATTCCTCCGGCTACGGTTATTCCGACTAGCACGGATAAAATAATGCCCGTGGTAAGAGGGCATACATTAAAAGCATCTCGCATAGCGGATGCAATCGAATTTGCTTGCGTCATGTTCCCCACTCCAAAGGATGCCACAACGCCCAAAAATGCGTAAACACAAGCAAGCCACTTCATGTTTAAACCTTCCTCAATAAAAATCATAGGCCCGCCAATCCATTCACCGTGAGAATTTTTCTTTCTGTACTTTATCGCTAACACAATTTCAGCATACTTTATCATCATTCCAAAAAAAGCCGACACCCACATCCAAAAAATGGCACCAGGTCCCGCTATCGTGATAGCCGTCGCGACACCTGCAATATTGCCAGTACCAATGGTTCCTGCTAGTGCGGTTGATAGGGCTTGAAATGGCGTGATGCTTCCACTGTCCTTTTTGACGTGCCTTTTTTTCAATGATTTTATAATCGTTTCTTTCATGATTGCTTTAAACTTAAAAATTTGTATAAATCCAGTTCGAATAGAAAAATACAGACCTGTTCCAAGTAAAATGGCCAGCATGAAAGGGCTCCATACGAATCCATTTATATAGGAATTCATGATCTCAATAACTTTAGTCACATTGTTCATAACATCTCTCATTTTCTCTTTATTTTACTATAGACTAACAATGCAATATATGACATAAAGTCAATGAATATTCAAATAAATCGCTTCTATGATTGCCCGATATTTGGGATAAAACTGTATTGATTTTTACTATTAAAAAGAATATAATGTAATCGAGCTGGTAACAATTAGTAATACAAAAAGGAAGAGGAGCGATAAATATGGAAACAAAAATTGAAAAAATCGAATCCCTGTGCGATGGCAAAGGTCAAGTCATACTCAAACATATTCTAGGTGAAAAAGAGTTAAATGGCAAATGCAATTTGTATGCCGAAGTAACGATACCGCCAAATGGCTCTATTGGATATCATGAACATCATGGAGAAAGCGAAACCTATTATATCCTATCTGGCAAAGGGACTTACGATGACAATGGCACTGCCCGTCCTGTCGTATCAGGAGATGTCACCTACACCGGTAGTGGAAGTGGGCATGCACTAGAAAATGCCGGCGAAGAAGCTCTCGTATTTATGGCATTAATCATTCGTGACTAATAAATAGCTATTTTATGTAACGTTCGTATCATAAAAAATACAAAATTAGCAGTCAAACAAGAGGAAACCCCACATGATGCTCTAGGGCATCATGTGGGGTTTTTATGTAAAAATATGAGAAACGAATTTACCAAAAATAGTCGTCTACTTAGTAGCCTTTGAATCCGTAGCCTTTGCACCATCATCAGGGGTTTGACCACGATGACCGCCGCCCATTCTACTAGTGATGATGACAGAGACTAATTTCTCGTCACTATTTTGATAGGTTACCTTTAAAATTGTTCCTACTGTAACGTCAGAAATTGCTGCCGTAGTAGTCGTCATAGTGGGACCATTCGAGTCTTTGCCGGATGCCTCACTTGATTGTTTTTTCCAATTTCCAGCAGTTGGCACACTTTCCTTTTTCAAAATACTTGTATCCGAAATCGTTATTGTCTTTGTTTTACCAGTGAGCGTTAATGCGCTTGGACCACCATTGCCGTCTGGATTGCCACTCGGCGGAGTTTGGGATTTGCTATCACCGCTTGGTGGAGTTGCGGATTTTCTATCACCCGATGGTTCGGAACGCTTATTCCGGGTACCGAGCGCCAATGTTACGTTTGAGCCATCAATTGCTGTAACTTTACCATAAATAGTCGTTTGATCAGCTTTTGATGATTCAGTAGATGCCGTTTTGGCAGATGACGAACTCTGGTTTTTTGAGCATGCAGAAAAACCGAACACGCAGGCTACTGCCACTAGTAGTGCCGCTGGTTTCATTAGCTTGTTTTTTTTCATCTAAATTCCTCCATTTTTTACCTGTTTTATGTTTAGCACTTATATTATAATAGCCATATGTGACCGTTTTGTGTACAAACCATTAAAAATGGTAAAAAATTTTTTTTAACAGGTTGACACCCTATTCTCCGAGTATTATATTGAATAGATGTGTGCATGGTAGCTTTAACATATTGGCAACTAGAATCCGCCGGCACTATTTTAAATTTTATAAAAACGAATATAAATTGAAAGAAGGCTACATATGGAAAAGTATATTTGGACAATTATTTGCCTTTTGCTGATGAGCATATTTTTACTACTGGGGCTTATATTTGCCCTATTAAAAGAAAAAGCATGTATTTTAATTTCTGGATACAATTTCAAAACCGCCGAAGAGCGTAAAGATTATGATGAAAAACGTTTAAGCCGAGATATGTGTCACTTTTTTCTGATTTGTAGTGGCATACTATTAATAGGTGGGGTAGCCTCCTATTTTTGGGGAAGCGTTTGTTTTTGGATAACGCTTGCTGTATGGCTTATATACTTCTTTAAAAATGTTCATATGGATGATGAAAAAGCTTTCGGGAAGTATCGATTATAGGCATTTTCCGGCTACCCCATAAAGTAACAAATGTTGACAAAAACACTCTGCTGTGATACCATAAAAAATTATGGGATATATCTTTGTATACTAAAAAAGCCTTAGTAATCACCCCAAAAGAGTGATTACTAAGAGTACTTTATATTGAGAAAAAAGGCTAAAATCCTCAACAAAGAAGCGAGGTATTGTATGAAAAAATTTTTAATGGGCAACGAAGCCATGGCGCTAGGGGCTATTCACGCCGGTGTCAATTTGGTTTGCGGTTATCCTGGAACGCCCTCTACTGAAATATTGGAAACCGTAGCAAAAAATAATGATGGGTCTATTTATGTTGAATGGTCCGTCAACGAAAAAGCGGCGCTCGAGGTTGCGGCAGGCGCATCCTACGCAGGTGCAAGAGTCCTTGTCACTATGAAACAAGTTGGTCTAAACGTAGCATCTGACCCTTTAATGAGCCTCGCTTATGTGGGCGTAAAGGGCGGCATGGTCATTGTATCAGCAGATGACCCCGGTCCTATCTCTTCTCAAACAGAGCAGGACACGCGTCATTTTGCAAGGTTTTCGAAACTTCCTATTTTTGATCCATCCTCTCCCGAGGAAGCCTATACGATGATGGAAGATGCGTTTGCTCTTTCAGAAAAATATGGCACGCCGGTTTTATTCCGTCCCACCACTCGTGTCTGCCATGGATGCACTTCCATGGAAATTGCCGACACGAATGTCATCAATAAACCAGAAGGATTCGTAAGAGATTCTAAATGGATTATATTCCCTCGACTTTCTTTCCAAAATCACTTAAAGATTGAAAAAAGAAATCCTATGTTAGGTGAAGAGTTATCCTCTTACCGTTTGAATACGGTGACAGGTAGCGGAACAAAAGGTATTGCCACGGGTGGTATCAGCTATGAATACACCAAAGAAGCGCTAGGTGACTGTGATGCGAAGCTGTTTAAAGTTTCCACACCTCATCCTTTCCCAGAAAAACTAGCTTTGAAGTTTTTAGATGGATTAACTGAAGTAACCGTTATCGAAGAATTAGACCCCGTCATTGAGCGGGAACTTATTTATATATGTGGCAAACATCATCTTGATGTTACCATTCGCGGCAAACTGACAGGAGATGTACAACAAGCCGGTGAAAATACCGTTGAATCGGTAAAATCCGTGCTCCATGCCTACTTAGGACTGCCCGCGCCCGAAAAAGATGACATACTTCCTGCTCTGCCGATTCGTCCGCCTGTGCTATGTGCAGGCTGTCCGCATCGTGCCTCTTTCTACGCTGTAAAGCAGGCTATGAAAGGTCAAAAAGCTGTCTTTGCTGGCGATATTGGCTGTTACACTCTAGGTAATGCCATGCCGCTTGATATGGTTGATACCTGTCTTTGCATGGGTGCTGACGTCACTATCGCGCAGGGGCTTCATCATATTGAACCGGATACGAAACATTTCGCCTTTATTGGTGACTCTACCTTTTTTGCGTCTGGTATTACAGGGGTTGTCAATGCTGTCTACAACGAAAGTGACATTATTTTAATTGTACTCGATAATTCCACAACCGCCATGACCGGTCATCAGCCACATCCTGGCACCGGCAAAACCATGATGGGGAATATCACCGATAAAATCAGTATTCCTGCTATTTTGACGGCTATCGGCGTGAAAGATGTTACCACTGTCGATCCTCTTAATCTTACCGAAGCTAAGGAGTCCGTTAAAAAAGCCGCAGAGCAAAGAGGTGTGTCGGCCGTTATTTTCAAGTCTCCTTGTATTGCTGTCACAAAGCCTTCTCCCGCCTACAAAGTAGAAGCTAGTCAATGTATCGGCTGTAAGAAATGCATCCGAGAGCTTGGCTGCCCGGCCATTTCCATGAACGGCGAGAAAGCGTTCATTGAGCCTTCCCTTTGCTACGGCTGTTCTATTTGCGCTCAGGTATGTCCTTGCGGCGCTATCAAAGGAGGGGAAAACAAATGATTGTTAACTGCATTTTAGCCGGTGTCGGTGGGCAAGGTACAGTTCTTGCATCCAAATTAATCGCCCAATCAGCCATGAATAAGGGACAAAACGCACGCACTGCTGAAACCATCGGTATGGCACAGCGAGGCGGCTGCGTGGTCAGCCACGTCCGCATTGGGGACGACATTCATTCCCCCATGATATCGAAGCACTCTGCCGACGTTATCATTGGGTTTGAACCCGCCGAAGCAGTTCGCTGTTTATCCTATCTAAAAAAAGGCGGTGTTGTGGTCGTTAGTAACAAGGCAATCAAGCCAGTCACCTCTTCTCTAAGCGATTCTTCCTATGACGGCTCAGAAATACTTGCTTTTCTAAAAGAATCAGGAGCGAAACTAATTGTCGTAGATGGCGATAAAATTTGCGCAGATTGTGGCTCTGTTAAGGTACTGAATGTCGCTCTACTAGGTGCGGCTTGTGCATCAGGTATGTTGGGTCTTACCACCTCTGAAATAGAAAATTCGATAAAAGAACGGGTAGCTTCCCGTTTTATTGAAATAAATATAAAAGCGCTTGCCGCTGGCGCAAAAGCCGCGACAGCTCAATAAACAAAAAGGAAGGTACTCACTATGCAAATGAAACAAGCACAGTTTGACCTCATTAAAGCTCAATTAAAACGCTTAATGAGCACTGACGGGTTTTATAAGAAAAAGTTAGAAGGTATTGATATAGATGCCATCAAATCCCAAGAAGATTTCGAAAAATTGCCTTTTACTTGGAAAGGCGATTTGAGAGAGGCTTATCCTTTAGGATTGCAAGCAGTTCCAGATGAAGAGATCGTCCGCATTCACTCATCTTCTGGAACCACTGGCACGCCTGTTATTATCCCTTATACCAAAAAAGACGTAGAAGACTGGGCTATTATGTTCGCTCGCTGCTATAAAACGGCGGGACTTACCAATCTTGACCGTGTTCAAATTACCCCTGGCTATGGCTTATGGACGGCTGGCATTGGCTTTCAGGCTGGTGCAGAACGTTTAGGGGCGATGGTTATCCCCATGGGTCCTGGCAATACAGATAAACAACTTAGAATGATGCAGGATATGAAAAGTACTGTTCTTTGCGCCACATCCTCTTATGCACTGCTCTTAGCAGAGGAAATTGCAAAACGAGATATCGCGAAGAATATCCATTTAAAAAAAGGCATCATTGGTTCAGAGCGCTGGGGTGAAAAAATGCGTCGCCGCATTGCCTCCGAACTTGGCGTGGAACTTTATGACATATATGGTTTGACCGAAGTATACGGTCCTGGTATCGGCATTAGCTGTGATCATGAATGCGGCATGCATTATTGGGATGATTATCTATATTTCGAAATCGTCAATCCGAAAACAGGAGAACTACTTCCTGATGGGGAAATCGGTGAACTTGTCATCACCACCTTGAAAAAAGAAGGTGCTCCTCTCATTCGTTATCGTACGCATGATTTGACTCGTTTTATCCCTGGAGAATGTGCATGTGGCTCGCCTTACCCACGCATTGATACCATTTTAGGTCGCACCGATGATATGATAAAAGTAAAAGGTGTCAATATCTTCCCTAGCCAGATTGAAGAACTCTTAAAAGGAGTAAGCGGTGCCTCTAGCGAATATCAAGTCATGATTGACCATCTAAATGGCAAAGATATTTTGACACTGTTCGTAGAAAAAGAAGCAGATTTCAATCAAGTTTCACTAGCAGATGAAATTGGACATCTGTTCAAAACTAAAATTGGTATTTCTGCTGTCGTAAAACCAGTAGAATTGGGCGACCTGCCCCGCAGCGAAAAAAAATCCACTCGCATTTATGACAATCGTTATTAATATGATAGAAAAAAGGCTCCATAGGATTTATCCTATGGAGCCTTTTACCTTACATTTTTATATACGATCCTAGCAAATCATTATTCGTTGCTAGCTTTTTGCATGGGGGCCTCGGCAGCTTCCACTTTAAAATGTCTCACAAGTGCTTCTAGCTTCTGCGCTTGGAAATTAAGTTCTTCACTAGAAGAAGCGCTTTGCTCTGAGGTAGCAGAAGTGGTTTGTACAACAGCGGCAATTTGATCAACACCCTCTGTTACTTGGCTAATGGATGTTGCCTGCTCACTGGTTGCATTGGAAATTTCGTTGATTAATTCCGTTGTCTTTTTGGTGCTTTCAATAATCAAGCCCAAAGATTCTGCCGCTTGCTCTGCAATCTTCGTGCCATTTCCAACCGTCTTAATGGAGCTCTGAATCAATGCTGTTGTATCCTTAGCAGCTTCTGCGCTCTTGCCTGCTAAACTTCTGACTTCGTCAGCAACTACGGCAAAACCTTTACCTGCCACTCCGGCACGTGCAGCTTCAACGGCGGCATTAAGTGCAAGAATATTGGTTTGAAGTGCAATGGATTCAATCGCTTTAATAATTTTTTCAATTTGTTTAGAAGAATTACTAATTTCGCCCATAGCAGAAATCATTCGTTGCATTTGCTCATTACCACGTTCCACTTCAGCAAAAGATTCATTTGCTACTTGGTTAGCGGTCAACGTATTATCAGCATTCATCTTAACATGATCAGCTATTTCATTAATGGTGGCAGACAATTCCTCGATAGCACTCGCTTGTTCGGTAGCACCTTGTGCTAAAACCTGTGCGCCATCGCTAATCTGCTTAGACGAATTCGCCACATTCTCAGAAGCACCTTTAATGTTCCTAATGGTATTACTCACGAATTCCATCAACTCATTCATACCAACCATAATTTGCTTATAATCACCACTATAGTCAGATACATCAATACGATCAAGAAGATTGCCTTCAAGAATATTGTTTTTAGCATAATTCACGTCATGAACCATTCGTTGTATCGAAGACTGCATCAGCTTAAATGTTTCTGCCAAATGACCGAATTCACTTCTGTTTTGTACTTCTACTGTAAAATCCGTGTTACCTTTTTCCATATTCTCAGCATAGAACATTAATGTCTTAATGCGTTTAACGATAAGTCGAGCTGCAATCCCCATAGCTAATATGATAAGAATAGCGACAACGACCAAGGCAATTATCCCTTGAACTCTCACGCTAGCAGCAGCCTCTGGAGAGCTAGATGTGCTCGCCTTAAATATAATAGAACCCAAAACTGAAAAAGAAACTAACAATAGGAAAGAGAGTGTACTAATGATTTGTGTAGTAATACTTGAATTTTTAAAACGTGTTATTAATTTTTTCATCAAAGTTCCTTCCCCCACCACGATAAAGTAAATTAAAAACAAAACTCGTTAGTGGTGGCTAACTAATCTTGACAAACATCAAATACCAAGTTGAGTAATCTTCACCAACTTTTTATACAATATTCGACCCACTTCTAATAATATTGTATGAAGCTCAAATTGTCAAGAAAAATGAGCAGATATTATAAAATATTACAATAACTTTATAATATCTGCTCATCTATAAGAACTGGAAGAAAAACAGTTTCCTCTTGTTCACTATTTTAGCAAGTCTTGAATGTATCTAGTCCGAATTATATTTTTCTCTCCTCGGTCACTTTCGTGTCACCCGATTTCTCATAGACACCTTTGTATTCGACAAGACCGATGCTGCATCCGGTGCCAATGGTGACATTATTGCCACGAACAACCTTTGCAGTAGTATTCTCGAGATAGATCTCATCTCCCTCTATGGAATCGGTTTCAAGGCTGGGACTATGCACCCCCAACAAACCAAGAAACTTAAGCACCCCATGCCTATTCGGCCCGCGCATCACCCTTATATTCTCTCCGCCAATTTCTTTGACATGACTTCTGCTCCAATAAAGTTCCACATAAATATCATCGGCGTTTAAAAGACCGCCTATTTCAAATTCGCCGCATGAATGAAATTTTTCGGTATTACAGTCACCTACTATTTTAGCGGATCCATTAATCTTCACCATCTGTGCATCAAGATTTTTTGCGATGTCTGACGAGCCTGATATGGTGATATTATTACAAGAAATATCCCCATAAAAATTAGCAGAACCATTGACCTTAATCTCTTGTGATTTAAGATTACCCTTAACATTGCCAGAACCATTAATCTTAAAACTATCACTCTCAACATTTCCGTTTGCCTCTCCTGAGCCACTTATATGGAATTCGCTACATAGTATGTCCCCGGAAATTTTACCTGTTCCGCTAATTTTGACTACATTATAGTTACCACCTGCCGCACTACCGGAACCATTAATCCTTAGATCAGCCTTTGAACTATCATACATGAGTATATCCTCCTTAAACTAATTTCAATTTTAATTCTTCAATAACAGTTGAGATACTGACTTTTCCTATGAGTCTAACACCTTTGTCAAAGCATACCCTGCAGGGAGGCGAGATGATAAAACAGCTAAACACCCCTAGCTTTCTCATCAAATACACTTCGCTGGGATCACCAGCAAATTTCGTCATCCCCTCGCATAATACCTCCAGTAGTAATAGGCCCTCATCAAGGCTAATGTCGCCAGAAACGATCAGTTTATTTAGTATAAACGCAGAGAGAATATCGTTAAAATCAAATACCTCTCCACCGCCTTTGAAATCAAGATATATCTTAAGCACATCTTTTGTAACAATGTTTCGTTCTGTCATTTCGTCCGCATCTAAGCTTATCTTATCAAGAGTGGGTGAGAACACATCCGCTAAATCATCTAAAGAAATATCCTCTTTCATGTTCTTTATCTTATCAATACGGGACAGTATTCTGTTTTTCGGAAAAAAAGTTTCCTGCCCCGTAAAGCTTGATTTCTTAATAAACCATTCCTCAGGAATGAGCCCTTTGCGCTTCCAACGATAGAGCTGACCGTAGGAAATATCCGTAAGCTCAAGTAAATCTTTTTTTGAAATCAAATCGTCTTCCATTTCAACACCTCCGTTAACTGTAGTGTAACATAACATTGTTACGTTGTAAATAGTTTTTATGAAAATTTCGAATATTTTTTATCAATACGTAACATCGTTATTAGGAAAAAGGGGGTGTTCTCTGACCGGAAAGCCAGAGAACACCCCCTTTTTTTCTATCGCCTATTTACTGAATATCGTGGCATCTTATGATTCATCAATAATTTCCTGTACCCTCCCCACCATGTCATTCTCCTCTAGCATGACCTTAATGCCATGAGGATGATTAGAACTATTGGTCAGTATGCGTTTTACGTGCCCTCTTGTTAAAGCACCTGTCGCTTGATCTTTTTTAAGCACAATATCAACTAATGCACCGATTTTTATGTTTGCTCTTGTTTGCCCGTCCAAATACTCATCTCCTTATCTTATTTTGGCTGTGTGATGCCCTTTATATCATTCTTCTTCACAGAAAGTTCAAATTCACTTCATCTATCAGTCACAGCACCATTTTATAATAATAGCATATTAATCGCATGGAGTGTAGCATATGAGAAATAATCTTTCTATAAAAAACAGTAATCTTTCGCCCTTTCTAAAAAAGCACTGGTACATTTTTGCACTGATAGGGATAGCTGCTCTGTCCTTTGGGTTCAATTTTTATGCCATATCGAAAATCGGCTATGGCAATGCGTATTATGCAGCGGCTATCCGCAGTATGACGCAAAGTTTTAAAAATTTCTTTTTTGTATCTTTTGACCCAGCAGGAATGGTATCGGTCGACAAGCCTCCGCTTGCGCTTTGGATACAAGCCGTGTTCGTGATGATATTTGGCTACCATGGCTGGGCAATGTTACTACCGCAAGCGTTAGCAGGCACTGGATCGTGCATCATGATGTATATCCTCATTTCCAAACATTTTGGTATGCCAGCCGGGCTTATTTCGGCTCTAGTGTTTGCGCTCACACCTGCTGTTGTGGTAGCATCCCGCAACAACACCATGGATATGCAACTTGTCTTAGTACTCCTCGTATCAACTTGGTTGCTGTTTAAAGGCATCGAAAAATCGAGATGGCGCTATCTATTTTTAGCGGCTTTCTTTATTGGGCTAGGGTTCAACATTAAAATGCTCCAAGCCTATATGATTCTGCCCGCATTAGGGCTTGTGTATCTAATCTTTTCCAAAGAAAAGATTGGCAAACGCATCCTTGCTAGCTTCATCAGTATGGTGATTATAGCCGTCGTGTCATTTTCATGGGTCATCGCGGTAGATTTATATCCGTCAAGCAGTCGCCCCTACGTTGGAAGTTCCACAGACAATTCTGTCATGGAGCTGATTATCGGTCATAACGGAGTGGAAAGGCTTTACGGTCAAGGGGGCGGCATGAGTCGCGGTAAACGAAATGGCCAAGGTGGCCTCCCCGGTCAAGGCGGTCCCCAAGGCCAAGGCGGTCCACAAAGTCAAGGTAGTTCTAAAGGTCAAGGCGGTTCGCAAGGTCAAAGTGGCTCACCAAATGGAGCTAATCAGCCGCCTCAGATGAATCAACAAAATGGTAACGCAAATGCAGGTAATCCTCCCGCCATGCCCAATCAAAATAGCAATAACACCAATGCCACCAAGCAAGATAAAAACAGCACTACCCATAACAACAATGGCATGGCTCCACCATCTGGTGGGCAGTTTAACAAGAATGGCAGAGGCGGCGGTATGGGTGGTGGCAACCGCGCCGGAGGAGGAGTTGGCAATGATATTGGTACCGCGGGGGCATTAAGACTCTGGAGCAGCAGCCTTTATGGGCAAATCACATGGCTCCTTGTACTAGCACTATTTTGCATTGTCGCCGCCATCCGCAAATTTCATATAAAAAGGTTGACGCTTAAACAAGGTGTGTTCTCCTACTGGTGTATCTGGCTTATCACCATGTGTCTGTTTTTCAGCTTTGCAAGTTTCTATCATCGCTACTATTTATGTATGATAGCGCCGGGCATCGCAGGCGTGGTTGGTATCGGCATTGTTGAAATGGTTAAAGCATTTCGAGACAAACGAGGTTTCAAAAAGTGGCTACTCCCACTCTCGCTTCTTGTAACTTCATGGGTTCAAATCGTTTACGTATGGAGCTATTCCGCTTTGAGAACATGGCTTGTGCCGCTCATCATTGTCACCACGATCGCCGCCCTCGTTTTAATGGTCATACATTTAGTAAATCACAGACGGCTTGCCCTCCTTGCCGCGACAGGTTTCATGCTCATTTCCATTTTATCAGGACCATTTTATTGGTCATTGACGGCGGTGATGTACCCACCCGAAAATGTTACCATGCCCTATGCCGGACCTGAACTTGCCTCTAAGACCAAGACCATGGGAATGACGGCAAATCAAGAACCATACATCACCGCCGATAGTACAACATTAGCCCTCGAGAAATATCTCGTGAAAAATTATAAAGCAGGCAGTTACCTTGTTGTATCCCAGAGAGCGAACGATGTGGCAGAGTTGATTGTTGACACAGGATTGCCGGCGGTTGCTTACGGCGGATTCTTGGGATCTGACAATTCACTAACATTAAGCAAGCTTAAAGAACTTGTCAAAGAGGGAAAAATCACCTATTTCCTTGTTTCAGAGCAGGGCGGAAGAAATTCCAATTCCGAGATGCTATCGTATGTCAAGGAAAATGCCACGCTCATTGACCCATCAGAATACGGTGGCACTTCCGCAAATTCTTCCACACAAACGAACAATATCCAATCCAGAATCTTTGGCCAATCAAGCTCGGCTCTTTATTGTTTTAAGTAATATAAAAAGCAGCAGACATCCTAAAGTTACAGGCGTCTGCTGCTTTTTATATGCTGTGATTTTACTGATGATTTGCCACCATAAAAAAACGCTTAAAAGGAAATAGAACCCTATTATCATTCTGCGAGGGATAGGCGGCTTTGAGCCCATGAAGAACAGAATCCAAAAAATCCGAAACAAGCTCTTTCGGCAATTTATCGAGATATGGTTTCATTCCGGTTGACTTAATCATATCGATAATATTATGATGACTATTCATCACATGATAATATTCTGTTGCCCACATGGAAATACAGCTGCTTTTGTCAAAAACGAAATCATAATAACTTCCATCCGAATAAAAGGTCATACCTGTTTTAAAATCTACAAAGTGTGATGCCCACTTCGGCGAAGCGGCTACATCTTCAATAATGTGTGCGATTGGCATTTTATCAAACTGTGGGATTTGTGCCGCAAAAATACCGTTAGGATTAACCATATTAAAAAGACGCGGAATAAGAGTTTCGTGATGGGGTAACCATTGAAGTGATGCATTGGCAAAGACAATATCGAAATCTCCTAAATAGGATAAATCACGATTCGCATCACCAACTATGAACCGAATGTCAGGATAGTCTTTCTTTGATTTTTCAATCATGGCTTCTGAATAGTCAAGCCCAATAACTTGGGCTTCTGGCCAACGATCTTTAAGAACGATTGTACTATTGCCAGGTCCACAACCTATATCAAGAATTCGTTTGGGGTTCTCAATCTCCATACGTGAAATTAAATCATAAACCGGCTGGGTACGTTCTTTTTGAAATTTTAAATACAACTCTGGATTCCAATCGGACATGTATCACCACTCCTCCTAAACTTAATAACTTCATCGTACACTCTATTATGCGAAATTTCAATATATTTTAGTTCGTTTCTAGAGATTCTCTTGCTTTTGCTAATTCACTTTTATTTACTTTTCCGCGGACGAGTGACAACACCAGCGCTACTATTGCAAAACATGCGGCTACAACACAAGTGATACGCATTGCATAGCTGAATGCTCCCTGCGTTAGAAGAATACCACGAATGCCTTGGGCAGATAACTTGATTGTAGCGAAGCTAATATTGGACGATAGTATGGCGGCGGAAATTGCCTCGCCTAAAACCATACCGATATTTCGCATGGTTCCCAATGTTGCACCAGCGATTCCTCTGCTCTCTGCAGGCACACTCCCCATAACCGCACTATTGTTTGGTGTATGGAAGAAACCCGAACCAATACCGAAAACAGCATATCCAGCTAACATTAAAACGAGTGGTGTACTGGCATGAAAGGTACCAAACCCCAAAATAGCAACAGCTAGAATTCCAAGACCTGCACAACTAATAAATCGGCTGTCGAATCTATCAGAAATAGCGCCGCTAATTGGCGCCGTCATCATCATACCAAGTGACATAGGAAGCATCACAAGTCCCGCAACAGACGGAGAAAGCAGCCTTTGATTTTGCAAATAATACGGTGAGAGGAATACCATCATAAACTGGCACATATAGAAGAAAGTTGCGGCAAAATTGCTGGCGGTAAAGATTCTGTTTTTGAAAAGATTCAAGTTAAGAATAGGATGGTCACATTTCCTTTCATAAGCAATAAAGATAACCATTAGTAAAACCCCAGCTATGAGCGAACCTATGATAAAAACAGGATTGACTGCCTTTTTACTCACCATATCAAGAGGTAAAAGGATAAGTACAAGTGCGAGCATAATGAGCAGACTCCCGACAGGATCAAATTTTGTATTGGATTTTGTCGTATCCTTTTTTATAATTCGTATGGAAAAAATCGTGCCAATGATACCAATAGGGATATTGATAAAAAATATACTGTTCCATCCAAAGGAAGAGGCCAATAGCCCACCCAATGATGGTCCTGCGCAAGTTGCGATTGCAACCGAAATCGCCGTCATACTAAGCGCTTTACCTCGATTTTGAGGCGATACAGCGTTGGTCACGATAGCACTACCCACCGACGTTAACATTGATGCCGAAAGCGCCTGAATGACGCGAAACACAATGAGCATGCCAATATTTGTGGATAGTCCACAGAGCAATGAACTAAACGTGAATCCGATAAACCCCATAACATAAACTTTTTTGAGCCCATAGAGGTCAGAAACTCTACCAAGGGTAAGCTGTGTGGCACACAATGTGAGCAAATAAGCAACTACCACCCATTCAACAACAGCAATGGATGTGTGAAAACTGGATTGTATGAGTGGCAGTGCAACATTCGCTGCATTAATGTCAAAACTAGCCATGAATGTTCCGAGTGCCACGGTAATGACTGTGGCACGACCGCTTTTTTGATTTAATTCCATTTTCATTCTTCTTTCTATCTAAATATGAGTTACAGCTCACATTATAATCGCTCTTCTTTAAAAAGTCAATAGAATATGAGTAATTGCTCATAATATTTGACAAAAACATTTTCTTGTTTTAAAATAAACTTAAGGGGCTGATGTTATGGAACAAGATAAAATAATACGAGAACCAAAACAAGTACGAAGCATAAAAACAAAGGAGAAAATATTAGAGGCAGCACTTCAGCTTTTTTGCAGCAAAGGTTATTATAAAACGACGACCAATGAAATTGCTAAGCTCGCAAATGTATCAATCGGTAGCCTATATTCTTATTATAAAGACAAGGATACCATTTTTCTTGAAATATTAAGTGATTATCATAAAACTTTTTCCAGGGTGTATGATGATATAGATCGTAATATGGAAATATTCAAATCTGATCCAAAAGCTTGGCTTCGCCATTTGTTTGAATATATGATTAGAGCTCACGAAACCTCGATTGAACTCAATAAAGAAATGAACATTCTCTGTTATACCAAACCTGAAGTGGCCAAAATAAGAGAAAAAAATCAAGAGAAAAATAGAGAAATAACGTTAGAGTATTTTCATTTATATAAAAATGAAATGAAAGTCGACGATATTGAAGCGGCATCCATTGTGGTCTTTAATTTAATTGATTCTGTTGTCGATCAGATTGTATTTAGCGAAAATAAGATTGATAATGAACGCATCTTAAAAGCAGGTATTGACGCGGTTTATAAATATCTCATGGAATAGATTATGAAACACCAACAGAAAAGCACTACCATTTTGGTAGTGCTTTTCTTTATATTTTCTAGGAAAGATCCACGCTATAATCTGCCTCTCCTAATAGTTCCACAAATTTTGGCAACCGATTTTTTGTATCAACGCCGCTTACAATAACATGCGTGCCATTTTTGCGCCAATTCCCAATTAATTGAACCATACGTTCTTGCGTTTGATCACGTCCACGCAAATATTCCACATTATCTAGCACAATGCATTCGCCCAAAGATGATGCACTGATGGACGATAAATCCGACTCTTTTTTCCCAATTCTCTTAACAACATCACGACAAGACAGAATTGTCGTCCTTTTATGCTTTTTGGCAAATTTGTGTACAACGAAGGTTTTTCCGCTCCCATGGGGTCCTTCTAAAAAAACGAGTATTGACTGCGCCTTCTTTTTTTCCATAGCCTTCTTCAAATGACGAACTGCCATTTTCTTGCGAAAAAAATGTTTTCCCATAGTATAATCCTCCTCTTGCAATCTTATATTAACTCTGCCATTAGCCCTTTTAAAGGGAATAATTAAGAGCTTTTGGTGTCCAGTCTTTTAAAACGTCACGCATCATAGCACCATAAGATTTAGCCTCAGCCAGATTATGTTCCTTATAATTACCACATTCCTCGATGCTGACACCTGGAATCTCTCCCGAAAACTCCGCAATAAAATTCAAGCTTTCATTCACCATCAAAATGGCATCTTCATGAGAAAGACTCCTTGTTAAAAGGTAAAAACCTGTGCGGCAACCCATAGGGCCCACATAAACAATGTGCGCGCCAAATTTGCTGTTTCTAGCATAAGTGGCAAACAAATGTTCAAATGTATGAATTCCACCATAATTAAGATAAGGAGGTGTGTTCGGTTTGACCATACGAATATCATAGGTGATAATATCGCCGTCTATTCTCGATATGTACATACCTTTATCAATCTTGTTATGATTCACTTCAAAACTTTTAATGCGCTCCATATAGTGCCACCGCCTTCTTTATATTTATGAGTATTATAGCACAAAAAACGCCGTATGCCTACGATGTTTTTTGTTTTTTATTTTAATAAACTTATAATGAAAACGAATTCTCATATTACTATGAAAGTGTATATGAAAATAGCTGTTTTGCAGGATGGAATTCAATTACACCAATTTTTTGCAATTGTCCATCAAATGGCAAAGTGGTACCAGATAAATAATTAACTGCTGCTGCTAATTTTGTTTTATCAAACGAAACAGTTAATTGACAATCTGGCTTCCATATTCCTGGAGCAAAATAATCTGGGTCATCATTTTTTCCTAATTTACTAAATAGCTTTTGAATCTCTCTATGTAGGTTAATAATCTCAATATTATCCGCTATATCGATAGTTAAAAATGGGTTTTCATTGGGATATAAACCATATTTCTTAAAATGAATATTTATCTTTTCAATTCTTTTTGAAAGTAAACGAATTTCTTTTTGAGTAACCTCTAAATCAATTGTATCAAACATGGCAAATTTAATATGTGGATTATTTTCTGATTTAATTAGGTAATCATCAACACCTATATCAGCAATTCCTTTCCATAATGCCTTTATTTTTTCGTCTGAAATTGAATCAAAATAACCAACAACAGCATATCCCATTTTTACACCTCCATATATAGCTATATATTTATGAAAATTTTTTATACGAATCAAAAATCACTTGCTTGTTATTTCTCCAAGAAAAAATCAAGCACTCTTGGAATAGTTCTGTCCCAATAATCCCACATGTGGTCGCCTTCGCCCTCTTCGTAGGTGTAATCAAAACCCTTGGTCTCAATCATCTTTTTAAAACGCTGATTATCGCCATACAAATAATCACTCGTACCGATTGCCTGATAGATGCGAAGATCTAATTTATTATCTTCAACAAGATTATCAACCAAATGGTATAAATCCTCATCACTTCCATAAAACTTAGACATGTCACCATAGATTAACTCCATCTCATCGCCCATTTCATCTACCATGGTTGGGGAGCCCATATCTAAAGCGCCGGATAAGCTAGCAACAGCTCCAAATTTCTCATAATTACGAAAAGCAATTTTATAAGCGCCATACCCGCCCATGGAAAAACCAGCCACAAATGTATCTTCTCTTTTGGTACTAAGAGGCAAAATCATGCGCGTATAATCGAATAGTTCCTGACTAACGTATGTATAATAGCGACGTCCATGATGCATATCAGTATAAAAGCTACGTGCTACATTCGGCATAACAATTGCAAGTCCCCTGTCGTTCGCATAACGCTCGATAGAGGTAAGGCGCATCCAAGTGGTATGGTCATTTTCAAGACCATGCAATAGATAAACCGTCTTATAAGGTGGTTTCACATTATTCGGTAATATCACATAAAACTCCGCATCTGTTCTTAGTACTTCTTGCGAATAAAAATTAATTGATAAAAAAGCCATGATAAAATTCCTCCATTTTATTTTATTCTAAATAATTTACTTTGTTTAGGATAGACCGCTAAAAACCGCTTCTCCAGCTCTTTTTTTTCCTGGTCAGTAACTGGCCTAGTCCGATGATAAATATATACCTTAACGCCATCTTTTAGCGAAAATGTATCAGTTGTTTTTTGATAAGCACGTCCTACATTCTGCCCAGACAATATCTCTTCTGCCAAATACGTGATGACGCGCTGATTTTTAGATTTTAAATGTGTTTGAATAGGCGATGCCACCACTAAATAATCCGCATCCAAAACGCCCCATGAAAATCCATCTCGCAAATCGACATCTCCCATATAACAAATCGTCGTTTTGCTGCCTCTTCGATGCTGATTGACTGACCATGCCGCATTCTTGATAATATCGGCATTTATGGTAAGAGAAGACGCCACCACACCTACTGTTTGCGGATTGTCATTAGAAAGCCTATCTAGCGCACTTTGTAGGCGCAATAGTTCGGGCATGTCCTTTCTGACAGGTGGTGCAAAACTAAAATCAGGCAATATCGCATTCGCATGAATGGCATTGATATTTTCCGGCTGTGGGCGTAATACAAACGGACTAACTGCCGTAGAAACCGCTATCACACATGCTAATATACCTAAACCGGCATCAAACGTTGAAAGCTTAGGAGCCTTTTGCGGACGGACAACCGTTCCCCAGGTACTAACGGTTTCTTCAGAAGTCGCCACCGCAGACTTCTTGGCATCGGCAGAGTTAAGCAAAATTTCGCAAGAAACAGGAAGAGAAGTGGTTTTTGCGTCAATTTTAACAGCTAGTAAGAGACAGATACCATAAAAAGCCGGTAGGTACAATAGCAGATGTTGTTGACCGTGAGTCTGCACCATCGTAAAAGCTACAAAACAGATAAGCGCCAAGAGACCACAAAACAGCGCTTTCATGCGACATGCTTTTTCCACCAGGAGATATAAAACAGCAAAAAAAGCAAGAGTCAGTGCGGCAATACCAAAATAACGCACAAACAAAAAATAGTCATGCACTATCCCGAAATCATATGCCGAATAAGAGCTTCCATAGTTACTGCCGAGCACCTTCTCTAATAAAAAAGGTTGCATGAAAAAAATGGCAGATAAAGCGACAGTAACGCCCATCATAATCACGCCACGCAGCGCCTTTCTTTCACACAAAATCGCCGAGGACAAAGCTGCCAGACCAAACGCCGCTGAAAAGAAGAAAAACGTACGACGCATGATAAAGCAAATGACTAATAAAATGCCGCACAGAATTCCGCGTGCACAAACATCTTTTTCATGATCTAACCAAATTAGCACGGCTAAAAGGCCGACTGACATGGGCGCAATATCCACAAATCCGGTAAAAGCCATAAATGGGACAATCGGCGTGATCAAAAGAAGTAGAACACCAACCGTGCGGCTGTGCCTCACCTGTTTTTGCGCAGCGGCCAGCAATAGAAACACGGCCGGCAACTCATATAAATTCACAATCGATAACACAAATACATGTCGACTGCTCCCGAAGATACGCATCAGAAGAGAAATAGGCAATGAAAGAAGCGAATTATAGTCCGAAAAAAGCATGCTTTTCACGATACTCTGAAAAAATGCGCCATCCATCCTTTTTAGGCTTAAGGTTTTAGCCGTTTCAAAAAAACCTGCGTTATCCCAAAAATATACGGTTGATGACCTGGCTATATAGAAACAAGCTCCTAAATTGATCAGGATCATAACCATAATAAACAAGTACAGATTGCTTTTGGGGCGAAAGTGGCACACCTTTAAAGCCTGTATGACCATCATGGCCAAGATAGCGAATAAAACGCCACCGCCCAATTGTGCCACTAACCTAATGGGCCAAAAAAACGCCACCGCATTTTGACGAGTCTCCGATGAAAAAAGACTATATGTGGGGTCAATCAATGCACCCAATATGGTCAAAATCAAAAACAAGCCACTGTTCTGCCACTCTTTTGATAAAGGTGTTAAAAACTTCTCATCCATTTTGGTAATCAAAAGTGCAAAAGATAGCCCAAACGCCGAAAAAATAGCCACTATCCCTGTCACATATATTGGCAAATCAAATTTACCCGCTAAAATTCGTACAAATATAAAAAAACTCATGAAAACTGCTAATCCTATATGCCAAATTATTCGCCGTGCTGTTGTCATTTTTTAAATCCTCTCTGTCCAAAACATCTCCTTATATCATAGTAAAAAAAGTATGGCTTGTCAAACAAAAAAAGCGTGCCGCATGGGTACGCTTTTAAATCGTCATCAATCAGCACTGATAGATGGTTCCCTGATTTTCTCCCCGTTCACTTGTTTTCTCTCTCTTTTCATTGGCTCCATCACAATAGGCACTTTGGTATCTGCTATAATGTGAACAGCTTCCTTTTTTATATCAATCATCGTTTCGCGCATATCGCCGCCAAATTCGCCATCCAACGTCCAGGGCATATTTGTATCGCAAAAAATGTGAAGGCGACTAGCTTTGAAAACATACATAAAGTTAGGGTCAGCTTTGTTTATGAGAAAGGCATTCATGATGAGCTGCAATTCAAAAGGATTCTTTGGCATTTTTATTAAACACACTTCAAACTGACCATCGTTTAGGGCAATACGTTCCTGTTTAATCAGGCTCATGCCGCCTACGGAAACCGAGTTCGTAATCATTCCAAAAATGAATTCATCCTCTATCCTGCCACCCTCATACTCCACACTAAGACGATACGATTTAATTTTGCTAAGATGACTAATCCCCTCGAAAAAGTATGCCACACGTCCTAAGATGTTTTTACTCTGTTGTGGTGTGGTATAAGCCACTTCTGAAAAAGCGCCGAACGCCGCCACATAAATAAAATATCGTTCATTAAAAGCACCAACATCGCATGTGATGGGTTTCCCAGATAAAACTAATTGAGCCGCCCTACTCATATTCCGCGGAATACGAAGACTGGAGGCAAAATCATTAACCGTACCGGTAGGCAGATACCCTAAAATAGGCCGTTTTTCACAATCCATCAGCCCGCTAATCGTTTCGTTTAACGTACCATCTCCTCCACTACAAACGATGACATCGTATTCCGCAGCACGATTTCTCACAATTTCTGCCGTTTCATTGGCGTGCAAAGTAGGCCTTACTGTTACGTCATATCCACCAATGGTAAAAGTTTCGATAAGAGGAAGCACGCTGCTTTTCATGAACCCTTTTCCCGCTTTTGGATTGACTACAAATAACAATTTTTTTGCCATGTCATCACCCCCCTGGTGCTAAATAATATAAAGTATTGTTTCGTCCGTACATGTCCAATACCTGGTTATACTGAACCAGGCGATAGTCACTAATAAGATTAGCATAAGGCATCTTACTATCCTGATAATTGTAATACTTCCCCTTTTTATCGATACAAATAGTCGTCGATAAAACCGGTAATTTTTGATAAAGCATATCTAAATATTTATTGTATGGCGTCATAGAAAGCCCCGCCGTTTTTAACAAAATGTTTTGCAAATAATTCACGCTGATAGTCCCTATGTTTTCTTCTTGTATATCGTAATTCGCCCAAACGAAGAAGGGAACCAGGTGCTTATCCAGAGAATTTTGTAGCTCACTCGTTTTTGTACCGTTAGAAATTGTTCCATAATACTTATCATCCAGAGCCGGCTCATGATCGCCAAAAAAAGCAATAATAGTAGGCTCCTCCTGCTTTTGGAAATACGCCACCAGTTCTTTAATGGCTTCGTCCGATTTCTGTATCAGTGCGTAATATTGTTGGGAGGTTTTATATTTTTCGGATCCTGGGAACGTTATATCTTCTTTCAAATTAGTATCTTTTATCGCATATCCGCCATGATTCTGAATGGTTACATTAAATAAAAACATAGGCTTACTGCCCTTATTCTTATATTCCTCGATGATTTTCTGGTAATTGGCCTGGTCGGTTATATAGCCTCTAATCTCTGGCGCATTGGTAAAATCATGGATGGTGACAAATTTATCGAATCCTAAAAAGGGATAAGCCCGACTGCGATTCCAACCGCTCCCATAATAAGGATGCATCCCGATAGCACTATATCCCTGTTGTTTTAACGTCGTTGCAAGAGAGGGCGAATCGTTCGTGACAAACTGTTGCATAGGATAACTGCCGTATCGCAACATAAAGCTACTATTACCTGTCAAGAATTCATATTCTGTATTGCATGTACCACCGCCAAAAACCGGCACCACTAAATGCCCACTCACTGTATTATCTTTCAAACTGTGCACAAAAGGCATCACATCTTGGGATAAATTCAAATTCCCAAGAACACTGAGATCTGCAAAAGATTCATTCATAATCACTATGATATTCGGTTTTTTTGAAGAACCTGTATTCGTTCCATGATAATTGTCTACAGTGTTTTGGACAATCTTGGTTGCCTCCTCCTTTGAATAGCCACTTGGAGGAGGATTATTCAGAGTTTCTAAATTGAGTAGAAAATTATCGACAAACCCATTTTGCGCGGAAGCCGTTACTACACTCCAAACATCTGTATTATACAAACTCGCTGACGGCGTCATAAATTCTCTCGTGATCATGACAAGACCAATGATCATTATAAGCTCAATTCCTGAAAAAAGAAGTCGTCTTTTTCGTTCACATATAAGATGAGGAATCTGCATAGAAATGGCACACATCAAAAGGGTAAGTGCTGTATAGGACACCATCGGCTCTGTGATAGTGAACTTGAGTCCTGGCAAAACATTAAATACGGTGTGTGCCGCAAAGAGATCCCACGGTAATAATGGTGAATCGCGCAATGCAATCATAAAACAATTCACAAGACCAATTATCCAAAATAAAAGTGAACCAATGATGACGCTCATGTGCACACGATTCGTCACTATTAATAGCACCAAATAAACGATGAAATAAATCGCTAAATTCAAAAAATAAACGGCACTGGCAAAAACAACCTTGCTTTGCTGTAAAGTTTCCACCGTTATGAATGAGACAAAAGGTGCAATTAAAAAGAGCAAAACCACACTGGCCTGATGGAAAATTAGTGGCAATTTTATGTCCCACAAAAAAGAAGCGACCGTAAAACCGCAAAAAGCCAGTGCTCCCAACACAATGAGCACTGTTGGCCGCGTCATATCCTTGGTACTCTGCGTCACCACAAATACAATGAATAAAGCCACTGAAATTTCTGCCAAAATTTTATGTGTCATACTCTTAGTAAACTGAATTTGCATTTTTTCATCTCCGATTTTATCAAAAGAGCCATCAAAAGATAAGAATATCTTTAGTCTGTCCCAATTTCACAAATAGATGATGTGCTTCATAAAAAATGCGAAACCATATACCGTGACACACCTTACAATTATGCAAAGAAACTTTATGAACTTTTTTTCATTTTATCAAATCCAACATTAAAAGTCAACGCAATGCTTATCGCAAACCGATAAATTCATTTTTGTTTATAAATTCGCTTTACGGTAAAAAAAAGAAATGTTACAATGAAACAAAAAGGGGGAAAGGTTATGGATTTTGTGATATTAGGAAGAACCAATATCAAAGCCTCAAAAAATGGATTTGGCGCTTTACCTATTCAGCGCATATCGGCAGATGATGCCATACACCTTTTACAAAAAGCTTATCAAAATGGTATGAACTTTTTTGACACAGCCAGAATTTATTCCAACAGCGAAGAAAAAATCGGACGCGCTCTTTCGCACGTTCGCTCTAACATCTTTATCTCCACAAAAACGCCAGCGCTTTGTGCTAAGGACTTTTGGGCGGATTTAGATACGAGCCTTCGCCTTTTAAAAACAGATTATATTGATATATTACAGTTTCATAATCCTCATTTTTGCCCCAAACCAAACGGCGAAGATGGGTTATACAGAGCCATGCTCGAAGCTAAAAAGCAAGGTAAAATCCGTTTCATCGGCATCACAAACCATCGCCTCACCGTCGCAAAAGAAGCCGTAGAATCTGATCTTTACGATACCTTGCAGTTTCCTTTTAGCTATTTAGCTGGCAAGCAAGAATTAGACCTCGTTAACCTTTGCCGCGAGCACAACGTTGGATTTATCGCCATGAAAGCGCTCTCCGGCGGTCTTATTACCAATTCGGCGGCGGCATACGCCTATCTAGCAGAGCTTCCCAATGTCTTGCCCATATGGGGCGTGCAAAAAGAAAAGGAGCTCGATGAATTCCTGTCTTATCAAGATAATCCACCTGTTTTGACCGATGAACTCCAAAAAGTCATCCAAAAAGATCACATCGAACTATGCAGCGACTTTTGCCGCGGATGTGGATACTGTCAACCTTGCCCGGTTGGCATCGAAATTCAAAACTGTGCGCGAATATCTCTCCTGTTGCGCCGTGCTCCCGCCGCTCAATTTTTAACCCCCGAGTGGCAAGAGAAAATGGCTCTTATCGACAAATGCATTAATTGTCGCCATTGCGCCGACCATTGCCCTTATTCTCTCGATACACCCGCGCTCTTAAAAAAGAACTATGAAGATTACAAAACGTTTTTAAACTAAAACATTTCAAACAAAAAGACCCTGTTGCCAGTGCAACAGGGTCTTTTTACTTATCATTTTCTGTATTGTTATTTTTTTCTTCATATTCCAAAATATCTCCTGGTTGACACGCTAATATTTCGCATATCTTATCCAATGTGGCAAGACGAACAGCGCGGGCTTTGCCATTTTTTAAAATGGATATATTGGATATGGTAATGCCAACTCTTTCGGATAATTCAGTAACACTCATCTTTCTTTTCGCTAACATAACATCTAAATTAATTCTTATGGACAAAATATCACCTCATATCGTTAAGTCGTTTTCCGCCTTTATATCGCTTGCTTTTTTAACTAAATGTGATAGCGTAGCCGCAACTACAGCAATGGCTATACCAGCAAATTGGATGAACAAAATGATGAGCAAAATACCGGGATGCAAAAGATTACATAATACAAGTACGAAAGCCGCCATCAAATACAGTATGCACTCTACAAGAGCGAGTATACTGATATGCTTTAAGGCTTTGGCATTTCCCTCACAAAAAGATTGATCAGAAGAGATACGTTCGCATATATTCCAAGACTTCCACAAAGCCATGTAGAAAGGAATAGCCGTGATCCATATAAAAATAAGACAAGGATAAAACATATAGTGAAGTTCTGGATTTATGGAAACGGCGTCATTGCCAAGTGACGGGACAATCCAAAAGCAAAACAATAGCCCAATCACGGCTGCAATTATAATAATCCCTTTAATCCACTTTGAAAGTTCCTTTTGCTTCATATTCATACCTCCTAATGATACGTACAGTATAGCATAATTAAACCGAATGTCAACAATATATTATTGTTTTACAACATGATTTTAAAGAATATAAAAAAACCTGTCATATGATATGGCAGGTTCTACTAACTAATTTAACCAAAAGTGAGAGAGGCACTCTTGGCTAAAACTTTATAAGCACGAATAGCCTATAAAATTAGGGGTTTTTCCATCGCCCTTCCAAAAGCTTCATTGCTTGGAGAAGACAAGAGATGAAGCCGTATATGATGAATCCAAAAGGACAATGAGGCTAAGTAACATACGGGTAAAAAACAGATGAAAGTAAGAATCTTTTTTCTCTTTGCTAATTTGTTTCATTTTCTTCACCCTCTTTTCATCCTTATCTTATCAATTCATTGTAAAGGACAAAAGAACACTATGTAAAGAAATGATGAAATTTTACTACTCGTCTGCCTCACAGCCTTTGACCCAATTCATATAGCGATGTGAACTCTCCTCCATTTTATTATCCCCTGGAACGTAATATTTCGTATTTTTAAGCACATCAGGCAAATACTGCTGATCGACGAAATGTCTCGGGAAATCATGTGGATACTGATAGAATTGCCCTTTGCTTTGGTTATCTTCCCCATCAAAATGTTTGTTTTGAAGTGTCCGTGGAATGGGGCCACTGTTGCCTTTTAAAAGGTCATCCATAGCGGCATTGATGGCATTGTATGCCGTGTTTGATTTTGGGCTGTTTGCCACTAAAATCACCGCATTCGCCAAGGGGATACGAGCCTCGGGAAGACCTAGCATCATTGCCGCGTCCACGGCCGCTTTCACAATGGGGATAATTTGCGGATAGGCAAGTCCCACATCCTCTGAGGCACATACCATGAGCCGGCGGCATGCAGACGGTAAATCCCCTGCTGCCAAAAGCCGTGCTAAATAGTGTATCGCCGCGTTTGCATCCGAACCACGCATCGATTTTTGGTAAGCGGAAACGATGTCATAATGGTCGTCCCCTTCTTTATCATAGCGCATGGCGGATTTTTGAGATAGCTCTTTTGCAACCTCCATCGTTACCAATCGGTTGTTCCCTTGTTTTTCTGCCGAAAGTGCGCAGAGCTCTGCTGTATTAATAGCTTTGCGCACATCTCCTCCGCAAGAAGATGAAATATAGTCTAAAACACCCGATTCGATTTCACAAATGATGCCATCTTCTTCTTTTAAAATCCCAAAAGCGCGCACGATGGCCATCTTCACGTCTTCTTTTTCTAAGGTTTTGAACTCAAATACGGTAGAACGGCTCAAAACCGCATTGTAGATATAAAAATAGGGATTTTCGGTCGTGCTAGCAATCAAGGTAATCTGTCCATTTTCGATAAACTCCAAAAGTGATTGCTGTTGTTTTTTATTGAAATTCTGAATCTCATCTAAATATAGCAGAACCCCATTCATGCTCATGAAAGTGCCCAGCTCTTTCGTAATATCACGAATATCAGACACGGAAGCAGTCGTCGCATTTAACCTGTAGAGGCGTTTTCCTGTATTTTGGGCGATAATATTGGCCACCGTTGTTTTTCCAGTACCACTCGGTCCATAAAAAATCATATTGGGAATCTCGCCTGACTCGATAATACGGCGTAGGGACTTACCATCATCTAATAGATGATGCTGTCCCACAACCTCAGAAAGGGACTGGGGTCTAATTCTGTCTGCTAACGGTTTTGCCACGAAAAACACTCCCTTTTTCCGTTCTATCCATTATTAATCACAGATGCCAAATATCCGGCACCGAAACCATTATCAATATTCACCACACCAACGCCAGAAGCACAACTGTTCAGCATACACAAAAGAGCAGAGAGGCCACCAAAATTACTGCCATAACCGACACTGGTCGGCACAGCAATGACCGGTACACGCACAAGACCGCCCACCACGCTAGCAAGCGCCCCTTCCATGCCGGCTACACAGATGATGACATGCGCTTTTTCGATACGAGGCATTTTGTCAAACAAACGATGAATCCCTGCCACGCCCACATCATAAATACGATCCACATGATTACCAAGCGTCTCACACGTAACGGCCGCTTCTTCTGCCACCGCTATATCCGAAGTTCCTGCGGTAATGACAGCAATGACCTTGTCGCTTTTAAAAAAGCGGCGAGGTCTTAGTACAATCATATGAGCATCATCATGATAGATGCTATCTGAAATTTGATTCGATAAAACATCATAGGTGCTTTTTTTAGTACGCGTCAAGAGTATATTTTCTTCGCCACGATCAATCATTTTCTGGGCAATGCCTAAAATCTGCTCATCGGTTTTACCGGCACAGTAAACCACTTCTGAATAACCGGTTCGCTCTTTTCTTGCCCAATCAATATTTGCATAACCCAAATCCGAAGTGGCCTCTAGCATTTTGGAAGCGGATGCAACATCTATTTCTCCATTTTTGACACGATTCAAGAGAGCTATCCTCTCATCATTGTCCATTTGTTTTCCTCCTGCTTCTTATGAATCTTTTCCAATTGGGAGTACTCGATTCATACTGCCTGTTTCACGACCATTTAAGTCCATTGTCACGTATAGATAGCCAAGTTTATGTAAAGCCTCTGTTACCTCTTTCGCATGAACGATTAACTTTTCAAACTCACTCTTTGATACTTCGATACGCGCTAAGTCACCATAATCACGCACACGCACGTCTAAAAAGCCACTATCCATCAAAAAGTTTTCAGCTTTCTCAATTTTGGACAAAAGTTCCGGCGTAATCGTGTGTCCATAAGGCACACGGCTTGCCAAACACGCATACGACGGTTTATCAAACACACGAAGACTGTATTTTTTGCACAAATCTCGAATTTCCGATTTTGTTAAATCGCTAAGCGGACTTTCAATGCCAAGCTCGCGTATGGCGCGGCGACCTGGACGATAATCACTTTTATCATCACGATTGCTACCATCTACAACCGTTTCAATGCCGTTTTCCTCGGCTAATTTAATTAATTTAGAAAATTCTCCACGTTTACAGTAATAACAACGGTCAGGTCCATTTTGAGAAAATTCAGGCACATCATATTCGTTCGACTCGACGAACAGATGGCGCACACCAATCTCCCGAGCAAGCTCTGTGGCACTATCTTTTTCACGAGTTGGAAATGAAGAGCCTAAAACCGTTACGGCTAATACATTTTCTTCTCCCAACACTTTTTTGCACATATATAATAAAAACGTGCTATCTACCCCACCGGAAAAAGCCACTAAAACTTTTTTATATCCAGAAATTTTATCTTGTAATGCTTTCTCTTTATCCATTTTATCACCTTTGCACTGTCAATATCTATTCCGCCTTGGTATCAAAATTATCTGGCGGTAAATTCTTTGCTTGTATTTTCTTTTGAATAAGCTCTTCTAAAACCCCAATATCCTCTTCGGATACGGTCGTTAAAAAGCTACGATTCTGCTCCTTTGCCATCCCCAAATAATGTTCAGCAGCGGCAACGTCACCTATTTTTTCTTCTATCTGCGCGGCATGATAGAAAAGCTCTAAAATCTTGTTTTTGTCAGTCTTCATGATATGGTCAACAACAGCTTTTGCATCCTCATAGCGGTCAAGTCCCATATAAACCGTGAGCAAATTATCGGCAATAACAGGATCTGTATCATTGTAAGAATAAGCTTTTTCACAAAAAACGAGTGAGTCGGCGAAGCCATCTGACAAAATTTTATAATAGCCCAATGTACCATATGTCCCCGTCGTCTGGCTTTCGGAAAAGACATCCTCCATGATTTCTTTTGCCTCGGCAAAACGCTCTGTTTTATACATCACGAGCGATAAATTCTGTTTAGCCATCAACACTTCATTCGGTTTTAATTTCTTTTTGCTATTGAGCAAATCATTTAAAATAAACTCCGCGCGTTTGGTGTTAGACATGCGAATCAGTTGATAAGCATAAGTCAGTATTACCATGGGTGTAGCACGATGGCATTTATACGCCTTTTCAAAATAATGCACACAGCCCTCATTATCACCCTCATTAAATTTTTTCCCCGCTTTCATACAACACACAAGCGGATACAAATTATAAAGAGCTACTAAAATGAGTAACACCATCATGACCAAAAAACCTTTGATGGAAAACAAAACCGTCGCTGCAATGGTTAATAACACGGTCACAAGCAGTATTATCCACGATTTACCGATTTTCATAGTGTTTTCCTCTCTTTTTGCCAAAATAGATTAATCCTCAAATAGGTTAGTCTATTAAAATTCTGCATTCTTCACCGTTCTTGGATAAGGAATGACGTCACGAATGTTCGAAATACCCGTTAAATACATGATAAGTCTTTCAAATCCCAAACCATAACCGGCATGTTTGCAACCGCCAAAGCGACGCAAATCCAGATACCACCAATAATCCTTTTCATCAAGACCAAGTTCAGCCATACGAGCCGTTAAAATGTCAAGGCGTTCTTCTCTCTGGCTTCCACCGATAATTTCACCAATGCCAGGTGTCAATAGATCCATAGCGGCTACGGTCTTATTGTCATCATTCATGCGCATATAAAATGCCTTAATTTCTTTTGGATAATCCGTAACAAAAACTGGTTTTTTAAATATTTTCTCCGTTAAATAACGTTCATGCTCTGTCTGCAAATCACAGCCCCAGAACACTTTATATTGGAACTCATCATTATGCTCTTTTAAAATATCGACCGCTTCGGTATAGGTTACCTGACCAAAATCGCTATTTACTAGGTTATTAAGGCGTTCCATTAGTCCTTTTTCAACAAAGTTATTAAAGAAGTTCATTTCTTCAGGAGCGTTTTCCAAACAATACGATACGACATACTTAATCATATCTTCTGCTACACGCATATCACCGGCAAGATCGCAAAAAGCCATTTCCGGCTCAATCATCCAAAATTCAGCGGCATGGCGACCAGTGTTGGAGTTTTCAGCACGGAAAGTCGGTCCAAAAGTATAGACATTACGGAAAGCCATTGCATAAGTTTCGGCTTCAAGCTGACCACTAACTGTTAAATTAGCAGATTTTCCAAAAAAGTCTTCTTTAAAATCAATCTCTCCCTGTTCATCTCTCGGAATGTTATCCAAATCAAGCGTGGTAACGCGGAACATTTCGCCGGCGCCCTCACAATCGCTTGCTGTAACAATTGGAGTATGCACATAAACATAACCACGCTGATTGAAGAATTGATGGAGCGCAAAAGCTGCTAAAGAACGAACACGAAAAACAGCCGAAAAAGTATTGGTACGAGGACGCAAATGTCCAATTTCACGTAAAAACTCGAAACTGTGACGCTTTTTCTGCAACGGATAATCTGGTGTGGATTCCCCTAATACCATAATTTTTGCACTGCGCAGTTCAAAAGGCTGTTTTGCTTCTGGAGTCATGATTAATTCGCCTTCGACGCAAATGGAAGCTCCTATATTCAATTTAGAAATCTGTTCAAAGTTATCCATCGTTTCATTTTCAAACACAATTTGCAAACTATTAAAGAAACTACCATCGTTTAATTCAATAAATCCAAAATTTTTCGATACACGCATCGTTCTAATCCAGCCCGATACCGAAATGCTCTTTCCGCCAAAACTTTCCGATTGGCGATAGAGATCTTTTACCACAACTTTCTCCATGAAAACTTCCTCCTTATAAAGATTTATCAGCTTTTTAGCGATAAATTCTAACTTACATATTACCTTTAATTAAACCATATTTCGCCCCATTTGTAAAGAGCGTCAATTTTTGAAAACACCAAATGGGGTTAATTTTCAACGATCTGGCAAATCTGCCGCACCGCCTCTTCCACTGTCATATCGCTAACATCCATCTTCGCCGTATCCATGTTTTGAAATAAGCCAAGATAGGATAAACTTCTTTCTAGCACATCAGCTTTTCGGACACCATTTTGTATATCCATTTCCAGTCTTTCTTTTAAAGCTTTTTCGGAGCATACCAAAGAAATTTTATAGAGTTCAAATTCAAAACCGCTTAACTTCTTCAAAATATCCTGAAAAATGGATTCTTCGGGTATCACCCAGCAAAAAATGATATATTCATAACCAGAATTGTTTAAGAAAGACTTTAAAAGGTGTGTAATATTATCCATTACCATGGTCTTGTTTTCGTCTGTCACCATAAATGGGTTCATATTCCAGCACCAGTCGCCATCTAAATACACGCTAGGTGTCAATGCTTTTATAAGTTCACGGCAAACCGTGCTTTTCCCCACGCCCATGGTGCCATTTATCATGATTAATTTTTTCATCCTATCCCCAGCTCCCCTGATTTGAAACCTTTTTATCCACAACTTCCTCATTTTAAGTCTGTCTTATCAATATAAGTCTGTACGGCGCGCCGACAAAATGGGAAGTTGACGGCGAACAGCATCCACCAAAGGAAAATCCACATCTGTTATGGTAATTGCCTCATCGTCTCCCATGCGGCAGACAAATTCGCCCCACGGGGATACCAGCGCCGAATGCCCATACGCTATGTAACTCGCCTTTTCATTTCGAGCGGGTGACACCGCGGCTACAAAAACACCATTATCCACCGCACGTGCGCGAAGCAATAAATCCCAATGCATAGGGCCAGTTGTCTTATTAAAAGCCGCAGGCGCCAAAAGAAGTTTTGCACCAGAAAGTGCCATAGTGCGCGATAATTCACCAAACCGCAGATCAAAACAAATCATGAGCCCCATTCTGCCAAAAGGTGTGTCAAAAACAGTAATGGCATCACCCGCTGAAAATGTATCAGACTCACAAAAATGCTGTCCACCCTCAATATCGATATCAAAAAGATGCAATTTTCGATGACGGGCTACCTCTCTGCCTGCACAATCAAACACAAAAGAGGTATTATAAAGTTTCTCTCCCTCTCGTTCGGGAAAACTGCCTGTCACTACCCAAACGCCATTTTCTTTGGCAGATTGCGAAATATTACGATAAATGAATCCGCTCACTTCTTCCGCATTTTGAACAAAAG
>Ga0183100_1000033_pt4 | contig 52245 bp, 54 predicted proteins | sample Biomet2_FD_127789 | JGI IMG/M metagenome (GOLD analysis project Ga0183100, IMG submission 127789) | Microbial communities from bioreactor (seeded with anoxic lake sediment) at LBNL, California, USA - Biofuel metagenome 2 | ecosystem: Engineered > Bioreactor > Anaerobic > Unclassified ... | reverse complement strand
AGAAGAATCAAGTATCAATGGATACCTTTCGATGCTTATCTCTGTTTTCAGAATCTCAAAGAACGTTTGAAATATATACTGAATAACTTTGGCAAAAAATACGACATTTTATTTTAGCCATTACTTAATTTCAACTGTTGAAAAGCTTCTTCTTATTTTTTAATAAATAAAAACCCGTCAGATTTTTAAAACCTGACGGGTTTATTTTCATTTTCAATGATTGAAAACCTTCTCCCAAATTCGTAGGTTCAATGCTATTGATTCCCGAAAACGATTCCGTTTTCATCGGCATCCACTTCGATGGCGGAATCTTTATGAATAACGCCGCTAAGGATTTGTTTCGATAATTCGTTCAGTACCGAGCGCTGGATTATCCGTTTCAGCGGACGGGCGCCATATTGCGGGTCGAAACCGGCATCGGCTAACCATTTGATGGCTTTTTCGGTAACTGTTAGTTTAATGTCGTTTTTTGCCAGCATTTCTTTCACCTGGTTGAGCTGCATACCGACAATCTGATGAATTTCGTTTAGCGAAAGCGGTTTGAACATAATGGTCTCATCGATACGGTTCAGAAACTCGGGGCGTATGGTCTTTTTCAGCAGGTCGAACACTTCGTTTTTGGTTTTTTCCATCAGCATTTCGCTGTTGCCGGGATTCATCCGACTGAATTCTTCCTGTATCAGTTGCGAGCCGATGTTGGAAGTCATAATAATGATGGTATTCTTAAAGTCGGCAGTCCGGCCTTTGTTGTCGGTAAGACGTCCGTCGTCCAGCACCTGAAGAAGGATGTTGAACACGTCGGGATGCGCTTTTTCGATTTCATCGAGCAATACGACCGAGAACGGTTTACGGCGTACTTTTTCGGTAAGCTGTCCGCCTTCCTCGTAACCCACATATCCCGGAGGTGCACCGATGAGTCGTGAAACGGTATGGCGTTCCTGGTATTCCGACATGTCTATTCGCACTAATGAATTCTCGTCGTTGAACAGAAATTCGGCAAGGGCTTTGGCTAATTCGGTTTTTCCCACACCGGTAGTTCCCAGGAAGATAAACGAACCGATAGGACGCCGGCTATCCTGCAATCCGGCACGGCTACGGCGAATGGCGTCGGCAAGGGCTTCGATAGCTTCGTCCTGTCCCACCACGCGTTTATGCAGTTCCTTTTCAAGATTCAGCAATTTTTCGCGTTCGCTCTGAAGCATACGGCTTACGGGAATACCCGTCCAGCGGCTTACTATTTCGGCAATTTGTTCGGAACCGATTTCCTCGTTAATCAACGGGGTGTCGCCCTGAAGTGCGGTGAGCTTGGTTTTTAGATCCACCAGCTCTTTTTCGGTCTGTTTTATTTTGCCGTAGCGAAGTTCGGCAACTTTACCATAGTTGCCTTCGCGTTCGGCCTGGTCAGCTTCAAGCTTATCGTTTTCAATATCATTTTTCTTCTGCTGGATGGCTTCCACCACTTCTTTTTCCGATTTCCATTTGGCTTTTATCGTATTGCGCTGATCGTTGAGGTTGGCGAGTTCTTCGTTGAGTCCCGAAAGTTTTTGCTTGTCGCTTTCCCGTTTGATGGCTTCGCGTTCAATCTCAAGCTGGCGGATTTTACGTTCGATTTCATCCAGTTCCTCCGGCACCGAATCTATTTCGATACGAAGCTTAGAAGCGGCTTCATCAATCAGGTCAATGGCTTTATCGGGCAAAAAACGGTCGCTGATGTATCGTTGCGACAATTCCACAGCCGCAATGATGGCCTCGTCTTTAATTCTTACATGATGATAGGTTTCATAACGTTCCTTCAGTCCACGGAGAATAGAAATGGCATCCAGCGTATCGGGTTCGTCCACCATCACAATCTGGAAACGACGTTCGAGGGCTTTATCTTTTTCAAAATATTTCTGATATTCTTTTAAAGTAGTAGCGCCTATGGCACGCAATTCTCCACGGGCTAAGGCCGGTTTCAGGATATTAGCAGCATCCATCGCTCCTTCACCACCTCCGGCGCCGACAAGGGTATGAATTTCATCAATAAAAAGCACGATTTCTCCTTCCGATGAAATTACTTCTTTTATTACACTCTTCAGACGTTCCTCAAATTCACCTTTATATTTAGCTCCGGCAACCAGAGCGCCCATATCGAGCGAAAATATCTGTTTCGATTTCAGATTTTCGGGCACATCGCCGTTGATGATACGATGCGCTAATCCTTCGGCTATAGCTGTTTTGCCTACGCCGGGTTCACCGATAAGGATAGGATTATTTTTTGTCCTTCGCGAAAGAATTTGCAGAATACGCCGGATTTCTTCATCGCGTCCGATAACGGGATCGAGCTTACCGGAACGGGCTAACTCGTTCAGGTTACGGGCATATTTATTCAGTGCATTGTAGGTTTCTTCGGCAGTCTGGCTTTTTACCGAAGAGCCTTTACGCAAATCCTTGATGGCAGCAATCATATCCTTACGGTTAATACCGTAATCCTTCATCAGGTTGGCGGTTTTATCGTTACCGGCTAAAATGCCTAAGAGAATGTGTTCGATGGAAACAAACTCGTCGTTAAAATCCTTAAGGTATTGATTGGCTTTTTGCAAAGCTGAAGAAGCATCGGATGATAAATAGGGCTCGCCGCCGATTACTTTTGGAAAAGAATCCAATATTTTATCCAGTTCACGGATAAAAGCCTGAATATTGACATTGAGTTTTTTTAAAAGATAAGGAGTTACATTTTCATCTACCGATAGTATTCCCTTCAGCAAATGACTGTTCTCAATAGCCTGATGTTGGTAAGCCTGTGCAATTTCCATTGCTTTTTGCACGGCTTCCTGCGATTTAATGGTAAAATTGTTTAAATTCATGATCGTTATCCTATTTAATGCTTAAAGGTAATCTATTTCCTAAGCAAAATAGATTTATCAAAAAGCAAGCCGGAAAAAAATAAAGGCAAAAATCTGAAAAAAAGTCATAACCAGTTGAAATTTAACTGTCTTTTTGACATTAAATTATTAATCAGAGTTATAAAAAAATCATTGGGGAAGTAGAAAAAACACTTAAAGCATTGAGTTATGCCATTCTAAATGGTATAAACAAAAAAAGGCTGCCTTTAAAGGCAACCTTTTTGCGGTCCGGACGGGACTCGAACCCGCGACCCCGTGCGTGACAGGCACGTATTCTAACCAGCTGAACTACCGAACCAATATCTTAAATGAACTGATTTCTTTATTTTTAGACTCAAAACAATTTTTCATTTTAACGATGGAATAAACCCTTTAAAAGAACCGTTGTTTGAGGCTGCAAAAATAGCTTTTTTTTTATTACAAGCAAATTTTTTTAATTTTTACCCAAATAAAAAATTTTTTTAACAAAGGTAGATATTTAAATAAAAATAAGTATAAATTTACCGCCGGAAAACAAACTTATTTTTTTAACCCTAAATTTAATTATTTATGAAGAAATTTACTATTTTTTTAATTGGATTACTGTTCCTAAGTTATCCTGCATTAAAAGCTCAACAGATTGCCCGTAATAAAGTAATCGTTGAAATTGCTACTTCCGTTTTTTGTACTTTTTGCCCTGGAGCCGCACTTGGCGCAGAAGATTTAGTTGCGAATGGTTGCGACGTAGGTGTAATAGAATATCACAATAACGGACAAGGACCTGATCCATTTTCCAATGCTGCTTCTCTTGCCCGTTGTGCATACTATAATACTAGTGGCAATCCGACTGCAAAATTTGATGGCGTATTGGAAGTCGTTGGCGGTGATCATACCCAAAGCATGTATGCTTCGTATTTGCCCAAATACAACCAGCGAATCGCAATTCCCTCTTCTTTTAAAATAAACATGAGTTTTTCGCATGTAGGAAATGATTATACCGTAAATGCACAAGTTATCAAACTGGCATCATATACCGGAAATAATTTGGTTTTTCAACTTGCGCTAACCGAATCCAATATTATTTACAGTTGGGAAGGGCAACCAAAATTAGATTTTGTGGAACGTCTTATGATTCCTGATCAGAATGGTACGCCACTTGACTTCTCAGCCAACGACACCATCAACATGACGAAAACCTTTACCATGAATGCCTCTTGGGCTCCTGAAAATTGTGAATTAGTTGCTTTCGTTCAAGCTAATTCCTCAAAGGAAATTCTCCAGGGCATCAAACAGTCCATGGCTTTACCGGAATTTGATAACGATGTTGCCTTAACTAACGTTTATAATATTCCTGCTAAAACCTGTGACGGTATTGTAACTCCCGAAGTAAAAATTAAAAATAAAGGTGCCAATGCTTTAACTTCTGCAACGCTAAACTATGAAGGCAATAATGGCACTGTAGCAACCTATAACTGGACAGGAAACCTTGGTTATCTTGAATCAGCACAATTTGTACTTCCTCCAACGACATTTAATACTGGAACCACCAATACTTTTAAGATTTATACAACCAACCCCAACGGTGCAGTTGACCAGAACCCTTCTAACGATACCATTACCAAAACTATCGGTACGGCTGTTGCCTCCACCAATACCGTTATCATGCTTTTAAAACTGGACGCAAATCCATCGGAAACAAGTTACGAAGTATTGAACTCCCAAAATCAGGTAATTGATAGCCACGGACCTTTCACAACTCCTAATGCTACTGTAAAAGACACTTTTTATGTAACCACCGGTGATTGCTATCGCTATATTATCCATGATGCAGGTGGAAACGGAATCAGCGGCAACTTCTATACGTTGCGGTGCGGTTCTACCGTTGTTTGCAGCGGTGCATTTACAGTCGGTTCGATGGAAACTGCCGAGTTTGGGGTTCATCCTACCCCCGGAAATTCGATCAGCGGTACGGTTACCTATCCAAAATCAACACCAGTTCCTTTAGGCGGATTTACTTTACAGTTAAAAGACAGCAACGGATCTGTAGTGGGTAATGCTACTACTGACGCCGCAGGAAATTATACCTTCACCGGCGTTCAAAACGGAACATATACCATTTCCACCTCGTCCACCAAAACATGGGGCGGTGTAAGCGCTTCCGACGTACTATTGTATAAAAAACACATTGCCGGCATTTCTTTATTATCCGGTATTTTCCTCAATTCGGGCGATGTTAACGATTCGGGTAGCTTGTCAGCTTCCGACGTATTGTTAATCAAAAAACGTATTGCTTTAATTACAAATTCTTTCTCGGTTGGCGACTGGCTGGTCAGCGACATTCCTGTTACTGTTAATGGTAGCAGCGTTACATTGAATTTAGATGGTCTATGCTACGGCGATGCCAATGCTTCCTATACACCACCTGCCAATTGATTTACTAATTAATTATTTACTGATTATTCGTTTTTAATCATTGAGAAGAGTCCCCACTATTCCGGGACTCTTCTTTTTTTATAAATTGTTTATATTTGCTCGCTAATCTTAAACTTAAAAAAATGAAAAAAATATTCCTATTTCTTGTCGGATGTATGCTTTTAAGTATCCAAACTTTTTCACAATCACAACGTTTGGTACTGGTAGAAGAATTCACCAATGCCTGCTGTGGCCCCTGTGCTTCTCAAAATCCTGCTTTTGATGCGTTGCTTCAGGCAAATCCAACTAAAATTACAGCCATTAAATATCATACCAACTGGCCTGGCGTAGACCCGATGAACACTCAGAATCCCGGTGATGTTCAGGAAAAAGTTACGTATTATAGTGTTACCGGTGTACCTTATGCCGCTTTGGACGGCACACCCATTACCGGTAGCAATTACGTTGGAGCGCCTTCCAACCTTACACAACAAAAAATTGATGCCGAATATGCCATTCCTTCCCCTTTGGAAATTTCGATTAACCATCAACTTTCAGCCACCAACGATACCATTTTTGTTACCATGCTTATCAAAGCAACCCAGGCTGTCAGTGGTAATCTTGTAGCTAATATTGCTGTTATCGAAAAACATATCCATTTTAATAGCCCTCCCGGATCCAACGGAGAAAAAGACTTTTATAATGTGATGAAAAAACTATTACCTACCAAAAGCGGCACTACCCTACCCTCTTCCATGGCCGCCGGCGATTACATCATTATCACTACCTCCTGGAAATTAGCTAATGTTTATAATTTGAGCGAGCTATCTGTTGTCGGTTTCGTTCAAAACCTTACCAATAAAAGTGTGCTTCAGGCAGCTAACAGTTCAACCGCACCTTTAACCGGTATTTATGCTAACGATGCTCAAATTACAGAAGTTAGCAATGTGCTGGATAAAACCTGCAGCGGATCGTTGAATCCTGTGGTTACCGTTCGCAACAACGGACAGCAACCCATTACCAGTTTCCAGATTAATTATTCGGTTAATAATTCCAGCCCCTTGACGTATAACTGGAATGGCAACCTCCCCGTTTTTGGAACAACAACTATCGCATTACCTTCTATTGCATTTTCATTACTTAATAACAATACATTAACTATTGAATGCTTATCGCCCAACGGCATCGCGGATGATTATCCGCAAAACAATACGGTAACCAAATCATTTACATCTGCGCCGGTTGCTCAAAACTACGTTTCATTGATTCTCAGAACAGATAATCTTCCTCAGGAAACAACATGGGACATAAAAAATTCATCGGGACAAGTGATGAAATCGGGCGGTCCGTACACCCAGACTAACCATATTTATAAGGACACACTGTATTTAAGCACCCCCGATTGCTACCTGTTCACTATTTACGATGCCGGCGGAAACGGAATTTGCTGTACCAACGGACATGGTGTTTATCAACTGCTATGCAATGACGGAACCGAAGTTATCTCCGGCGGAATATTTAATTACCAGGAATCGGCCCAATTTTCGCATGGATCGGGTTCGCTCACTTATTCGGTTAGCGGTGCAATTACGTATCCTCAATCCACTCCTTTATCCGGTTTAACCCTACAATTAAAGGACGGAAACGGCACAGTGATTGCTTCCACTACCACCAATGCATCGGGAAATTATTCCTTTACCGGCGTCCCCAACGGAACGTATACCATTTCGGCTACTACCGGTAAAGCCTGGGGCGGCGTTAGCGCTTCCGATGTATTATTATTCAAAAAACACATTGCAGGGATCACCTCGTTAACCGGAATATTCTTAGCTTCAGGCGACGTAAACGGCTCGGGCGGACTTTCGGCTTCCGATGTATTGTTGATCAAAAAACGTATTGCTACCATCACCAATTCCTTTTCGGTGGGCGACTGGTTGTTCAACAGCATACCCGTTACAGTGAGCAACAACAATGTAACCCTCGATTTTAACGGACTCTGCTATGGCGATGCCAATGCATCCTATACCCCTCCGGCAAAATAACCTGATCGTCAGGTATATCTATAACCAAAAGGTCGCTTTGTCTGTGGACAAAGCGACCTTTTGTATTGAAAAAGTAGACCTGTTTGCTAACGGTTGACATTATTCTAAAGAAAGGGCTCAACTGTCTGTTGATGGTTGGTATTATTCTAAAGAAAAGACCCAACCGTCTGTTGCCGGTAAGGTGTCGGTTCAATGAATGACTGCCGGGTTTGTTTAATTAGCTGTTTCTGTAATCATTTTTTAGTACTTTTGCATTGTCAATAGTTTATGCCCAACGAAATTACATTTTATTCCAAAATACAACCGGCAGTTCTCCCTGTCTTTTTATAAAACAATCTGATGAACAATCCCCATCTCGATACTTTCGGCGAAAAAATAATCCAAAGCCTCGGCAGCAACGAATTTGTTAAATTAACGCTGAGTAACAAAAGGAATAAGGAAAACGATCTGAAGCATATTACGGCAAAAGCTGTGCTGATAAAGAACAACCAAAAGCTGTCGTTTGTCTATACCTATCCTACCAAGGATATTACGAAAAACTTTGATGTGACGGAAGCTATCTCTTTGATTAAAGAAATGCTTGCCAACGATTTTACTAACGGCGATTTGTTGACCACCGGTGGCGATTTTCATCTGGTGCTGAAAAATGAAAGAAAATCGAAGCTTACCTCATCCAAAGCTACGTGTTGCGAACCGCCTTCGCTTAGTCACGACAAAGAAAAGAAACGTTGGATAAACCTGACGGATAACATCTATCTGCGCGAACTCGGTATTACCAATCCCGATGGCACGCTGAAAAAGGATATGCAGGATAAATACCGTCAGATTAACAAATACATCGAAATTATTGATGCGTTGCTTAAGCAAACCAAGCTCCCCGACCATTTTCATATTGTGGACATGGGTGCGGGAAAAGGATATCTGACGTTTGCTGTTTACGATTACTTAGTAAATACACTCCATCTGAATCCGGAGATCTCCGGCGTGGAGTTCAGGCCTGAATTAGTGGATAAATGCAACCGGATAGCTAGCACAGCAGGCTTCGGACAACTGCATTTTAAAGCCGGAACCATAGAAACAGCCAATCTCGATACCGTCGACGTTCTGATAGCCCTTCATGCCTGCGATACGGCTACCGACGAAGCCATTTACCGCGGGATACATTCCGCTGCAAAGCTGATCATCTGTGCGCCCTGTTGCCACAAGCAACTACGCAAGCAACTTCATCCGTCCAACGATCTTAATCTTATCCTCAAACATGGTATTCTTGAGGAACGGCAGGCCGAACTGCTTACCGACGGCATACGGGCAGCCATCCTCGAAGCCTATGGCTATCAAACCAAAGTCTTTGAGTTTATTTCCACTGAACATACTCCTAAAAATGTTATGATCACGGCTATTAAAAGCAAAAAGGATGAAACCCGGAGGCAGGAAATCTTTGAAAAGATAAAATACACCAAGGGATTGTACCATATTGAGTTTCATTATCTCGAAAGATTACTTGGCATCGAAAGCTTTTTGTAATTTCATTCGATATTTCTGGATGTGCCGGCAAAGATACCTTGTCCCCGTTTTAAATTGAGGAAATTATCCCGGCAAAGCGCTTTTTACAGATAGTTTGTGCCGGAATTAGTATGGCTCAGCCATTACCATAAATTCATGGCTGGTTCTACCGCTTACGGACTCACAGGTATTAACCCGGGTAAATTATTTCTTTGCCCTCAGATAATCCATGTATTTGGTCGAATCAGGACCAAAGGGTTCAACTTTTTCGCCCATGATTACAAACGTGCTTTTTTCGCCTGCCACGCGGGAAAAGAGAATCTCAAACTCTTGCTTTTTATCATCTACCATCAGAATTTTAACAAGATTTTTGTTCCGTTCGGAAGTAAGCTCTGCATTGCAGTAGGGACAATGGAATTCAACCTTTTCGCCTTCCTCATAATCGAAGGAAGGGTGTTTGATCACCGAATAATTACCCACCTGAGGATGAAGCATCAGAATGCCTTCACGGCGGTGGCTTGCTTTAGCATGAAAAACAACGTTTTCGCCTACATTGAGAAAATTCCTGCAGGCCGGACATAAATAATCACTTTTCATTGTTACCTTTTTTAAAATGAATAAATAATTTTCAAGATATAAAGGTACAACAAAAAGTGATTACATCCAAAAAAATTAATCGCCGAAAGAAATACCCACACCGCGTGCAGTACGCAACAGCACGTTGTCGGGTTCAATTAAATTGGGTTTTTGGATAGCATCTTTCAGTGTAACGGAAGTGATATGCGGAAAACGGTAGGAAACCATCCTGCCGTATTCTTCATTTAAAACCATTTCAAAGGCTTTGACGCCAAACTGGGTAGCAAGCACCCTGTCGTAAGCTATGGGAATACCTCCGCGCTGAAGGTGTCCAAGTACGGTTTCGCGTATATCGTGTACACAGCCTGCCGCTTTCAATTCCTGTTCCAGCTTAAAGGAAATACCGCCCAAACGAATATTTTCGTAACCTATTTCATCGCTTATCGTACCTACTAACTTTCCGTTTTTGGAAACCGCACCTTCAGCCACAACGATGATGGCAAAACCACGATCCTTCACAAAACGGGAATTGATTTTATCGAGAACGATATTAACATCATAAGGTATTTCGGGAATAAGGCATATTTCAGCGCCTCCGGCCACGGCAGCATTCAGGGCAATCCAGCCGGCATTACGTCCCATGACTTCAAGGATAAACACGCGGTTGTGGCTGGCAGCCGTAGTAACCAGTTTATCCACGGCATCTGTAGCTATCTGTATGGCTGTCTGGAATCCGAAAGTGGAGTCGGTTGCAGCCAGATCATTATCTATGGTTTTCGGAACGCCAATGATATTAAGTCCTTTTTCGTAAAGCGCCTGCGAAATGCGTTGCGAACCGTCGCCGCCTACGTTAATCACCGCATCAATGCCAAGGTATTGTATTTTACGTATCATTTCGTCCGAACGATCAACGGTTGACCACGTACCATCATGGTTTTTTACAGGCCAGGCAAAGGGGCCTCCCTTGTTAGTAGTTTGTATGATAGTACCGCCATGAAAATGTATTCCCGACACTTTCTTCTCGTCGAGCACAACCACTTCGGTGGGTTCACGAAGTATGCCGTTAAAAGCTTCTATGCTTCCAAGAACTTCCCATTCCTTTTCACTCGAAGCCCGTTTAACTACCGCCCTGATGACTGCATTTAAACCCGGGCAATCACCCCCCCCTGTCAGAATCATTACTCTCTTCATACTAACTAATTGTTTTGTGTTCTTTAATTTATGAAATCGTTAAAGATAGATGTGCTTATCTTAATTTTCGGCAAAGGTACAAAAAAACTTTTCTTTTCTTAAACTATGGATTTTGGTACAGATATTGTTATTTTTTTAACTTTGCATTACAAAAACTGAAACCACTGATTTTTACCTATAGATAATTATTAATGGAATATATTAAAAGCATTGCTTTGGTAGCCCATGATAACCGTAAACTGGATTTAATGGAATGGGTTGGATTTAACTGGCGGATATTATGTGAACACAGGCTGTTCTGTACAGGAACTACCGGCAAAATGGTTGAATCGGTTATAAAAAAACATGCCGGAAAAGGATACGAGTTTAAATACGAAATGACAAAGTTAAAATCGGGACCTCTCGGAGGCGATCAGCAAATGGGCGCTTTGATAGCCGAAGGGAAAATAGACCTGATGATCTTTTTTTGGGATCCAATGCAGCCTCAACCCCATGATGTGGACGTCAAAGCCTTGCTCCGGATCAATGTCCTTTACAATATTCCTACCGCCTGCAACCGTTCAACGGCTGACTATCTGATTTCTTCGCCACTGTTTTCTCAGGAATACCATCCCCAGGTCAAAGATTATTCAACATACGTAAACAGGGAACTTTGAAAATGATTAATGGCTAATGATTAATGATTAATGAAATAATGATGATATGGAAAAGGCAATAGCAAAACGATTATCGGTTTTTTTGAGCTTGTTGTTTATGGTCGCCATCGTGTTACCACATAGTTCCATAGCTCAGGTTCAGCAAAAGAGAAATTCTAAAATGAAAATCAAAGCCAAAATGGGTTATCTGGTCTATCTGCCTAAGGATTACAAAAAGAACCGGCATCAGCAATGGCCGTTGATGCTGTTTTTACATGGTTCGGGCGAAAGAGGAACAAACCTTGACCTGGTTAAAAAGAACGGACCTCCCAAATTGGTAGAAGAAGGCAAGGACTTCCCGTTCATCATCATTTCGCCTCAATGTCCCGAAGGCCAATGGTGGTCGGTGGATGTATTAAATGCCCTTCTCGATAAATTAATCCGGAAATACCGTATCGACGAGGATCGTATCTACCTTACCGGCTTAAGCATGGGGGGGTTTGGAACCTGGGATTTTGCCCAGAAACATCCCGAAAGGTTTGCAGCTATCGCACCGGTTTGCGGTGGAGGCGACACCATCAATATTGATGAAATGAAATCCGTTCCTGCCTGGGCTTTTCATGGAGGTAAAGATAATGTTGTGCCTCCCCAACGTTCCAAAGACATGGTGAATGCCCTTACAAATAACGGAGGCGAAGCCAGACTTACCATTTATCCCGACGATGGCCATGATTCCTGGACTCATACCTATAACAACGAGGAACTTTATCAATGGCTGCTTTCGCATAAACGAAAAACGAGAAAATAATTATGAATTAAAAATTACGAATTACGAAAAAAACATTCCATGTTTAAACAAAATAAACCAACATACCATGATTTGCAAGAACCAACAATAAAAATTAACAGTTCCAAAACATGGAATGTTTACCAACAATAAAATAATTACGAATTACAATCAACCATCAACTAACAACCATCAACTAACAACCATCAACTAACAACCATCAACTAATCTTTAACCATTATGAACAAAATCACCCAATTTCTATCTGACCATTTATCCGCCGGGTACTATATTTTAATTCCAGTGGCGGTTTTATTTTTAATTGCAGGCATAGGTTACAAAACATTTGCCCAGAAACCGGAAAAAGAAATCGTACAGGTAAAACATCCGGAATGGAGCAAAAATGCCAATATTTATGAAGTAAATCTTCGCCAGTTTTCCACCGGAGGAACATTTAAGGAGTTTGCACGGCATATCCCGCGTCTGAAAAGTATGGGCGTTGATATTTTATGGTTCATGCCTCTGCATCCCATCGGAGTCAAAAACCGCAAAGGAACTCTGGGCAGTTATTATTCCGTAAAGGATTATTTGGCCATTGATCCAAGCTATGGCACCATGGATGATTTTAAAAATTTAGTGGATTCCATTCATAAACAGGGAATGCACGTCATCATCGACTGGGTAGCCAATCATACTTCGTGGGATAACAAGCTTATCGAAGAGCATCCCGACTGGTATAAAAAGGATTCAACAGGTAAGTTTGTTGCACCTTACGACTGGACCGATGTGGTATGTCTCGATTACAAAAAACCTGAACTACGCAAATACATGACCGAGACCATGTGCTGGTGGGTTAAAAATACCAATATTGACGGTTTCCGCTGCGATGTGGCCAGCTTGGTTCCCGTTGACTTCTGGATTGATACCCGTAAGGCTCTCGATCAGATAAAACCGGTGTTTATGCTTGCCGAAGCTGAAGAGGCTCCCCTGCATCAAGCTTTTGATATGACTTATACCTGGGATTTGTATAACATCATGAACAAGATTGCCAAGGGCGAGAAAAGTGCCAACGATATTGCCAAATACCTGCTTAAAAACGACAGCCTTTATCCCCAGAACGCCTACCGCATGTATTTTACCAGCAATCATGATGAAAATTCATGGAATGGCACCGAATACGAACGCCTGGGCGACGGCGCAAAGACATTTGCCGTACTGACTGCAACCCTACCAGGAATGCCATTGATTTATACCGGACAGGAAATGGCTCTCAACAAACGCCTCCGTTTTTTCGAAAAAGATACCATCATCTGGAAAGATGTTAAACTTTACGGATTCTATAAGAATTTATTAACGCTTAAAGATAACAACAAAGCACTTTGGAATGGCGAAGCCGGTGGTAAATTAACCCGTGTTAACAGTACCAACGATAAAGCCATATTTGCATTCTTACGGCAAAAAGATGAAAACACCGTGTTTGTTATCTTAAACCTTACGGCAAAGCCTCAAACGGTTACCTTTAAAGGAAAAAACTACGCCGGAGATTATAAAAGCGGTATTTCGGGAAAACCTATGAAGTTTGTTGCCGACACGCCTATCCAGCTAAAACCCTGGGATTATCTTATCTTTAAAAAATAACTAATCGTTAGGATTAAATCAAAAACCTTCCCGTTTGCAAAAGCAGGAAGGTTTTTTTGTGCCCCGATTATATCAGAAGAGATAAAAAACGACGGAACTACTGAATATAGTCAGTACTTATTATTAACCTGAATTCGGGATAAAATTTTATACAAACAACTGAAAAACAAAATTCATTGCCGTTGACTTTAGTCAACGGAATTAAAAAGGCAAACAATTTCTGGCTTTAGCCAAACAAAAAGGCAGGAAAATGTGGCTAAAGCCAATGGGTACTGTGTTTTACTAACTCCAGGCTTAAGCCTGGAGTTAGTAATCGTAACTATTTGGAGGACTTTAGTCCGAATACTTTTATCTGACAACAGTACTGAAAAATTTCATGACACAGTTCGTTTTACACTCCTTTTTACACTCTTACAATTGTTGTTATTTCACGCACATTAGTTACAATTTCACACACAACAGTGAATATTTCATGCACAACAATGAATGTTTCATGCACAACAATGAACGTTTCATGCACAACAGTGAACATTTCATGCACAACAGTGAACATTTCATACACAGAAGTGAACATTTCATGCACAACAATGAATATTTCATGCACAGCAGCTGCCATTTCACGCACAACTTTTTGCTTCGCATAAGACAAAGCAAACGCAGGACCAGCGAATCAGTCTCCTGGAACAAGTGAAAACCTATCTAAACGGTTTAATTTTAGAATAATTCCTTCAATAATTCATCATCCGGAATATTCGGCAGGGTAATTTTTAGGTTAGGATTTAATTCCATAGCCCGTCGGATGGCAAACATAGCGCCCTCGTTACGCGCCCAGCTACGGCGCGAAATGCCGTTGTTTACATCCCAGTAGAGCATCGTTCGTATATGTCGGCCGGCATCGGCAGAACCATCTATCATCATCCCAAAGCCGCCATTGATCACTTCGCCCCAGCCTACTCCGCCTCCATTGTGAATGGAAACCCAGGTAGCCCCGCGAAAAGCGTCGCCAATTACATTTTGTATGGCCATATCGGCGGTAAATTGCGAACCGTCGTAAATATTGGAAGTCTCGCGATACGGCGAATCGGTACCCGAAACGTCATGATGATCGCGTCCCAGCACAACGGGAGCGGTAATCCGTCCATCACGTATGGCATTATTAAAAGCCTCCGCTATGCGTGTCCGCCCTTCGCAGTCGGCATAAAGAATACGAGCCTGCGAACCGACGACCAGCTTATTTCCTTCAGCCGCTTTTATCCAGCGAAGGTTATCTTCGAGTTGTTGATGAATTTCGGACGGAGCGGTTTTAAGCATATCCTCCAGAACTTCGGCAGCTAACTGATCGGTTACATGCAGGTCTTCGGGCTTGCCTGAAGTACAAACCCAGCGGAAAGGACCGAAGCCATAATCGAAACACATGGGTCCCATGATATCCTGCACATACGAAGGATACCTGAAATTTCCATCCGGTTTCATCACATCGGCACCGGCACGCGATGCTTCCAGCAGAAAGGCATTTCCATAATCCCAGAAATACATTCCCCGTTCAGCCATCGTATTGATAGCGGCAACCTGTCGGATTAATGATTGATGAACTTCCTTCTGAAAACGTTCGGGTTCTTTTGCCATCATCTCTTTCGATTGTTCAAAAGTAAGCCCGGCCGGATAATAACCGCCGGAATAGGGATTATGCAGCGACGTTTGGTCGGAGCCCAATTCAACCTTAACATTTTCCTTTACAAATTTTTCCCATAAATCAACGATATTTCCCTGGTAAGCCAACGAGACAGCTTCCTTAGCTGCTCTTGCTTTTTCGATACGGGCAATAAGTTGGTCAAGATCGGTATATATTTCATCTACCCAGCCTTGTTCATAGCGGGTTTGGGCAGCCTTGGGATTAATTTCGGCGATCACGCCGATAGCGCCGGCTATTACCGAGGCTTTGGGTTGCGCACCCGACATCCCGCCAAGGCCTGAAGTTACAAATACTTTTCCTGCCAGACCATCCTTGCTGTGAATACGCCCGGCATTTAAAACCGTAATGGTTGTTCCGTGAACAATTCCCTGAGGACCGATATACATATACGAGCCGGCAGTCATTTGTCCGTATTGCGAAACGCCCAATGCATTAAAGCGTTCCCAGTCGTCGGGTTTTGAATAGTTGGGAATCACCATCCCATTACTGACCACTACACGCGGCGCGTCTTTATGCGAAGGGAACAATCCCATGGGATGACCGGAATACATGACTAATGTTTGCTCGTCGGTCATCGTGGCAAGATATTGCATGGTGAGCAGGTATTGTGCCCAGTTCTGGAAGATGGCTCCGTTGCCACCGTAAATAATCAGTTCATGAGGATGCTGGGCAACGGCAGGATTCAGGTTGTTTTGTATCATCAGCATGATGGCAGCCGCCTGCTTAGAGCAATGAGGATATTCATCAATATGCCTGGCAAACATCGGATAGCTTGGCCGGAAACGGTACATGTATATCCTTCCGTATTTTTTAAGCTCGTCTGCAAATTCCTTTGCCAAAACCGGATGATGACAAGCCGGAAAATAGCGTAAAGCGTTCTTCAGCGCCAGCCTTTTCTCTTCGGGTGATAGAATATCCTTGCGAACAGGGGCATGATTCACCTTGGAATCATAAGGTTGCGGTTCGGGCAATTCCTGGGGTATTCCCTGTAAAATAGTTTTTTGAAATTCAATAATATTCACGACATTCAATTTATAGTAGACAATAACTAAAATTTATTTCCAAAATAATCCTTTAATCCTTCAACGAAGAATTTTGGTGTAAATTTACAGCAAATTTTAAAACGGCTATTTATAATCAGCCTTAACTTTATTATTATCTATAAAATATTAAAACTAAACTTATTAATTAGAGAAAAAATATGCCACGTCAAATAAAAACCATCACTCAGTTCCGTCATGATTATCTGCTGGAAAATGCAAGCGCAGAGGAATTGGAGCAAGTTTCAACCAAACAAAGTTACATCGAGTACGATACTAACGGAAATTTATGCTTACAGATAAATTACCATAACGATGGAAATTCAGAAGAGCATTATGAAAATCAATACGATGAAAAAGGAAGGCTGATAGAAGAGAAATATTTTGATGAAGATGGCTCACTAATCGAGCACAGTTCGTATGAATATGATTCCGACGGAAAAATCAGCCTCAAAACCAAACATTATACCGAAGGCGATCCTGACGTTGTGCATTACAAATACAATGAAAATAAGCAATTAATTGAAAGAGTAACCATCAATTCCGATAATGAAATTGAAGAAAAACAGGTTTATGATTATTCCGGCGATCAGTTGATCCTTGAAGAAGAATACGACTACGACGAAAAATTGCTCTCGTCAAAAAAATACAAATACGACGAACAGGGACACATTGTTGAAAATGAAGTATTGACTCCGGATGAAGAATACCGGGTAGTTTATACTTTTAATGAAGCCGGTAAGCGGGAAAAGATTTTGAAATACGACAAAGCCGGACATTTAACCGAACGGGCTGTTTATACCGAAGATGAATCGGGTAATACTGTTGAGATAACCGAGGAATCGGCTTACCGGAAAAACAACATTAAAATGAAATACGACGAACGGGGTAATTTAACCGAACAGGAAGAGTACAATAAAAATGACATTCTCACCACGCGTATCCAGCGCAAATACGACGACGAAAACAACGTGGTGGAATCTGCTGTTTTTGTAGACGGTTTAGGCCTCGGACTCAGCCAGAATTATGTAATTCAGTACATTTACGAATATTATTGATTTTTAATCATTCCCATTAATTACAACAAACGAGCCTTTATTTCTAAAGGCTCGTTTCGTTTTTATTCCTCAGGACTGTCAGATGGCAAATCTGGCTTATTATCCTTTGGGCTAACGTACCTTCCCGCACTCTTCAACATTTGTGACAGCATCCATTCCAACTGCCCGTTTGTACTACGAAATTCATCGGCAGCCCATTTTTCAACGGCTTCCAATACTTCGGGATTAATTCTCAGGACAAAAGGTTTTTTCTTCGTCATGAATTAATGATGTAAAGTTCCGGCATTTACCACTGGGCTGACGTCCTTATCAGCACAAAGTACTATCATAAGGTTAGTTACCATGGCGGCTTTACGTTCGTCGTCCAACTCAATAATCTGTTTAGCCGAAAGTTGTTCCAATGCCATTTCGACCATACTAACCGCACCTTCAACAATTTTGATACGTGCAGCCACAATGGCGCTTGCCTGTTGGCGACGAAGCATAGCTCCGGCAATTTCTGCAGCATACGCCAGATAACTGATTCGCGCTTCAATAACTTTAATACCGGCAATTTCAAGGCGTTCGGAAAGTTCTTTTTCCAAAACATGATTTACCTCCTCGCCTCCCGAACGCAACGTGATTTCCGCCTGGGCATCATCAAAATTATCATAAGGATAATGATTGGCCAGCTTCCGGGTAGCCGCCTCGCTCTGAATATCTACAAAATGAGCAAAATCATCTACTTCAAAGGCTGCTTTAAATGTATCCTCTACTTTCCAAACCATGACAATTCCAATCATAATGGGATTTCCGACCTTATCGTTTACTTTCAACGGTTCCACATTAAGATTACGGGCACGAAGTGAAATCTTTTTCTTTACAAAAAAAGGATTTGCCCAAAAGAAACCGTAATTTTTCACCGTTCCAACATATTTACCGAACAGGATTAAAACACTGGATTCGTTTGGATTTACAATTAAAAATCCACTACAACAGAATAAACCAATCAATAAAATGGCTATAAGCCAGAGCTGCTCAAGGAAAATAATTCCAAGCAACGGAAAGGCAATCAATATCAAAACCATTACCAATCCAACATAACCCGAGATGGGTGCATACAATTTTTCGTTTTCCATAATTGAATATTTTAATATCATTTTGATAGCACAATGATAATACATTTTTTAATACCATCCACAAATCCGCTAAAAAAATTAATTTTGCCGAACCGATATTTTCTTTTATCTTCTTTATCATTAAATTTCAACTTCTTAATGAAACGAGTCCCGATTTTCGGGACGAGTTCCATCTGACAAATAAAAAACAAATTATTTACGAATGAAAAAATACAAACACGTTTTTTTTGATCTCGACCGCACGCTTTGGGATTTTGACCGTTGTTCACGGGAAACCATGGAGGATATTTTTGCTAAATACGCTCTGGATCAAAAGGGCGTACCCGATTTTAACAGTTTTATAACAATTTATTATCAAATAAATGATGCCTTATGGACTTTATATCGTAATGGGAAATTGTCGAAAGAAATATTGCATGTAAAACGCTTTCATTCAACCCTTGAGAAATTTGGAATTGATAATGAAATTCTTGCAAAAGAAATAGCCGACGATTACATTGCCAGCCTGCCAAACAAAACCCATCTTTTTCCCTACACGCATCAAATTCTTGAATACCTGAGCAATAGGTATACTTTACACATTATCACCAATGGGTTTGAGGAAGTTCAGTATAAAAAAATGGAATCTTCCGGTTTAAGCAAATACTTTGACCAAATAATTACATCGGAGGATGCTGGCTTTAAAAAACCGGATAAAAATATTTTCACCTATTCATTGAACCGGACTCATTCCAAAGCAGAAGAAAGTTTAATGATAGGCGATGAGATTGAGGTAGATATTCTGGGAGCAAAAAGCGTGGGAATGGATCAGGTATTGGTGAATTACAAAAAAATACCCCATGACGAAGAAATCACTTATGAGGTATTTTCGCTTCAGGAACTAGTTCAAATTTTATAAAAAAAGCCCCTCGAAAACGAGAGGCTAAGTTATTAATTATTAGCTATAGTTACTTTTTATCTTTTGTAACTGGTGTTTTTTCTGCTGGTTTAGCAGCTTCGGTCTTTGCTTTATCAGGACATGCTGATTTGCATTTTGCGGGATCGCATTTTGTTGCTTTAGCGCCTTTTTTCCCGTCTTTGCAACAAGCAGCTTTAGATCCTTTTGTGCAACATTTTTTGTCTTTTACATTTTGATCAGTACAAGCAGCAGTTTTGGTATCTACCTTTGTATCGGCTTTCTTAACTTCTTTAGTTGTAGTTTGTGTAGCTTTCTGAGGAGTAGTTTGAGCAGAAACGGCTACTGTGGCAAAAGTAAAAACACCTGCTAAAGATAAAACTAAAAATAATTTTTTCATGTCTTAAAATTTTAATGGTTAATTAGGGTGCAAATATAATATTATAACTTTAATGCGATAAAAAATGTTTTCTTTAAGTTGTTAAAAAAATCAAAATTTTATAAAAAACGTGCAAGGATAGTTTTGCCACCTTTTACTGCTTGATTTAATTCCACTTCAATAGAAACATCGAGAGGCAGAAATAAATCTACCCGCGAACCGAATTTAATAAATCCCAACTCGCCACCCTGGCGCACGTTATCACCCTCCTGGGCATAACATACAATCCGACGTGCCACGCCGCCGGCTATTTGGCGAATCATAATTGATTTATGTTCCTCATTTTCCACGACAACACTTGTCCTTTCGTTCTCGGACGACGATTTTGGACGCCAGGCAAACCAAAATTCACCGGGATGATATTTTCGATATTTTACAGTGCCGGATATTGGATAACGATTAATGTGAACATTATTTATTGACATGAAAATCGAAATTTGTTTTCGTTTTTCATTAAAAAACTCGTTTTCCGTAACATCCTCAATAGCAACTATTTTCCCATCAGCAGGGCAAAGCACGCATTGTTCATTAATTTCAATGCTAATTTCAGGTGAACGAAAAAAACGGACAATTAAAACATATAGAAATAGGCTGAAGGAATATAAAACCCACAGAAACCAGTTTAACGAAGGAATAATATAACTTACCAGTAAATCAAAAGCTACGATAAATACCAGTGTTATTAAAATAATTTTATACCCTTCTTTATGAATACGCATTGGATAGTTTTAAGATAATAATTGAATAAAAATATAAACAAACGGCGCTGATCCGACAACAGCATCAAAGCGATCGAGCATGCCGCCATGTCCTGGAAATATGTTTCCGGAATCCTTACAATTGAGACTGCGTTTAAACTGAGATTCCGCCAAATCGCCTAAAGTCCCGAATACAATAATTATACAAGCCATTGCTAACCATTGCATTAAAGTTAAGTCTTTTAAAAATAACGAAAGGAGCCAGCTACCCAAAAGAGTAACAACCGCACCGCCAAGGCTTCCTTCCCAGGTTTTTTTGGGTGAAATCCGTTCAAATAATTTATGAACGCCAAAAGTAGTTCCCGATACATAAGCCATCGTATCGTTGAGCCATACTAAAATAAAATAGCCCAATAATATATCATAATGCCAACTGTTCCAGTGCAAAACGCCCGGTTTAAAAAAAGATGGCAATAACGAAAGAGGCAATACAAAATATACTATTCCTAAAATCGTAAAAGCAATATTTGTAAATGGATGTTCTTTTTTTCGGAAAAGTTCAAATATAAAAATTAAAAAAACAAATGGCAAATTGATTAAGAGCAGGTTGTTGTGAACTTTCTCAATCCATAACCATGAATCGGACAGCGAATGTAGCGAAATGGATAAAAAAAGAATAATGCCCGTTAACAATCCAAGCCATTTTTGAGGTTTTATTCCGGTAGTTTCAACCAATTTATAAAATTCGAGTAATCCGACGATGATTACAACCAGAAATAACAGCGTAAATAAATACGGATCAATAATAACCGATGAAATAATGGCTGCCACAAAAAAAACTCCGGTTATCGTCCGGGTTATTAAATTACTCATTTTCATGTTTAATTTCTATTAGATTTCATCCGTTGATTCTTCGCTACTATTCGATTGAATTTGATTTTTTTTAATGATCTGTATAGCTTCAAAAGCGTCATCCGACCGGACATAGAGTTCTATTTCTCCAAATAAATACGCCGAATCCTGTTTATTAATAATAACACTTTCAATTGAGTTTTCGCTAAGAATACCATGGTAAATCTCAACTAAATGTAATTGGGATGCATTAAAAATCTTTGTCCAATTTTCTTCCATGGCTTTCATTATACCATTTCAGTGTCATCAACCAAAAATACAAATAATTCCTTAGGTCCATGAGCGCCCATCACTAATGTTTTTTCAATGTCGGCCGTGCGGCTTGGCCCGGTAATCACTGAAATTAACGATGGAAGGTTATTGCTATATTTTTCTTTAATTTTCTCAAGAGCCTGTGTCAAATCGGGTACAATTTGCGAAGTATACGCAACAACCACATGAACATCAGGATATACATTTAATCGCCTTCCGGATGTTTGCTTCGAAGAAATCATGATACTACCTAATCGGGCAATAAGAAATTCGCAACGGGTAAACGCAACTTTTAAATCATGGAAATCCTTGTCTTCAAACTTATACGGAATTTTAGCATAACTTAAAATACCCTGAATTGCTTCATCGAGGCAGAAAATATTTGTCCAGTTATTTTCAGCAACAAAGGATTTTAATATTTCTACTAATTCGGCTTCATTTTCACAAAAAATGAAATTACCGCCAACTTTGGTTAATTCCTCGGCAAAATTAATCTCGTTAGGATTTTCCGGCGTGGAATAAATCGGCGATTTAAAATCAATATTTTGAAAAGGATTATCTGTTTTATAGATCAGAGCATCCCTGATTTTTTTTAAAACTTTTTCCTTTGTTGTACTTTCTTCCATAATTACAAATTTATCCGGCTACTTTTTTTGTTTCGGACTGATTATCTGTTTATTGTTTATCAGTGCTTTTCTCCGTTGATTGTTGGTCTGAGTTCGGTGAATTTAATGCAATGGTTGTACTATTTTCAGGCAATTTATTTCCATTTCCGTTTTCACCTTCAATCAACATTTTCTCTTCTTCCCATTGACGGGGTCCGAATATTTTTTCAAGGTCTTCACGGAAAATGACTTCTTTTTTAAGCAGTATTTCAGCAAGTTGTGCCAGCTTATCTTTATTAGTAATCAGTAATTCTTTAGCTCGCGAATACGCACTTTCAATCAGATTGCTTATTTCCTCGTCAATAATCTGAGCGGTATGTTCGCTAAAGGGTTTTGTGAATGAATAATCCTGCTGCCCGGTTGAATCATAAAAACTAATATTTCCGAGTTTTTTGTTCAAACCAAAGAAAACCACCATGGCATAGGCCTGTTTAAAAACCTTTTCAAGATCGTTAAGGGCTCCTGTTGAAATTTTACCGAACTGAATTTCTTCCGAAGCTCTTCCACCTAAAGCAGCGGTTATTTCGTCAATCATTTGTTCATAAGTGGTTATTTGCCTTTCGTCGGGCAGATACCAGGCAGCGCCAAGCGCTTTACCTCGCGGAACAATGGTAACTTTTACCAGTGGATGAGCAAATTCGAGTAACCAACTCACAGCAGCATGACCGGCTTCATGAAAAGCAATCACTGTTTTTTCGTGCATCGAAATAATCTTGTTCTTTTTTTCCAAACCACCTACGATGCGGTCAATAGCATCCATAAAATCCTGTTTATCAATGAATTTTTTACCTTTTCGGGCAGCTATCAACGCTGATTCATTGCATACATTAGCAATATCGGCACCCGAAAAACCAGGAGTTTGTTTTGAAAGAAATTCAATGTTTACGCTATTATCAATTTTCAAGGGTTTGGCATGAACATGAAAGATGGCTTTACGTTCTTCAAGATCGGGCAGTTCAACATGAATTTGCCGGTCAAACCTTCCTGCCCGCATCAACGCGCGGTCAAGAATATCGGCCCGGTTTGTTGCTGCCAGAATAATAACACCAGCATTCGTGGCAAAACCATCCATTTCTGTAAGCAACTGATTAAGCGTATTTTCTCTTTCATCATTGGCACCAGTCATAGCATTTCGGCCTCTTGCCCTGCCAATGGCATCAATTTCATCAATAAAAATGATACATGGAGCTTTTTCTTTAGCTTGTTTGAACAAATCGCGGACACGGGAAGCGCCTACGCCTACAAACATTTCTACGAAATCGGAACCGGAAATGGAAAAGAAAGGGACTTTGGCTTCACCGGCAACTGCCTTAGCCAACAATGTTTTACCTGTTCCCGGAGGTCCGACCAAAAGCGCTCCTTTTGGAATTTTACCGCCAAGGTTAGTATATTTAGAAGGGTTTTTCAAAAAATCAACAATTTCCATTACTTCCACTTTGGCCTCTTCCAAACCCGCCACGTCACTAAAATTAATGGTTACAGTAGTATCCTTATCGTAAAGTTGCGCCTTGGATTTACCAATGTTAAAAAACGATCCACCGCCGCCACCACCGCCGCCGCCACGGCTCATCAAACGCATGATAATAAACCATGCTACTACAAAAAAGAGAATGGGAAATACCCAACTTAAGATATCACCGCCCCAGTTTTTACGTGTTTCTGGAGTAATATAAATCATCTCTTTTTCATCTACGTTTTTTTGAATATCTTTAATATCAGCCAAAAAACTCTCGGCAGAAACAGGAGTATATATATATTGTGGTGAGGTCTCGCCAAATGTATTTTTAGCAGTTTTTTGTACTGATTTGTATTTATCGGTAGCTAATCTATCCTTTTTGATATAAATCTCAGCATATTGATTATTGACCAGAATTATTTTCTGAACATCCTTTGCCTGAATCATGGATTTTAGCTTACCCCAGTCAATTTTGTTTGTTTCGCCACCCCAGTTTAAAAATTGCATACCAATAAAAACAATAAGTAGTATGCCCCAAATCCAATAGAAATTAAACTTTTTAAAGTTTTTGGATGAGGGAAATCCTGGAGGAAGCGAGGTTTTGGGTTTATTACCCTGAGGCTTTTCTTCTTTAACTTCTTTTTTTTCTTCTTCAGCCATTTATTTTGTATTAATCTTATATTATTTTTATTCTGATGAATAATGAACTATTCCGGCATCGCCCCAGAGTTTTTCAAGATCATAATATTTGCGTGTAGGTTCCTGAAAAACATGAACTACTACATCAATGTAATCAATTAAAATCCATTCAGCATTTTCACAACCTTCTTTATACCAGGGCATCGTATGATAAACTTCATGCATTTCTTTCTGAATCGAATCAGAAATAGCTACGACCTGGGTAGGCGACGTGCCATGACAAACAATGAAATAATCGCAAATAGCATGTTGTACATTCTGAAAGTTTAAGCTAACGATCCCCTTTCCCTTTTTATTTTGGATAGCTTTTACAATAATTTCTATTTCTTCTTCAGCTGTTATTATACTTTGTTCGTTATTCGTCATTAATGCCTGATTTAGCCCATGCAAAATTAAACATTTTTAACAACTAAAAAAACTACAATTTGTTCAATACCTTTGCCAATAATTTTAAGAAACATGACAACAAAATTATTTGGAAATAAGATTATTCGCCTTGATTCGGTAACTTCAACCAATGTTTATCTCATTAATTTATTAAAAAAAGGATTCTTGCAGGAAGGAACCCTCGCGATTTCGGATAACCAGTATGCCGGAAAGGGATTAGATAAAAATGTCTGGGAAAGCGAAAAAGGTAAAAACCTCACATTCAGTGTGATTTTACATCCTGATTTTTTACCCGCTGAAAAACAATTTATGCTTACCAAAGCGATTTCCCTGGCAGTATGCCATTTTATAAAAATGTATATTGTTGACGAACATGTAAAAATAAAATGGCCAAACGATATTTATATTGAAAATCAAAAAGTAGCCGGCATTCTAATAAACAACTGTATACAAGGATCTCAAATGATTTACTCCGTTGTTGGAATCGGTATAAATATTAATCAAACTGCTTTTTTGAGTGATGCTCCCAACCCGGTATCGCTTGCCATAAAAAATAATAAAATTTATGATCTTGAAGATTGTCTGAATCAGCTTTGCAGGTGTTTGGATACTTTTTATTACTCCTTACAAACAAAAAAATGGAAAATAATTGATAGAGAATATCTTACTGATTTATATCAATATCAACTTCCCAAAACCTATTATTACAAGGGAAAAGAAATACAGGCAACCATTACTGGTGTTTCAACTTTTGGTAAGCTGCAATTAACTATTATTTCGGGCGAAAAAATTGAATGTGATTTGAAAGAAATCGGCTTTATCGTTCAATAATTACCTTCAGTTGCTGGACGAGAATGTTCACGAAATTGGTTAATGGCTTGGTTGCCATCATACTTAGCATAGGATTCATGTCAGCATCAAATATCAATTGAGCTTCCGTTTGATTATTTTCTTTTTCGGCAAACAGGCAGTGTAGTTCGAAGTTAAAAGGCACCTTTCCTTCAGGTATAATAATAATCTTTGAAAAAGGAATTCTTTCTTTGATTCTCATTCCTAAACTGGTCATTCCCTGAATAGTAAAGGAACAGCTATCTTCCGTTGATTTCCAATCGGTAACCTGTGGTGGCATCAAATGCTGAAAATTATTGAAATTGGAAAGAAACGAATAAATGGGTTCCGGCGACTTGCTTATCAGAACCGTTTCACTTTTTATTTTCCCCATGTCTCAGGATTCTCCCTCCATTTTAGCAATGATTGTAAATCATCTTCTTTAACATACTCCTTTTCTAAAGCAATTTTAATAAGGTTTTCGTAATCGCTTAAAGTAAAAAGAGGACATCCGGCATTCTTAAAATTTTCTTTGGCTTTTTCAAGATTATATGTAAAAATGGCCACCATACCTTTAACGTTGCAACCCGTTGCACGCAAAGCTTGTACGGCAGCAAGGCTGCTTGATCCGGTAGAAACTAAATCCTCGATTACCACAACCGATTGCCCCGACTCAACAACTCCTTCAATAATATTGCTTAAACCATGTTTTTTTTCAGAAGAGCGAACATAAGCAAATGGCAACCCCATTTCCTGAGCTACCAACACAGCATGTGGAACTCCACCCGTTGCAACGCCGGCTATCAAATCTACAGTTCCAAATTCTTCGGTGATAAGCCGTACAAATTCCTGACGGATAAATGTACGAATTTTGGGATAAGAAAGCGTTTTGCGATTATCACAATAAATAGGCGACTGAATACCCGATGCCCAGGTAAAAGGTTTACTACTATTCAGTTTTATTGCTTTAATTTGCAGCAGAAATTCAGCTGTTTTCTGTGCTATTTCTTCATTAATTTTCATAATGCAAATGTATAAACTTTTTTTAAACAACAAATCGGTAAACTTCGTTGAAAACAAGTCTGATTTTCAATGCAATGACTTTACGCAATATCTACCTTTCCAATCGGAACAGCAATTGTTTGCTGAATTTCAAAAATTAAAATCCAGCGAGATTATTAATCATCTTTACTTTATTTGCGGCAAAGATGTTGCCTATGTTTTTCAAGCATTTTGTTCTTACTTTACTGTTATTGAAGCTGCTGGCGGATTAATAAAAAACAACAATAACGAATATTTATTTATTTTCCGCCGAGGCTGGTGGGACTTGCCCAAAGGTAAGATTGACAAAGGCGAAACTCCTGAACAGGCTGCTCTTCGCGAAGTTAACGAAGAAACCGGCATTTCGGGCATGACAATTAGTAAATCCTTGCCTCAAACCTATCACATCTATTATTTAAAAGAAAAACCCATTTTAAAAATAACGCACTGGTACGAAATGCTTTATAATGGAAATGATACTTTAATTCCTCAAACTGAAGAAGATATTATTGAAGCTCGCTGGCTTACGCATAATAAGATACTTACAATTGAGCCATTGATTTACAGTTCTCTTAATGACTTAATTAATAACTATTTTAACAATCTGATCTAAGAATAAGAAACGATCAGATCATATACACGGCTCCGCCAATATTATTGCTCAAAGCTCCGGTAACCGATTGCAGGCAATTGATTTCCTGTCGCATCCTCAGTACGCCTAAAAAAGCAAATATCAGGGCTTCTTTATAATTTATAGTTTCAATGCCGGGTATGCAAACTTCGACTGCAACATTGGACTTAATTCTTTCGACAAGGAATGAATTTAAAGTTCCCCCTCCGGTTAGTAATAGTTTTTTTGAATTATCTGCTTGGAAAGCACTCTGTCTAATCTGAAATGCAATGTGTTCAACAACCGTTCGCAGTTTATCGGTAACAGGAATCGTCGATTTTTCCAAAACTGGCAGAAAAGAGCTCAGAAACCATTCCTTTCCTAACGATTTTGGCGGGTTTGAGCCATAAAATGGTAAATTATTCAATTCGGTTAAAAGTTCCGTATTTACAACTCCGCTCCGGGCAATATCGCCTTTATTATCAAAAGGTTGGTTAATTTTTTTGGCTAAATAATTTAAAGCCATATTTACCGGACATATATCAAAAGCTATTCGTTCAGTATCCTTTTCGTAAGATATATTAGAAATCCCTCCCAAATTTAAGCAATAATCGTAATCGGCAAAAAGCAATTTGTCGCCTATGGGAACTAAAGGCGCACCTTGCCCACCCAAAGCTACATCCATTGATCGAAAATCACAAACAACCGGCAAACCAGTTTCAGCCGAAATCGCTGCTCCATCGCCAATCTGGGCTGTAAAATGTTTATCCGTCTGATGAAAAATGGTATGACCGTGAGAGGCAATGAAATCGGGTTTGAGCTTATACTCTGCCATAAATTTCGCAATTAATTTGCCTAAATAATGCCCGTAATCTGCATGAGTTTTGGCAAATTCGGAAGCAGTTTTCGTTTCCAATGTCTGAAGCCGTTGCTGCCATTGTACATCATAAGAATATGTAGCCGGCCGGACTATTTGATAGCTCCATTTTTCGTTCTCAAAATTAAAAATACAAAAGGCAATATCCACCCCGTCGAGGGAAGTTCCGGACATTACACCTATTACTCTATATTGATGCATATATTAGTTTTAAAAGACAAAAATAGTTTTAAAATCATTAATAGAACAAATATTGAGAAATCAGGTAAAAATTAAGGAAGGTGAGATTCCAAAAAAACAGTAACGGGAAATCTTTCTTGTCGAAAAATTTCCCGTTCACAGTTTAACAACCTTAGTTCTTAAATCGCGCCAAGCTACAGTTTAAAGGGGTTTCAAAGACTAACAAGTTTGATTCTTTTAGGAATTTCAACTTTTCCCTTGCCTTTGGTTTGTTGTTGTCTACTGTTTTTCACGCAGTTGCTTTCAACATTTACTTTTCCGGTAGTTCCTTTTGGTTCAAATCATCTTTGCAGATTTTCCGTTCCTTGGGTTTGGTTCAAAAAAACAATGGTTAGCTGTTTCAAATTTCCCACTTTCCGGATTTATCTTTTTATCTCTTGCTTGATGGTATAAAGGTAATACATAAATTTGCACAAATCTAATTTTCAGGCCTGATATTATTAACAATTTACCAACTGGGGTTATAAACAATTGTTAGTAATTTCAAGTCAGTTATTTTAAGATAAACCTCTTTTTTTCTATCTGTTATTCATTATTTACCCGACTTGAAATCAGATAATTCTTAATGGATTTTTGATATTTTTTTATCACAAATTTCCAAAAACAGCTTACCTTTTTTAATTCGTACCAATTTACATCGTATTTCATCGGTTGTAAAACCGGTAGAGACAATATAATTGCCCAACGAAACCTGAGCCGGCTTACCAAAAACATCTTTTAAATTTAGCGCACCTTCCTCTTTACCAGTATCTTTATTAATTATTTTTTTTGTTTCCACAAAATCAAAGAAATAGATTTTACCTTCGCGATAAACCGGATGAAGAGGCTCCAGAAAAATGCGTCCTGTACAATTGATTTTATCTACACGGCAACGAATGACTTGGCCAATCTGGAAACCATAATCGTCATAATAATAAGCAGGCATCATTTGACGATTACCAAAAGGATCTTCAAGCACATAATAATCGAGTTTATCGGGTAATGTCGTCCGATTAACAATTTTAAAATTGTAATATTTACCTTGAATAAGCTTATGGCTGAAAAATTTCTTTAAAAAAGATAGCATAAATCAGAAAAAAGACAAAGGTTTATTGGGAAAACGTTTACAGGCTGTTATTATTTTTAAGGATTTGGGTAACCAAATCGGCAGCTTGTTGCAAAAGTGTAGCGGAAAAAACTTTTAAGCCCGACTGTTCGATGAGTTCCTTCGCTTCTCCGGCATTGGTTCCCTGCAAGCGAACAATAACAGGAACAGGAATATTCCCAATGTTTTTATAGGCATCAACAATACCCTGAGCCACACGATCGCAACGGACGATACCGCCAAAAATATTAACTAAGATAACCTTAACATTTTCATCTTTTAATATAATCCGGAAACCTTGTTCTACACGTTGAGCGTTGGCAGAACCACCAACATCGAGGAAGTTTGCCGGCTCGCCACCCGACAATTTAATAATGTCCATAGTAGCCATTGCCAATCCGGCTCCATTGACCATGCAACCTACGTTACCATCCAATTTTACATAATTAAGATGATTTTCGGAGGCTTCCACTTCCGACGGATCTTCTTCATGCAAATCGCGCATGCTTGCATATTCGGGATGACGGAAAAGTGCATTATTATCCAATTTCATCTTACAGTCAACGGCAAGAATATTATTGTCTGACGTTTTAAAAACAGGATTTATTTCGAGCAGAGTGGCGTCGATATTACGATAAGTATTGTATAATGCACGGACGAATCTCAGCATTTTGGTATATGCTTTGCCGGAAAGGTTAAGGTTATAGGCTATTTTACGGCACTGAAATTCCAATAATCCCACCTTACGATCAACATATTCACGGAAGATGAGTTCCGGTGATTTTTCAGCTACTTCTTCAATATCCATTCCGCCCTGAAGGGAATATATAATCATGTTTTTCGAAGTAGAGCGGTCGAGCAGAATACTCATATAAAATTCCCTCGTTTCGAATTCGCCGGGGTAATAAATATTTTGTTCCACCAAAACTTTATGTACAATCTTGCCATTAGCACCTGTTTGTGGTGTAATAAGCCGCATACCCAAAATTTGACTGGCTTTTTCGCGTACATCCTCCAACGATTTGGCGATTTTCACGCCACCCGCCTTTCCTCTTCCTCCGGCATAAACCTGCGCTTTTACCGCCCAGCGATCGGTATCGGTAAGAAGTTGAATGACCTCGGCTGCCTTTACCGCATCTTTAGGTGTTTCGGCCATAATACCTTCGGGTATAGCAACGCCATAGCTCTTTAAAATTTGTTTTGCCTGATATTCGTGAAGATCCATTGGCTAAACGATTAAAAGTTAATGAAGAAAAAAAATATGTTTTTCAGTTCAAAATTTTAATTAAAAGCAAATGTAAGAAACAATTCGTAAAAATTAATTAAGTTTGTCGTCGTTAGCAAAATAAATAATAAAACACGATGGAACGTATTGAAATAATTCAAGGCGACATCACTCAGTTGAAGGTGGATGCTATTGTAAATGCAGCGAATACGAGTCTTTTGGGTGGCGGCGGAGTCGACGGAGCCATTCACCGGGCTGCCGGACCCGGATTGCTGGAAGAATGCAGGCAGTTGAACGGTTGTCCGACAGGAAATGCAAAAATCACCAAAGGGCACCGTTTGCCTGCAAAATATATCATTCATACTGCAGGTCCAGTTTGGAACGAAGGCAAACGCAATGAAGAAACTCTGCTTGCCTCGTGCTACAACCGAAGTCTCGCTCTCGCCGTTGAATATCATTGCAAGACCATTGCATTCCCCAATATCAGCACAGGAATTTACCGCTTTCCAAAGGAACTTGCGGCTTCCATTGCTATTAAAAATGTAACTTCATTTTTGGCCGAACATCCTCAAATTGAAAAGGTTTTTTTCGTTTGTTTTGATTTTGAAAATCTGAAGATTTATCAGAACCTGATAAAAAAAATGATTATCTGATTTCTTACCTAAACGATTTTTTAATAAAAAATTTATCAGAGAACCGCAAAGCCTGCCTTTTTGAAAAGATAACGGCATCCAGCATAGTGGAAGCCTTCGTTCGCGTGACAAACGGGATTTAAAATTCTGGAAGCCTTCAGTCGCGTGACAAATTGGATTTAAAATTTTCAGAAGCCTTCAGTCGCGTGACAAATTGGATTTAAAATTTTCAGAAGCCTTCAGTCGCGTGACAAACGAGATTTAAAATTCTGGAAGCCGTCAGTCGCATGACAAACGGGATTTAAAATTCTGGAAGCCTTCGTTCGCGTGACAAATTGGATTTAAAATTTTCAGAAGCCTTCAGTCGCGTGACAAATTGTTTCCAGCACAGCCCACGATTGATTTTCAAACAAATAGTTTTTTGAACCGATTACAATCCAGATTGGAAAACAGGAAATATATAATAGCCATTAAACTTGCTAAAAATCATTACTATTTTCCTCCATAAATATTTGTATTCTAATTTTGGGCAGAAAAACTGATAATCTTTTAAAAAATTACATTTTTTGGAGGAGCTCAATCATAAAGCTTAACAAATTCGTAGGTATTCCCGGTAAAATCGAGAAAACGGATAAAATCCCTGAAATTGATTACGATGGAAGCCGTGTTGATGCAGGGATGAAAGCTTATTTTGCTGGCAAATTGCAGATTCTCGTCTAGAAACAGATGAACGGCATGGTCTTTATTGTTGACAAGGCCAAAAGGAGTAACTGAACCGGGAGTGAGTCCCAAATTATCCATCAGCCGTTTATCGGATGCAAACGTAAGTTTACCCTGATGCAGGCGATGTTCCAGATCATGAATATCCACAACATGAGTATATTCGAGAACCACAAGATAATGACGGTTGCCTTTATGATTACGAAAAAACAGGTTCTTGCAGTGCGTTGCCTCTATGCCTTTCCAGAATCGGGAAGCAATTTCAACCGTCGGAGCTTCGGGATGTTCATGATATTCGAAAGGAATATTTAACTGTGAAAGAATTTGATATAAATGTGGATCACCGTTCAATGGTAGGAATTTTGAATTTCGACCTAACGTTTAAAAATAAAAACTTTATAATTATTTTCTGTAAAAAACACCAATCGACAACCTCTATTCGGCTATCAACTATCAACCAACAATAATCAACTAAAAAAGAGCGGAAAACGGGATTCGAACCCGCGACCCTCGGCTTGGGAAGCCGATATTCTACCGCTGAACTACTTCCGCATTTAAGTTGCAAAAATAGTCAATTCGTAATTACAACCAAATAAAAAGTCCAAACTCAGGAAACAAACAATGCAATAAAAGTTTATATTTTAAGTTTAAATTATACGGTAAAAATTTTCAAATTAAATTAACAATAATCCCGTTCTATCATCATGACAATCAAAGAAGCTCAGTCCGAAGTGGACCAATGGATAAACTCCACAGGAGTAAGATATTTTAATGAACTTACGAATATGGCTCTGCTTACCGAAGAAGTTGGCGAAGTAGCACGCATCATCGCCCGCAGGTATGGCGAACAATCGGAAAAAGCATCGGACAAAGGAAAAGACCTCGGCGATGAGCTTGCCGATGTGCTTTTTGTGCTGATATGCCTCGCCAATCAAACCGGCATTGATCTTACAGAAGCTTTTCATCAGAATCTTCAGAAAAAAACCGAACGCGACGGATTAAGACATCAACAAAACGAAAAGTTATTTTTGTAACCATAATTTTTGTACCGTTTTGTATTGTTGTATATTTGATCCACATAAAATATGTCTAAAATCAGTAAAAACGAAATTCATCACCCCATGAGCGCTAAATTTCCAGGTATTCTTCTTTTTTTACTCTTTTCATTTATTTCTTCTTTTGCTCAAAACTATACCGTCAACGGTAAAGTGGTGGATTCTGAATCCAAAAAGCCTTTAGCTTTTGTAAACATCGTTATCAACAGCGGCAACCGCGGCGATGTAAGCGATATTGACGGCAAATTCCGCCTGCAATCCGAAGAACCTATTAAAATATTAAAATTCAGTTATGTGGGCTATCAGCCAATGAGCATGGAGATAAGCCATACAAAAGATTTACAGGTTTATCTTAAACGAATACCCATCGAATTGCAAACGGTGGAAATACTTCCCGGAGAAAATCCGGCACACCGCATCATTCGTAATGCGCTAAATAATAAGGATGCTAACGATCCGGAAAAACTAAAATCTTTTTCCTACACTTCATACGAAAAAATGGTTTTTGAACCCGATATTGATTCTTCCCAACTTGCCGATTCGGCTAAAGTCGACACATCATATACCGCAATGAAAAATTTTATGGACAAGCAGCACATGCTGATGATGGAAAATGTTGTCCAGCATAAGTTTCTATATCCCGATAAAAGCAAGCAAAAAGTCATAGCCACCCGCATTTCGGGACTTTCCGATCCGCTATTTGTCTTTCTCGTCTCACAAATCCAGTCGAATTCCTTTTATAAAGACGTTATCAAAATCCTCGACAAAAACTATGTAAATCCCATCAGCACGGGTTGCTTGTCCAAATATTTTTTCGATATCAAGGACACTCTTTTCAGCCGGGACAATCGCGATACAACCTTCGTCATCTTTTATCGTCCGTTCATCGGCAAAAATTTCGACGGGCTTAAGGGGCTTTTATACATCAACAGTAATGGCTGGGCCATACAAAATGTGATTGCGGAGCCTTCACGAAACAACATCCTGGCAGACATTAAAATTCAACAGAAATACGAACGGGTTGACAGTCTCCACTGGTTTCCCGTTCAGTTGAATACCGACATTATTATAAAAGGCATGCGTGCAAATGTTTCAAAGGATACAAGCAAACCATCTTATCCTATGATATTGAAAGGGAAAAGTTATCTCCGCGACATCCAACTGAATACCGATATCGTAAAACGCTATTTCGATAATGTGGAGATAGACGTTGACCCTAATGCCGCCAAAAAACCTGAAGAATACTGGAACACTTACCGCGTGGACAGCCTTACCGCCCGGGATCGGGAAACATATCGTATGATTGACAGCTTGGGCAAGGCTGAACATTTTGATCGCTACGTGAAGGGATTTGAAACTGTGCTGAAAGGAAAAATACCTTACCGGTGGCTTGACTTCGACCTGAGTAAATTGATGCATTATAATCCGCATGAAGGGTTTTATCTGGGGCTTGGCGCAGAAACCAATGATAAGTTGTCGCGTACTTTCAACGTAGGCGGATACTGGGGATACGGATTTGGTGATCAAACGGCAAAATATGGTGGCAATGCCCGTATTATGCTATTTCGTCCCTGGGATTTGGAAGCTGGCGCAGCTTATCATTTTGATGTTAGCGAAGCCGCAGCTACGGATGTATTTGCTTCTCATAAACTTTTCAGCGAAGATAATTTCAGAAATTATCTGTTAAAAAAGTTTGATAATGAGGAACAGAAAGAAGCCTGGTTAAGTTTCCGTACGCTGAGATATATGACACTTAAACTTTCACTTAGTCAAAGCACCAAAACCCCGCAATATTCATACTATTTTGGCGTCAATCCCATGAACAGCATTATCACGCCCCTCCAGCATTTTCATTTTACCGAACTCAACGTCGGCTTAAGGTATGCCTTCCGGGAAAAATTCCTAAAAAACACTCGTAATAAAATATCCCTGGGAACCGACTACCCTATTGTTTACTTCCATTTTACTCATGGAATAAAGAACTTTCTCAATGGCGATTTTGATTACAACCGTTACGATCTGAAGATTGAAAAATCCTTTTTTACTAAATATTTAGGTAAATCATCACTGGCACTTACAGCCGGATATATTGACGGTAAAATACCCTATGGGCAACTTTTCAACGGACACGGCAGTTACCGCTCTTTTACCATTTTTGCTCCGAACAGTTTTGCCACCATGCGCATGAACGAGTTTACCTCCAACCGTTATGCTTCGGCATTTTTAACTCATAACTTTGGCAAACTGCTGTTGCGCCACAAAAATTTTCAACCCGAATTATCTGTTATTACCAACATCGGATTCGGCTGGCTGAAAAATGCCGGAGATCATTCGGGTATTATTTTAAAACCGTACGACAAAGGATATTATGAATCGGGCTTTGTGATAAACAAACTGATAAACTTTCAGATTTACTCCATAGGCGTTGGCGCTTTTTACCGCTATGGCCCCTATTCATTTGATAAGTTTATGGATAATCTTGGATTAAAAATAGCTATTACTTTTCCCTTATAAAACATTCTTTTCCAAAGCTCTTGTGTTTTTGAAAGGGCTTTGGAAAAGATTTTTCTTTACAGTATCTCAACAATATTATTTTCTTGGGTTTTCTTTGGCTTTATCGTTAGTATTGTCCTGTTTTTCTTTATTATTCCTTGATCGTTGATTTATTTTATTTGTTGATCTTGCTTTACTATCCGGGTTGCTCCGTGTTGATTCTACTTTTGGCTTTTCTGACGGTGAAGACACTTTTCTATTTGATCCCGGATTGATCGTTGATTTTCTTTGTGTCGGGTTGGTAGTTGGTTTTGATTGTACAGGTGTAGCATAACCGGTTCTGCTTTTAGCAACCTCCTGTTTTGTATTCCGATTCTGAGTCGGCGTCCCCGCACTCTGGGCTCTCTTGCCCGTTGGTTTATTAATATTATTTGCATTACCGCTATTGGTCCTGATCGTCTTTCTTTTTTGATTTAATTCATACTTATTTCGGGCATTTTCATTTCGTTTACTAAATGATCTGTCAGGATTTTTAGACTCATAATCATTGCGCCGTATTTGATTTTGAAGTTTTTCATAAGCATTGCTTTTTCTATCCGGAACATATCTATACGAAGCGTTTACATTTTTATGCATTCGTATATTCTGCCGGTATCTTAATGTTGAAAAAGGTTTTCTGTGATGGTATACCGATGGATAATAGCCCCAATAATAGGGAGAATTCCATGATTTATAATGTGGCCCCCAGAAAAAATCAAAAATTACGGGCGAATGGATAAAAACCGGTTCAATTACATAATCCGGACCATACATATAAGGATCGCCCATTATTACAATCTGTCTTTTACCATTATGAACATTCTCAACATCTAAAGTGGCAATGTCCTGATACGAGTTTTCTCCGATAACTGCCTGGATTATTACCAAATAAGAACCTTCCGTTGATGCTTCTACAACTCTTAAATAATCAATATATCCATCTCCATTTAAATCCAAATTGGAAATCTGATTATCAGGATCATTTAAACGCTGTTCAAAATCCTCCAGATTTTTTGAATCCCCAAATAAAGAAACTACCGCTTCTAAATCGAGATTATCACTTATATCATAGCTTGTGGTTTTAGCGATTACTCTTTTCTGTGCATACGTACTGCCAAGAGTAAACAATAAAACAATGAAAAGGCTTACAATTTTTGTTTTCATATTAATAATTTTTTAATTCTTACTTTAAATGTTTAGTATGGCTATTTTTTGCCGTTTATTCCGAGTACAGTTTCGGGTAATCTTGGCCACCGATTTTATCGGCTGTACTTTACAGTTAAAACCGCAACTTTAACTAAACTGATTACAAATATCATTCCACAAATTTACCAGACTTTGCTTTGTTTAATTTTTTGTCTCTTAAACACTACCTCTGATAGTTAATAACAATTTCATTGTAAAATGATTACTAACGTGGTAAAGGCATTTTTTTATATTTCCGATTTTATTTTTATCCATTTTTTCTGTTGTTCCCCGGCAAAAAATGTCCAGGCAACAATGCGGCTTTTTTTATTTCCCTGCCCCATCGGTATAACTTTCACTTCAACAGCTTCCGTTCTTTTTAGAGCCTCTTCAACACCTTTAAGACTGGATGTTTTGGATAGTAATGTGGAAAACCAAAGACAGGATGCGGAGAATTGTTTACTTTGGAAAATCATTTCTTTTACAAATCGTTCCTCTCCTCCCTCACACCACAATTCATTGTTCTGACCTCCAAAGTTTAGTATTGGTTTGGTGATTTTTTTATGACTTAAATTAGTTAATTTACGAAGCGTCCCCGATTGCGCTTCTGCCAACGAAGCATGAAAAGGAGGATTGCAAATCGTTAAATCAAAAAGTTCGTCTTTTTGAATAATCCCGGTAAAAATGTCTTGGGGATTACGTTGCAATCGGATTTCTATCTTTCCCTTCAATAACGGATTCCCTTCAATAATTCTGTTTGCAGATTCAATGGCAACTGTATCAATTTCGGAACCAATAAACGACCATCCATATTCTTTATTTCCGATGATGGGATAAATACAATTTGCCCCCACACCGATGTCGAGACATCTTATCTGACTACCCGTTGGAATCTTTCCCTTGTTAGAACTTCCTAATACATCTGCGATATGATGGATATAGTCCGCTCTTCCGGGAATGGGCGGACATAAATAATTTTTAGGTATGTCCCAATGGGAAATGCAATAATAATGCTTCAGTAACGCCTTATTCAGCATCTTCACCGCTTCCGGATCAAAAAAATCAATAGATTCATCATTGTAACTATTCAACAATACAAATGGAGCCAGCTCCGGGCAACTCTCAATCAATTGTTTAAAATCATAGCGCTCACGATGCCTGTTTCGGGAATGTAATTCTGTTTTTTCTTTTGGATGTTCTTTCTTTGCAGGAAGCATGAAACGTTTATCGGTAATTTGGTCTTTTTGGAAATACTACAAAAAGGCAGAATTTTATATTTTCGTTTTTACTATTTCCATATTATTTTTAACAAATTCATTACCAGGAACGTTGCCACAGTTTCTGCATTTAAAATCGTACCAACCATTTATTGTATTACATTCTTTGCAGGAATAATAGTCAACCATTTCGAGATACCATTTTTCCCAGCCTATTTCGATAATGCGTTTCTGAGATTTCCAAAGTTCAGTCCGATGGGGCATCTTTGATTGAAATTCTTTTAATTCTCCACACGGATATTCCTTACATTCTCCGCAGAAATCAATTCCTTTATCTTTGGCACATTTTACCATAAAACAATTCATGCAATATGTTGTTTTTGTTTCGGTACGGCATCCATTACATCGGATTTTCTCAAAAGGTACATTTATCCTGTTTGCAATTTGTTTCAGGTTTTCCTCATTGTCTTCCTTTGTAGAATAATAAATTCCACAAGCCGGGCAAAACAATCCACAAACCGACACAAGGTTTTTATCGGGCTTTTCTTCTACTCTTATCATAATCTCCTTTTAATAAGAAATAATATTATAGTTAGTTATGATTTCAACATTTCCTTTCAGCATTGACCAAACCGGGCAATAAGTTTCCTCCGATAGCTTAATTACCTTATCCACATCTTCCGCTGTTACATCCTTTGATTTTATTATCATTTCCAATGTAATGGTTTTAAAACCAGTCGGATGTTCTTCTTTTCTTATCCCTGTGGCGTTAATTTCAAATCCGGTTATGGTTTTTCTCATTTTTCGCAAAAAAAGAAGTACCGAACTACCCACACAAGACGAAAGGCTTAAGAGTAATAGCTCAAGAGATGTATATCCAAGATTATCGCCCAGTGGTGGAATATAATCTATAGAAATGGACTCATTTCCTTTAACTTTTCCTTCAAAATGAAGTTTTTCGTTTAACAGATTTATTGATGCTGTTACTTCTTTTGATTTGTCTGCCATAATTTTTATTTTAAAAATACTATATTTATTTGTTTTACTGCATTTTTTCTTTTACAATTCCTGAATTAGTATTAATTCTGTTACGCTTTCAAAATTATAGAATTCCAGTTAAAATTTACAAGTCAAACTAACCCTTTTTATCAAACATGATTATCACAAACGAACAAATAGTTATGGGAATTATCCTCCTGCATCTTTAGCTCTATTACTAATCCATTTTTATCTAAAAAATACTTTTTATAATCCAATCCAAACAATAAATTTTCCATATCTTTTTGCTCGTAGGGTGCATCGGGATTAATTTCTATTAATAACACAGGTTTATCCCTCGTTAAAATATGTTGCATACCAAGCAGCGCTAAATACTCACCTCCTTCTATATCAATTTTTATTAAATTAACCGGGGCGGCTGTCTTATTCGCAAAGTATAAATCAAGAGAGGTTGATGATACGCTTTCGGTATATGTATAAGTTTCCGCATAAGCTGTCGCCATACCATTGTTTTTATCCTGTTCATTAATAAACAGCTTCATATTTTCCTGATTATTTGAAATCGCAAGGTTTTCCGCAATTATATTATTGGCATTGTTGAGGCGAATATGATTAATCAGGTTATTATAATTCCTTTTTATCGGTTCAAAAGCATAAACCACACCCTGTTCAGCTACTTGCTTTGATGCAACCAATGAATACAACCCGATATTCGCACCAACATCTATAAATACATCTCCCTTCTTTAAAAAATGTTCCACAAACGTTATTTCCTTTTCTTCGTATTCGTTCAGAAAGTAAAGATTTTGTTGAATCCAGTCATCAATGCGTAAATTCAATACTATTTTATTCCGGTACAAAGTTCTTATCGTAACACCTTGAAAAATATCGAAAGGTTTAAATATTCTTTTGTAAAATCCGTAATATTTATTTTTAAAATAATTTATTCTGAATATACTGTGAAATATAATGGCAATTAAATATCTCATTTAAAATTATACTTATGACTTGTTTACTGCTTATTCTAAAACTTCAGGTCTAATCCTATTGGAATATTAAATACTCCATAATTTTGCGAACCCCTTTCTCCTTTTTCCCTGTCGCCTATGCTTGAACTTAACGTATAAAAACCAAATTTAAAATGTCCGCTTATCTAATCAGCATTTGCTAACAGGCCTCAATTTTCATTTTATATATAACAAACCTTATCTCTACATTATAATATAATAATCAAACTTCGCATTGAATAAGAAATTTATTATGTACTAAAATCTCTCTTATTTAATAGAATAATCCACATTAACAACCACCCTGACTTTCTTAAATAAATCACCCGAACTCATTGGATAATATGTTCCATCGGTTTGTCCGGTCAGGAATTCATCTCTGTCGATGATTGAAAACAATCCCTGGCTGGCTTTTCTTAAATTGCCTAATTTTGTATTACTCTCTTTTGCAAATTGTATGGCTGCATTTTTTGCATTCCTTGTTGCTTCCGTCAGCATTGCAGGTTTTATATCATTTAATTTGGTGAAAATAAATTTAACAGACGCGTCATATTCATTTCTGTTGCTTATAACTACACCCGCCTTCAGCAATTCATCTGTCATACGGCTTACTTTTTGAATATTATCTACATTAGCGCTACGAACCTGTATCACTTTATCAATAATAAAGCGATAACTATCTCCAATTGTATTATTACCATAATCTTGTGCCTTTTTGTCATTTACGATTAAGTCCTTTTGAATTATTTCATTTTGCTTAATATCATTTTTTAGCAAAAAATCAATGACTTTATTCTTAGTTTCATCAATTATTCTGCTCCCTTCGGATAAATCATTGTTTGCAATCCTCGTTCTTATGGTCCATACGGCAAAATCTGATTTTACTTCACGTTCCGAAAATCCTTTTACGGATATATACCGGTCTTCTTTTTTGAATCTTTCTATTGCCCGACCCAATATAGCAGCGCTTATTGATAAGCCAATTATTATAGCTAACGAAACAGCTATTATTCTTTTATTTTCCATATCATTATTTATTAAATTAATATTTATTTTTGAATAGTATTTAATGTCCGGACGACCACCATTATGGCTATCTTTTTAATTCCAATCAAGGGTTGAAACTTTCTCTGTGCAACTCCGCGCTTCCTCTGTGTAGCTATGTGTTATAAATACTTAAAAAGAAACAGAGAACTACAGCGCTTACTATTTATATCTTTTTATGAGTTGAATAACAAAAAAATTATTTAAATGCTTCTGCCGGAATAGCCATATCTGCTGTCATGTTGTTAAAATATTTTTCGTTTTTCCATTTTTCGTTATACATATTTAGTTTTAAAGAAATAAAATCTTTTAGTTTCAGATTCATTTTTGCAAGTTTTCTTTCGGATATACTTACCGGGCGTCTGCTATTAATTAACTTTTTAGCAAATTTAAATTCCTTTTGATTATTATTCATCACTAAAGGTACCAGTTGAACATGGCTTTTCCATCCGCCAATAGTAGCATAAACCATAACAATATAAATTCCTCCTTCTTTTAATTCGGCAGTAAGAAAATATTTATTCTCGGAAGAGGCCCAAAAAAGTTGTTTCCCGGGATCACACTCATATCTTAGATAGTGGTTCGATTTAAAAGCTCCGATATATTTATCCTGATGAAAATACTCAAAGTTGGGTCCACTGTTGGCAGGAACAAAATATACAACAGCTTTGCCTTTTGATGGGGACTGAACTCCCTGTGCGAAAATAAAATTCCATCCTGATAATAAAAAGATCAGAATTATACATAATGTTTTGGTTCTCATTTTTACTTCTTTAATTAAATTTATTTTATGAATTAATAAGGGTTCAAAAATATAAAAAACTGTTTTCATTTAATACATATAAATAGAAATTAAAAACTGTAGTAGCATTAAATACCATCGCTGATAAAAATAAAACACTAATAATCGTTTTTGAAGCAATCCTTCCCAAAAGTCCTGAAGGTTTTCTTAGTTGTGCTCCAAGTGTCGTAAACATATCTCTGTGGTTTTAAATGGTGAATACTATGATTTTTTACTTTTTTTATCCCTTTTCTCTCGCCTCTTGTCCCTTGTCCCTCTCCCTCGTTCCTTGTCCCTCTCCCTTGTCCCTTGTCCCTCGTCCCTTATCTGTTATACAATTATTTATTAGGTCTAAAGGTTGATCCAAGCATTATTCTCGAATAATAAAGAAAGTATCTGTACGATGATAAAATGGTAATAACAAATAAAAACGGTAATGCTGAAATTAAAACCAGGTAAATATCCGGATTTACAACATCAGCATTAAACAATAGCAGCAAAATTACGACCAGGAAACTAAACGAAAGGTTTCTGCAAAAGATATACAATACAAAAAACGATTCCAATTGTTCTTTCTGATATTCGCTACACTCCCTGAATGCCTGGTTTTTTGCAACCTGGAAAATATAATTAGGAATTCCTTCTTTATCATCATTATGCCCGTTTTCAAAGTATTCGGAATCGTTGTGAGCACCGCATGAATTCTTTGCCGCTGTATTACACAAATCTTTCAATATCATTTGATGATGTGCAAGACGGATTCCCCACTTTTTACCGTCTTTCAATAAGTAGTATGAAGGCAGTTTTATTACTTTGATTTTAATGATAGCGCTCTCTAAGAAATCGGCAAAGAAATCAATCATCACGCCAATGAAGAAAGACAGAATAAAAAAAAGCACTTCTGCAATTATATCCCACAGTTTCGTATTTGAAAGTAATTTCTGAAGATCACTTTCAAACAGATAGAACAACATAACAGAGATAATGCTTCCCTGGATGATCTGCAACATAAAATTCTTATAACTGAATCCTGACATCGTTTATCAATTTAATGTTTGTTAATCCAAAGTATTATTAAGTTTTGGGTATAATGGTTACGGAAATATAGAAAGGAATTGCGAGTTTCATTCCTTTCCACCGCTGCAAGCTTTTATGTTATATCAATTTCAATCGTTTTAGTTTAATTCAATTTTAAATAACACCTATCAATTTCCTTCATTATGCGAAATTACATCATTTCTGAGTGATCCCGGGTACTCAGGATGCAATTCTGCCCGGAACGTTAGAAAATTTGTAATTTTTTGTTTTCATTTTTCTTAATTATCAATTCCGCTATATTCCGGACGGCAAAACATTTTCCGCCCAGCCAAGCATCATAATTTTTTATTTTATTCTTAGCCCTAATACTCTCGGACATCTTTTTCTGCATTCAAAACACCTTTTTATTGTATATCCTTTTTCCGTCTTGAAATTTGAAACCGGTCTGCACTCCTTTTGTATAACAGTTTTACCTGTCAACGCTTTTTGAGGACAAACCTCCAGACAAATTCTGCAATTTGGTGGACATACTTCATAATCGGCCAGGGGGTCTGACTCAAATTTTGCATCAGTCAACAATGCGCCAATCTGAATCATGTTACCATAATCCTTATTTATCAATAAATTATTTCTTCCAAGTTTACCCAATCCGGCTAAATATCCGGCATGTCTTAGTGATAATATCGCACGGCCTTCTTGTTTATCATTATCCCAATACAAATAAGGGTCATCAGTAGGTATCAGTATGTTTTTTAATCCAAGTTTGTCAAGTTCTGCAGACAGCTCATACGTTATTGAGTCCATTTTCTGCATTGCCAGGGTATTCATATAAGAAAAAGGCACCGGATTTTCTGCATATAGCGATTCTGTTGGCAGTTTAATCGCAAATACAACAACGGTCTCGGTTTTTGAATAGATGTCTTTAGGATGAAATCCTTTGGGTGCATTCGCGAATCTATCTACAGAGGCAACACCAAATAAATCGACTCCTTTTCTAAATGCAATTTCTTTTATTTTGTCCTTTGTAATCATGTTTTAATCTTTATCATGCGATTCCCAGCTATGTCTTGCTGGATGGAATTTGCAATTCCGCCCATAACCTTATTAAATTTGTAATTCTATCTTTCCATTTTTTTAATTATCAATTTCTGCTATGTTTCGGGCAGAATTACATCCCAAGTACTCGGAACCGCTCAGCCGGGGCTGGATTATTATTTATATTCTACATTGTAAATTTGTTTTTTAGTATTTTTACTAAAAGGTTTACCATTAATTATAGGTATTGTAATCGGTAAAATTGTTGAGTCGCAATCAAAAGTCAAAGTGAATGAAAAATTTATTTCACTTGTAGATTTTATCTTTTCCAGTGACCAAAAAGTATAGGTTTCTTCATTATCAAAACGATCTTCATCAATCAGGTTCATCGCAATTTTTGGATATAAAACAGGACATTCTTCAATTCCATCATGCACAGTGCTTCTTTTGCTCTTTAGTATGATTTGATACTTTTCGTCCCTATTAAACCAAAAGTTAATTTGCCCTAATGACAAAGTATCAGAAGGCGATTTATAGGAGAAATAAAAATCGTAACTACTGTTGTTGGGAATATTTACTTCAAATATTTTTTCAGAACCGTCAATGATAAGATTATTTGAGTAATCATAAAGTCTCACCTCATTACTTTGGAGACAGCACCCATATTTAATCGTCTTATAGTAATCATTAAATAAATCCAGTTGATCGCAATCTTGTTTGATTTTATATTTTATCACATTCAACTGGTTCAGTGGACTAATAGTTACTTCAATAGTTCTGTCTTGATAATCTTTGGACAAATTCTTTATCGTCGAGGTTTTATATCTAGCTAAATAATAAAGAATATTTTCTGATTCAGTCAGATAGAACACTTTATAAGTGCTTTCTATCGATTTATATTCAGTTTCTTTATCTAAACTCATAATCTGAAAAGTTGATTCTCCAACTTCTTCTTTATTTCTCGACTGAGAAAATGATTTGGTAAAACCGAAATTAAAAATAAGACCTATCAACATGATAAGTTTTACCAAAATGTGTTTGTTTTGTCTAAAATATTTCATCGTCTAATCTCTATATGTCTTTTTTATAATGCCATTTAACGGAACCGGGCTTTGCAATGTATGGGTTTTAATTGTCCCTCCGCTGAACGTTGCAATACTTCCCAAAACCTTATAAAATTTGTAATTCCCTCTTTCCATTTTTTTAGTTATCAATTTCCGCTATATTCCGGGCGGAATTGCATCCCGAGTACTCGGGATCGCTCAGCCTGGGTTCTTAAAAGCACTAAACTATCCCAGCGCACGTTACCCTACCTGACGCAAAACCCATATTACTAACAGTATTTATTTTAAATCTCTTTTCTTAAATTTAGTTTAATGTATACTTTTGTAAAGTCTATTTATTTTCGTAGTATTTCCTCCTGCTATAATTATTAAAGCCCCGCCAGTATCATTTTTTTCTTCTAATACTAAATAGTTTTGGTTTCGATATAGTCGAGTCTGTATGTTTTCAAACCACCAAAGCACTGGCAAAATGGGAACAACATAAAAGGACCTTCGCTTGTAATAACATTGGTCGTCTTTAAAATGTCCATTGATTATTTTCTCACAAATTACGCTGTCATGGTCAATTAGTTGGGTAAATAATTTATTTTTGTTTGTTTCTTGAATTTTAACAACAAGTCCTGCTTTTTCGCCACTATATTTTTTGTCAATTGTCTGCCATAATTGTTTTTTAGCTGCGTATTTATTGTCAATCGAGTCACAGTCATTCGAATAAATGCCAGTTATTTCTGACCGCTGACTAATTGTGCTCATAACCTCTTTGAATGAACTGCAACTTTGAAAACACAATGTAAATACTACTGTCGCTAAAAATATAAATTTCACAATATTTTTTCTCATAGTCGGGCCTCTCTTGAACAATATTCTGACTAATGTAAATCTTTTACTTTATTATTCTTATTTTCATCACCATACCAATTTTTACACTTATTTAAGCGGTAAATACCTTTGTTATACTTTGGATTGCTGGTAAACAATATTATAGTCCGACAAAATCGCCCCCCGCTAAGCGGCATTTGTAATGCTGTTCTATACTTTTTAAAATTTGTAATCCTCTTCTTCCATTTTTTTAATCATCAATTCCACTATGTTCCGCGTGGCAAAGCATTTATCCCTCAGCCGGGTTATACCCATATAAAGTGTTATAAATTTCAAAACCAGGTATTCTTTTTATATTTTACATATTCTTCTCCAAATTTTTCCTCCAGTATTTTTTCCTCTTTTTTTATTCTTCTCCTTTGCATAAAAATTAAACCGCACCAAATAATAAGCAGATAAAAATTCTGAATAAAAATAATCAATCCAAGGATAAATATAAGCCCGAAAAAATAAATAGGATGACTTATTTTCTTATAAATACCTCCGGTAACTAATTTATTTGCTTTTGCAGATATTGCAAAGGAACTTCCTAATTGTATACGGGCTATGCTAAAAAAGACCAACGAAGTTATTATCAGGAATAAGCCGATGCTTGTATAAACATTAATCGGAAAATCTGTTTGAAAATATTTAACAATGAGTATGCAACAGGCAGCAATAACAATCAGTAGTGTTAATAGATTAAATATAATATTTTTCATTTGTCAATTGTTTAAAATTATGTTTGGATAGAATTCATTCCCCGCTAAGACAACCCTGTCAGGTTTAAAAAACCTGACAGGATTATCATTTTTCTACCGATATTTCGCCCCTAACGGGGTGTTGATTGTTCGTTTTCATTTTACCTCCGCTAAGCTGTCTCCAGCATCCATTATGCTATTCAGCCCGAAACGTTAGAATATTTATAATTTTCTTCCATAAATATAATTTTGTCTTTCACTGTCTTTATTGGAATTCCGTTTCAGATAATTCTTTCGTTTTTTTGTTTTGCAAAAATGCTATTTCCGCTATGTTCTGAGCGGAATTGCAAATTCTGCTCAGCCAAGTATATGATAGTAAAATAGTCGTTAATTAAATTAACGACTATTTTATAACAATTATAAAATTCTCAAAAAAATTCAAAATTCTTTTTGAGATTACTTGATTTATTTAATAATTAACTTCCCATTATTGTTCATCACATTATTTCTAATATTATAAAAATATATACCAGAAGGCAATTTACAATTTATAGAAATTTTGCGTTGATCATTATTCCATTTGCTGGCGTAAACTATTTGCCCCATATTATTAAAAAGAGTTATTGTTAAAGGGCCTTCTTCTCGATTTGCATAATAAATATCAAAATTGCCATTATTTGGATTAGGATAAATCAATAAATCAGAATTATTAGTTCCAATGATTGACGACTTATTATCATCAACAATTGCTGATTTATTTGTTCCTAATAACGATTTATACATATTAATCAAAAATACATCGTTATTACCGTAACTTCTCATTGCTAAAAGATAAGATGGTTCATTACTATTTGCTTTTATTAAATAATAATCTGTATTTTCACCTGATTCATCAGCTATTGGCCAATCATTAATATAAGAATCTCCTAAATCAGAAGTACTCCATCTTTTAGTTAATGTAGCGCCTGAATACTCACTTGTTTGTGCAGATGTAGCTGAAGTTCCTCTTTGAAGAAACATTACTTCAGATAGATTATCGTAATCAATATTCCCTGTTAATATTTTATCAGTTGTTGAAAATGGTAAAGACCATGAAGCAATATTATTATTTCCATTATTTGATCCGCCCCAATTCCATTTATTATTAGCATAATATAAATATATTATCCAATTATTTTCACCCGATATAGAGAATAGATCATCCGTAGTGTTGCCATCAAAATTTCCTACAAAATATTTATATGAATTATTAACAGGCCAAGCATCTGTAAAGAGAGAAGAACCGTTATTTGACCAAGTCCAATTCCATTTGTTATTTGAAAATTTGAACATCGCTGCCCATGTATTGATAGTTGAAATGGATAATATTTCTGATTGATTGTCTCCATTAAAATCACCAACAAAATAGCGACCACTATTTACAAGCCAAGAATCAGTGAAAAGAGTAGAACCATTATTTGACCAGATTTTATTCCATTGCCCATTAGCAAAAACATACATGCTTACATTCGTACTAGTATTAGAAAATATTAATAATTCATCTTTACCATCATTATTGAAATCTCCGGCGTAAAATTTATCATTTGGAGATAATGTCCAGTCTCCGATTAAATTATTGCCATAATTGCTCCAATACCAATTCCATATATTTTTAGTAACATCATATTTTAAAATAGTTTCCCAGGAATTGAAAGCTTGATTTTGAGAAAAAAGTAATTCTTGCGCATTATCTCCGTCAACATCTATTGGTGTTAAGGTATAATTTGTCGTTATAGGTCCAACTCCGCCAATAGTGCCCGAACCCAGATTTGACCAAACTTTTGACCATGTGTTATTATATGAAAGTGGGTTTGAAACAAATTTAAAAACTTTGACATCAAACGGACCAAAATTACAATTAAAACTATGATTTTGAAGTATAATATTATACTTTTTTAAAACAGAGGTGTTAGAAGTATTAACAGAATTGCTTCTGTTTACTTTATAATTTGCATTATTAACATCCTGTATATTCCCATCGTCAAAGAGTACATCAATTGATGTTGCATTTCTTATCATTGAATTGGCGACATCACTAAAATTAAACGATACATTATGAACGGAATATGGATTTGGATTGCTAACAATCATTATTATATCAGTTCCATTTGTTCTTACGGTATATCTTATTCCATAATCCTCGCCTCTATGATGATTTACATAAGTAGTGGTTAAAGGTACATTATTGACTGCTGATATATCCCGGGCATCCACAGCTGCTACTGTTGATGGAAGATATGTAGTCGAAGCCGGTAAAATACCATTTGCATCCGAACTTGTAGTTTTAGTATAAATAATAGAGTTTGGATCATCGGTTAACAAATTCTGATTTACTAAATAACGAAGTTCTTTGCACAAATTAGAAAGATATTGTTTATATATTAATGGAAAATACGTTCTTTGAAAACGATCTGCACTTACACCATCTGAAGCCTTATTCTTATTATACAAATCAACGGCATTTGAAGTTTTATACCCATCATTTAAACTATAAAATACTACACCCATTGCACCATGAATGATTGAAGTATAGCTTTGAAACCAAAGCTGATTGCCATTACGGACTAATGGATTTGAGTGGATTTCATAAATAAGGCAACTTAAATCAGGGTTATCATCATGTTGTTCAAAATCAATTTCTGAAATTACTTTTTTAAAATACCTTTTTGCGAAATCGATAGATTTAAATTTACCCAGATAATATCGTCTGGGATTGGGATAATCTGCTCCATCTTCTTTTGCCCATTCCCAAAATTGGTTATGAAAATATGACCCTTCATCAAAGATATCAGGTTTCTGTAAATTAGTCACGCCATTCATTATAAGATAATCCTGTGGTTGATATATGGTGTTAGTATCTTCAAACCCCTCAATATAACCACCATGTGCAGCGGCATTATAAATTAATTTCTGATTAGATAAACCTAATGAATTTCTTTTTGTATAAAAATGAGCTAAAGCATCAGAAACATTTTGTGGCGGCACTTCTGCTTCTTTCCAACAGCTATCATTACAATGATCACACCAATTGGAAGGAAGAATATCTTTAAATGGAAAAGAATGTCCAGCATTATACTCCCCTCCAAGACTATGTCCATAAATATAATCAGCTATTGTGGGATCGCTATAAACATTATCATAACACAAGTCATAATTACAAGCTGCATTAGTATTATTAATATTCGCTGGAAGATTATACTCATTTTCTCCACCAACTGAATTTCTATAAGGTTTAAAAAAATATGCATTATAATCAATTACTTTCATGCTATTATTATTTTTAATTAAAGTAATAAGATTTTTAAAACTCTGAAAGCTATCCCATAAATCTGGTCGATAAGTAAAACAGGTATTAACGCCATCTTCAGCTAAAACTCCATACCAACTGGAATAATTGCTTCCAATCTTTTGTGAAGTAATTATTTGTCCATTTGCATCTTTGGAAACATGATAATCAACACCATACATGCCAATAATAAAATTATTCTGGGCTATCAATTCAGTCCATTGTAAATTAATTACACATGTAATGATTAAAATTAATAATTTGAATTTTTTCATAATGAATTAAATTTGGTTAATGTATTTATTTTATTTGTATTATATTATAATAAATGAAAAAGTACAATTTTAAATAGACTATTATTTATATTTATTTGCAATATTAATATTTTATATGATTTGCATAATCTTTATTTCTTATTGTTTTTTTATATTTAGCTTCATAATTTTTCAAAATAATAACCCTACCTAGTTACTAACAACCAGGCAGGGTTCCCCCCTATCAATCCACACCATAACTGCGTAAATCTTATCCTGAGCTATCAATGCACAGCATCATCTTATTTACATTTCGTTTGCAACATTTATCATTAGCTAATTAGCATAGTAACTAATTAGCTAATTAATTAACTGGTTTTTCTCCCTCTCCGTTTCCTTTGGGCCGGCTCCAGCCGCCGATTTTACGCGCATTCGTATACTGGTTATAAAAATCGGGATGCGTATTCTTATAAATAAGCATCATCTTATCGATACGCGCTTCGATGATATTAAGGATAACATTGTTAATATCGGCTTCCATTTTTTCGCTACTCGTCTTCAGCAGTTTTTGTCTTTCACGGCTTTTGGGCAACATGGCAACAAACAGTTCGGAAGCTTCCCGATGTTCGTCAAGCATAGCCTGGGTAATGCCATAGGGTTTCAACTGTTCAAGGAGAGGCGTAATAAGTTCATTGAAACCAAGCATACGCTGGGCAAATACCGTTTGAGAGCCTTTTTTAAGTTCACTTGCATTTAAATCAACCTTTTGTTTAAGCTCGGCATTATGTGTATCAGTAGCATAAACAGAAGTTGCTCCGCTAAGCGGAAGAAGACGTTCGGTACACAGCTCTTTTTGTTCATTTTTGGCTTCAGCCGAAGGCATTTTCAGCGATTCATGTATTCGCAGCTGTTCTTCAATCAGCTTTTTCTGAGCTTCCAGTTCGGCAATAGCCGCAGCAAACGGAACAGAAGTACCCCACACAGGCTGCCAGTTGTATAATATTGTCAACAGGCCGTCTATCATTTGCAGTTTGTTAATCAATGTTTTTTTCATACAATTTTTTTTAAATGAATAATTTTAGGGAATTGAAGTAGATTTTTTAATGCTTTTGATGGTTGATGTAATTTGTTGTTGTATCATAATAATTCGATATAAAATGTCTTACAAGTTTACAACAAAAAATCACGATTATTACATGAATTTTAAAAAATTATCAACAACCCATTGTTAATAACTAACTATCATTAAATGTAGTTACCATAAGGCTTTCACGCTGATCGGTCATTTTTTTTCGCATCAAATTGGTAAATAATGGATGTATAGGGAAGATAAATTTGATGAAAAGATATTCCATTTTTCATCAAATTTAATGGACAAATGCTCTATATTCAGTTATGCTAAAGAAGCTGCATTATCACTGCTTTAAAAATGGAATGTTTTTTTGATTAAACATTTCAAAATAGTAAATCAAGAATCCTCTGCGGTTCTCTGCGGTTAAAAATTTTTTACCCACAATGAAAAAAGCCATAAATATAATTTGCATTACCTATTTCACACCAAAAAATGGGTATAAACATTTTAATATTTGGTTAAATTTGAGAAATAGACATTCCATTTTTCGTCAAATTTAACGGATAAATGCTCTATATTCGGTTATGCCCAAAGAAACTGCATTATCGCTGTTTTAAAAAATGGAATGTCTTTCTTTATGCTTGTAAAACTTTAGCCCATTATTTATCATTCATAAAAATCCTGAAAGGATTCAATCTGAATAACCCCGAATTGCATTCGGGGTCTTAATTAATATTATCATCAGGAACCCTGAACAGGGTTCAATTATGATGATTTCAACGATTTTGAACCCCTACCGGGGTTCAGAGCCTTCCAAATTGTTTTTACCCCGATATGCTATCGGGGCTATTCATAGTTAAC
>Ga0183100_1000294_pt1 | contig 52371 bp, 47 predicted proteins | sample Biomet2_FD_127789 | JGI IMG/M metagenome (GOLD analysis project Ga0183100, IMG submission 127789) | Microbial communities from bioreactor (seeded with anoxic lake sediment) at LBNL, California, USA - Biofuel metagenome 2 | ecosystem: Engineered > Bioreactor > Anaerobic > Unclassified ... | reverse complement strand
CGCGCACTGCGGTCGGTCGGGCCGCGGAGGATACCGGGGAGCTGCACCGCAGGGTCCGGGAGGACACCAGGGCAGCCGTCCGCAGGGTCCGGGAGGATACCAGGGCAGCCGTCCGCAGGGTCCGGGAGGATATCAGGGCCGCCCGCAGGGCGGTTTCGGAGGCCCGCGGCCGCATAATGATGCATTTGGCGCAGGATCCAAGGATTCTGATTTTGTACGGTCGAAAGAAGACAACGGTTATGGCTCGCGCAGCCAGGCCAGAGGCGGCCAGACTGCCCGCGGACCTGCCAAACGCGATGCTGATATTCCGGTAGATTTGAAAGAAAAGGAAAAGGCGAATTTTGCGGCAAGGGACGCCTATGAGAAGAGCCGTAAAGAACCGGCAAAAGACGCCAAAAAAGACGCACCGAAGCCTGCCGCTCCCGCACTCGACCGCCGAGGCGGTGCAAAGCACGCAGTAAATGCTGCCTTTTCCGGACGCGGTGCGACGGAGATTCTTCAGGATGATTCTGCACTCGATAATATATTTGTATCTTCCGCCAAAGGTAAGCGGCCTTCACGTAAAAAGGCGTTCATGGCTCCTCAGCCGCCGCAGCCGAAGGCTGTTCTTTCACATGTCCAGCTTCCTGAATACATTACGATCAAGGAATTTTCCGACGGTATTCAGAAACGTTCGGCTGATGTCATCAAAAAGCTCATGAAGCTCGGGGTGCTTGCAACGATCAATCAGGAAATCGATTTTGATACAGCGACACTGATCGCCGCCGATTTCGGTATTACCACGGAACCGATTGTTGAAGTGACGGAAGAGGATATTCTCTTTGACGATACGGAAGATGCGGATGAGAACCTTGTGACACGTCCGCCGGTCGTAGTAGTCATGGGCCACGTTGACCACGGTAAAACATCTTTACTCGATAAAATCCGTTCCACTTCGGTCGTTAAAGGCGAAGCAGGCGGTATCACGCAGCATATCGGCGCATATACAGTCAGGCTTAAGAGCGGCAGGCTGATTACATTCCTCGACACACCCGGCCATGAAGCATTTACCACAATGCGTGCCCGCGGTGCCCAGGTTACGGATATAGCAATTCTTGTTGTAGCAGCAGATGACGGTGTAATGCCGCAGACAATTGAGGCAATCAACCATGCCAAAGCAGCGAACACGGAGATTGTTGTTGCCATCAACAAGATGGACAAGCCCGGGGCAAATCCGGACAAGGTCAAGCAGGAGCTTTCCCAGCATGGGGTTATTCCCGAAGAATGGGGCGGAACTACCGTCATGGTTCCTGTTTCCGCCAAGACAGGCGAAGGCATAGACGAACTTCTTGAAATGGTGCTCCTCACAGCCGATGTTATGGATCTGAAAGCGGATCCGAAGAAGCAGGCGAAAGGTACGGTTATCGAGGCCAAGCTTGATAAGAGCAGGGGCCCGGTTGCCACCGTCCTTGTACAGAGAGGAACCCTTCGTTCCGGCGATGCAGTTGTTACCGGTTCGATGATCGGCCGTGTCCGTGCCATGACAGATGAAAAGGGTGCAAACGTGAAAAAGGCCGGTCCTTCGATTCCTGTAGAAATTATGGGACTTCCCGAAGTCCCTGAGGCCGGCGATATTTTCTATGCGGTTACAGATGAAAAGGTCGCACGTCAGCTCGTTGAAAAGCGCAGGGTCAAGCAGAGAGAGGATCAGCTCAGAAAGAGCTCCCGCATGTCGCTTGAGACTCTGGCCGCAACACTTGCAGCAGGCGAGGTCAAGGATTTGAACCTGATCATCAAGGCGGATGTACAGGGTTCTGTGGAAGCCATTGTGCAGGCACTTGAGAAGCTTTCCAATGATGAGGTCCACGTCCGCGTCATCCACAGCGCTGTCGGTGCCATAACAGAATCCGATGTTGTCCTTGCGGATGTTTCCAATGCGGTTATTATCGGATTCAATGTGCGACCCGGTTCAAATATTGCGGAGAAGGCCAAGGAGACAGGCGTCGACATCAAGCTGTACAGGGTCATTTACAACGCAATCGAAGATGTTCAGGCAGCCATGAAGGGCATGCTCAAGCCTACGTATGAAGAGGCCATCCTTGGACACGTTGAGATCAGGCAGATCTTCAAGGTATCCAATGTCGGTACAATCGGCGGCGCTTATGTCACGGACGGCAAGGTCCTCAGATCTTCCGAAGTACGGGTCGTAAGAGAAGGCATTGTTGTTCATGAAGGAAAACTTGGTTCACTGAAGCGCTTTAAGGATGATGCCAGAGAAGTTGCTTCCGGTTACGAATGCGGTATATCGATCGAGAACTTCAATGATATCAAGGAAGGCGACATTATCGAAGCATTCGAAATGCGGGAGATTGCCCGTAAGTAATTTCCCCGAAAGGCCTGTCCGGGCCTACTGAAGGAGTCGTGAATAAAATGAAAATGGATCGTTCATCCCGCGTAGGGGACGAGATGCAAAGGGTCATTTCACAGATAATAAGGGAAGATGTCAAGGATCCCCGGATTCCGCTTTTGACATCGGTCCTTGAGGTACGCATGTCGCATGATTTAACCCATGCGACCGTATATCTTTCTGTGATGGGTGATGATAAAGCCAAAGAAGACTGTAAAGCAGCGATCGCCAGTGCATCCGGCTTTATCAGACGTGAAGTGTGTCAGCGGATCAAACTCCGCGTGGCACCGGAAATCAATTATGTTATTGATGAATCCATTGAACGCGGTATGCGTCTGATGAACTTGATTGACCAGACCGTACGGGAGGATCGCGAACATGGAAAATAGTGCTGTTGTGATCGCTGAACAGCTTTTGCTGCAGGCAGATTCTGATAAAGAGGTTCAGATTTTCCCTCATATCAGAGTTGACGGCGACAGTCTTGGTTCAGCGGCTGCTATGGCTATGGTACTGAAGAAGCTTGGAATCCGGGCAAGGGTCTTCATGGACGAACCTGTTCCGGAGCGACTGGCTTTTGTGGAGATCCAGCCGGATCTTTACGAAATTTTTGACCGGGAAAAGCTTGACGCATATAAGGCGGATCAGGGGGAAGTCCTGGCGGTGGACTGTTCACAGGGCGACCGTATGGGCCGCTCCGGCGAGTTGTTTTCCATGGCCGCAGAAGCCCTCATCATTGACCATCATATATCCAGCGGGAATTCCCAGGGGTTCCGGTTCATTGATCCGAAAGCCGCGGCTGCCGCGGAGCTGGTTCTGAAGGTTATTCATATAATAGAAGAAAAGACGAACCGGAAATTACTGGACCCGGCTGTTTCCAACTGCCTGATGGTTGGCCTGCAGTCGGATACGGGGCGGTTCTCGTATCAGAACACTACGTCCGATACTTTCCGGGCAGCCGCAGAACTCCTCGAAAACGGCGCCAACGTTTATATCAATGCATACAACCTCTTTGATCTTACAAATGTTGAACGTATGCGTCTGACTGCAAGAGCCCTTTCCGCAGCCAGATTTTTCTATGGCGGAAAGCTTGCGTTGACGGTGGTGACACAGGATATGATCCGTGAATGCCAGGCGACCGAAGACGCGTCCGACGGACTTGCATCCAACCTGAGGGATATCAAGGGCGTCATCGTCTCCTTTGCAATCCGTGAGACTGCGGACGGCGAGGTTCGTGTGAATGTCCGTTCCTATTCGCCTTTTGATTCTGCTGCGTTTGCCGCAAAGTTCGGAGGCGGGGGACATCAGAGGGCTGCAGGTTTCACCGTGCAGAAAATGCCGGTAAACGAAGTATGCAGACAAATAATTGAGAAGGCCGGTGAAGAGTTATCGGAGAACGAGTAATTCCCGGGAAAGAATCCTTTTCCGGTATTATAAATGTCAAAAAACCAGTAGGACTCACTTCTTTTCAGGTCGTAGCAAAAATAAGAAAAATACTGGGCGTGAAAAAAGTCGGTCACTGCGGAACTCTGGATCCTTTTGCTTCCGGGGTTCTTCCTGTCTGCGTCGGCAAAGCAACGCGTGTCGTCCGTTATATGGACGGATATGACAAATCATACCGATGCACGGTCCGTTTTGGCGCCTTTACGGACACACAGGACCGCGAAGGGAAAGTCATCGGCGGGAGAATGCCTTCTGAGGATGAGCTTCAGGCGCTGCGGACAAACGATTATTATGATCTTCGTGCATTGTTCGCAGCCCTTCCCGGCGATAAGGAGCAGCTTCCGCCTATGTATTCAGCCATCAAGATGGACGGGCATCCCCTGTATGAATATGCCAGAAAGGGCATTACACTGGAACGGCAGGCGAGAATGATTCATATTTATGCATGTACGGTCCACAGCATTTCTGCTGAGGAATTCCTGACTGCTGATTTTTCCGTCACCTGTTCGAAAGGAACGTATATCAGAACGATCTGCGACGAACTTGGCGTACAGACAGGTTACGGCGCATACGCCGATGCACTGTGCCGCACGCGGTGCGGACCGTTTTCGCTTGATACCGCTTTTTCACTCGAGGATGTCGAGGGGCTTCTTAAGGCAGGCCGGCAGGATGAATTCCTGCTGCCTGAGGACCTGGCTGTTGCCGATATGCCGCTCATCGAAATATCTGAGGAAGAAACCGGGCGCATCAGGATGGGACAGCAAATGGACCTTGGACAGTTCGAAAAACGCATTTCGGATGCAGCGGGGAAAGATACCTGCGAGGGCACACATTTGCGTGCGTACTGCAGCGGACGTCTGATTGCTATTGTGCTTCCGGATGAAAAAGAGGGAAGAAAAATCCTTCGCATTGAAAGGATGTTGGCATAGATTGCAGATTTGGGAATTTACGGAAAAAAATCCGGGAGAAATCACTGCCCCCGATGATTTCTTTACAGCGGCTGATAAAGGCCGCGCAGTTGCTTTGGGCTATTTTGACGGGGTCCATGCCGGACACAGGGAGATTCTGGAAAAACTTTGTTCCCTGGCGAAGCAGAAAAATATACCTGCCATGGTCCATACTTTTTTGTCTCTGCCCAAATCGAAGCTCGGCGGGTCTCCTGAAAAACAAAATTTCCTGCTTACTACAGTGTATGAGAAATGCAGTATTTTTTCCGGTCTTGGCCTGGATGAGACTGCTTTATTTCCGTTTTCAAAAGCAGTCGCCGATACGGCTGCCGTTGATTTCCTTAACCGTTATCTGAAGGAACTCCTGCATGCAAAGGTGATTGTTGCAGGTGAGGATTATCGATTCGGGCGGAACAGGGAAGGAGATATGCATTTCCTTTCAGAATGGGGGAAAAACAATGGAATTGAAGTATATTCGGTTCCTCCCCTCCGATATAATGAAGAAATTATTTCCAGTACTGTTATTCGCCGGTATATCCGCAGCGGTGAAATCGAGAAGGCGAACAATCTTCTCGGATATCCGATTTCGTATCATGGCACGGTAAGGGAAGGGGAGCATCTGGGAAGGACACTTGGTTTCCCGACTGCAAATATCGCGATTGAGAAGGGTAAGGTGATTCCTGCATTTGGTGTATATGCTTCGCTGCTTTCCATGGGCGGCAGATGCTATCCCTCCATAACAAATGTCGGCATCCGTCCCACGGTAAATACAACGGATCCCATGCCGCTGATGGAAACAACCATGTATGATCATGAAATGGATCTTTACGGACAGCCTGTCTGTGTGTCTCTCCTGTCATTTGTCCGCCCGGAACAGCGCTTTAATAATGTTGACGGGCTGAAGGTGCAGGTGCATAAAGATATGGCAGAAGTAAGGCAATATCACAGCCGGCACCCTTTGGACTATTCGAATCTACTTTCATGTGTGATATGATAAGCAACGTGCATGCGGTCGAGCATCTACTTGACGTGTGTCTATATAATCTGAATATCGATGAGGTGAAGGATATGGAATTGCCATTGCAGTTAACGAGTACAGATGTTAGCTTCCCGGGACTAGGAATTAATAATCTTCCGATAGACCGGGTTGCATTTACCATTGGATCCTACCCTATTTACTGGTACGGAATTTGTATTATTCTTGCGTTTGGCGCCTGCGTGGGACTTGCAATGTGGCAGGCCAAAAAATTTCACTTTACGAGTGATGACGTTATTGATGTAAGCCTTGTGATCATTCCCGCTGCCATTATCGGGGCGCGCCTGTATTATGTGGCTTTTTCGTGGAAGGACTTTTCTTCGGACCTTATGTCGATATTTGATGTACGAAACGGCGGACTGGCTGTACTCGGCGGTGTCCTGCTCTCAATTATCGCAGCATTCATCCTGACAAAGGTTAAGAAGCAGAATGCAGCCAGGCTATTTGATTTCCTGATTGTTTATATCCCTCTCGGGCAGGCAATCGGCCGCTGGGGCAATTTTTTTAATCAGGAAGCTTTCGGCACCAACACGACACTGCCCTGGGGAATGATAAGCAATGAGACGTCTGCATATCTGTCCCTGTATTGTCCGACGCTGAATCCTGACCAGCCGGTTCACCCGACATTTTTATACGAATCCATTGCCTGCCTTCTGATTTTTGCTGTCCTTCTCTTTGTAAGAAAAAAGATCAAACTGCCGCTGGCACCGGTTGCCATGTATTTTATTTTGTACGGTGCTGCACGTTTCTTTATTGAAGGCCTGAGGACTGATTCGCTCTATATCGGAGATACAGGTCTTCGTTCCTCACAGGTTCTTTCTGCTGTCCTTGTTGTCATCGGCTTCGGAATTATTGCATTCAGCCGGTATAGATCCACGAAGACTGCCGGTGCGGGAGAAGCTGACGAAGCGGATCTTCCTGCTGATACTTCGGAAAATGACGTGCATGAAGGACATAACGAATCCATGAAAGACGATTCAGGGGACACGGAAATGAAGGATGCTTCAGAAAACGGTGCATCCGGGAGCACGGAACCGTCTCAGGAATCTGAAAGTTCTGAACCGGGAGAAGAGAGTAATTCATGAATACTGGGAGATCAGGCATTGAGCAGCTAAGAAACAATTATTTCCGCGCTGTTGATTATTGGCTGATTGTACCGATCCTGTCGCTTACAATGATCGGTCTGTTTGTGCTGAGCAAAGTTCTTTCAAGCGGTTATGATGATTATCCCCAAAACCTTTACAAACAGGCGGGATCTGCCGTGTTGGGCATGTGCCTGGCGCTCGTAATATGCCTCCTTGAAACACATTTCCTGAAGCTGATCGGGTGGGGGATTTATGCCGCATCGCTGTTCCTTCTTGTCATTATGCGTTTTGACGGATTTGATATGACATATAAGTGGGGAGCCGATTCATGGATGAAATTTCCGGTTGTCGGTACGTTCCAGCCTTCGGAAATTGCTAAAATCGGAATTATTATCGTAGCCGCATACTTATTTGAGGATATTGCGGAAAAAAGGATAACGGTCAAACGCGGTTTTCTCTATATTGCCCTGGCATATGCGGCTCCGCTCCTCCTGATCCTGAAGCAGCCGGATTTCGGAACATCGATGGTTATCGTGTTTTCGTTCATCTGCATCCTGTTTATATGGGGACTCAAATACCGTTACTTTTTCCTTGCCATGTCAAGCGTGGTCATTGCGGCCCCATTTGTCTGGAATTTTTACTTTTCATCGATTCAGAAGAAGAGAATCCTTTCCCTGCTGTTTTCCGGATCGGATCCTTCGGCGGAGTATAACCTCATACAGGCAAAGGCAGCGATTTCATCCGGCGGCCTGGCCGGCAGCACAGCCGGCGACGTAATCAGCGTGCCCGTAAAGGAATCCGATTTTATCTTTACGGCGATTTCGGAGCATATGGGCTTTATCGGCACTACCGCGGTAATAATCCTGGCTTTCTTCTTTCTCATGAGATGCCTCTTTGTCGCATCAAAGGCGTCTCAGAAGGCTTATTCCTATATTGTAGTAGGACTTGCCGCAGGCTTTGCTTTCCACTATGTGGAGAATATGGGAATGTGTGTCGGACTTCTTCCGATCACAGGTATTCCGCTTCCGTTTATCAGTCTGGGAGGTACCGCACTGCTGGTCAACTACATATCGGTAGGAATCATTCTAAATATATCCATGGACAGAAATCTTGGACGAAGATAGCCTTGATTTATAGAAATTTATGAGATCCATCCTCTGTTGACAGCAGGGGGTGGATTTTTTTTGTCTGCCGTTATAGTTTGTTCGGTTTTACCGGACAAGATTCTCAAATCCGCTTGAACTTATGCCAGTGTACGTGTAAAATACAAAGCAAGTGGAGAAAAGTGGAGTTGATGATAACCGCCGTGGTGAATTGTGGTGGAAAACTCTGTGAATTATGGGGATAACGAATGGCAAGGTATACCAACAAAATTGATTCAAAGGGAAGAGTATTCGTACCGTCCAAGCTGCGTGACAGCATGGGCCAGAGTATTGTTGTCACTTTGAGCCTTGATAAAGGGTATCTTTCCGCATACACAGAGGAACGCTTCGATCATATCCGCAAACAGTTTGAGGCCCTGAACAGCATGGATCCGCAGGTTAGAAGCGTAATGCGCCTTATTATCGGCGAATCACTTGTCTGTGACCTTGACAGCCAGGGAAGAATTTCAGTCTCGTCAGAACTCTGGGAACATATCGGTGTCGGCCCATCCGAAGAAATCAGCATCATTGACCTGGGCGACAAACTTGACATTTGCTCAAAGGCTTTCTACGAAAAGAAGAAGGAGGAGTTGAGTTCCGTCATGGATCTCGACCTAACTGCGTACAATGTCACAGGACTCTGAGTTTTCGCATCTTCCCGTTCTATTTGACGAATGCATGCAGATGCTCCGTATTCGTGCGGACGGAATCTATGTCGACTGCACCGCCGGAGGCGGAGGCCACAGCGGCGGGATAATCGACCGTCTCGGCCCGAACGGCCTGCTGATCTCCCTTGACAAGGATGATGAGGCACTGGCCGCCTGCAGCCGTGTCCGGGAAGAGAAGAACAGCAGCGCGGAATGGAAGATTATAAAGTCTGATTTTGCCGGGCTGTCGGGTGTCCTGGATGATCTTGGAATAGTAAAAGTGGATGGTATCCTGGCCGACCTGGGTGTCTCGTCACATCAGCTGGATACAGCCGAAAGAGGTTTTTCCTATGCAAGCGACGGCCCGCTGGACATGCGCATGGATGACAAACAGAAACTTACCGCGGAAATTGTTGTAAACCGCTACTCGGAAGATGAACTTGTTCACATATTCCGTACATTCGGGGAAGAGAGATTCTCCGGCAGAATTGCAGCCGCAATTGTCAGTGAAAGAAAACTGAATCCGATTCTCACTACTTCGGATCTTTCCCGGATCATTACGAAAGCAATGCCCGCGAAAGCAAAAAAGGAAGATCAGCATCCGGCCCGCCGATGCTTCCAGGCCATAAGGATTGAAGTGAACCATGAGCTGGCATCCATTCAAAAACTTCTTGAAGATGCTCCTCGGTATCTCGCGCCCGGCGGAAGACTGGCGATTATTTCTTTCCATTCACTGGAAGACAGGCTGGTAAAAGAAGCATACAGGTCATGGGAAGACCCGTGCGTGTGCCCGAGGGAATTTCCGGTCTGCGTCTGCGGACGAAAACCGCTTGGCAAATCCGTATCGCGCAGGGTTATTGAGGCAACGGAACAGGAAGCTTCGGTGAACAAGAGGTCAAGGAGCGCCAAACTTAGGATTTTTGAAAGGAATGAAGAGATATGGACGCATACGCTGTAAACGACTGGGACGAACTGGAGGCTGCTTTCTTTGGAAAAAGCACCGGAACATATGGTTATGAACCGGAACCGGCCTATGCACATATGCAGCCTTCCGCTGACGGATATATTTATCAGGGAGCCCCTTCCGAAGTCCCTTCGAGGAGCATCCCCGACAGGAAGACAAAGAAAAAGACGGAAGAGCAGCGCAAACACCATCAGGAACTTCTGGCAGCATATAAAACGAAAGAAAGATATATTTCCGTTAAAAGATTCAGGGAAGGTTTTGCCGTTGCGGTCGGCATAGCTGTTGTTGCAGGAATGTTCGGCTTCATCCTGTTTCGCCAGGCACAGATCACGACACTTAATTTCCAGAACAACGCCGCACAGAGACGCATCAGTGCCCTGAATGAAGAGACTGTTCAGATTGAGGAATCCCTTGTAGCAAATGCAGACCTGACACAGATCCGCTGGGATGCAATGGAAAGGCTCGGCATGCAGGATCCGAGCGCAAAGCAGGTTGTAATGGTTGATATTCCTGCTGCGGATCAGCTTGTAACAAATGATTCCTATTCATCATCAATAACCAGCAAAGCAAGTCTTGCGTCTGCCAAGGCAAATCTGGCACAATATTACTCATCTATCGGATGAAGGGAAGGCGCTGGCTTTGACGGAGTATATTAAAGGCAATCCAAACGGAAAAGAAAAGGCGCAGACTGCCGACAGGCAGACAGGCCGTAAAAGCAGAAAAAGCAAAGAATCTCCCCTTTCCGGCAAACGAAGAGGGTGGATTCTTTTTATAGGGATTTGCATTGCGGCAGCATGCTTTTTCATGGTCTACTCCTTATATGACCTTCAGGTGAACCAGTATGAGACCTATTCAAAGCTTGCTTCACAGCAGCACTGGAAACGGATCAAGGATGAACCGGTGCGCGGCGACATCCTCGATGCAAAGGGCAATAAACTGGCAAGCACTACATATGTCTATACCGTGGGCATTACGCCGTCCGACGTTAAATCCCTTACAAAGAAGATAGATGCATCGGAAATCGCATCCAATATGGCATCCGCCCTTGGCCTTGATGTCAATGTTGTTATTGATGCGCTTGCCCAAACGGACAAAACATATGTCCAGCTTGCCAAGAACATCACAAAAGATCAGATTGACGTGTTCAATGCATATATCAGTGAAAATGATATCGGAGGAGTCAAGGTTGATCACGTTGCGAAGAGATATTATGCCAACGGAACCCTGGCATCTCAGATCCTCGGGTATGCAACGCCTACGGACGGACTCCTTTACGGCCAGATGGGTCTTGAGTCGGAATACAATTCCGTTCTGACCGGCAAAGAAGGCTACTCATACGTTGAGGTTGACAACTATACGGGCAGCGCACTTCCGTATTCACCGCCGACGACGATTGAAGCGGAAGACGGATATAATGTCGTCCTGAACCTTGACATGAATATCCAGCAAATTGCCGAGACTGCCTGTGAGAATGTCTATCAAGTTTATGATGTCATTGACGGTGTTACGGCAATTGTTATGAATCCTTACACGGGTGCCGTCCTTGCAATGGCCTCCTATCCGAACTTCGATCCGAATACTCCGACTGCCGAGCCGACATGGATAGATGCGTCCGAGTGGGGTGCCATGACGGAAGAGGATCAGCTGAAAACAATCATGTCCAGGGCATGGCGCAACCGTGCCATATCGGATACTTATGAGCCCGGATCGACTTTCAAGGCGTTTACTACGGCTATTGCGCTTGAAGAAGGACTTACGAACGAAGATGAATACTTCAGCGATGAGCCGATCAAGACCGGTGATTACACGATCAGCTGCTGGAGGCAGAACAACGGCGGCAATCATGGTACGGAGACGCTGAAGCAGGCCTTTGAGAACTCGTGCAACCCGATCTTTGTGCAGCTTGCCGAGCGCATCGGAATCGATAAGTATTATGAATATGTTCACAATTTCGGGTTTTATGACCCGACGGGGATCGATCTCCCGGAAGAGGGTGTCGGTATTTTCCACAGCGCGCCGACACTGATCGACCTGCAGACTCTTTCCTTCGGAGAATCTTCAACCGTTACGCCGCTGCAGCTTGCCAACGCATACTGCGCCATCGTAAACGGCGGAACCCTCATGACGCCCCAGGTTGCAAAGTGCCTGACGGATGCAGACGGGAACGTTGTCAAGGAATATGAACCGACTGCCATCCGTACAATTATTTCAGAATCAACGGCAAGCCGTGTCCGGGCCCTGATGGAAGGTGTTGTCGCAGAGGGAACGGGAACGGCCGGATATGTCGAAGGATATGATGTAGCAGGTAAAACAAGTACATCGACGATTGAAACCGGTGAATATGCCGGCCTTCATGTGCTGTCATTCGGGTGTTATGCACCTGCCAATGACCCGCAGATTGTTGTTCTTGTTGTTGTCAATAAACCGGCCGATAAATTAGTCGGATCAAGCTGTGCAACCAAAGCTGCAGCCAGCATCATCTCTCAGACACTTGATTATATGGGAGTTGAGCATGTATACTCTTCCGATGACTACATAAAGCTGACTACGCTCCATACTGTACCGGATGTAACCGGCATGACGTATAAAGAGGCGAAAGCTGCGCTTTATCTTGACGCCGGCGGATTTAACGCTGTAGCCGGCGAAGATGCCATTAGTGACAGTACCGTTATTACTTCGACTTACCCGGCAAAGGATGCCCAGCTCTATAAAGGCGGACAGGTGATCCTCTATGCCGGCGAAACGCCGGCGAAACAGCAGGTTGTCATTCCTGACTTTACCGGCAAAGACATCGCCGAGTGTATCAGGGAAGCAAAAATCAGCGGAGTCAATATCGTAATTGACGGAGATCCATCTGGGACGGCCGTCTCACAGACCCCTGCCTATGGCTCTGAGCAGACTGATCCGGCCCCGACAGCTGAAGCCGCGTCAGGAGAAACGGCATTGACGCCGACTGCGGCACCGGCAGAAACACCTGCTGCCGGAACGGAGACTGCAGGGACCGCCGGTTCAGAAGAGCAGGTTTTGACAAAAGTGGAAATGGGTACAATTATACATATCGTGATGGCAGCGGAGGCAGAATAAGATGAATACACTTGGCGAGTTACTCGGGGGCCTTCGGCACCGGCTTATAACAGGATCGGAGGATATCGATATATCCTCCGTCGTTTATGATTCCAGAAAGGCTTGTGCGGGATCGCTCTTTGTCTGTGTGCGCGGGTTTGTAACGGACGCGCACAGCTATCTTCCCCAAGTTCTTGAGAGGGGTGTTTCTGCCGTCATGATCCAGGATGACCAGACACTTTATGATGAGGAACAGCTCAAAATAATGGCCGAGGCTAAAGGTGCGGCAATCATTGCCGCTGCAAGCACCAGGCGCGGGCTTGCCCATGTCAGCAACGCATTCTTTTCACATCCGTCGGATACGCTCCGCATGCTCGGAATAACAGGGACAAAAGGCAAAACAACAACCACATACATGATACGGGATATTTTTGAAAAAGCAGGAAAGAGCACAGGCCTGATCGGCACGGTGGCTAATATTGTTGCCGGCGATGTGCGCCAGGCGGACCGTACGACGCCTGAATCATACGAACTCCAGTCAATGCTGCATGAAATGGTTGAAAAGAAACAGGACAGCTGTGTCATGGAAGTGTCCTCACAGGGCCTTATGCTTGACCGTGTCTACGGGTGTCATTTTCAGGTCGGCGCCTTCACAAACCTTTTCAATGATCATATCGGGAAAAACGAACATGCCAGCATGGAAGAGTACCTGAATGCGAAACTGCTCATGTTTGATCAGTCGGATAAGGCAGTAATCAATGCAGACTGCAGTGTCGCACAGAAAGTAATCGATTATGCAAAGGACAGGTGTCCGGTATATACTTACGGTATTGATAATCCATGTGACGTCTGCGCGTATGATATCAGGAAACAAAAAAAGAACGGCCGCATCGGTTCGAGCTTTGAACTGAAAAGCCCGTGGTATACCGGTACATTTTTTATTGCCATGCCGGGTAAATTTAATATTTACAATGCGCTCTGCGCACTTTCCGTTGCGGGGCTCTGCGGGATTCCCGCCGATGCCGTCAGGCAGGCACTCGCTGAAGTTCATGTTCCGGGACGGCTTCAGGCGGTGGAGCACAAAGGCGATTATACCGTCCTTGTGGATTATGCACATAATGCAGCCAGCCTTGAGAACCTTCTCGAAACACTCAGGGAGTACTGCTCCGGCCGTCTGATTACTGTTTTCGGCTGCGGCGGCGACCGTGCAAAGTCGAGGCGATTCGAGATGGGCGAGGTGTCAGGGAAAATGAGCGACCTGACAGTCATAACATCGGACAATCCAAGAAGTGAAGACCCGATGGCAATCATTTCCGATATACTGCAGGGCTTTTCAAAGACCAGAGGACAATACGTCCTCGAACCTGACAGAAAAAAAGCAATCATCCTGGCTCTTTCGCTTGCGAAGAAAGATGATTTTGTCATTATTGCAGGAAAAGGTCACGAGAATTATCAGATTTTCAAAGACCGCACGATCCATTTTGACGATGCCGAGACAGCGGAAGAGTACTTGAACCGAACCGCCGACGCATGCGATGAAAAGGAGAACACGTAACGATGCCGCTTTTTACTGAGAACGAGATACTCGAGGCTACCGGGGGGATATCCATAGGCGTTCCTGCGGATCTGACGCAGGGTGAGCGCTCGGTTGCAAGCCTTTCGACAGATACCCGTACGATTGAGCCGGACGCGCTGTTCGTGGCTCTCGTCGGGGAGCGGTTTGACGGACATATTTTCTGCCGAACAGCATATGAAAAGGGCGCCTCCCTTTTACTTATAAGCGATGAGCACATGCTGCCCGAAGGTGCGGCCGGAATTCTTGTTTCCGATACACTGACTGCACTCCATGCACTGGCACGTGCCTACCGCAGAAAACTCGGATGCAAGGTGATTGCCGTTACAGGAAGCGTTGGCAAAACTTCAACACGCGAGATGCTTTATGCGGCCCTTTCTCATTCCCTCAGAACGCATGCAACAAAGCATAACCTGAATAACGACATCGGACTTCCCCTTACGATACTGTCGGCGCCTGCAGATACCGAGCTCCTTATTGTTGAAATGGGGATGCGGATGCGCGGAGAAATCCGTACGCTTACCCGTATCGCAGAGCCGGATATAGCCGTTATTACAAATATTGGCGTATCCCATATTGAGCGGCTCGGAAGCCGGGAAGAAATCCTCCTGTCAAAGATGGAAATCTGCGAAGGGCTTACGGGGGATAAACTTCTCCTGATTAACGGGGAGGACAGGCTGCTCTCCGAATATACGCGGAATGCCGCACATGTACGCTGGAACAGACTTGGGGCAACGGCAGCCGAAGCGGACAGTGCTTCACTGGAGTTCGCAGATCAGGCGGTGACTGCCGCGGATATTGCCATGACAGCCGGCGGCACAACATTCCGTGTCCGTTACCGCGCAATGAAAAACGGGCCCGTTACGGACCTTGGTATGATCCATCTGCCCTGCATGGGGGCTCATCATGTTAAGAATGCGCTCTTTGCCGCAGCATGTGCCATGTACCTCGGCGTCTCGATGGAGGACGTCAAAAAAGGATTGTGCTCCTATATGCCGACAGGAAGCCGGGGCAGGGTTATTGAGACAAATAATTATATCCTTTATGACGATGCATATAATGCGAGCCCGGAATCCATGGCAGCTTCTTTTGAGAGTGTGCGCGTGTTGTCTGCCGGACGCAGAAAAATAGCGGCTGTCGGCGGCATTCTGGAACTGGGCAGTTATGCTGCGGAGCAGCATTTTAAAGTCGGCTTGTCGGCGGCTGCATCCGGCATGGATCTGCTTTTTGTATGCGGTGACAACCGTGAAGATGTGAAAGCGGGTGCTTTAAGCATGAACCGCGAGCTTCCGGTATTTCTTTTTTCCTCGAGGGATGAACTGACAGAAGCACTGCTTGCAGAATTGAAAAAAGGGGATGTGATCCTTGTCAAGGGATCTCATGCTTTTGAGATGGAAAAAGTCACGCAGGCTGTAATGGATTTTGATAATACTTCAGCCTGCGCCGGACAGGGCGGGGAGGCACGGTCATGACAAAGCTGCAGAAGCCGCCGCAGTCGCGGGACAGGCAGAATGAAACACGGCTGCAGCTGCAAAGCCCTTACCGGATGAACATACCGATGCTGCTCCTGACACTTGTCCTGATCTGCTTCGGCCTTATTATGCTGTTTTCTGCCAGTATGTCCACAGGATATGCCAATGAAGACAATCCTTTGTTTTATCTGCTCAACCAGAGCAAATATACTTTAATCGGCATAGTACTGATAGCGTTTATTATTTTCATCCCCGTCAAGTTCTACGACCGTATCGGATTTGTTGCCATGACCTATATGATAACGCTTGCACTTGTGATCTATACAAAGTTCAAGGGGGTTGTCCTGGGCGGTTCCCGCAGATGGATTCAGATCGGATCACAGACATTTCAGACATCCGAGCTGGCAAAAATCGCACTGGTCTTCTGCATCGCCGGGTACCGTTCGTTTATCGTCCGCATGCGCAAACAAGGCAGGTTCCGCTGCAGTACAGCAAGGCGGCAGTCTTATCTGGACTGCATTCTTGACATTGTTTTCCCGGTCGGACTCCTGATGATCTGCCTTGTTTTTGTTCTTCTGCAGCCGCATATGTCGTTTTTCATTATCATGAGCGTATTGTCTGTTATCTGTTTCCTTGTGGCGGGCATACCGTTGAAATCCTGGATTGACGGCGGACTCATCCTGATTTTCATTGCCCTGCTCGCCGGGAATATTTTTATGTATTCGACGACTTTCGCACAGAAGCAGGATCTCCTCGGCAATTATGACCATGTTCTTGAACGTCTGAATATATTTGCGGTGATGAATGGAACTGCGGATTCGAGCACGGGTACGGAAGAGGCTGCCGCCGGTTCCGAATCGGATGTCGATGTCTACCAGAGCGAGCAGTCCATGATAGCCGTCGGATCCGGCGGTCTCCTGGGTGTCGGCTTCGGAAGCAGCAGGCAGAAATACCAGTATCTTCCGGAAGCTCATAATGACTATGTTTATGCCATTGCATGCGAAGAGCTCGGTTTCGTCGGAGGCGTTTCCATTATTGTCCTTTTTATGGCGTTCCTCTTCGGAGGATTAACAATCGCATGGCGCGCAAGCAGTGATTTCGCGAGGATTCTTGCAGTAGGATACACGTGCCTGATTGTCATACAGGCAGTTTTCAATATAGGAGTCGCTATCGGTGCAATCCCGCCGACGGGGATCACGCTTCCGTTTTTCAGTTACGGCGGAACCGCAAACCTGTTCTTCCTGATAGCGGTAGGCCTGATTCTTGCGGTTTCCCGCACCGGAGTCAGCCGGAAAAAAGTTACTTTTATTGACTAAGGAGAAAAAAATGGGTATTCGAGTATTGATAGCAGGAGGCGGCACGAGCGGCCACATAAATCCGGCGATCGCAATTGCGGACCGGATTAAGGCAGAAGATCCTCAAAGTATTATAGAATTCTGCGGGACAAGCCGCGGCCTTGAAAATGATATTGTGCCGCGTGCCGGCTATATCCTTCATCCGATCCGTGCAAGGGGAATGCCGTCAAAGCCGTCTGTCAAAATGATCAGGGCGGCTATGGACTTCGCTGCCGGGAGAAAAACATGCATAGCGCTGATCCGGGATTTTAAACCGGATGTCATCGTCGGTACAGGCGGATATGTGTGCAGCCCGCTTGTTGCTGCCGCCAGTCATATGCATATACCGTTTCTCCTGCATGAGCAGAATGCATTTCCGGGCAGATCCAACCGCCTGATGTCCCGGAAAGCAGACGTTGTCTGCACAAGCTTTGCCGGAATTGAGGAAAGTTTTCCCAAGGCAAAATCTGTTGTATATACCGGAAATCCAGTGAAAAAGATATTTTTCGAGACTTCACGGACAGAGGCGCGCAGAGAGCTCTCTATCGATAATGATACTTTCCTGCTCCTTGCGATGGGAGGAAGCCTCGGTGCCCGTACAATCAACCAGTCCGTTGCGGCTCTCTCTGAAATGCTGCCCGACAAAAAAATCAGGATTGTCCTGTCGGCAGGCAAACAGCAGTATGCTGATCTGGAAAGCAATATCGGTGAGGCAAATGACAGAATGGAGATTAAGGAATATATATATAATCCGCAGACATACATGGCAGCAGCAGATCTTCTGATCTGCCGTGCGGGGGCAATTACATGCGCAGAGGTTGCGGCGCTGGGTGTGCCGTCCGTCATGATTCCGTACCCGTTTGCGGCAGGTGACCACCAGACTTACAATGCCCGGGCTTTTGAAAAGGAAGGCGCCTGCATACTTATGAGAGATGCGGATGTATCTGCAGATAAACTGAAAGATATGGTTATCTCTTTCCTCGGTGACCGCGAACGGCTTCTGAATATGGGACGTCAGGCAAAAAAGCTTGCCAGGCCGCAGGCCGACCATGATATTGCAGCGCTGATTTTCCAGCTGGCAGGAAAGAAAGTCAATTAAGCCGATTTGAGCAAGGAGAAGAAAGCATTGAAAGAACCTGATCAGATGGAGCTGACGGAACAGGAGTCCCCTCATGCGGGACGGCGCGGAAGGCGCAGCATCGTTTTTCTGACGGTGTTTGCAGCCGTGCTGTTCTTATGCATCCTTGCGGTTACACTTCCCCAGATGTATATCACGAAAATCGAAATTGAAGGATGCAGCGAGATTTCGGAAGACTCCCTTCTTGCCAGCACCGGGCTCGTTACCGGGGAGCATCTTTTACGGAATGTCGGAGGCGGATTTATTCAGTTATTTACTCTGCGTTATGGTAATATGGAATCAGAGCTTCGTGATGAGTATCCCTATATCAGTGATATCAAAATCCAGGTCTCTTTTCCGTCAACTGTCAGAATTACCGTTTCAGAACGCCGTGAGATCGGATATATCGAAATTCCTGACGGCTATGCAGTCATTGATACCGACGGATATGTTGTAGCCCTTGCTGACGAAGCCGTCCCGGAGGGGGTGGCCCTTATGCAGGGAATTCCCGTGCGTACCGCGGTACTTGGCAAAAAGATCGATATGACGGAGGAGAAAGGCCTGAACTCCTGTATTACGGTCCTGGGCGCAATTCTTGCTGCAGATGACAACAGCAGCGATACAAGTACCTTTTCCCTTATGCCGTGTGTGAAGAGCATACGCTCCGTACAGAGCGGCACTACGTTCCTGACGATACTTCTTCCGTCGACGCAGAAAGATTTTCTGGTTCGCCTCGGATCACTGAAGGGAATAGCAGACGATATGGTCTGGCTCCGCTATGCGGCTGAGCAGAATAAGTTTGACGGTGTCGGGGACGGAGTTCTCGACATGACCGGTGATAATTACAATTTTCGTAATGTAAGCTAAAGCGAGGAAAATATGTTACCATTATTGGGATTGATTTTTGGCCTTGTACTTGGACTTTTTCTTAATGTGGATATTCCGTCGGCTTATTCAACATATGTTGCCGTCGCAATCCTTGCCATTATTGACTCCCTCATGGGTGCGATTGTGGCAAACATGAAGGGCGAGTTTAATATACGCCTGTTTATTACAGGCCTGCTGGGCAATGGATTGATTGCGGTCGCCGTTGCGGCTCTCGGAGATCAATTGGATCTTCCCCTGAATCTTGCCGCAGTTTTTGCCTTTGGCAACCGGATTTTCCTGAATTTTTCGATTATTCGGAGAATGCTGCTTGAAAGATATGATCAATGGAAGGAGAATAAGAAGTCATGAATACTGTTTGCCGCGGGCTAGATTTGACACGGAAATAAATTCGACAAATTCGTGTAATATAATTGCAACAATAATGATAAATTCTATTGCCTGACCACAACATTTAGTGTAAAATCAGGTAAATTGACACAATAGAGCATGATTTACTAGTTGAGTGAAGTGCTATTGAAATATACGGAGGTTACAGACATGTCAGATTATAGACTGGGCTTTTCGATGGAAGAGGAACCTTTTGCCGCAATTAAAGTAGTTGGAGTCGGCGGCGGTGGCTGTAATGCCGTTGACCGCATGATCGACAGTGCAGTGCAGGGTATTGACTTTATTTCGATAAATACGGACCATCAGGCACTCGCCCGATCCAAAGCTCCGTCCCGAATTCAGATCGGAGAGAAGATTACCCGCGGTTTGGGCTGCGGCGCAGACCCGAGTGTCGGCGAGAAGGCAGCAGAAGAATCCAAGGATGAAATTGCTCAGGCCATACGCGGAACGGACATGCTTTTTGTCACAGCCGGAATGGGCGGCGGAACCGGAACCGGTGCAGCTCCTGTTGTTGCCCAGATAGCCCGTGAGCTCGGAATTCTTACCGTAGCTGTTGTAACGAGACCGTTCCGTTTCGAAGGACCTCGCCGTACGCAGAACGCAGAACGCGGAATCCGTGAAATTGAGAAATATGTTGATTCCCTTATCGTTGTTGCCAATGATAAACTGCTTGAGATTACCGATGAAGATACATCCATTGACGATGCTTTCAACATGGCCGACCAGGTCCTGAAGTTTGGCGTTGCCGGTATTTCCGACCTTGTTGCAATTCCCGGTCTGATCAATCTTGACCTCGCCGATGTACGCCGCGTCATGACCAATGCAGGCGTATGCCACATGGGTATCGGCAGAGCTTCCGGCGAAGGCCGTGCAGCAACCGCCGTTAAGCAGGCCATTAACAGCCCGCTCCTTGATACGACAATTGAAGGCGCCCGCGGTGTAATCATCAACTTTACAGGCGGACGCAACATGAAGCTTCATGAAATTGACGAAGCGGCGTCGGTTGTACGTGATGCAGTATCCGGTGATGCAGACATCATTGTCGGTGCAGTTATTGATCCGACTCTCGAAGACGAGATTATGATCACTGTAATTGCTTCCGGATTTGACCGTCCTGACCAGCCTGCGTCTTTCCGCCCGACGACAACAATTCTTTCCCGCAATAATCCTCCGATCAATACGGTCCGCGAGCCTGCTCATGCAGCTCCGGCAGCAGCAGCCTATACACGCCCTGATGATTCCGCTGCTTCCAGAAGACAGTCTGAAATGCCGCAGTTCCTGTTCGGAGATCCCGAACAGCCGAAGCCGCCGATATCACCTGTTCCAACCAAGACATATATACCGGCATCCGAGAGTCAGGATCAGGGGTTTTTCGGCGCAGGACAGGCCCCGGCTCCGTCTGCACCTTCCTATGCACCTCCGTCCGGCTACCCGCAGCCGGGGTATTCGGCACAGCCGACGTACGCCCAGCCTTCTCCGGTTCCGTATCCGCAGGCAGCGCCTTACACCCAGCAGGGCGGGCGTCCCCAGCCTAACGTTTCTCCGGCACCCCGTCCAAGCCGCGGTGCACCGGCTCCGGCCCCGGAAGCAAAGCAGCCTGAAAAGAAGAATCGTATTCTGCCATGGTTTTTGACAGATAACGATAACCTGGATGAGTAACGATTATGAAGTGCCCATATTGCGGTCATGATGAAGATAAGGTTATAGATTCAAGACCTGCGGAGGACGGTGTTGCCATCCGCAGAAGAAGAGAGTGTCTCGGCTGCGGAGCGCGTTTTACAACGTACGAGAAGATCGAGACGCTGCCTCTTCTGGTAATTAAGAAAGACGGAACCCGTGAGCCGTTTAACAGGGATAAGATTCTGAAGGGCCTGCTTAAGGCCTGTGAAAAGAGACCTGTTTCCAGTGAACAGCTCATGGATCTCCTGACATATGTGGAGGCGCAAATCCAGAATGCCCCGAACCGGGAGATTTCATCCCAGGATATCGGCGAAATTGTCATGAGGAGGCTCAAGGATATAGACGAAGTGTCATATGTCCGTTTTGCCTCTGTTTACCGCCAGTTCAAGGATGTTAATTCTTTTCTTGAGGAACTGAATGAAATGCTGAATAAATCATGAGGTAGCCAAATGAAGAAAGTTCTGGTTGTTGACGATGATCCGAATATTGTTGAGGTCCTCCGCCTGTACTTTGACAAAGACGGCTTTGCGGTCGTCAGCTGTCTGACCGGTGAAAGGGCTTTCGATACATTTACCATGTCTCAGCCGGATATTGTTATTCTGGACCTGATGCTTCCCGGTAAGGACGGATATGATATCTGCCGCGAAATCCGCAAGGTGTCTGATACGCCGATTATCATGCTGACAGCCCGTACCGATACCCTTGATAAGGTGGTAGGACTTGAACTTGGCGCTGATGATTATGTCCAGAAACCATTTGAACCGAAAGAACTGCTTGCAAGAGTCAAGGCTGTTCTTCGGCGTGTTGAGAAGAAGGATGATTATACGGCAGCTGTACCTGAGACGAAAGAACCGGGTGAAGTTGTTCAGTATCAGGGACTTGTCATCGATAAAGCCAGGTACGCCGTCCTTGTAGACGGGCAGGAAGTGGAGATGCCTCCGAAGGAACTGGAGCTTTTGTTTTTTCTTGCAGCTCATCCAAACCGTGTTTTTACGCGCGAACAGCTTCTTGAGAGCGTATGGGGATACGATTTTTACGGGGAATCAAGGACCGTTGATGTACATGTAAAGAGAATCCGTGAAAAAATCGAAGATCCCGGCAGAAATGTTAACTGGCAGATCAAGACAGTCTGGGGCGTCGGGTACAAATTCGAAACAATGCCTGCGTGAGCCGATGAAATGAGAACACAGATTTTATGACAGAGATAAAGAAAACCAGTTCTGTATATTTTCGTACAGTTCTGTCGCTGACTGTCTGCACAATCATTGTATTTGCCATACTTTGCCTGATTTACTATCAGCAAATGTCAAAATCGATTATTTCGGACCAGAAAACATCGCTTTATCAGGCTGTTAAGGATACCTCGGACGGTTATCATATGATCAATGCTGACAGCAGTATCGATGAGTCTGAACGCTCCACTGTTTTCGGTACGTATTTCCATGCACTTGCTGCGGCAGATCAAATCCATATCTGGGTCGTTGACAGCGACGGACGGATCACCAGTTACACCGACATTCCCGGCGAGGTAACCGGTCAGCTTAAATATGACGGTTCAGTTTACAGCATGACCAGAACACAGCTGCAGGGCCTCACGGACAGCACGGAAGGCGGTGTGGTGACCGGTACGCAGAACGGTCTGTTCTCCGACCCGAGTCATGTATGGCTGTCTGCGGCATATCCGCTGACATACAGCGGGGATTTCCTGATAATCCATAAATCAATTGATGTGCAGCAGGAGACAATGTGGATGCTGTCCAACGGCCTTGCCGTGCCGGTTATCATTTCTTTTGCGGTTGCTCTGTTCCTGTTTATTCTTATGACGCGTTCCCTTGTCAATCCGATACGTCTTTTATCGGATGTGGCCAGAAAAGTTACAAAGGGGGATTTGACGGCGAGGATACATGTTCCGGAAATTGAGAAGGAATCCCCCGTCAAATATGTAATTGCAGATGAGCTGTCGGAAATGATTACTTCCGTCAACCAGATGATCGAGCGCCTTGAAGCACAGGAGAACGACAGGCGCGTATTTATTTCAAGTATTGCACATGACCTGCGCACACCGCTGACCTCGATCAAGGGTTTCCTCGCTGCCATGCTGGACGGCACAATTCCGCCGGAGAAATTCGAGCATTACCTGAAGATAACGAAGACGGAAGTGGACCGCATTCAGACACTGACTACCGCCATGACGGAAGCGTCGACGCTTGGGAAGAAAGATACCCTCAAACCCAAGATGTTTGACATAAACGATTTGATCAGGGAGACGCTGACCAGTATGGAGAAATTGCTTCAGGATAAAAAGCTGGGTGTCCAGCTGGAGACGTACAAGGATGATGACGGTACGCTTATGACCGTCGCCGACAGGGCGGCTATCATGCGCGTCGTGTATAACCTTCTTTTCAATGCCATCAAATTCACGCCGGAAGACGGTGAACTCGCGGTGACGACGGACTATTCAGCCCAAAGCGGTCAGGTGATTGTTACCGTGGAAGATTCGGGTCCCGGTATTCCGAAAGATAAACGAAAACGTATTTTCGACAGTTTCTATAAAATAGACGAATCAAGGACAAATCCGGGATCCGGTCTGGGCCTCTACATCTGCAAGGAAATCCTGCTCGCTCATGATCAGATGATATACGTTGATGAAAGCCCGATCCTGGGCGGCGCACGGTTTAAATTTACACTGCAGGGAACAAGGAATGCGGAGTGAAGGAATGAACAAAAAAGAGAAGGCAAAAATCATACTTCATGAACTGGAGATACTTTATCCGGATGCCGCATGTTCGCTTGACTATGACGGCATTCCTTTTCATCTGCTCGTAAGTGCGGTCCTTTCCGCACAGTGCACGGATAAACGTGTCAATGAAGTGGTAAGGACACTGTTTCCCGAATATCCGGACCCTGAAGCTTTCGCCGCCGAAAGCGAAGAGGTCATCGGCCAAAAAATTAAAAGCTGCGGACTTTACAGGACAAAGGCGCATGCACTGGTCGTATCATCGCAGATGATTGTGAACGAATTCGGCGGGCATATTCCTTCTGATGAAAAGACACTCGAACGGCTGCCCGGTGTCGGCAGAAAAGTCGCCAACCTCCTTATGGGAGAGCTCTACCACGTCCCGGCGATAGTTGTTGATACCCACTGCGGGCGTGTTGCCAACCGGCTTGGACTTACGGAAAGCGAATCCCCCGCGATCATTGAAAAAGATCTGATGGCTTGCATCCCTAAGGAGAATTGGATTACACTGGGGCATAGACTTGTTGCACACGGCAGAAACCTGTGTATGGCAAGAAATCCCAAATGTCCGGAATGTCCGGTCCGAAAGGTGTGTACCTATGCCGGAAAAGAGCACGGCGCAGCAGCCAGGTCCCAAGGCAGACAAAGCAGCTGATTTTCTCGATACTCCTGTTGAGCAGCTTCCTCAGGTTGCATCAAGGCGCCTGCAGCTTCTTCACAAGCTTGAAATATATACGGTTTACGACCTGATTTCCTATTTCCCAAGAAATTATGAAAACTGGTCCAACATCCTTCCCGTTGATTCCCTGAAAGACGGTGAGGCAGGTTCTTTCACTGCAGTTGTCAGACAGAAACCGTCTCTGCAGCGGAAAGGAAAGCTTTCCATCCTGCGCGCGGTCCTTTCCGACGGTTCAGGGACAATCCGTGCTGTCTGGTTCAACCAGCCATACCTCCTGCAAAAACTTGTAAAAGGAGAAACCTATTTTTTCCGCGGGAAAATACGGCGCGACGGCCGGAATTTTGATGTGACCAACCCTGTAATTGAATCCGGCGAACAGGATGGAAGCTTCCTGATACGCCCCTATTATCCGCTTACGAAAGGACTGAAGCAGGGAGTTCTCCGTACGCTGATCGAGGAAGCTGTCCAGCCCGCAATCCCTTTCATTAAGGAACCTCTTCCTGCAGTTATCCGCCGTGAGGAGAAACTGTGCAGTGCCGGCTTTGCATATGAAAAAATACACCGTCCCTCCTCGGAGGAAGAGCTTGAAATTGCCAGAAAGCGGCTGATCTATGAGGAGCTTTTTCTTGTACAGGGCGGTCTTCGCTGGATGAAAATGAGCAGCCGCAAGGATGAGCATTCTTTTTCCGTCGTACTGTCCGCCGGGCAGAAGCAGTTATGCAAAGCTGCTGTCAGCCGCCTTCCTTTTTCCCTGACCGATGACCAGCGGCTTGTCTGCCGGGATATTCTTGCGGATATGGGGAAAGGAATTCCTATGAACCGGCTGGTCCAGGGGGATGTCGGTTCGGGTAAAACAATTGTAGCGGCAATTGCCATCCTTGCGTGCGCCCTGTGCGGGAAGCAAAGTGTTTTTATGGCGCCGACCTCTATCCTGGCACGTCAGCATTTCCGGAAACTGTCCGTCTTCCTTGAAGGCACAGGGATTTCCATTGCCCTTTTGCTCGGCAGCACTCCGGCATCCGAAAAGAAGCGTATCCGGGCGGATTTGGCATCCGGTGCTCTTCTGGTTCTTGTCGGAACGCATGCCGTGCTGTCTGACAAGATAGAATTTGCAGGGCTGGCGCTTACGGTAACCGATGAACAGCACCGTTTCGGCGTCCGGCAGAGATCCAGCTTTTTGGATAAGGAGAATATGGCCCCGCATACGCTTGTTATGTCCGCGACGCCGATTCCTCGGACGCTTGCGCTGATCCTGTACGGTGACCTCGACATTTCGGTTATCCGGCAGATTCCGTCCGGGCGTATCCCGATTGAAACATACACTGCTGCTTCTTCAGATGAGGACAGGCTGTACGGCATCGTCAGAAGGCAGGTTGAACAGGGGCGGCAGGCGTATTATGTCTGTCCTGTTATCGAAGCGCAGGATGAGGAGGAAGCGGAGGAGGATTCCGGGCTTATGTCGGCGGTTGAACTATACAGTCATCTGGCGCAGAATGTTTTCCCGGAATATCATGTCGGTCTTCTGCACGGGGGGCTGAAGCCTTCGCAGAAGGAAGATGTTATGGAACGGTTTGTCTCCGGGGAAATACAGATTCTCGTATCCACAACAGTCGTTGAGGTCGGCGTTGACAATCCGAATGCATCGCTTATGATTATCGAGAATGCCGACCGTTTCGGCCTTTCCCAGCTGCATCAGCTCCGGGGACGTATCGGTCGAGGACCATACAGATCTGTCTGTGTCCTGAAAAGTGATAAAATGGAAGGAATTGCCCAGAAAAGGATGCAGACGCTGTGTTCTACTGCCAATGGTTTTGAGATTGCCGAGAAAGACCTGGAACTTCGCGGGCCCGGTGACTTTTTCGGGACACGGCAGCATGGCATACCTGCCCTGCGGATTGCCAATCTGTACCGGGACACGGATGTTCTGAGCCGCGTAAGCAAAGCGCTGGACAGAATTTTTGAGGAGGATCCCTTTCTGGAATCGCCTTCTTCCGGTGTTCTCATACCGGCCTTTTTGCAGAGGTTCGGAAGCGAAATAAATCATCCGTCATTGTAACGGAGAAAAGAAGGAGACAGATATGCCTCGTGTTATTGCAGGAAAGTGCGGCGGCTGCAGTCTGACCGCACCGAAAGGGGATAAGACCCGTCCGACAACGGATAAAGTGAAGGAAGCGCTGTTTTCGATCCTTCAGATGAGGCTCCCTGATGCCGCTTTTCTAGACCTTTTTGCGGGGAGCGGACAGATGGGAATTGAAGCGGTGAGCCGGGGAGCAGAGAAAGCAGTCCTCGTTGATGAAAATAATGCCAGTGCAGCGGCCATTACCGCAAATATTGCGAAGACAAAATTTACGGAGCAGGTCACTTTCTGCAAAAAGGATGTTTTCCGGACGCTGCAGGCGCTTGGGAATAACCATGAGACATTTGATATCATTTTTATGGACCCGCCTTATGCATCCGCGATTCCTTTCAGTGAAAAAGCCGCGAAGGAAATATGCACATATCACCTGCTTAAGCCGGGCGGACTTTTTATCGTTGAGCATGCCGCGTCCGATTCACTTTCCGAAAATGTAATAAATTTGACATTGTATAGGCGTTGTAAGTACGGTAACACCGTGCTAACATTTTATACTACAGATGCATAATATTCTGGAGGTATTCTAGCGCGTGAAGACCATGATTTTCCCCGGCAGTTTTGATCCTTTTTCGCTGGGTCATGTTGATATTGCCAGGCGGGCCGTGAAACTGTGTGACCGCCTGCTTGTTGCTGTCATGAATAATCGCGGCAAAAATCCGATTTTTTCCGTTGAGGAGAGAGTGCAGATGGCAAAATTATGTCTGCAGGATATACCTTGCGTCGAAGTCATCTCCTACGACAGGCTTCTTGTTGATCTGTTCCGCGAAACAGGGGCATGTTCCGTTGTCAGAGGCCTGCGCAGTGAATCCGATTTCCGCAATGAAGCTGAAATGGCGGCTGCAAACCGCCTCCTGTATCCGGGGTTTGAGGTACTGCTTCTTCCCTGCCGTACAGATCTTGCTTATACAAGTTCTTCAATTATCAGGGAAGTTGCATCTTATGGGGGAGATATTTCAGGAATGGTTTCCCCGGCAATTTCTGATTACGTGAATACACGGATCAAAGAAAGGAACAAGCGGTATTGATGGAGGAGCCGAGCATGCACGAAAATCTTCGACAGGGAAAGTCAAATGAGACAGACCTGATTGAACTGTTAGATCAGTTGACCGAGACCGTCCGCCAGGCAAAGGGGATACCATTTTCCGACAATTGTATAGTTGACCGGGAGGATGTTCTTTACTGGATTAATCAGATCCGTGAAAATCTACCGGAAGAGATCCATCAGGCAAGATGGCTCCTTGAACAGAACAGACAGGTTGTAGCAAGCGCAAGGCAGAAAGCCGAAAGCATTTTACGCGAAACCGAACAGCGTTCCGCCATTATGATTAACGAACACGAGATTACCCTCCGCGCCAGAGAAATGGCCCAGATGACGATTGAACAGGCAAACCAGACTGCGTGGCAGATGAGGGTAGCCTCAACGGAATATGCCAGACAGCGCCTCACAGAAGTTGAGAATCAGCTGACGGAGATCCTTGTCAAGGTTCAGAAGAACAAGAAGGAGCTCAAATAACGCCGCTTTACCGGAGGTGAATTTGTATGCTGCAGGGGGTCCGCATCAAGAATTTCCGCGTTTTTAATGATGATAAGGGCGGAATCATCTTAGACGACATCGAATCAATCGGGCGTGATATGTCCCTTTCTTTTTCGGCAGGCATTGCGCCTGCCATTCCTTTCTCCAATCTGCTTGCACTGATCGGCAAAAATGCATCCGGCAAGAGCACTTTTTTTGATGCGCTTTCGTTTGCTTCTGACTGCACGACGATGGGATGCGCAACGGCTGCCACGCAGCATGGACGTGAAGGCTTCCTGCGCCTGCTCGGCACGGCGGACAAACCCATGACTTTCGAATTTCTGTTTTCTATGATGAACGGGAAAGCACCTCAGAACGGACCGGAGGAGATTATGCTTTCCTACCGGTTTGAACTTGCAGGCGATTCACACGGGCGCCCGCATTATGCCTCTGAAAAGGTCATCCTGTGCAGATTGGACGAATCGGGCAAATGGACGCAAAAGGTATGCCTGGATCTGAAAAACGGAAGAGGGACCGTCCTTTCAGCCGGGCAGCCCATCGAGGGCGGCGTTTCCGACACCAGAATATCCGCCCTTCGCTCGTATGGCGCAATGCTGTCATTCCCGGAACTTTCCGTACTGTACCATGAAATTTCCCACTGGTATTTCTGCAATTTTTCTGTGGAAAGCAGTGCACCCCGTCATGCAGTTGCCCCCGGAGGGCACAAACACCTGAACTGCGACGGATCAAATCTTGAAAATGTCCTTGATTACCTCGAAGAAGAAAACCCGGCGCTTTTTCAAACGGTCATGAATAAAATAGCGGATAAAATTCCGAGCATCAAAAAGGAGAAGGGCAGACTTCCGGATTCATTCAAAAAGAGCCCGAACAAGCTATTTCTGTACCTGCTCCTTCTGGACGATCCTATGCCGCGTCCGCTTATCTGCGTGGAAGCGCCGGATATGGGACTGTACCATGACATGGTGGATGTCCTGGCCTCCGAGTTCCGACAGTATTCTGTCCGTCATCCCCACTCGCAGATCATTTTCACTACGCATAACCCGTATATCCTGGAATCCATGGCGCCGGATGAAGTGTGGATTTTTAAACGGGTGGAAGAGGATGCGGCGAACCTGGTTGACATTGAATGTGCCGGCGCCAATCCCATTGTATCGGAAATGTACAGGCAGGGCGTAGGTATGGGCGCGATCTGGTATGCAGGTCATTTTGACGACTGACGGTACATCCGGTGCAGTCATGAACGACATAAAGAGGTGCATATGCATTTTGAGGTTCTTACAGAGGATAAATCAGGCGGTGTTGTGGTAGAGGCGCTTATGCGGCGGATCCTTTCCCCGGCACTGCCTGCTTTTACTGTTTCCGTCCGCCCTCATCGGGGCAAAGGTGAATTGCCGGAAGATCCTTTTGCGCATCCTGACCGGTTTGCATCCGGCCTTATGGATCTTCTTCCCGCAAAACTCCGGGCCTACGACAGTATATTTACCGGAACGGATTTTGTCCTCGTGGTTGTTATGGATGCCGACGACCTGCCTCCGGATGGAGTGCGGGAAATGCTTGTTGACTTATGCAGGCGGTTTGCGCCCGGCCTTGCAAACGTAATAGGCGTATGCGTCGAAGAGACGGAATCCTGGCTTATGGCTGATGAGCAGGCGCTTCTTTCGGCATATCCCGACGCGGATATGTCCGTAATCAGAGAATATGAGCAGGACAGCGTCTGCGGAACCTGGGAAGTCCTGTGCCGGGCCCTGCTGCATGCCCAGGCGCCCAGGCTGATCCGCATTGGTTACCCCGCCGTCGGACAGTATAAACATGAATGGGCACAGAATATTTCCCGTTATATGGACCCGGAAAGAAATACATCGCCGAGCTTTGCGCGATTTTACAATGAACTGGAACAGGTGACTTTTCCATATGGAAAAGCAGGAATGCGCATATGACAGAGGATATCCGCGCTGCCTATCTGCACTTTCCGTTCTGTGTCAGAAAGTGCCCGTATTGTGATTTTGTGTCGTACGCCGGGTGTATGGACCAGAGGTCGGCCTATATTGATGCGATTTGCAGGGAAATCGAACTGACGGGAGCGGAGCAGGGTTCTGCCGGCATAAATCTTCTGCCTGAAGGCGGAAACGGCCATGCAGCAACGCATGGGCAGTCCGGTCTTTCCACGATCTATATGGGCGGCGGAACCCCGTCGCTTTTTTCACCCGTTCAGATTTCGGCTGTTATTACGAAGCTGCGCGAGACATTCGGGATACGGAAAAATGCTGAAATTACACTTGAAGTAAATCCCGGCACCGTAGATGAGGCATCTTTCCGGGGCTTCCGCGAAGCAGGCATCAACCGGATATCAATCGGTGTGCAGAGCTTTTCCCCGGCTCTTCTTGTTTCACTCGGACGAATCCATACATCCGGGCAGGCGGTTGATGCCATTCATGCCGCGCAGGCGGCCGGCTTTGCCAATATAAGCTGCGATCTGATGACCGGTCTTGCGGGGCAGACCCTGCAGGATGTGGAGGATTCGCTCAGCATACTCCTGAAAAACAACGTGCCGCATGTGTCTTTTTACGCACTGACAATTGAAGAGGGAACACCGTTCGCCGAAAAATACGGGGATCATGAAGATCTTCTGCCAACGGCCGGACTCGAACGCGATATGTACCATATGCTTGTCTCACGCCTGAAAGCAGCCGGTTTCCGCCATTACGAAATCAGCAACTGCGGAAAGCCGCGATTTGAGAGCCGGCATAACATGACATATTGGAAGGCACTGCCCTATTTTGGATTCGGCTGCGGAGCATATGCATACAGGAACGGGAAAAGGACCGGCAATACGGCTGACCTCAGCGCCTATCTGCAGGCAATGACAGGACCGTCACCGGTTCTGTCCGATATCCTTGCCGAGAGCGAGCATATAGATGAGGAAGAAAGCCGCAAAGAATATATGCTTTTGGGGTTCCGCATGATTGACGGCGTGTCACCTGTTGAATTTCAAGCCAGATATGGCTTCGCAATGGAGGACTTGTTCGGGGATAAGCTTATGTCACTTATGGACAGGGGCTTGATTCTGCATGAGGATGGCAGATATTTCCTGAGCGATAAAGGACTGGACTATGCCAATGCTGTGTTCCGGGAATTTGTCGGAAAATGAATTCCTTTGTGGATGCAGCAATTTGAAGCTGACTTTTCTCTATTCTTCATCTAAAAAAGATATTTTTCAGACAGAAGACAGAATCCGAAAGCGAGATGCAGTTTCACCTTCGGAAATATTTGAAAAGTCAGTATAATTTTTTCACTTTCCGTTTGACATTCCCTGACTATCATGATAAAGTGTCTTTAGCACTCGGAGCGATCGAGTGCTAATCCATATTTGAAGCTGATTCTTTCTATATTATACAGGCAGGAGGTGCGCGGTATGCCGCTTGATTTCAGAAAAAAGCAGATCTTACAGGCAATTGTAGATGACTATATTGAGACGGCTGAACCGGTCGCATCCAAAGCTCTTGTCGGCAAGCATGACTTTCAGGTAAGCTCAGCCACAGTCCGCAACGAAATGGCGGACCTTGAAGAGCTGGGTTACCTTGAGCAGCCGCATACTTCCGCCGGCCGTGTTCCCTCGGATAAAGGCTACCGTGAATATGTCGACTCCCTCATGCATGTCGACACTATTTCCCAGAAAGATGCCAAAGAGATTTCCAGCCGCATTACGGACAGCTTTGACGAGCTGACCGGACTGCTGCGCAATGCTTCCAGTACCTTAGCCGAACAGACCGGATATATTTCTCTTGCTCTTACGCCCAGGCTCCGCAGGAGCTACCTGACACAGCTTAAGATGCTGATGATCGAACCCGGCAAGGTTCTTGTCGTTGTAGTTCTTTCCGCCGGTGTTGTTAAGGACCGTATAGCACGTATCCCGGATTATCTGACTGCCGAACAGCTGTTTCAGATTTCAAATGCGGTTGAGGCGGGTCTCTGCGGAAAGCCGCTCGAAGAGATAACGCTTGTTACGGTTACTTCTGCAGCCAAGGACGCACATATTCCCGACCTGCTCCTGAACCAGGTCCTTTACGAGACATATACAGCGATTAAGCAGGCTGACAACCTCGAAGTATATATGAACGGGACAAACCACATGCTTTCTTATCCCGAGTTCCATGATCACAACAGGGCGCAGGGGCTTTTCGATACTCTGTCGATGAACGGTATGATTGCCGGATATGTCAATGAGGTTGCCGAGAACAATGTCAGCCCTTCCTATATGATCCGCATCGGCCAGGAGATCCAGCTCGAAGGGCTTCAGGACTGCAGTTTTGTTACCACGACCTACAGCGTTGGGGAGAAGATTGCCGGCAACATCGGCGTGATTGGCCCGAAGCGTATGGATTATTCCAAAGTCGTTTCGCAGATAAGTTTTGTCAGGACAACAATAAATGACCAATTGAAGAATCTTAGGAATATTAACGGAGGAAATGAATAAATGAAACGACAGGCCAGGGAAAACGCAGAGAACAGCCGTAAAAGCGAAGAGACTGCAGCAGAAGCAAAGGCAGCTCAGGATACTACGAATTCCGAAAACCTTCCGGAATGCGAGCCGCAGCCGGCGGAAGAATCTGCAGGGCAGGCAGAGGGCAAGGCAGAAGAGCAGTCGGATAATGCTGCTCCGGAAAAGGATGCAGCCGATGCGGCCGCAAAGGAACTTGCCGACACAAAAGACAGATATATGCGGCTTCTGGCTGAATATGACAATTTCAGAAAGAGAACGCAGAAAGAACGTGAGGCACTTTACACGGATGCTGTATCAGATGTATCCAAGGAGTGGCTGGCGGTCATTGATAACGTGGAGCGCGCCCTTTCTTTTTCAGATAAGTCCGCTGAGGACAATACGGATAAAATATCCGAGGGAATGGAAAAGATCTATAAACAGGCTCTGGATGTTATGGCCAAGCTCGGAGTTAAAGAGATTCCATGCGAAACCGGCACAGCATTCAACCCCAATTTCCATTCCGCGGTTGCACATATAGAGGATGATTCTTTGGGCGAACAGACTGTTGCCCAGGTCTTCCTCAAAGGATATTTAATCGGGGAGCGTGTCATCCGGCACACCCTCGTTCAAGTGGCAAATTAACAATAATTATATAAGGAGAATTACTATGGATTACAAATTTCCGCAGGCGACATTGGTTCCGACAGTTATTGAATCGACTAATCGCGGTGAACGGGCTTATGATATATTCTCGCGCCTTCTGAAGGAGCGCATTGTCATATTGTCCGAAGAGGTCAATGACGTGACGGCCAGCCTCATAACGGCACAGCTTCTTTTCCTGGAAGCGGAAGATCCCGAAAAGGACATTCAATTCTATATCAACAGCCCGGGCGGTTCCGTCTCAGACGGACTGATGATTTTCGACACAATGCAGCATATCAAGCCTGACGTGCAGACGATCTGCATGGGCATGGCGGCTTCGATGGGTGCGTTCCTTCTTGCGGCCGGTACAAAGGGAAAGAGATTCATTCTTCCCAATGCCGAGGTAATGATTCACCAGCCTTCCGGCGGTGCACAGGGACAGTCCACTGAAATTCAGATTGCTGCTCAGCACATCCAGAGGACCAAGGACCGCCTTAACAGGATCCTCGCCGAAAGAACAGGCCAGCCGATCGAGCGCATCACGCTTGATACGGACCGGGATAACTGGATGACTGCCGAAGATGCTGTTGCGTATGGTATCGTTGATCAGATTATGGAAAAAAGAGCGTAAGCGGAGGATAAGAAAATGGGTAAAGTAATTGGTATTGATCTTGGAACAACGAACTCTTGTGTTGCCGTTATGGAAGGCAGTGAAGTTGTTGTCATTCCTAATCCTGAAGGAAACCGTACAACTCCTTCAGTAGTGGCTTTTTCAAAGACAGGCGAGCGCCTTATCGGCCAGGTTGCCAAGCGCCAGGCCGTAACAAATCCGGACCGTACGGTTCAGTCCATCAAGCGTGAAATGGGCTCCAACTTTAAAGTTTCGGTTGATGACAAGCAGTATTCCCCTCAGGAAATTTCTGCCATGATCCTCGGCAAGCTCAAGAGCGATGCGGAGGCCTATCTTGGACAGCCTATTTCCCAGGCGGTTATCACAGTCCCGGCATATTTCTCCGATTCCCAGAGACAGGCTACAAAGGACGCAGGTAAAATTGCAGGTCTTGATGTCCTCCGTATTATCAATGAGCCGACGGCTGCTTCACTTGCATATGGTCTTGATAAGGAAAATGATCAGAAAATTCTTGTTTTCGACCTTGGCGGCGGTACATTCGACGTATCCATCCTCGAGATCGGCGACGGCGTCTTTGAAGTTCTTGCTACAGCCGGCAATAACCGCCTCGGCGGTGATGATTTCGACCAGAGGATCGTAGATTATCTTGCGGACACATTCAAGAAAGAACAGGGCGTTGACCTCAGAAATGACCGTATGGCTATGCAGCGTCTGCGTGAAGCTGCTGAAAAGGCTAAGATTGAGCTTTCAGGTGTAGCGTCGACGAACATTAACCTGGCATACATTACAGCGGATGCCAATGGCCCGAAGCACCTTGATGTCAACCTGACCCGCGCCAAGTTCGACGAGCTGACACATGATCTCGTCGAAAAGACAATGGGTCCCGTAAAGCAGGCTATGGAAGACGCCCACATGACGCCGGACGATATTCAGAAGATCCTCCTTGTCGGCGGTTCCACGCGTACCCCGGCCGTACAGGATGCCGTTAAGAAATATTTCGGCAAGGAGCCTTTCAAGGGCATCAACCCGGATGAGTGCGTTGCCGTAGGTGCCGCCATTCAGGCTGCCGTTCTTACAGGCGATGTTAAGGGACTTCTGCTTCTTGACGTTACTCCCCTTTCCCTTGGCATTGAGACCCAGGGAGGCGTCTTCACAAAGATGATCGAAAGAAATACAACGATTCCTACAAAGAAGAGCCAGATATATTCCACGGCAGCAGACGGACAGACACAGGTTGACGTCCATGTCCTTCAGGGCGAGCGCGAGATGGCGGCTTACAACAAGTCCCTCGGCAACTTTATCCTTGACGGCATTGCACCGGCACCGCGCGGCGTTCCGCAGATTGAAGTAACATTTGATATCGATGCCAACGGTATCGTCCATGTTTCCGCAAAGGATATGGGTACGGGCCGTGAGCAGAAAATCACGATTACTGCCAGCTCGAACCTCTCCGAAGACGATATCAAATCTGCAGTCAAGGAAGCTGAGCTTCACGCTGCAGAGGACAAGAAGCGCAAGGATGAAATCGAGATCAAGAACCATGCGGAAACTACGGTTTACCAGACCGAAAAAACGCTGAAGGAACTTGGCGAGAAGATTGATGCTTCCGAGAAAGCCCCTGTTGAGGAAGCCCTCGGCAGACTTAAGGCCGCGATTTCTTCTGACAACTACGAGACAATGAAGACGGAGACAGAAGCTGTAACGCAGGCTTTCTACAAAGTCAGCGAAAAGCTCTATTCTCAGGCCAACCCGGCCGGAGCACAGGGAGGACCAAACCCCGGACAGGGTGCCGGTCCGGACGCCGGAGCAGCCGGCGGTTACACCGATGCAGGCTTTAAGGATGCCGGCGGGGACTTCTGATTCATGATACAGCAATAGGCATAACGGGTATGGTTGCGGGCTTGTCCTGCTTCCATACCTTTATGTCTGTAAAAAGAAATTTTTAACGGGACGAGGAGGATACATCCTTGGCAGATCAAAAAAGAGATTATTATGAAGTGCTCGGCGTAGCGAAAAGCGCCTCCGAAGATGAACTGAAAAAGGCCTACAGGAAGCTTGCAAAGCAATATCACCCGGACTTGAATCCGAATGATAAGGCTGCTGAAGCCAAATTCAAAGAGGTCAATGAAGCCTATGCCGTTCTTTCCGATGGGGACAAGCGACGCCAGTATGATCAGTTCGGTCATGCAGGTATGGACGGACAGGGATTTTCCGGATTTTCCGGCGCCGATATCGATCTGGGGGATCTTTTCGGATCTATTTTCGGCGGCGCTTTCGGCGGCGGCGGAAGACGCCGTTCCGGCCCGGAACAGGGTGCCAATCTGAAATACCGCCTGTCCCTTGAATTCATGGAAGCTGCTTTCGGCGTCGATAAGACAATCAGCATCAGCAAGGAAGATACATGCGACGTGTGTTCCGGCACAGGAGCCGCCCATGGTTCTTCGCCTGAGACCTGTCCGACCTGTAAAGGCAACGGACGTGTCCAGCAGCAGACACAGACACTGTTCGGTATGACAATGGTTACAAAGGACTGCCCTTCCTGCGGAGGCAAGGGCACGATTATCCGCAATCCCTGCCCCTCCTGCGGCGGAAGGGGACGCCGTATTAAGAAGAAGGACATTACGATCCATGTTCCGGCCGGCGTCAATACGGGTGACATGATGCCCATCAAAGGCGAAGGCGAGCCCGGTTTAAGGGGCGGACCTTACGGTGATCTGTATATTGAGTTCAAGGTGCGCCCGCATCCGGTATTTGAGAGACGGGACAACAACACCTATTGCGATGTGCCGATTACATTTGCACAGGCAGCCCTCGGAGCAGATATCGAGATCCCTACGATTGACGGAAACGTTATGACACATATCAAGGAAGGGACCCAGCCATTTGATACATATACGATCCGAGGAAAGGGCATTCCTTTTAAGAACCGCAGCAATGTCAGGGGAGATCACACTGTCCGTTTCGTGCTGGAAGTTCCGACTCACATGACTGACCAGCAAAAAGAACAGCTCCGTCAATTTGATGTGTCGCTTTCTGAGCGCAACTATACCAGGCGGGAAGGGTTCTTCAAAAAAGTGAAGGATATATTTGGTAAATAATATGCGATGGATTGAAGTGACGATCAAAACGACCTCCGATGCATCGGATGCCGTCTGCGAAATGCTTGCACAGCTTGGCGCGGACGGCATAGCCGTATGCGATCCACAGGAGATTAAGAGTATTATTTCAGCACCCGATTCATTGTCGTATGCGGACGGCGGTTTTGTGGATTCTTTGGGCGAAGATGTAAACATACGTGCGTATTTTGCAGAATTTCCGGACGGCGTCCGCCTCGGTGCCAAAGCCGAAGAGTATGCTAATCCGACCGGTGTAGGCGTAATTTACGGACAGATTGCCAGGGGACTCCACACACCCGAGGAAGTATTCGGGATTATTTCATCGCGCCTTTCGGAAATCGGCGAGTTCCTGCCGGTTGGCAAAGGACTCACGGACCATCGTTATGTCGCCGATGAAGACTGGGCCAACAGCTGGAAAAAATATTATGAGGTCATGTCGATTTCCCCGCGTGTCGTAATCTGCCCCTCATGGGAGTCTTACCAGACCAAAGAAGGCGAAGTCGTTGTCTCCCTTGATCCGGGTTCGGCTTTCGGAACCGGAACGCATGAGACGACATCGATGTGCGCGGAGGTAATCGACCGGATTATTGCGCCGGAAGATTCCGTGCTTGACCTTGGATGCGGTTCGGGAATTCTTTCCATCATAGCAGCCAAACTTGGAGCCGCCTCGGTTGAAGCCATTGATATTGACCGTCTCGCGGTCGATGTTGCCAGGGAGAACTGCGAACGCAACAATGTTGACGTAGACTGTTATACCGGCGAACTGAAGGATGCAAAAAGAAAAGATTACAGTCTCATCATTGCCAACATCGTGGCGGATGTTCTTGTATCCCTTGCTCCGAATGTCTCAGGTTACCTGGCCCCGGGCGGACATTTCCTGATCAGCGGCATCATCGATTCAAAAAAAGACCGTGTGATCGAAGCCTGTGAAAAGGCAGGGCTGATCATGGAAGCCTCCCATCAAAAAGGCGATTGGCATGCATATCTGTTTGCGCGAAACTGAGAGGGCATGCCGGCATAGCTTCCCCGGAAGATTTATCTGCTGTTCCTGTTATGGAATACGGCAGATGTATATGCTTTGAGTGCAGATGCAAATGCCTGTTTCTGCGCCTCACTGACTGCATAATAGGCGCCCTTGTGCGGACCCTCAGCAAGGGGAAGCGGAAGGGCGCTTTCGTTTCTGCTTTCTTGCAGCATGACAAGGTAACCTTCCATGTCCCACTTCAGATGGGAAAAAACATGTGATGCGCCTCCAAGGGATGTAATGGAAATGATTTCCCCGGGCAGTATGCCGAAATCATGCTGCAGATGTTCCCGCAGTTCTTCCTCTGACAGAAATCCGTCATAGGAGGGAAATTCGAAGAGGCTCGCAAGAAGACCTGCATCCGGACGCTGCCGTATGAAGACCTTCCCGTCTTTCTCAAGGACGACAATTGTATACGGAATAACCGGAATGGGCTTCTTTTTCCTGCGGAGAGGAAAGTCCGCCTGCCTGCCGAGCATATTTGCTTCACACAAAGCCGAGAGGGGACAGACATCGCAGAAAGGATTCCCCGGCGTACATACAGTCGCTCCGAGATCCATGACAGCCTCATTAAAATCACCTGCCCGATCCTGTGGGAGAATGCTGCGCACAATCGCAGAGACTTCTTTCCTTGCGGCAATGTCCTGCGCGGTAATAAGAAGCCCGTACAGCCTTGAAAAGACACGGATGACATTCCCGTCGACCGCAGGTTCGGGAAGGCCGAATGCGAGGGATGCAATGGCACCTGCGCTGTAAGGCCCGATGCCGGGTACCCTGAGCAGCTCTTCATGGACAGAAGGAAGATGCCCGTCAAAATGATCGACGCAGTATTGCGCGCCTTTTTTTAGATTTGCGGCGCGTGAGTAATAGCCGAGTCCCTCCCAGGCCTTGTATACTTCCTCCTGCGGAGCGCGTGCCAGAGTCGGAATATCAGGGAAAAGGGCAAGGAACCGTCTGAAATACGGTATGACTGCAGCGACCCTTGTCTGTTGGAGCATGGTTTCCGATACCCAGGTCGTATAAGCTGACCGGTTTCTGCGCCAGGGAAGAAGACGGCGGTTCGTCTCAAACCAGGCGAGGAGGCTGTCTCTTATCAGTTCTTCCTTTTCTCTCATACCGAAGCCCCCTTTTGACGAATTATATCATACCTGACAAGTGAAAACGGCCGGACACACGGCAGGGAAAACTGCGGAATCCGGGAAACAGATCCCATACAAAAAGAAGACAAAATACAGAAATGCAGAAAAAGCGCCGCTTCCAATGCGGAAACGGCGCTCGATGTCATGTTCTGTGTGCCGTTCAGGACGGCAAAGTATGTGTCAGCTCTTTGAGGGGATGTAAGCCGAAATGGCGCCTGCGACATTGCTGATCGGCATGGTCTGAATCCAGATTCGGCCGGGGCCTGTTACCTTGGTGTTGAAGATTCCTTCTCCGCCGAAAACCGTGTTCTTTAAGCCTTTAACGGCCTCAACGGACATCTGAACGGATTCATCCATCATGGCAAGGTAGCCTGTGTCGATAAGCATGGACTGTCCGGGCTGAAGGGTATAATCGATGACGGATCCGTCGATCTCAACAAAAGCCATACCGCTGCCGGACAGCTTCTGCATAATAAAGCCTTCGCCGCCGAAGAAGCCGGCTCCGAGCTTTTTCTGGAAATGCAGGGAAAGCGTTACGCCTGACTCTGACGCAAGGAAGGCGGATTTCTGCACGATCATGCTTGCCCCGGGCTGGATCTGTATGGGCAGTATCTGACCGGGAAAGCTCGATGCAAAAGCAATCATGCCCGGTCCGCCCAACGGAGAGTATTTGTTCTGGAAAAATGCTTCACCGGTGAACATGCGTCCAAAAGCCTTGCCGACTCCGCCGTTGCTTGATGTTTCCATATTCATGTTGGATGACATCCAACTCATGGATCCCTTTTCCGTTATCATCGTCTCATTTGCGTCGAGCGTACATATGGCCACCGGCAGCGGTGTTCCTTTAATTTCGTACTTCATTGTATCCTCCTGTTAACTAACTGCGGTAATATCAAAAGATTTTATAAAAGTATTTTATCCTTTATGATTTCATAGTGCAATGCAGATGAAGATATTTCGGAACACAAAAATTATTATTAATCATATTCAGCAAACGGGAAGAACAAAAAGAAGAAACTTTACCGGAAAGCCTATATAATGTTTATATCAAGCGAGCGAGGCGGAGAAAGAAATGACAAGACTTTTTACGGAAAAAATTATTCCTGAATATCAGACTGTTTATACGTTTTCCGGCGAGGAAGCCAAATACCTATGTGATGTTCTCCGCATGCAGCCGGGCGAATGCATCAGCCTCTGCGACGGGGCGCGGACAGATTTTACCTGCCGCATAACTGAGCTTGCAAAGGACAAGGTGACAGCCGAACTGGTAAACAGAGAACGGAACCGGACGGAGCCGCCGTATGAAGCGGTGCTTTATCAGGCACTTGTCAAAGGCGACAAGATGGACCTGATTATTCAGAAATGTGTTGAGCTCGGTGTTTCGTGTATTGTGCCTGTGTCATGCACGAGGTCCATTGTGAAACTGGACGGTAAGGATGCGGATAAGAAGACGGCACGCTGGCAGAAAATCGCAGAGGAGGCGGCACGGCAGTGCGGCCGCGGAATCATTCCAAGGATAGAAAGCCCCATTCCGTATGCAAAGGCGATGGAGCAGGCCTGTGAATTGTCCGACCTGGTTTTCCTTCCATGGGAAGGTGAAAAGAGCCATCCCCTTTCTGCTGTTCTTGATGAATTTGCCAGGGAAGAAGCTGCATCAAAGAACAGTCTGCCGCGTCTTAGCTTCTTTATCGGACCCGAGGGCGGCTTTGATCCGAAGGAGATTGAAACGGCGCTTGCGTCGGATGTCAGGACTGTAACCCTCGGACACAGGATCCTTCGGACAGAGACGGCGGGGCTTGCGGTTCTTTCGATGTTTATCTACCGTCTTGAACAGTTTTAAGGTATAATATTTGGATGTCGGATTGAAAATGTATCAATTTCCGATGTAAATACATTTTTTGCAGGAGAACCGATATGAAGTACAGCGTTCCCAAGGGTACCAAAGATATTCTGCCGGAGGATATATACCGGTGGCAGAAAGCAGAACAGGCTTTTGCCGGGGTCTGTGAACAATACGGATATGAAGAGATCCGTATACCGACGTTTGAAAGTACGGATCTGTTTCAGCGCAGCGTAGGTGATACCACCGATGTCGTGCAGAAGGAAATGTATACGTTTGAAGATAAAGGCGGAAGAAGCATTACACTTCGTCCCGAGGGTACGGCCGGTGTTGTCCGGAGTTATATCGAGCATGGCATGTCTTCGCTGCCTTCACCTGTAAGGCTCTTTTATAATATAACAGCTTTCCGATACGAGAATGTCCAGAAGGGCAGGTTCCGTGAATTCCATCAGTTCGGAATAGAAGCGTTCGGATCCAAGGGCCCGCAGATTGATGCGGAGATCATCAGCATCCTGACGCTGTTTTTTGCACGGATGGGGCTTTCCCAGACACGCCTCTGCATCAACAGCATCGGCTGCCCGGAATGCCGCACCGATTACAACAAAGTTCTCAAGGAGTATTACAGGCCGAACCTGAAGGATATGTGCGTCGACTGCCAGAGCCGGTTTGATAAAAATCCGCTCCGCATGCTTGACTGCAAGTCGGAACACTGCCATGAACTGGCGGGCGGGGCTCCCAAGCTTATTGACTACCTGTGCGATGACTGCAGAACACATTTTGAGGGCCTTAAATCCAGTCTTGCATCCCTCGGGATTGCCTATACGGTTGACCCGGGAATCGTACGCGGACTTGATTACTATACACGCACGGTTTTTGAATTCGTTTCCGACCACGTCGGTACGCAGGGCACTATCTGCGGAGGAGGCCGCTATGACGGCCTTGTTGAGACAATGGGCGGGCAGTCCGTACCGGGTGTCGGATTTGCGATGGGTGTTGAGCGCTTCCTGATGGAAGTCGAATCGCAGGGAGTTGAGATGAAGAAGGATCAGAAGGTGCTCCTGTATATTGCATCCATGGATCCGGCATGTGCGGTAAGCGCACAGGAGCTTGCTTTTTCCCTCCGAAAAGAAGGAATCGGCTGCGAGACGGACCTTATGGAGAGAAGTTTCAAAGCCCAGCTGAAATATGCCGGAAAAAAGGGCACGCCATACCTCCTTGTACTTGGCGCCAACGAGATTGAGACCGGCAAGGCCCGTGTCAAGCGCATGGACGACGGTTCCCAGACAGATGTGGATCTGAATGATCTTTCCGGACTAATTGCAGCAATTCAAGGATAAAGAATCATATTAACTTATAAAGGGGATACGAAAATGGCTGAATCAATGCAGGGATTAACGCGTTCAATGCGGTGTGCGGAAGTCACACTGGAAAATGTAGGACAGAAGGTTACATTAATGGGCTGGTGCCACAAGTACCGCGATCTGGGGGGGCTGACGTTCCTTACACTTCGCGACCGCTCCGGTGAGATCCAGCTGGTCGTCAGCCCTGACAGCCCGGAGGAGATAATTGCCAAGACGGCAAAAGTAAGAAGTGAATTTGTTCTTGCCTGTACCGGCACCGTGCAGAAGCGAAGCGCACCGAATCCGAACATGAAGACAGGCGATCTCGAAATCGCAGTTCAGGATCTTCGGATTCTCTCGGAATCCCTGACGCCTCCTTTCTACATCGAAGAGAACATTGACACCAATGAATCGCTTCGTCTTAAATATCGTTACCTCGATCTCCGCCGTCCGGATATCCAGAGGAATCTCATACTGCGCCATAAGGTTGCAAAATGCGCCCGCGATTATTTTGATTCTGAGGGCTTTCTTGATATCGAGACGCCTATACTCGGCAAGAGCACACCGGAAGGCGCCCGCGACTATCTTGTCCCGAGCCGTGTCAAACAGGGTTCTTTCTTTGCGCTTCCCCAGTCACCGCAGCTGTTCAAGCAGCTTCTGATGCTGGCAGGATACGACCGCTATATGCAGATAGCAAAATGTTTCCGGGATGAAGATCTCCGCGCGGACCGTCAGCCGGAATTCACGCAGATCGACCTTGAGATGGCATTCGTAAATGAAGAGGATGTTATGAAGGTCACGGAAGGCTTTATTCAGAAAGTATTCCGCGATGTGATGGGGGCAGAGGTTGCCCTGCCGCTTCCGAGACTTACCTGGCACGAAGGTATGGAACGGTTCGGATCCGATAAGCCTGATCTCCGTTTCGGCCTTGAGCTGAAGAACATTACAGAGATTGCAAGGGATATTAAGTTCCCGGTTTTTGAGGAAGCTGTCGCCAAGGGCGGATCTGTCCGTGCCATCTGTGTGCCTGACGGCGCCACTATGAGCAGAAAAGAGATTGACGCACTTGCAGAAGTGGTCAAGACATACCGTGCGAAAGGCCTCGCCTGGCTTGTGCCGTCTGAACCGCCCCGCGGATCCTTCCTCAAGTATCTGCTTCCGGAAGAGATCGCAGCTATTGCGGAAAGTGTAAGCGCCTGTGACAAGGACCTGATACTCATCGTTGCCGACAGCGACAAAACCGTGTTCGCTGCCCTGGGTGCCCTTCGCTGTGAAATTGCCAGAAAATTGTCGCTGATTCCGGAGAATACATATAATCTCCTGTGGATTACCGAGTTCCCGCTTTTCGAATTCAGCGAGGAAGAGAACCGTTTTGTTGCGATGCATCATCCGTTTACCTCGCCGATGGACGAGGATCTTGCTTTTCTGGAGAGCAACCCCGGTGCAGTCCGTGCAAAAGCCTACGACATCATTCTCAACGGTGTTGAGCTTGGCGGCGGAAGTATCCGAATCCACGATCAGGCGCTCCAGAAGACAATGTTCGCCCTTCTTGGCTTTACCCCGGAAGCTGCCCAGGAACAGTTCGGATTCCTGCTTGATGCTTTCAGCTACGGTGTTCCGCCGCACGGCGGTCTGGCACTCGGCCTTGACCGTATGATCATGCTGATGGCCGGCTGCAAGAGCATCCGTGACGTTATTGCGTTCCCTAAGGTCCAGAACTCTTCCGATCTGATGACAGATGCACCTGCAGCTGTTGCGGGACTTCAGCTCGAAGAACTTGGGATCAGTTTTATCAAGGAGACTCAAGATGAGTGAATCACTGGGGGATTTTTCTGAAAAGACAGCCCAGGACGGAACGGAAGAAGTAACAGGAATGTCATTTGTGCCGCAATCCAGTGACGATGCGGCGGCAGCGCCGGTTCAGCCGGGAAGTATTGCCGACGCGCCGGGTATACCGGTTCAGCCGGCAAATACAGACGCGGCAGCCGGAACTGCCGATCAGGGGATCTTTGTCCATGCGGACCGGGAAGATGCCGCAGGTTATGCGCCTTCCGACGAACCGTTTGACTCTCTTTCCAACGTTGTGATCCGCCGGGTTCGAACGGAACCGGCAGAAGTAATTCCCGCGCCGACTAAGGAAAAAGGTTTTCTTTATTCCCTCTTAGATACGATCCGCTTTATCAGCCTCGGACTTGTCATAGGAATTCTTCTTGTTGTTTTTGTAGTGCAGCGCAACGATGTCTATGGAGAATCCATGGAGCCGACGCTTTATGAGCATGACGCGGTCTTTGTCGAGATGGTTTCCAAATATTTTTCACAATATGACAGGGGCGACATTGTCACTGTCAATGCAACGGGAATGCCCGGTTATACGAAGAAGGACAAGATCATCAAACGTATTGTCGGACTTCCCGGGGAAACGGTCACAATCAAGGACGGAAGTGTATATATCAACGGCGTGCTCCTTGATGAACCCTATATCGCAGATAATGTCCCGACCAATATTACGGAAGATTCTGCCGCAGAAGGATATGATAACATTACCCTCGGCCCGAATGAGTACTACTGCCTCGGGGATAACAGAGGCGCCAGCCTTGACAGCCGCATACTCGGCCCGATTCCGGCCGGCCGGATCAAGGCGCATGTTATTGCCAGGATTTACCCGTTCGATGAAATGACCTTTTATTAATTCAATCAGACAGGATGCGTGAACGTATTACATGGAGAGACAGGATAAAATTAGGAACTTTTGCATTATTGCCCATATCGACCATGGCAAATCTACGCTTGCGGACCGCTTAATTGAGCATACAGGCGTGCTTTCCACGCGGGAAATGCAGGCTCAGGTGTTGGACAACATGGATATCGAGCGTGAGCGCGGAATAACCATCAAGGCCCAGGCAACCCGCATGTACTACAAGGCCAAAGACGGCGAGACATACCTATTCAACCTGATTGACACTCCCGGCCATGTTGACTTCAACTATGAAGTTTCAAGGAGCCTTGCTGCCTGCGACGGTGCGGTATTAATTGTTGATGCCGCCCAGGGAATCGAAGCGCAGACCCTTGCCAACGCATACCTTGCCATTGATGCAGACCTTGAAATTCTTCCCGTAATCAACAAGATTGATCTGCCGTCGGCTCAGCCCGAGCTGGTCCAGAAGGAAATAGAAGATGTTATCGGTCTTGATGCCAGCTATGCGCCTTTTATTTCAGCCAAGAATGACATCGGAATCGACGACGTCCTCGAAGGAATCGTAAAGTATCTTCCGCCCCCGAAAGGTGATGAGAACGCCCCGCTGAAGGCACTCATTTTTGACTCGAAGTATGACTCCTACAAGGGTGTAATTGTGCATGTCCGTATTATGGAAGGCGCCGTCTCCATGGGGGACAGGATCCGCATGATGCATACCGGCAAAGAATTTACGGTATCCGAACTTGGCATATTTCATCCGGGTGAATTTGTTCCGACGGAGAAGCTGATGGCCGGCGAGGTAGGATATATCTGCGCATCCATCAAGAACGTAGGCGACACCGCTCCCGGCGATACGGTGACATCCGCCGAGAATCCCACCCAGACGCCTTTTCCCGGATACAAGAAAATCCAGCAGATGGTATACTGCGGCATGTACCCGACGGACGGGGCAAAATATCCGGATCTCCGTGATGCCCTCGAAAAGCTGCGCCTGAACGATGCAGCGCTGTCGTTTGAACCGGAGACCTCCGTAGCTCTCGGCTTCGGATTCCGCTGCGGATTTCTTGGCCTTCTCCATTATGAGGTCATCCAGGAGCGCCTGGAGCGTGAATTCAACCTCGATCTGATTTCCACAGCCCCTTCGGTTGTTTATAAGGTCTTTACTGTTGCCGGCGAAGAACTTCGTATGGATAATCCGACAAACCTCCCGGATCCGTCCCTGATTGACTGGATTGAGGAGCCGATGGTAAGGTGCACGATCATGACGCCCAAGGAATATGTCGGAAACATCATGGAGCTCTGTCAGGACCGCCGCGGTGTGTACATCAACATGGAATACATGGATGAGATGCGGGTCATCCTTCACTACCGGATGCCGCTGAATGAGATCATTTACGATTTCTTTGATGCCCTGAAGTCAAGGACAAGAGGATATGCTTCGCTCGATTATGAGATGGACGGTTATGACAAGTCTGACCTTGTAAAGCTTGACATTCTGTTAAACGGAGATGTTGTCGACGCACTTTCCTTTATTGTTCACCGCGAAAAGGCATATGCCCGGGGCCGCCGCATGACGGAAAAGCTTAAGGACAATATCCCGAGGCAGCAGTTTGAAATTCCGATCCAGGCCTGTATCGGCGGCAAGATCATCGCCCGTGAGACAGTCAAAGCTTTCCGCAAGGATGTTATTGCCAAGTGCTACGGCGGAGACATAACAAGAAAGAAGAAGCTCCTCGAAAAGCAGAAGGAGGGCAAGAAGCGCATGCGCCAGGTAGGCAGCGTGGAAGTTCCCCAGGAGGCATTCATGAGTGTTCTGCGTCTTGATGAGTGATATGATTATTCGGGCTTGAACGGGACCTTCTGCTCATGGTAGTATAGGTACTGTTTCATCCCGGATATGCGGATATGGTGGAATTGGCAGACACGCTGGATTTAGGTTCCAGTTCGAGAGAGTGCAGGTTCAAGTCCTGTTATCCGCACCAGCAATAAAAATAATAAAAGGATTTGAACCATCACGGTTTGAGTCCTTTTATTATTTTACTTTTTTGGATATACTCAATTCGGATTATCTATAGAATGGGGATGAAAAAATGCGTTCTCAAACAGAGATGATGGATTTGATTCTCGGACTGGCAAAAAAAGATGACCGTATTATAGCTGTTTATATCAATGGTTCAAGAGCAAATCCAAACGCTCCTAAAGATATTTTCAGGGATTATGATGTTGTGTATGTCGTGACAGAGATAGAGCCATTTCTTAAAGATGAGGGATGGATAAATGTATTTGGTGAACGAATCATTATGCAGGAACCAGATAAGCTTGATAAGATGCAGGGGCGAAACGTTGATTTGTCGAAATGTTATGGATACCTAATGCAGTTTTCTGACGGAAATAGGATTGATTTACATATTGAAACTTTGAACTGCACGTTAGAAAATTTCGGAACCGATTCACTTACTGTTACGTTGCTCGATAAGGAAGGTGTTCTGCCAAAACTCCCCCCTGCATCTGATAAAGATTATTGGGTGGAAAAACCCTCTTTTGCGCGATATTACAGTAGATGTAATAATTTCTGGTGGGTGGCTCCTTATTGTGCGAAAGGGCTTTGGCGTAAAGAAATTCTCTATACGATTGACTCTCTGAATTATTATGTGAGAGATGATTTATTGCTAATGTTGAGCTGGTATGTCTGCATCGATAAAGGATTTGAATTCAGTCTCGGTAAATCCCGAAAATACCTGAAGGACTATTTGAATCCCGATATATGGAATCGTCTTATGATGACATTTAACTTAAGTGATTACGACTGTGCATGGAATGCACTCATTACCACATGTGAACTGTTTGATGAAATAGCACCGGATGTTGGGGAAGCTTTTGGATTTAAATATAACAAAGAAGAAGCGACCAGAAGTTTTGCATATATAAAGCATATAAAGGAATTGCCGCAAACGGCTACGGATATTTATTAGTATATTGTGAGCCTAATCAGAACCTGCATCTAAATTGGGCAAATGACACAGCAGGCTGAGCCTGCATGCAATTCGCGCTCCTCACAATGGTGGGGAGCCGTTTTGTTTATACCCGCGCTCAGGTGTGCATCTAAATTGAGCAAATGACACAAAAAGTATACCCCCGGCATAAAAACCGGGGGTATACTTTTTGGAAGGAAGTGTCAAGAAAGTTTCGCACATTTGGAATCTCACTTGATAGCTGGTCGTCAGCCAGCGGTTGAACCAGTCATCACCTCGTCCTGTAGATCCATTGTCTCTAAGTGCTTCATGTTGAGATACAGTTTGGAACCCCAGAGCGAAGATTCCATGTAACGCAATCGGGCGCAAACCAGCATGAGCGCTGAGTTGGAATCCGGAAAGGCGCCTACAACTCGTGTTCTTCGTCGAATCTCACGGTTCAGACGTTCAATCGCATTATTACTTCGAATTTTCATCCAGTGTTCATGCGGAAACGCCATATAGGTCAGCGTCTCCGCAACGCCGTCCTCGACCTTTTTGGCGGCCTCTTTCAGTTTCATATCCTTCAGTTTCTGAACGACGGCCTTGGCCTTTTCTTTGGCGGCAGCCTGATCTTCCTGTGAATGAATAGCTTTCAGCATGGCAGCTACTTCCTTGACTTTCCCACGTGGCACGACCGTGAAAACATTCCGATAGAAATGGACGGTGCACCGCTGATATTTAGCGTCCGGATAGACTGTGTTTACGGCATCCCAAAGCCCCAGACACTTGTCTCCGACAAACAGGCGCGTTCCTGTGAGCCCCCGATCTTTCAGACTTACCAGGAAGTTTAGCCAGCTCTCGCGGTCTTCTTTCATACCTTCTGCGGCACCGATTACCTCGCGCTGACCATCTTCGTTGACTGCCATTGCTACCAGGATCGCGACATTTTCATAGCTGCCGCCCCAGTTTCGTTTCAGATAAATGCCGTCCAGGTAGACGTAGGGATAACTGACCAACAGCGGTCTCTGCCTCCATTCTTCGATCTTTCCGTACACTTTCTGGTTTAGCTTGCTGACGGTTCCTGCGCCGACCTTGGCGCCCCAGAGAGCCTCCGTGATATCTTCCACGCGGCGCACCGATACGCCGGCTAGATACATTTCAACCAGCGCTTCCTCCACGCTGATCTCGCGTTTCTGATAGCGCTGGATGATCGCTGTCTCAAATGGCAATGTCCGCAGCTTCGGCATCTTTAATTCCACTTCTCCGGCTTTTGTCAGCAACTTCCTCTTGTAATGTCCGGCTCGTGTATCCAGCCGCCCTTCTGTTCGCTCGTAGCGGGTGGCATTCGTCAGTCTGTCCACTTCCTCATCCAGCAGCGCATTCAATGTGTCCTCGACGCTCTGGCGGACCATCTCTCCTAACTCCTGCTTTATTGCGGTCTCGTTTAACGTTATAATCTTCTCAGGCATGGTTCGTTCTCCTTTGTTTTGATAGATGTTTTTGTCGTGATTAACATTCTACCAAGTGAGACGAACCGTGTCTCTTTTCATTTTCAAATGTGCGCAACTTCAAGATACCTTATCCGGAACGCGCACTGAGACTGCCCATCCGATTCCCATCTTCCGCTCCAATCAAAAACCATATGTCAGGATGAACGGGTACATGGGTTTTAAAAATTAATAAACTTTGTCTTGTTGAACATGAAGCTAACGGAGGCGTGCAATGGAAGGCGTAGAAAGATATAAAGTAAGGCTGCTTCCCCATAATAGAAAATGGGAGGATGAATATCAACAGGTTAAAAGTCAGATTGAAGCGGTTTGGAACGGCAATGTAATAGACATTCGGCACGTCGGAAGTACAGCAATTCACAGTATTCCAGCTAAGCCGATATTAGACATCGCAGTCCGCTTAAATTCGATCCAAAACATGGACATAGATGCTTTAGAAAAGCTGGGTTATGATTACTGCGGCCCGCGGTGTGACCGCAGCACATACCATCTATATGTATTACGCGCTAAAAATCAGATTTCCTTGAGACATATTCATTGTTATGATATAAATGATAATGAATTTTTTCAACTGATTGAATTTCGAGATTATCTGAATACTCATGCTGATGCAGCACAAAAATATGCCGAGTTAAAGGAAATGCTGGCATCCCGATATCCTGAAAACAGAGTGGCATATACAAAGGGTAAAGAAGATTTTATTCAGAACATTTATGCCTTACTCGATTGATAGAGATGCTCTCATAAAATGCAAGTGAAGAAAATATTTTTGAGCAGTATCAGAATATGTATCTGAATTAAGCAAATGACACAATAGCAAACGCAATGGTTTGATACAAATAAGCCTTCCGGAGACGGGAGGCTTATTTGTTAAAAGCCGTAACGGCGGTCTTCCGGGGATTCTTTGTACTCTTTTCAAAAGATACAGAAATGCATTATGAAGCCCTTGGAAAGAAAAGGATGGAAGAAGCTTCTCAGAGAATGTATCTCCTGGCGTACAACTGAAATGCTCCCTGTCAAGTTGACTAATGTTGATTGCGAACGTATCAGATATCCTGCAATTGATCCAAAATCCAATCCCTCAGGATCACAACATGATTATGTATTTCATCTTTGGTTCCATAAACGAATGTGACATTACCTGTGCTTAGTTTTTCAGATACCAGGACGGCGAAATCAGCAGCGGCTGGATTTTGGTTTAGTTCATTTACATAGTTCGCCCTGAATGCATCCATTTTTGACGGATCATGATTGAAAGCTTTTCGAATGGCAGTTGACGGTGCGATATCCCTGGCCCAGTAATTCATACTCACATCACTTTTGCGCATTCCACGCGGCCAAAGACGATCTGCCAAAATCCTGTATCCATCTTCGGCGCTTTCCGTAGAGTATACTCTTTTTATCAATAATTCATGCATAACAATCACCTTCCTAAACAGAAATGATTGAGATTATTTAGAAGTGTGGTTTTCATACCTGGACTTACGGCAGTATTCGTGGTGTTTCGTGAAATTGATACCCGGATTGTATAAACTAACAATAACCAAATTTGATTTGGAGGGCAAGTACACCCGATATTGTTATAACAACAGCCGCAGCCTGCCATACAAAATTCGTGGGATGGCGCTGACAGCGGGCCGGCATGGCCTGGCTATTTATCATTTTTATATGCTTATCATGAGGGCAGAATCTTTTTTTCTCTTCGTGACTTCCTCAGGTACAAGACAAAAACTGCCAAACCAATAAGCAGCATACTGAATTCAATGCACGCAGCGATTATAGTTCCCGAATTGAATGTCATACCTGTTAAGGTGAATCCGATTTTACTATATAAACCCAAGCCGATTTGATGCGTCTTATCAAAAAAGATGGGAAGATCATCCCACACAATAAAATCCAGAATCCAATGGCTGAAAACAACAATTCCTATTACGACACCGCTTCGAATCTTTCTGGAAAATAACAGCGTAATCAGGCCGGCAGAGGCAGACCATATGACTGCCATTACTAAACTGTGGGACCAGGGATCATAATCCTGCTTATCCATACCCAGAATCAGGAAAACAAAATGAATCAAATCGATTACATAAGCGGCAGTCAAAAACACAACGACAGGTATTTGAGGTGCATATTTTTTTGCGGCAAAACCAATTGCCAGATGTCCAGTCGGCGACATAAAATTACCTCCGGAGAACTTCACACAATAACACCATAAATAAACGAATTCGCTTTTTGACGATTGTGTCATCATCTGCTGCATTGGTAAATTTAAGAAGTTTTTGGTAAATAGAATAATCCTTGCCGTTCCCGTATATCTTTCTGATATTGAAGAAAAACATTTAACAAATTAGACGCTGTTATTCGCATAAATCCGGTGATATCCCGGAATGTGATCTTCGATGTCTCACCATGTTTTTGATGATTTCAATTACTGCACGACGAGTTGAATCATGTTTAAATTCATACTGGTGCCGATCCGAATTTTTGTCAATATCCGGATACAAATAATGATACAAAAGAATATGCCGCGCTATTTTCCATTTACAAATAACACTCGCGATACAGATACATATCATATCTTTAACAGCCATATTTCAGCCGGCATGACCGACGCAGGATACCCGTACAGGAAGTAAATGCGCCGGGACGATGGAGGCGGCAGTTTGATCTATATCATGACCTGCGCATGTGCCTGCCGGCTCCGTTCCGACGGTTGATTTAGAATATATATAATAAATTATAAATAATATATAAAAC
>Ga0183100_1000293_pt1 | contig 52439 bp, 48 predicted proteins | sample Biomet2_FD_127789 | JGI IMG/M metagenome (GOLD analysis project Ga0183100, IMG submission 127789) | Microbial communities from bioreactor (seeded with anoxic lake sediment) at LBNL, California, USA - Biofuel metagenome 2 | ecosystem: Engineered > Bioreactor > Anaerobic > Unclassified ... | reverse complement strand
CCACACCCCGACTGGGGCGCGGGGGGGGGGGGGGGAAAACCTTGCCCCGCGGGGGGGTCCGGGGCGGCCCCCCGTTCCTTCTCCTCTCTCTCCCTCTCTCTTACGGCCGCCTCCGGGCGGCCTTCTCTTTTTATGCTCTCCCCGGCTCGGGTATTTGGGGAAATTTCGTGGATGTGTGCAAGAAATGTAACCGCCGAGTTCGGAAATGAAACTGGCGGCCGGCGCTTTACGCCCGATGCGATTGGAGCATTTTCAAATAAAATAATTATGTTGTGACCTTATGTGAAAAATTTCGTCGGGGCTGGCTTTGGCATGATTCTGGCTTATCTTTATCATCGTACTGGTCCATACCAGGGAGGTACTCCATGAAACGCCTGCTTATGCTTCTGGCCGCGCCGTGCATCCTCGCCGCTTTTGTCGGCCAGGCAAGCGCTCTGACCGTGGCAGGTCCGGGGTTTGCCGTGAGCGTGCCGGTTTATGTAGGCCCGACGTACGCGCCGCCCCCCCCGCCGGTCTACGTCCCGCCGCCGGTCTATGTGGCCCCGGCCCCGGTGTATTACGGCCCGGCCTATGCGCCTCCTCCGTATTACTATCCGCCCCGGCCGGTCTATCCGGCTCGCGGCTACTACTATGGCCCCCGACATTGGCATCGGTGGTAAGCAGAAGATCCCGCAGATTCCCACAACCTGAAAAAACGCGGCCGGACAATGTCCGGTCGCGTTTTTTTGTGGGGGAGCACGGGCTTCGGGCTACGATCCTTCGGCCCGGGCCCGGATATCCCGGGCTTCCTCCGTCTTGCCCTGCGCCTCCAGGGCCAGGGCCAGCTCCGTCCAGAATTCCTTGCGATCGGGCCGCAGGGCCACGGCCTGCCGGGCCATGGCTTCGGCAATGGCCGGATCTTCGCCTTCCGTCAGGTAGAGCCGGGCCATGAGATGCAGGGAAAAGGCATCCTTGTGGTCATGGAGCAGGGCTTGGTGCAGATGTTCCCGGGCTTCGTCGAGCCGGCCGCGCTTGAAGGCCAGCCGGGCCAGATGGCGCAGCGTCAGGGCCGGACCGTTTTGGGCTTCGGCCGCCCGCTTGTAGTATTTGAGCGCCGAGGCGTAGCGCCGGTTTTCCTCGGCCATGCGGCCCAGGCGCAACAGGCTGTACACGTGGCCGGGATTGGCGCGCAGGCATTTTTGGAAAGCGCTTCTGGCCCCGGCGGCTTCTCCGAGCCGGCTGCGGACGCAGCCGAGATTGTACAAGGCCATGGTGTTTTTGGAATCGCGGCTGATGACTCGTTCGAATTCGGCCCGGGCCTGGGGCAGGCGGCCGAGTTTGGCCAGACAGATGCCGAGGGAGTTGCGGGCCAGGGTGGCGTTTTCGTCGGTCAAAAGGGCTTTTTTGTATTCGTCCATGGCGGCGTAGATGTCGCCCATGGCGAACATCCGATCCCCGCTGACCGTCAGTGACAGGGCGTCGAAGACGGCCAGTCGGGGCCCCTGGGGCAAGAGTTGGGCGTGATCCAACGCCTTCCGACAGTTTTCCGCCACGTCGGCCCGGGAATAGTCCAGGAAGGGATACCCGGCCAGACCGATGGCCGCCGTGACGCCGAGGCGTTCGGCCAAGGCGCCGATAACGTCGTTGGCCGTCTCCCGATAGGTTTCCGCGGTCCGGTCAGGCAGATAAAAGACCAGTTTTGACGAACTGAAGCGTCCGCCCACGGCGTCCGGGCCGAAAAAGGACCGGCAGGTTGCGGCCGCTTCGGCAATGTCCGCCTCGACCGGCCGTCCGGAACGCCATTCGGAGACGATTTCGGGGAGCAACACCAGCGCCATGGAAAAAGCCTGTCGTTTTTCCCGGTCGCCGACGGTCACCCGGAGAAAATCCTGATGGCCGTACAGACCGGACATCGCGTCTTTGCGGGGTGGTCCGGCCCTGGTCTCGGTCGGGGCGGCGTCGTTGGTTTCCGGGGCGAGCAGCAGGCGGTCGCCGGGCTCAATCGACCAGTGGGGGTCGGTTTGCTGGAGCACTTCGGCAAAGGCCATGTCCTCGCGCACCTCCATCACCATGATCTCGCCTTTGATCATGGTGGGGGAGCGGCCGCTTATGCGTTCGCCGTCCGGCTTGCGGATATCGACGGTCCGCTCGTGCGCCGGCGACCAGACCATGAAGCGCTGTCCGGCCTCGGCATCGACGCTGCGCCCCAGACTGACCGCCAACCGGGACAGGGGCAGGGATTCCAGCACCATGCCGCCTTCGGCCAGAATCCGGTTGTACGGCATCACCTGATTGCGGCCGAGATCCTTGGCCACGGTCAGCCCTTTTTGGGCCTTGCGTACCAGCACCCTGGCCTGTTCGGCCCGGGGGGCCACAAACTGGCCGCCCCGGATATCCTGGGGGTACAGGACGCAGCCGGCGCTGGCCGTCAGGGCGAAGGATTCGCCCGTGGCCTGGACCGGGAAGGTCAGCCGGCAGACTTCCCGGAGAAAGGTTTCGGCGGTTTCCCGGCAGCGGGCCGCCGAGGCGCCCGGGAGAAAAAGGCCGAAGAGATCGTCGTGCAACCGGGCGGCCAGACCGCCTTCCGGGCAGAGCCGGCCAAGCAGTTCGCCGATTTTGGTCAGGATGGCTTCGGCGGCCAGAAAGCCGTGTCGGGCGGCCAGACGGCTGAAGTAGTCGATATCGAACAAAATAAAGCCGAAGCAGCCCCGAAGGCCCGTCAAGCCGGGGTCCACCAGACTGGCCGAACCGGGCAGAATCCGGTCCTGCACCAGATCGATTTCCCGTTCCATGGCGGCCAGGAGCGCCGCTTGCGTGCCGAGACCGGTCAGGGCGTCGGTCACCGTCGCCTTGGTCAGCCCGAGCTGTTCCAAGGCCATGGCCCCAATGCGCGGCAACAGCGACAACATGGTGCGCGGCGCGCCCAGGCTGGCCCCACGGGCCACAAAGACCCCGAGCAGCCGGCCCTCGGCCACGAGCGGCGTCATCACCTTGCGTTCGGCGGGCAAATGCACGGCCATGGCGTAGTCCGGACCGAAACCGGCGGCCAGCGTGCCATCCTCCGCCTTGGGGAAAAAGAGGCTGTATGTTTTAAACGTCAGAAATCGGGAGAACACATCCTTGAGGAAATGCTCATTGGCGATAATATCGCGTTGCGAGAGAGATGCCGAAGGCATTGCCGCCACCCCGTTTCTTGCCAGTATGGGGCATTGCTGTACCGTTGAAGAGGGTGGAAAACAAGTGTGCAGTGTGCTGCTTTCCCACAATGCTTGACGAAGCGGGCAAAGACGCGGCAGACCCGGGAGTGGAAAGCCGCGTTGGCCGCCACGCGACGCGTGCCGGAAAACGGGAATCGACGCTGCGGGCGCACTGCCCCATAACTCCGCAACACCCTGACGATACGGGAAATCATGACTCCCGATGCGTTTGGGGAGAGGAATCTCCGGCATGGATATCGAAATCTTCCCCCTTGGTCCCCTGCAAACTAATTGCTATGTCGCGGTTTCCGGAAAGTCCGCCGTGGCCATTGACGTCGGTGGCGACCCCCAGCCGATTCTGCAGTTCCTGCAGGAAAACAAGCTGCCCCTTGAGGCCATCGTCCTGACGCATCTGCACTGCGACCATCTGTATGGCGTGGCGGCGTTGACCGAGGCCACCGGGGCAACGGCGTTCGCCGGAGCCGAGGACGGCATCCTTATGGACACCGAACTCGGGCGGGGCGGGCTGATGGGCCTGCCTCCGGTCACCCCGTTCGCCTGGGAACCGCTGGCCCCGGGGGAACGGACCCTGCTCGGGCAAACCTGCCACGTGCTGGCCACGCCGGGCCATTCGCCGGGCAGTCGGTCGTATTTTTTCCCCGATGCCGCGGTGATTTTCGTCGGGGATTTGCTCTTTTATCGTTCCATCGGCCGCACGGATTTTCCCGGTGGGGATTACGACACGTTGCGCCAATCCGTTGTGCGCGAAATTTTTCCCCTCCCGGATGCGACCCGGATCTATCCCGGGCACGGTCCCGCCACTAACGTGGGGGACGAAAAAAAACATAATCCCTTCCTGTCGGAGTTTGCCAAATGAGCGATTGCGGGGCGGCGGTGGTGTTTTTGTGTGGTCCGAGGGCCGGGGGCAATTCCGATGCGGCCGGGCTGGCCTTTGCGGCCGGGCTGGCCCGGGCCGGCCGCGAATCGCGCATTATCCGGCTGCGGGAGTATAGCATTGCGTCCTGTCGGGGGTGTGGGGCCTGTGGGCTGCCGGGGCGTCGGCGCTGTCCCCTGGACCGGGACGACGATGCGGCGGAATGGCTTTTTGACACCATAAAAACGGCCTCGGTCCTGGCCTTTGCCGCGCCGATTTACTTTTACCACGTGCCGGCCCTGTTCAAGGCGTTTATTGACCGGGCCCAGCGGCACTATGAGGCCCGCACGGGTGGCGATCCGAGCTATGCCGCCCTGTCCGAACGTCGGGCCCGGGTGATGCTGGTGGCCGGACGCCAGCAGGGAGAGCGGCTTTTTGATGGGGCGCTGCTCACGCTCAAATATTTTCTCTGGCCGTTCCACGTCAGTCTGGCCGAACCATGCCTGTTGCGGGGGATGGATGCCCCGGGCGATCTGACGGCCGATACGGCGGCCATTGCCCGGCTTTCCTCCCTGGGCGAGGCGGCGGGGTGTGAGGATTAAGCGCCTTTGGACAAGGCTTGCGGCCTGTTTCGGCCGGGGGCTGTTGTTTTTTTGCGATCGCTGCCAGGCCTGTTCCGGGCTTTTGCCGGAACCGGGGCGGGGCCATCCCCTGTGTCCGGCCTGCGCGGCCAGGCTGGCCCCCAGGCAGGGCGGGTATTGTCCGCGCTGCGGGGCCATGGTCGAGGACGCTGCCGCACCGCCGAGTCTGTGCCTGGATTGTCGCCGTATGGGCCGATCCTGGGATGGCTTTGCTTTTCATGGCCGCTACGAGGGCTTGCTGCGGGACATGATTTTGGGATTCAAATTCCATGGCCAACTGGGGCAGGGACGGCTTTTGGGCGGACTGTTGACCGAGGCCTGTCTGCGGGCGGCGGCGCGATCTGGCGACGGGGCCCTTGCGCCGCAGGGGCCGGACTGCATTGTGCCGATTCCCCTGCATCCCCGACGGCTTTCCTGGCGGGGCTTCAACCAAAGTCTGGAGCTGGCCCGCTGTCTGGGGCGCTCCCTGCATCGTCCTGTGCGTCACGACGCCCTGACCCGCATCCGCAACACCACGCCCCAGAGTCGTTTGCCCGGTTCCGAACGCCTGACGAACATTCAGGGCGCTTTTTGCGGCAATCCCGACGCGGTGGCCGGGCGACGGGTGCTTTTGGTCGATGACGTCATGACCACCGGCGCGACAGTGGATACGGCCGTCCGGGCCTTACGCCGGGCCGGTGCGGTCCGGGTGGATGTAGCCGTGGTGGCCCGGTAAATATGGAGAGAGAGGGTGGGGGAGGAGAGCGTGAGTGGGGAGAAGAGGGGAGGATGGAGAGGAGGGCGGGGCGCTGCCCCGGACCCCGCTGGGGGAAATGATTTCCCCCAGACCCCCTCGTCTGGGAAAGGAGGGGAAAAGTTCAGACGCGGATTTCCGGGTGTGCCGGCTCAAGGGGAAGATGGATCCGGAAGGTTGTGCCGGCGTCCTGCGTTGAATCGAAGTCGACCGTGCCGCCGAGATAGCGTTCGGTCAGCAGCTTGATGCTGTAGGTGCCCAGTCCCCGATCCAGGCCTTTGGTCGAGAAGGACCGGTTAAAAATGCGTAGTTGCACGTTTTTGGGGATATATCCCTCGTTCTGGACCCAAAATTCTACGGTATCCTGGTTGACGGTGCAGCCGAGGCGCACCACGCCGCCGGTCGCGGTGGCTTCCAGGGCGTTTTTGACCATGTTGCCGAGCACCCGCCGCAGCAGCACCGGGTCGGAATAGAGCAGGGTGTCCACACAGGCGTCACAGGTTTCCAGGCGTTTGCCCTTGGCCTGCTCGCCGTTTTGGAAGGTGGCTTCCACCAGGCCGAGAATGTCGGTCGAGCGCAGGGGAATGATGTTGGTTTCCAGCTCGTTGGTTTCGGCGGCGAGCAACTGCTTTTGGTAGAGGATCTCGTCGGTGAGCTGGACCATGGCTCCATAGATGAGTTGGGCGTCGGGGCGCATGGTTTCCGGGGCTTCCTCGGCCAGAAATTCCATAAGCCCCTGGATGCCGCCCACGGTATTGAGCATATCGTGGAAAAAGAGCCGTTCGAGAGTGCGGCGGCGTTTTTCGTGGCTGATGTCGGTGATGGAAAAAATGACGAATTGTTCGGTGCCCAGAGCAAACGGCGTGGAGGACACCCGCAGGTCGAGCGCCTCGATTTTGCCGTCGCAATTCCGGTTCAGATTGCACTCCTGAACGTTTTGCCGGCCGGCCAACCCCATCAGGATGGAGCGCACCGCGCCGCAGTGGGCGCAAAAGGCGCTTGTCCCGCAACCACCCGGAGTCAGGTCCGCGTGGACGCATCCCAAGGCCTCGCCCGGGCGTTTCCCCAGCGTCTCCCGAATATCCGGCGTCCCCGCCACCTCCAGGAACTTGTGGTTGCCAAAGATCACCTGCCGGCACCTGTTGAGCACCATGGTGATGAGGGGCAGGGCGTTTAAGACCACGGGGATTTCGCGGTTGGACAAAACGGAAAACTGGTGCTCGACGCTTTCGAAATCCGTTCGCTCGGCGGGAGCGAATGAGGTCTGGTCAGTCACAGCGGGCATGGTGGCTCCCGGGGGGGCTTTTGCGATAGTTGCAGGACGCCACATGATAAAGAGACAGGCAGGAAAGTAAAGCCTGTCGGTCGCCAGGGCCGGCGACGCCCGTGCGGCGGGTATCTTGTCCTTGAATAAACTTCCAGCTTCTGGTCTGCTGGCCAGGTTATGATGCAACGCCTGACGCTTATAAATTTCATGGCCCATGTCAAAACCGAATTTGACCTGTCGCCGGGCCTCAATGTGCTCACCGGTCCCAACAATACCGGCAAATCCGCCGTGGTCGAGGCCTTGCGGTGTCTGACGCAAAACCCGTCTCCTCGTCATTTCATCCGTCACGGCGCGGCCGAGGCCCGGGTCGAGGTCGTGATGGACGACGGAACGGTGGTCGCCTGGGTCCGTCGGCCCAAATATGCGCTCTATGAATTGACGCGTCCGGGGGCCGCCGCACCGGAAGTCTTCGCCAAGTTCGGTCGCACGCCGCCGGAAGCCATTTTGGCCGTGCTTGCCCTTGATGCCGTCGCCCTGGAGGGCGGGGCCGTGGTCGATGTGCATATCGGCAACCAGCGCGAGCCGGTCTTTCTGCTCAACCAGCCGGGGTCGGTGGTGGCGGGTTTTTTTGCGGCTTCGACAGAAGCGGCGCATCTGATCGCCATGCAAAACCTGCTGACCGAGCGATCGCGCAAAGGCAAGATTGAAAAAGGCCGGCTGGAGAAGCGACTGACGGCTTTGGCCGGCGAAATCGACCGATTGGCCCCGTTGCCGGATCTGGAAATGCGTCTGGGCGAGGCGGCGGAGCGGGAGGCCGTCCTGATCGTCAAAAAACGGGAGGCCGAGGCCCTGGCCGCCGTTCTGGCCGAGCACGCCCGACTGCACGAGCGGCGCGCGGCGTTGGTCCGGGCCAGGGACGCCTTGCTGCCGCTCGGCGCGCCGCCGGTGCTGGTTGCGACGCAGGCCTTGGCCGAACAGGTGACCCAGGGGGATGTGTTGTGTCGGCAGATCCGTCTGGCTTCGCAGCGACAAACAGCCCTGTCCCGACTGCTCGCGCCGCCGGTGCTGGTCGATACGGCGGCGCTGGCCGCCCAGGCGGCCGCTGTGTCGCGAGCCAGAAACGCCCTTTCCCGGGCCGCGCGAAAAGTCACTCCCCTGGCCGGCCTGCGGGAACCGCCGGAGCCGGCCGATATCGCCGCCCTGGCCGATCTGACCGACCGCCTGCGGGACTGTCGGCAGGCCCGGGACGCCCTGGCCCGGCGCAATCAGACGCTGTCCCGGCTTGATCCGCCGCCGGCCCCGGCCGAGACGCACCCCCTGGCCCAGCTTGTCACGGCATTGACCGACGTGCATGCCGCCATGGCGGCGACGCGGGCCGCCGTGGCGCAGAAGGGCAAGGCGCTCGCGGCTCTGACGGCGCGTATCGACGCCCGGCTTCAGGAACTTGGCGTCTGTCCGCTGTGCGGCGCCAATCTTTCGGCAGCGGATTTTCTGGATCGCTGCCATGACCACAACCCAACGACACAAACGCCATGACCCTGCCCCTTCGTTGCGCCGATGGACTCTTGCTCATTGCCGATCCCCATGTGGCCGCCACGCCGCCCATGCAGCGTCTGGAATCCTATATGGACGACGTGCTGGCCAAATTGGCCGCCTGCCTGGACCACGCCGCCGCCTCCCGGCTTGTGCCCGTGATTCTTGGCGACCTGTTTCATTGGCCCCGTGAGAATCCCAATACGTTGATGGTGGCCCTGATTGATCTGCTGCGTCCCCATCACCCGTATGTGCTGGTCGGCAACCACGACAAGTATCAGGCCCGGTTTACGGCGGATACCTCGTTGGCGGTCCTGCGGGCCGCCGGCGTGGTGGCCGTGCTCGACGAACCGGGGTTGTTCCTGCGTCTGGCCACGCCGACCGGCACGGCGATTTTGGGGGCGTCGCCGGACGGCACGCCGGTTCCTTCGTCTGTGGAAAAATCGCCGGAAGAAACCAGCGTGTGGTTGACCCACCACAACATCGGCTTCCCGGACTTTCTGGAAAAACACGTGAAGATTCGGGAAATCCCCGGTCTGGACTGGGTGATCAACGGGCATATCCACCGGCCGCAGCCGATGGTGACGGCCGGGGCGACGCATTGGGCCAATCCCGGCAACATCACCCGGTTGCAGTTTTCACCGCGCTCCAAGGCGCGCATCCCTGCCGCCGCCATCTGGCGGCCGGGCATGACCGAATTGGAAATCTGGCCCATTGCCCATCGGCCGTTTGCCGAGGTCTTTCCGGATCAGGATTTCCCCCCCGAGGAAACCGGGCCCCAGGCGGCCCAATCGCGTTTTCTCGAAGGTCTGGCCCGGCTGGCCTGGCGGCGCACCCGCGAAGGGGCCGGGCTGCACGAATTTTTGCGCGCCAATCTCAATCCTGAAAACCCGGAGACCGCCCTTATCTGGGAACTCTACCGCGAGGCCACCCATGCTGCCGAATAAAGGAAATGCTGCTGACGCCGACAATCGTTTGGAACGCGAACTGGCCGGACTCAAGGCCGAATATGAACGTCTGCGCGACGACAAGGTCCGCACCGAACAGGATCTGACCCATCTGACCCACCAATTGGCCGAACTGGAGGCCAGGGCCCAGGCCGACTACGGCACGTCGGACCCCGAGGCCCTGCGGCAATTGCTGGCCCAAAAGCGCGAGGAAAACGCCCGGCTCGTGACGGAATACCGGCAACACATTGCCGGCGTGCGCCAGGATCTGGAAGCCGTCGAACGGGAATTTGCCGGGGAATCGTCGTAGGTCGGGAACTGTCAGCCCAGGCTCCGGACTGTTTCGTAAGCGGCAGGAATGGTGTAAAGGGTTGACGCGATCCACGTACAACGTCTGAACCTGAAAAAGGCTCTCTTGTCGTTTCAGGACACGGCCGAGAGTGAAGATGTCCTGTATTGTGACGACTGATGGGGAGATGCGCGACTGGCGTGGCCGATTTCTATTCTTCTTCAGATCCTATTGTCTGTCCGAGTGAAAGGGGAGTCAGGAATGACACCTGCGGTGCGCAAGGTCGTTTCTTTCGGAGGTTGTCTGGCTTTCGCCATTGCCACGGCGTTTGGCAGCGTGTTTTTTTTAAAGGGGATTGCCTACCAGCAGCATCAGGCAACGCTTGCTGCCGCTGCAACGACCATTGGCAACGAATTGATTGCCGAGACGATAGACAGTCAGATGATGGGAGCGGCCATTATTTTGGGGCTTGTCCAGCCGAGTCTCAAGCTGGCGGTCTCGGGCGATCCCATGACGGAAAGCGATCGCAGTGCAATGCATGATCTTCTGGCTCCGATGCGCCGGCAGTTTGGCGCAGATGGCGTGTATCTCTTCGGCCCAAACGGGACAGTGCTCTTTCACGATACGGAGAGCAATAACTCTAGTGGGTTAAATCTTGCTTTCCGGCCGTATTTCAAAGCGGCCCTGGAGGGCCGGATCAACGTCTACGCGGCTGTCGGCAACAACAGCAATGCCCGAGGGTTGTATTACGCCGCGCCTATCTATGCCGGATCGACGCGGGACGCAGCGATTCTTGGCGTCATCGCGGTCAAGCGCCAAGGGGCCGCCCTGGACGCGTTGCTGGCAAAATCCGGGTACGATGCGGTGTTGCTTTCGCCGCAGGGCGTGGTGTTTGCGACCACTCGTAGCGAATGGCTCTACGCCATGACGCCGCCGGTTACGCCGGAGCGTCTTGCCGGCATCCGGGAACAGCGGCGTTTCGGGGGCCAGTTTGCGACGCAGGCGCCGCGCCTGTTGCCATTTGATCCGGAGAAGCCGTATGTGCGGCTTGGGGAGCGCGACTATGCGCTTTCCGGCCAAATCGTGCGCTGGTCCGACCCGGAAAGCGGTTGGCGGATTGTCGTGTTGCAGGACCGCGCCGGCTGGTTCCCTTGGGAGCGGCAGGCCCTTCTTGGTCTGGGTTCTGGTGGAACGGCCTTGCTGCTCAGTCTGCTGTTGCTGGTCCTTTTTGAGAATCGACGTCGCCACGCCGCTGCGGCCGGTCGTTTCCGAACGCTGGGCGTCGCCCTGGAAGTCAGCCCCCTGGCCGTCATCATTACCGACGCCGCCGGGCTTATCGAGTGGGTCAACCCGCAATTTGAACGCACGACCCAATACACGCGCGACGAGGTTCGGGGCCTCAATCCCAGAATCTTGTCCAGCGGCCTCAATGCGGCGGCCAGCTACCAGGGCATGTGGGCCGCCTTGACGGCCGGCCAGCCCTGGAGCGGGGAATTTATCAATCGCCGCAAGGACGGCACGCTCTATTACGGACGGGCTTCGATTTCTCCGGTCAAGGACGCCAAAGGCCGGCTGCTTGGCTATGTCGGCCTCCAGGAAGACGTCAGCGAATACAAAAGACTGCTCGAACGTCTCGAATCCCAGCTCTGGCTCAATGAAGGTCTGAAATCCTTTGCCGAGGCCATCCGGAACCAGTTGGCCCCGGAACGCCTCGGGGCCATTGGATTGGCCGAAATCACGCGGTTTCTTTCCCTGCCCTATGGGGCGGTGCATGTCGCCACGCCGGACGGGGAAACGGCACTGCTGGCCCGATTTGGCGGACGCTGGCAGGAGGGCGATCTGCCGCCGGGCAATCAGGCCCTGGTCGCCGATGTGTTGCAGAGCGGCCAGCCCTTTGTGCTGCGCGAACTTCCCGAGGCTGTGGCCACGGCCCTGGCCGGGGGCGTGGCCGGGCTTAAGGAGATTCGCCTGCTGCCTTTGGGCGACGGGCAGACCTCCATTGGCGTGTTGGAGATCGGCCTCTTGCGGACCCTGACGGACGCAGAGGAACATTTTCTCGATAAGGCTCGGGCCGATCTGGTCATGGCCCTCAAGCTCGCCCTCGACATCAGCGAACGCAAGCGGATGGAGCGTCACATCCAGCACGTCAATTTCATGTCCGACAAGGCCTTGTCCCTGACCAAAGCCGGGTATTGGCGGGCGCCGCTCGACGGCAGCGGATTTTATTTTTCTTCCGAGAGAGCGGCCGCCATCCTGGGCGATCCGCCGCGTCCGCCGGACTGGCGGTATCGCCTTGACGCAGAATGGCTGGCCAACATGCGCCTTGCAGATCCCGAAGCGGCCAGGGAAACCGAGAAACGGTGGTGGCGCGTTCTCGACGGGGATACGTCGAACTTCGATTCGGTCTATGCCTATAAGCGGCCTCTCGACGGCCAAGTGGTCTGGATTCGGGCCCTGGGCATCCTGGTCCCCGGCGAGGACGGCAAGGCGGCGGACATCTACGGCGTCACCCAGGATATCACCGAACGGGTGTTGGCGGAAAAAGCCCTGGCCGACCAATTGGCGTTTCAACGGGTATTGCTCGACACCATCCCCAATCCCGTATTTTACAAAGGGGCGGATTCCCGGTTCCTCGGGTTTAATAGGGCTTACGAAGAGATCTTTGCGGTGCGCCGGGAGACGTTGATCGGCAAGCGCGTCCTGGATCTGACCTATCTGCCCGAGGCCGACCGGATTGCCTACCAAAAGGAAGACGACGCCACCATTGCGGCCGTCGGGTCGGTGCGCAAAGAGGTGCAAATGCCTTTTGCCGATGGCAGGATGCATGAGACGCTGTACTACGTGAGGGGGTTTCGCAAGGCCGACGGCAGCCCTGGCGGACTGATCGGCACCTTTGTCGATATCACCGAACACAAGGAAATCGAGCGGGCGTTGGCGACGGCCAAGGAAGCCGCCGAAGAGGCGACGCTCATGAAGTCCGATTTCCTGGCCAATATGAGCCATGAAATTCGTACCCCGATGAACGCCATCATCGGCATGTCCCATCTGGCCCTCAAAACCGAACTGACGCCCCGTCAGCGCGACTACATGGAAAAAATCCAGCAGTCGGGGCAACACCTGCTCGGCATCATCAACGATATCCTGGATTTTTCCAAAATCGAGGCCGGCAAGCTGACAGTGGAGGCCACGGATTTCGAGGTGGCCGCCGTCCTGGAAAATGTCGCCACGCTGATCCGCGAGAAGGCCGAGGCCAAGGGCCTCGAACTGATTTTCGACATCGGGACCGACATTCCGGATTGTCTGGTCGGGGACCCGTTGCGGTTGGGCCAGATTCTCATCAATTATGCCAACAATGCCGTCAAATTTACCCAGCAGGGGGAAATCACCATTCGCGTCCGTCGTCTGGAAGAGACCGATACCGCTGTCGTGTTGCGCTTTGAGGTTCACGATACCGGCATCGGGCTGACCGAGGAGCAGCGGGGCCGCTTGTTTAAAAGCTTTTCCCAGGCCGACGCCTCAACGACGCGCAAATACGGCGGCACCGGTCTTGGTCTGGCCATTTCCATGCGTCTGGCCGCATTGATGCAGGGGCAGGTCGGTGTGGAGTCAGAAGTCGGCGTGGGATCGAATTTCTGGTTTACCGCCCGGCTGGGCAAAAGCCGCAAACGCCGCCGGGCGCTGTTGCCCGATCCCGATCTGCGGGGGCGGCGGATGCTTGTGGTCGATGACAATGCCAATGCCCGGCTTGTGCTGGCCGAGATGCTGACCTCAATGAGTTTCAAAGTGGACACGGCCGGATCGGGGGCGGCGGCGTTGGAAGCCGTTGCCAGCCGGGCGGCCGAAGGCGCTCCCTATCAGGCGGTCTTTCTGGATTGGCGGATGCCGGAGATGGACGGCCTGCAAACTGCGGCCGGCATTCGCGCGCTTGGTCTGACGCCGCTGCCGCGTCTTTTCATGGTGACTGCCTTTGGCCGGGAAGAACTTTTAAAAGCCGCCGAAGCGGTCGGCATCGAAGACGTGTTGATCAAGCCGGTGACGGCCTCCCTGCTCTTCGACACGGTGATGCGGGCCTTTGGCGCGTTTCGGGAGGAAACGCAAACGGCGGCCGCCGCGCCGCAGGAATGGGCGCAGCAACTTGCCCCATTGCGTGGAGCCCGGATATTGCTTGTGGAGGACAACGAGCTCAATCAGCAGGTGGCCGGCGAATTGTTGCAGGATGCCGGTTTTGTTGTGGCTGTCGCCGACAATGGCCGCACGGCCCTGGATATGGTCCAGCGCGCCGACTACGACGCCGTGTTGATGGATATGCAGATGCCGGTTATGGACGGGGTGGCCGCGACCATCGCCTTGCGCGGCATGCCCCGTTTTGCCGATCTGCCCATCATCGCCATGACCGCCAACGCCATGCCCCGGGACCGGGAGCGTTGTCTGGCGGCGGGCATGAATGGCTTTGTCGCCAAGCCCATTGACCCGGCCGAGCTGTTCGCGGCGCTGGCCGCCTGGATCAAGCCAGGGCCCCGGGCGACGCCCGAGGTCCCCTCCCCCTCTGTGGCAACTGTCGTCGCCCTGCCTGAAAGGATTCCGGGCTTCGACATGGTCGGCGGGTTGGCCCGGCTGGCCGGCAATGCCGGGCTCTACCGCCGCCTGCTCCTGAAAATGCGGGCGGAGTACCCGGCCCTACCGGGACAGATCCGCGCCGCCCTGGCCATAGGGTCTGCCCGGGACGCCGCGATTGTGGCCCATTCGATCCGGGGGGCGGCCGGCAACCTGGGGGCCGTGGATTTGCAGGCGGCGGCCGGCGCGTTGGAGGACGCCTTGCGTGACGACCTGCCGGAGGCGTTGCCGGCGCGTCTTGCCGCCTTTGACGCGGCCATTGTCGCCGCCGTCGAGTCTCTGGCCGTGCTTGGCGCAGAGGCCCCTCTGCCGACGGCAGAGACGAAGGAGACGGCCGGGGGAAGTTTGAAAGAGCTGCACGCCGCGCTCGACGAACTGGCCGGTCACTTGGAAGCCCGAAGGCCCCGGCCCTGCCGTCAGGCCTTGGAAGCAGTCCAGGCCGTGTCATGGCCCCCGGCCCTGCGGGCCGATGTGGCCGCGCTCGCAGGACTTGTCGGCAAATATAAGTTCAAGGAAGCCCTGGCCCTGGTCGCCAGCCTGCGGCAACGGCTGGACGTTCCCGCAGAGACCGTGGAGGCCGAGAACTCCCTGCTCCGGTCAAAGGATGCGTCATGAAAAATCTTTCGCAGTGCCATGTGCTGATCGTCGATGACACGGAATCCAATGTGGATATCCTGGTCGACGCCCTGGGTGAGGACTACGAGGTCTCCGTGGCCATGGATGGCCTCTCCGCCCTGGAAATCGTGGCCAGACAGCCTCCGGATCTCATTTTGCTGGATATCGTCATGCCGGGGATTGACGGCTATGAAGTCTGCCGTCGCCTCAAGGCGGACAAGGCCACTGCCGGCATTCCCATCCTTTTTTTGACGGCTTTGGCCGAGATTGACGACAAAATAAACGGGTTCGCCCTTGGGGCGGTGGATTATATCACCAAACCCTTTGGCGTGTTGGAGGTCAAGGCCCGGGTGCATACGCATCTGAGCCTCAAGGCGGCCATGGAACGGTTGGAGCGCCAGAATCAGGAGCTGTCCGAGGCGGCCCGGTTGCGCGAAGACGTGGAACGCATCACGCATCATGATTTGAAAGGGCCGCTCAACGCCATCCTGTCGTTTCCCCAACTGTTGCAGGCCAGCGACAACCTGACGGACGAGCAACGCGAGTTTCTCGATATCATCGAGCAGTCCGGCTACAAGATGCTCAACATCATCAACCTGTCCCTGAGCCTTTTGAAAATGGAGCGGGGGAGCTACGAATTGACGCCGGCCCCGGTGGATATCCTGCGGGTGTTGCACAAGGTCGTGACCGAACTGCGCGTCGCGCGCGACGCCAAGATGGTGTCGGTGGATTTTTTTGTTTCCGGAGCGCCGGCCGCGGAAAATGCGACGTTTTTGATTCGGGGCGAGGAACTGCTGTGCTATTCCATGTTTTCCAATCTCCTCAAAAACGCCTTCGAACATTCGCCGGTCGGCGGGCGCGTGCGTATCTTTCTGGATTGCGGGGCGACGGCCCGTATCCGTATCTGCAACCAGGGCTCGGTTGCGCCGGAAATTTTGGATCGTTTTTTCGAGAAGTACGTCACCTATGGCAAGATCGGCGGGACAGGGCTTGGCACGTATTCCGCCCGGCTTATGGCCCGGACCATGGGGGGGGAATTGGAGCTGGACGCCGGGACGTCGGGCGAAACCACGCTGGCGGTCCGGTTGCCCACGGTGGAGCGGGGCGCTGCCCCGGACCCCGCTGGGGAAAATGATTTTCCCCAGACCCCCTCGAAGGGGTGTTAGGGTGAGCGGGGCAAAAAGGACAGGGCGCTGCTTCCGGGAAAATCGTGCCGGTGACAGCGCCCTGTGGCGGGAGACCGTGGGGGGGGGCGGCTATTTTGTGTTGATCGTTGTGATGCGTAGTGACTTGCCTTCCGGGAGAAGCAGCAACTGTTTGTCGTTGCCCACCATCACCCCTTGCTTGTTGACGAAAACATCCGCCTCGTCGAGTTGTTGTTCGGCAATGCCTTTTTTCACGTGGTCGTTTATGATCTTGTCATAGTCCGCAAGAAAGGCCGCCTTGTTGGCGATTTCCTTGTCCGCGTCGTCGATTGTGACAATGATGGGGTAGGACACCATGGCGGCCACGGCGGCCTTGTCCCCATCGGAAACGGCCTTTTTGAGCTTTTTCAGGAAGATGGTCACCTGATTGGCGTCTTTGATGCCGACGAAGCTGTAATCGGCTTTGGCCAGAACCGGGGCCGCGCACGTCAACAGGCAAAGACACAGGGCAAGCGTCTGAATCAACGGCTTCATGCAGGCTCCTTGCGGGGGGCTTGGGGACTAGTTCGTGATGGAGACATCAAGGACGTAGTGGGTGTCGCTTCCCCGCATGGCCCCGACAATAATGGTGTATTTGCCGTCCTTGGGCAGCTTGCCCTGCCACTTGGTGGCGTCGTCTTCCTCGCCTGCGCCGGGGAGATACTTGCCTTCCTCATTGGGAAGCTGGATGTGGAACAGGACGAGCTTTTTGGCGTTTTTTACGGAAACGGACAGGGTCTGTCCGGCTTTCGCCCGAATCTGATAGGTGTCGCGGTCCATCCCCTGGATTTCACCCTTGGCTGTGGCGCTGGTCGTTCCCGGGGCAAAGGCGAGATCGCCTTTTTCCGTGGCGCACGCCACGCCGGCCAACGCGATCAAAAGTCCAACCGTCAGGACGACAAAACACATCTTTCCTGGCAACCGATTCGTTCCGCGCATGCATGCTCCTTTTGGTCTGAAAGTGTTGTTCGGCAAGGCGTTGCCGTCGAAGCGCCGTAAAAGGGATGCGCCCTGCCGGGTTACATTTTTTCCTTCATGGTGTATTCGACAAGGACGTAGCGCTCTTTTTCTTGTGTCCGCACTTTTGCGACGAGCCCGGTAAACGTCCCATAGACCCGGACGTCTTCGCCGGCTTTTTTCCAGGCCTGCGGCGTGCCGTGCGGATCGGGCGTGCTCCCGGAGCCTGTATAGTAAATGGTGCCCTGCACCAGGAGTGTGCCGTCTTGTTGTTCGGAAACCGTGTCTGCCTGGGAAAAGACGAAGGCTTCCCCGGTGGCGAGGTCGGCCTGATAGGATTTTTCCCGATGCGCCGTGATGGTTTTGCCGAAGTACCGCTGGGTTATTTTGTCGATGGCGCTGACCGGGATGGCGATTGTTGCGCCGCTGCGGTCTTTTTTGAATGCGTTTGGCGTGTTCATGACGCAATGCCATTTGGCAAATTGAAGCATGGCGTCATCCGATAAGCCGTCTTTTTTAAAACTCTGCAAATTCGTTTCTGAAAAATTGCTGAAAAAGGTGTTGAGGGCTTTGCGTTCCCCGTTTTGTTGCGCCATGGCCAGCGCCGGCAACAGCAGCGCGAAAAAACACAGTATCATTCCTCGTTTCATAGGACTGCTCGCCTCATGCGGTCTTCTTTGTGAGGGGGGCTGGGGGAAATCATTTCCCCCAGCGGGGTCCGGGGCAGCGCCCCGTCTCTCTCTTCCTCATCTCCCTCTCTTCTTCTCTCCCTCCTCCCACTCTCCCCGTTCTTCCCCACAATATCGGCTGACGGGGTGGTTTGTCTGTCCGGGATTTTCCCGACAGGCGTTCAAAACGGATTTGCCGTAGACAGGAGGGCATGCACCGCAGCATGAAGAAAAACCGCCACCGGCTGTGGCGCGCGGCGAAAATGCTGTTCGTTTGCGCCATCGGTCTGGCGGCCCTTTGGTACGGACTGGTGGTGCTCTTGGTGTACCGGGCGGATTGAAGGGCAGGGCGTCCCTGCCCTTTTGTCCGGGAACCGTTTTCGCGGCGCTAACAGGTCTCGCCGATCAGCGCGAGTTGGGACTTGATTTTGCCGGCGCTGGTCTGGAGCACCCTGCTTTCTGCCTCGGTCAGCTCGATCTCCTGGATTTCTTCCAGGCCGTTGGCGCCGAGTTTGACGGGCACGCCCACGAAGACGTCATGAATGCCGTATTCGCCGGTCAGATAGGCGGCGCAGGGCAGGATTTTCTTTTTGTCCATGACCACGGCGGCCACCATCTGAATGACGGCCGAGGCGGGTGCATAGAAGGCGCTGATCTGCATCAGGCGGATAATCTCGGCGCCGCCGTCGCGGGTGCGCTGAATCAGGGCTTCGATGCGTTCCGCAGAGAATTTTTCCGTGATCGGAATACCGGCCACGGTGGAATAGCGGGGCACCGGCACCATATCCTCGCCGTGTTCGCCAAGGACCATGGCCTGCACGTTTTCCACGGAGACGCCGAGTTCTTTGGAGATGAAATATTGGAAGCGGCTGGCGTCGAGGATGCCGGCCATGCCCGTGATGCGGGTGCGGGGGATCTGGCCGGCGCGCATGGCCACGTGGCACATGACGTTAAGCGGATTGCTGACGATGATGTAAAAGGCATAGGGGCTGTACTGGGCCGCCTTGGAGACGCAATCGCGGACGATGCCGGCGTTTATTTTCAAGAGATCGTCGCGGGACATGCCTTCCCGGCGGGTGGCTCCGGCCGTGATGATGACGATATCGGAATTCCTGGTCTGCTCCATGTCCTCGCCGGAGAGGCAGACCGGTTCGAGCAGATCCACGGGGCTGGCTTCCAAAATATCCAGGGCGATGCCTTCGGCCTTGCCGGGAGTCTTGTCCACCAGCACGACTTTCTTGCAGACTTTGCGTTCAATCAGCCGTCTGGTGACGGCCCCGCCGACGTTGCCTGCTCCGAACACAGTGACTTTTCCGTTCATGCCAAGCTCCTTTTGGGGTCTCCGGCCCATCGCGACCCCGCGCAGCAGAAGCGGCGGGGCAGCCGGTCCGGACGCCGGGGCGGGATTGCTGCCCTTTTGGGGTGCGCCAATGTACACCAGAGAAGGGGGGCCGGCATAGGGCCCGGGGAGCTTGCGGCAAGAAAGACTGGGACCCGGTCGGGTGTTCAGGCCGTCCGGGAGGTGACGAAAAAGCGGGCCAGCACGGTGTCGAGGGGCGTTTTGCCTTTGACCGACCCGTCGCGGCCGCCTTCAAAATCGATCCATCCCGAATTGCACCCGTCGAGCATTTCCATCTGGGGGGCGGGATTGGCCGTTCCCCGGGCGCGCAGGACGTCCTCCCACTGGTCCCGGGGGACAACCGTCATATTGACTGATCGGCCGAGGCGTTTCTCCAGAATCTGGGCCAGATCGTTCGGGGCGTAGCGGCGCGGGCCTTCGATTTCGATAATGCGCCGGCCGGTCCACTCCTCTTGCAGGGTTTGGGCGGCCAGCCGACCGATATCAATGGTGGCGACCATGGGGATTTCGCGTTCCGGTGGGCTTAAAAAACTTATGATTTCGCCCGTTCTACTGGCCGGGGTGATGTATCGGAAGCTGTTTTCCATAAACCAGCCGGCCCGGATAAAGGCGAGAGGCAGGGGAAGGTCCCCCAGGGTCTGCTCCAACAGATGCAGGGGGGTGATCAGGCCGAGCCGCTCCTGCCGGTGGGCTCCAATGGAGGACAGACAGACGACCCGGGCCGGTCTGGCGGTCGCCAGGGCCGTGCGCAGGGCGGTGAGGACGGCCCTGGTTTCGGCGGAATCCCGACCTGGGGCGCCATTGGGCAGCATGACAAAGACGCCGGCGGCGTCGCGAAAGGCCGTGGTCAGGGCTTTGGCGTCGTTATAGGCGGCCAGGGCGATTTGTGCGCCCTTTCGGGCCAGAATTTCGGCTTTGGCCGGATTGCGGGCGACAATGCGGACCATGCGCCCGGTGGCCAGCAGGGTCCGGGCGGTCTGGCCGCCGACCCGGCCGGTTGCTCCCATAATGACGAACATACGCTCCTCTTCTCCTTTGCGACAGCGGCGCGGGCCGTCGGTCGCATCCCCGCGTCGAAAAACGGGATCGCCGCGTTAAAACAGGCAGTTCGCCAAGGTCGGCGCATCCACACCCAACATGTACTCGCAAAGGGGAAGGGCTTCCAGGCGGGCGGTCAGCGCCTGCCGGTCGTGGCGGCAGCCGAGGAGCTGCGCTTCCAGTTCGGCGATATCGCGCCGGCCGAAAAAATCTCCCAAGAGTCGGATGCCGGTAATCGTTCCGGACGCAGCTTCCAGATGGGCTTCGACCAGGCCGCCCGGTGTGCGGGTCGTCCGGGTCAGGGCGTAGCTTGGCGACTGGCCGTAGTTCCAGGCGAAGGTGCGGTATTTGTCCGCCGCCAGCGCTTCGATGTCGGCTTGCTCTTCGGGCGTCAGGGCCAGATCGCCGGTGGCCAGACCGCCTGAAATCGTCGTCATAAGCCGGGCCATAAACGTCGCCGCATCCATGGGGACCAGCAGATGGGCGGCAATGTTGGTGACCCGTTTTTGAATGCTTTTGACGGCTTTGTCCTGATATTTGGCCGGATCGATGCGCAGCGCCCCGGAAATATCGGCCACGTCGGCGGAAAACAGCAGCGTGCCATGGTGCAGCACCCGGTCCTGCCAGATATGTTGGGCATTGCCGGAAATCTTTTGGCCGTTGATGACGAGGTCGTTGCGCCCCTCGAAGTCGCAGGCGACGCCCATGGCAGCCAGGGCTTCGATGATGGGGGTGGTGAAACGCCGAAAATCGAGCGTATGGCCGGCGTTGCCCGTACAAATAAAGGTGAAGTTGATATTGCCGAGGTCGTGGAAGACGGCTCCGCCGCCGCTTAAGCGGCGGACGACGGGGATGTTGTGATCCCGGACAAAATCCTCGTCGATCTGGGCGCGGGTATTTTGGTTGCGGCCGACGATGACGGCCTTGGCGTTGCGCCACAGCATGAACACGTCGGTCGGGGCGTGGCGCAGGAGCCATTCCTCGGCGGCCAGATTGAAAGCCGGGTCCGTGGTGTCGAGCCGGATATAACGCATGGGTCTCCCTGGAAGGCGGCGCACGATGGTCGCCGCAAAAATCGATAGAGGACAACGGCCGCGACGGCAAGCCTTCCCCGGCGGCCGCGGGACGCTCCGGCCCGGTCTTGCCGCCTGCCTGTTTCGCCCTGTAAGAAACCCGGACAGGCGGCTGCTGCCGTCTGGAGGCAACCATGCGCACCGCAGACGTCAGTCTTATCACCTATACGTTTAATGATGGTTCTTTTGTTGATGGGCTGCTGGCCGGGCTGGCCGATTGGACGCTGGCCCCGAAAGAGGTGGTGGTCGTCGACGACGGTTCCGACACCCCCTACGCGCCGCCGCCGTGTCCCGTGCCGGTGCGGCTTTTGCGCCACGCGGCCAACCTGGGCATCCCGAGCACCAAGCACGAGGCTATTTCCGCCGGGACCGCGCCGGCGCTGTTGGCCATGGACTGTGACACCCGCGTCGTGCCCGACTGGCTGGAACGCTGTCTGCCCCAGCTTGCGCGTCCGGAGGTCGGGTTGGTGTCCGGTCCGGTCGACTATCGTTCCGGCGACGATCTGGTTTCCCGGTTCCAACGGGCCTTTGGCGACAACCACAATATCGGACAGGCCGGCGCAACCGGGTTCGTGCCGGGAAACGCCTTTTTGCTGCGGCGGGCGACCTGGGAGGCCTGTGGCGGTATGGCGGCCTTTGCGGGCGATGTCTGCGAGGATCATTTCCTGTGCGAAAAGATCAAGGGCATGGGATTGTTGCTGTGGGTGGAAGAGGCGGCCCGGGCCTGGCAGATCCGGCGCATCAACCGGCTGGCCATGCTGCGGCGCTATTGGAAGTGGTGCCATGGCCCGGTCAAACGCCGGGCGCTTTCGGCCATTGATATCCCGAACTATGTTTTTGCCGTGCTGGCCATGCCGATGGCGGAACGGGTCGAGACGGCCATTGCCATGGAAGAGCCGCTTTTTATTTATCTGGAGCTTGTCTACCTGAGTTTTGCCGTGCTGGATCTGCTCGATTTCTGCATCGGGCAGGGCAAGGCGGATGCGGGACTCAAGACGGCGTGGTGGGGGGAGCTTAAGCGGTATTTCAAGCGGCATCCGGCGCTTTGGGCCGTGTTGCGGGGCGATTTGGTCCGATTGGGCCAGCCGGAGATCCCCGGTTGGCCGGTTGGGGCGGCCGGGGCGAAAAATCCCTGGGAACCGACCTTTATCGCCCTGGACGCCCTGGGGGGCACGTCCCTGTATGACTGGCTGTCCCACGCAGGCATTCCGGCCATGATGGCCGAGGAAAAGGCGCTGGACTACGATTTTTCGTTTTATGCAGGCGTGGCCCTGTAATATCGGTCAGTCTAGGGGCCAAGCTCTCCGGAACGCTTGATGGCGCGCAACAGGCGCAGGCCCAGGGCGATGGCGGCCAGGGAACCGATCAGGCCGAAGAGGGAAATGTCAAAGAACAGTGGGGGCACCCGGTTGGCCATGACCAGGCAGGAACCCAAAAAAAGCGCGGCGCTGACAATGCCGTAGACCAGCCGGTTGACCGTGGCGTCGAGGCCCCGGTGGGAAAGCTGGACGTCCAGCCGGCCTTCCCGGGCCCGGCGCAGGATGGCGGCCGCATCGCGTGGAAAGGAACCGAGCAGGTCGTTCCAGTCGCGGGAGGCGTGCCGGATTTTGGCCCACAGCTCCGTGGGGGAAAACCGGCGGGCGATGATTTTGGCCGCGTAGGGCTTAATGACCTCAATGAGGGAAAATCCCGGATGCAGCGCCCGGGAGGCCCCTTCGAGCATGACGAAGACCTTGATGCATTGGGCCACCGTCGGCGGCAGCAAAATGCCGTGACGACGGACCAGGGCGGCCACATCGGTCAACGCCCCGGTCAGGTCGAAGTTGCCGACAGCCTGACTGGCGTAATCGGCCACAAAGTCCTCGACATCGGCCCGCAGGGCCTCCTGGTCCAGACCCGGCGGGATGCGTCCCAGACGCATGACCTGTTCGGTGAGCCGCTCGGCGTCGCCTTCGACCACCGCAACCAGGGCGTCTTCCAGGGCCAGCCGGATATGGTCGTCCAGCCGGCCCACCATGCCGCAGTCCAAAAGCCCGATGCGGTCGCCGGACAAAATCAGAATGTTGCCGGGATGCGGGTCTGCGTGGAAGAAATTGTCCCGAAAGATCATCTCCAGAAAGATATCGGCGGCAGTCCGGGCCAACCGGGTCCGCCGGTCGACTTCTTCCGGCGTTTCGGGGGCGGCGGCCAGCGCAGCCAGGGATTCCCCGGACAGGGCCTCCATGGTCAGCACGCGCCGTGCGCAGTAGCGGGGAAAGGTTTTGGGAAACGCCACGCGGGGTTCACTGGCGAAATTGGCCGCGAAATGGCGCAGGTTGCGTTCCTCGCGTACGAAATCGAGTTCGCGCAGGATGGTGCGGCGCATTTCGGCCGCCACAGCCAACGGCTGGTAGAGGCGCAGTTCGACAATGCCGCGTTCGGCCAACTCCGCCAGCCCCATGAGGATGTCGAGGTCGGCCCGCACGGAGTCCTCGATACCGGCATGTTGCACCTTGACCACCACGGCCATGCCGTCGGTCAGGGTGGCCCGGTGAACCTGCCCGATGGAGGCCGAGGCGATGGGGACGGGATCAAAGACGGCGAAGACCGTTTCCGGCGGCGCGCCGAGTTCGGCCTCGATGGTCGCCCGGACGACGACGGGCGGATCGGGCTCGGTGTCGGCCCGTAATTTGGCCAGTTCGGCCGCCACGTCCGGGCCGACAAGATCGGCGCGGGTGCTCAAAATCTGGCCGAGCTTGATGCAGGTGGCCCCCAGTTCGCCAAGGGCCAGCCGCAGGCGCTCTTCCCGGCGCAGGGACATCAGGCTGGCCCCGGCCGGGGTGCGCAGATGCTTTGTAAACAGGGAAAGATCGACGGCGGAAAGGAACTCGACCAGCCCGTACTTGGCCAAAACGCCGACGATTTCTTTAAATCGTCGGGCGTTTCTGGCAAAGTGGGGGATTGAGGTCAGGGAGAACATGGGCCCCTCAGGCGGCCTCCCGGAACTGCGTGCAGCCGAATTCCGGGAAGGTGCGACAGCCGTTTGCCTTCGTGCGCGCGCCGTGCAGGGCGGGTTTTCACGGGCGTTTCCCCTTACGCGACGGGACAGGCCGGCTTTTCCCGCTGCCAGCGAAAGGCCTCCACGGTGTTGACCAGCAACATGGCCCGGGTCATGGGGCCGACGCCGCCCGGCACCGGGGTGATGGCCGAGACCATGTCCTTGACGCCGTCAAAGTCCACATCGCCGCAGAGCTTGCCATTGGGAAGCTTGTTCATGCCTACGTCCACGATGACCGCGCCGGGCTTGACCATCTCGCGGGTGATCAGTTTCGCCTTGCCGATGGCCGGCACGAGGAAATCGGCTTCACGGCAGACCGCCCCCAGGTCCGGGGTGCGGGAGTGGCAGACGGTGACCGTGGCGTTGCCAAAGGGCGACTGGGCGGCCAGCAGCATGGCCATGGGCTTGCCGACGATATTGCTGCGGCCGACGACCACGGCTTTTTTGCCGGCGGGCGAGAGACCGTAGTATTCGAGCAACTTTATGACACCGTAGGGCGTGCAGGATTTGGGGCCCGGCAGGCCGAGGGAGAGCCGTCCGACGTTTTCCGGGTGGAAGCCGTCCACGTCTTTTTTCGGATCGATCAGGCACAGACAGCGGTTGGCGTCGAGGCCCGACGGCAGGGGGAGTTGGAGAAGAATGCCGCTTATGTCTTCGCTGTGGCTTAATTCGGTGATGAGCCGTTCCAGCTGGCATTGGCCCGTGCCCGCGTCGAGACGCCAGACCCGGGAGACGATGCCGACTTCTTCGCAGTCGCGTTCCTTGTTGCGGACATAGACCTGGGAACCTGGGTCGTCGCCGACAAGGATGACAGCCAGATGCGGGGGACGCCCGTATTGCAGGCGCAGGGCGTCAACGTCTTTTTTTACGCTCTGTCGCAGTTCTGCCGCGACTTTTTTTCCATCAATCAGCAACATAGACGGGTTTCTCCTTCGAAGGTCTGGAACCGGGGAGAAACTTCCTCGTGCCCAAGGAAGCTTCTCCCCGGACCCCTCCTTCCTCGAATATTCCCCAACGAGGGGACCGGGGGGCATGATGCCCCCCGGCGGGGAAAGGGGCCGCGCCCCTGTCTTTTCTCCCCTTATTCCTCTTCCTCGTCCTCGATATCGTACCACTGGCCGGCCATGACCGGGCCGTAGAAAATAGCCATGTCTTCCAGCTCTTCCTCAATGCGCAGGAGCTGGTTGTACTTGGCCAGCCGGTCGGAGCGGCACAGCGAGCCGGACTTGATCTGGCCGGCGTTGACCGCCACGGCGAGGTCGGCAATGAAGCTGTCCTCGGTTTCGCCCGAGCGGTGGGAAACCACCGTGGTGTAGGCGGCCTGTTTGGCCATCTCGATGGTGTCGAGGGTCTCGGTGACGGTGCCGATCTGATTGAGCTTGATCAGGATCGAGTTGGCCACGCCCTGGTCGATGCCTTCGGCCAGGATATCCGGGTTGGTGACGAAGATGTCGTCGCCAACGAGCTGGATGCGCTCGCCCAGGGAAACCGTCAGTTTCTTCCAGCCGTCCCAGTCGGATTCGGCCAGACCGTCCTCAATGGAGATGATGGGGTAGCGATCGACGAAGCCGCCCAGGTAGGAAATCATCTCGTCGGAGGACAAGGAGAGTTTTTCGCCGCCAAGCACGTACTTGCCGTTTTTATAGAATTCGGAAGCAGCGGCGTCGATGGCCAGGGAGATTTCGGAACCGGGACGGTATCCGGCCTCTTCGATGGCCTTGATGATGTATTTGAAAGCTTCGTCATGGTTCTTGAAGTTGGGGGCGAAGCCGCCTTCGTCGCCGACGGAGGTCATGTGCCCGTCAGCGGCCAGAATCGTTTTCAGGGTGTGGAAGGTCTCCGAACCCATCCGCAGGGCGTCGGCAAAGGTGCGCGCGCCAAACGGGACGATCATGAATTCCTGGATGTCCAGGTTGTTGGGGGCGTGCGCGCCGCCGTTTATGATGTTCATAAGCGGCACCGGCAGCACCTTGGCGTTGACGCCGCCGAGGTACTGGTAAAACGGCAGTCCCAGGAAGTTGGCGGCGGCGCGGGCCACGGCCATGGACACGCCGAGAATGGCGTTGGCGCCCAGACGCGACTTGTTTTCCGTGCCGTCGGTATCGATCATCAGGTTGTCGATGGCCACCTGTTGCAGGGCGTCCATGCCGATGATGGTTTCGGCCAATTCGCCCTGGACGTATTCCACGGCTTTGGTCACGCCCTTGCCGCCGTAGCGGGAGGCGTCCTGGTCGCGCAGTTCCAAGGCCTCGCGGGAGCCGGTGGACGCTCCGGAGGGAACGGCGGCCCGACCGGATGCGCCGGATTCCAGGGTGACCTCCACTTCGACGGTGGGATTGCCGCGTGAGTCGAGGATTTCCCTGGACCAAACGGCCGCAATGGTGCTCATGGCTGTCTCCTTATTGGTGTTAGGGCTTTGATGCATTGGGAGCGACGGGCCGGGCGGCCCGTCGTTTGTAAGGCTTAGCGCAATTCGAAAGGATTTATAAGCCCCGTCTGGGGGGCATTTTATCGCGGAGGAAGGCTTTGGGCCCGGCTTCCGGCGGGCTGTCGCCGCATTGCGACAAAAGTGACATCAAGAAGTTGTCATGTCGGGAAAAATTTCGTCCGGATCGGATTGCCGGCGGCGTTTGAGGTAATGCAGGAACTTGCGGGCCTCGATGAAGTCCGGAGCCAGGGTCAGGGCCTGTTCGAGCATGCCGTGGCAGGTGGACAGATCGCCTTTTTCGAACAGCGTCCGGGCCAAATTGAACAGGATCCGTTCGTCGTCCGGGGCCAGTTCCATCGCCACCTGATAGTACGCGGCGGCGGTGTCGTATTCTTTCTGTTTGCGCAGGTTGATGCCGAAGGCGTTGATGGCGAATTTTTGCGCTTCGCCGCTCAGGGGGTGGGCGGCCGTGCCGGCGAGGCCGGCCATGGCGGCCAGAGCGGCGGCCGTCACGTTTGTTTCCCCGGCGGCGGCCAGGGCGACCAGGATGACGGCGAAGAGCGTGCGTTCCGGTTCGGGAAGTTCCGCCGGTTCCAGGTCGTCCCCTTTTTCGCGCAATTTCCGGATCAGCTGGGGCACGGCCGGGGCCAGCCGTTCGGTGAAGGCCAGCGGGGCCGGCAGGAACTGGGACAGGAATTCATCCTGGGCCACGGTTTTGGGCAGCGGCAGGGGGAGCCGGTTTTTGTCCAGGGGAAAGACCATGATGTGGGCATCGTCGATACGGATGACCAACCAATCGGTGCGCTGGACTTCCCGGCCGGTTGGGCCGCCGTCCACTTTTTCCCGTCTCTGGGACTTGTAGCAGCCAAGTATTTCAGGACTCATGGGATTCTCGCGCGCCTGCGTCAGCGCAGGCCAAGCCAGAGTTGCCGCAGCCCCTCAAGCAGCAATTCGGGGCGCACGTCGCGGATGACCGGGCAGATGGGCGCCAGCTTTTCGGCAAACCCGCCCGTGGCCAAAACCTGGACTTCGCCGCCGAGGTGGGCCTTGAGGCGGGCCGTCACCCCCTGGACCATGTCGGCGAAGCCAAAAACAAATCCCTGGTTGATGCACTCGCTGGTGGAGCGGCCGATGGACAACGCGCCGTCGGCCGGCGGTTCGAGCGCGACATGGGGAAGTTTGGCCGTCTTGCTGACCAGCCCGAACAGCGAGGTCGCCAGCCCCGGGCAGATAAGGCCCCCGAGAAAGGCGTCGTCGCGGACGCAGTCGAAATTGATGGCCGTACCGAAATCCACCACGATAACCGACGGCGCGGTGGCGGCCCGGCGTCCGGCATAGGCCGTGACCAGGCGGTCTGCACCTACTTCGTGGGGGCGGCCGTAGAGATTTTTCAGCGGCACCGGCACATCGGTCGGCACGAAGCGCACCTGGGCGCCGAGATAGCGGGAGACCGCCCTGGACAGCACGGGATTAAGTGGCGGCACCACGCTTGAGGCCACGGCTACGGCCACATCGGCCGGCCGGCAGCCGTGAAACGACAGGGCTGTGGCTATCGCCAGTCCCAGACTGTCCGGGGTGGCGTTGCGGTCCGTCGGCAGGGCGAAGGAAACGCCCAGCCCCTGACGCTCGGCCAGTCCGAATTTGGTATTGGTGTTGCCGACGTCGATAAGGAGTGCTGGCATAATGTGTCAGGGGGCGACGGCCCGGGAGCCGGAGTCCAGACGCTTTAAAAAAGTTTCCGTCATGGGCAGGATGCCTGAGACGATTTCGTTGACGCCGGCGGCATTGGGATGCAGCCCGTCCGGCTGGGTCCGGTCGCTGTGGCCGGACACGCCCTCCAGGAAAAAGGGATAGAGCGGGGCATTATATTTTTTGGCCAGATCGACATACAGGGCGTCCAGGGTGGCGGCGTAGTCACTCCCGTAGTTTGTCGGGGCGCGCATGCCGCACAGCATGACCGGAATGCCCGCCGCCGTAAGGCGTGACAGGATGGCGTCGAGGTTTTCCCGTGGCGTTTGCGGATCAAAGCCCCGCAACACGTCGTTGGCGCCGAGCTCCACAATGACGCCGTCGGGCTTTTGGGCCAGGACGGCTTCCAGTCGGGCCAGCCCGCCGGCGGTGGTGTCGCCCGAGACGCCGAAGTTGGCGATGGAGACCTGATAGCCTTTTTCCGTCAGGGCTTTTTCCAGTCGGGCCGGGAAGGCCTCGTCGGCGGCAAGTCCCCAGCCGGCGGTCAGGCTGTCGCCGAGGGCGGCCAGGCGCAATCCGGCCGCGTGGGCCGATTTCGGCATGATGCCTCCGAGCGCGAGCAGCGCCAGCACCAGGATGCAGACCACGACCCCGCTTTGTTTTTTGCGGGCAAGCTGGTATCCTCGGCGGCTCTCTGCGGCAAAGGACACGGGCGCTATGGTCGATACAGGCGAAAGCATGATTGCGTTATCCGATGTACGGTTGACGTTACAAAGCCAGGCCGGCGGGGTCAACATCCTGCGTGGCGTGGATTTGATCGCCGCTCCCGGCGAAGTGTTGGCCATCATGGGGCCGTCGGGAGCGGGGAAAACCTCGCTTTTGATGCTCATGGCCGGTCTTGAGCGGGCCAGCTCCGGTACGGTGCGGGTGGCCGGGCAGGATTTGTCGGCGTTAAACGAGGACCAGCTTGCCGCATTTCGTCGGGAAAATGTAGGCATTGTTTTTCAGGGATTCCATTTGGCCCCGGCCATGACGGCCCTGGAAAACGCCGCCTTGTCCCTGGAATTTGCCGGACGGGCCGATGCGTTCGTCCGGGCTGAGGAAGCGCTTGTGGCCGTGGGGCTTCATGATCGGCTGTCGCATTATCCGGCGGAACTTTCCGGCGGCGAACAGCAGCGGGTGGCCCTGGCCCGGGCGTTGGCTCCCCGGCCGCGGCTGCTTTTGGCCGACGAGCCGACCGGCAATCTGGACGGGGAAACCGGGGCGCGGGTTATGGAGCTGCTCTTTTCCCTGGCCGGCGGCATGACGCTTGTCCTGGTCACCCATGATCCGGGGCTGGCGGCGCGGTGCGGCCGGGTGGTGCGTCTTCGCGACGGCCGGGTGGCGGCGGATGGGGGGCTGGCGTGACGCGGGTTTTTTTTGCCGCCCGCGGCAGGAATCCTCTGGAGCGGGCTGCCAGGGGGGTGCTTTTGCTTGGCGTCTTCGCCCTGGTGGTCGTGGCCTACCAGAAACATTTCGACCATGTGATCCGGCAAGCGGCGGCCAAGGGCACCGTAAGCGACACGCTCGGCATCCTGACGACGGAAGATCGGACCTGGCTGCTGGAACGGGCCGAGGATCTGCGGCGACGTTTCGGTCTGGAACTGCTCGTGCGCCTGGGGGGGGACTCCGCGCCTCCGGGGGCGGACGACCCGAAAAAATTGTATGTATATTATGACTCCGGCTGCCAGAATAGTCTGGTCGTTGCGCCGGCACTGGCCGCTTCGGCCTTGCCGGCCGGGCTACTCGACGATCTGGGGCGGGGGCATCTGGACGCGGCCTGCCGGGAAGACCGGGCCCGGGAAGGGGTGCTGGCGACGGTCGGGCTGTTACTTGATTCCCTGGACGAAGCGGCGGGCCGGGGAAAAGGAGAAGGATCATGACCGAGGAGACAAGAGCGCCGCAGCAGTCGGTGACGATTTACACGGACGGGGCCTGCCTCGGCAATCCCGGCCCCGGCGGGTACGGCGCGGTGATTGCCTGCGGCGAGGAGCGTCAGGAGCTTTCCGGCGGGCGCAAGCTCACCACCAACAACCGGATGGAGTTGCTGGCCGTCATCGAGGCTTTAAAAGCCCTGCCGCAGCCGTGTGTGGTGTCGCTTTTTACGGATTCGCGCTACGTGCATGACGCCATCGAAAAGCGTTGGCTGGCCTCGTGGCAGAAAAAGGGCTGGGTCAATGCCGAGAAAAAACCGGTGAAAAATCAGGACCTCTGGCTGCGCCTGCTGCCCCTGCTGACGCGCCATACCATCAAATTCAACTGGGTGCGCGGCCATACCGGCAACCCGGATAACGAACGTTGCGACGTACTGGCCAAATCGGCCGCCAATTCCCGCACGCTTGAGGCGGATAGCGGCTACCCCGGCTAGCCTCCTCCCCCATTGGTAAGGTTGCGCGGTTCTGCAACCGGCCCAGGAACTTCTCCCCCGCCGAGGGGGTCCGGGGGGAATCATTCCCCCCGGCGGGGACCGGGGCAGCGCCCCGCCTCTTCATCTCTTCATCATCTTCATCTCTTCTCTCTCCCCCTATTTCTCCCGCTCCCCTATAGATACATCCCCCCCGAGACTTCAATGCGCTGCCCGGTGATCCAGCCGGCCTCGTCGCTGAGCAGTATGGTCAGCGCTGCGCCGATGTCATCGGGCAACCCGGCGCGTCCCAGAGCGGTTTGGGAGGCGATAAAGGCATTGGCGTCGGCGTTGTCGCGCACCACGCCGCCGCCGAAATCGGTTTCAATGGCCCCGGGAGCGAGGATATTGACGGTGATTTTGCGCGGTCCCAGTTCTTTGGCCATATAGCGGGTGAGCACCTCAAGCGCGCCCTTGACCGTCGCATAAGCGGAAAATCCGGGCATACTGAAGCGGGTCAGCCCACTGGAAATATTGACGATGCGGCCACCGTCGCACAGCAAGGGCAAAAGCGTTTGGGACAGGAAAAACGCGGACTTCAGATGGATATTGACCAGCAGGTCGAATTGTTCCTCGCTGGTTTCCATGAAGGGTGCTTGCACGCCAATGCCGGCGTTGTTTACCAGAAAATTGAAATCGTTTCTTCCCCAGGTTGTCTGGAGCGTGTCTCGAAACTGTCCGGCAAAGGCGGCGAATCCGGCGCTTTTGGAGACGTCGAGAGGCAGGGCCACGGCTTTTTGCCCGAGACTCTGAATCTGTGCGACCACATCCAGCGCTTCTGCCTGTTTGCTCAGGTAGGTGAGAACGACGTCGTGGCCTTTCTTGGCCAGATGCAGACACATACTTTTGCCAAGACCCCGGCTGCCGCCGGTGACGAGTGCGATGGCCATGGGAAACTCCTTGGTTATTAGCGGTGAGACTGGGGCGTATGCTATGCCCAATTCCCGCCTGTGCGAATGCCTATCTCTCCAGAGCTTTTGCCTGATTCTCCAGTGCGTGGGCATATGGGGGAAAGATGGGAAAGAAATAGGGAGGGGATGGGAGGGGAATGGGGAGCGAGATTAGGAGGGAAAGACGGGGCGTTGCCCCGGGCCCCACTGGGGGGAATGATTCCCCCCAGACCCCCTCGGAGGGGGAAATGGGGAGAGGAAGATTTTTTGGGGGGAGCGGGGGAGAAAGTGGAGGGAGGCTAGGGCTCGTTGAGCGGCAGGCGCATTTCCGCCACTTCGTCGTCGTAGTTGCGCACCACCGAAAACCCCAGTTTGTCCGCCAAGCCCTGCATGCCGCCGTTTTCCATAAGCGCCTGCCCGGTTAATTCCCGGGTGCCGCGTTTGCGGCAATAGCGGATGATCTTTTCTAGCAGCAGACGCCCAAGCCCCTGCCCCTTTTGATCCGAGCGCACGATCACCGCAAATTCGGCCGAAGCGTTGTCCGGCCGGGTGGCGGCCCGCACCACGCCAAGCGTCTCGGGCTGTCCGTCCTGTCCCGGTGCGGTGGCGATAAAGGCCATTTCCCGCTCGTAGTCGATCTGGGTCAGCTTGGCCATTTCCACGTGGGACAGATCCCGCACCACGCCGAAGAAACGAAACCGCAGATCTTCCGGCGAGAGATACTCGAAAAATTTATGGTGGGCCGGTTCATCCTCGGGTCGGATGGGACGTAACAGGATGTGGCGGCCGTTGCGCAGGGTCGCGCACTCCTCAAGCTCCCGCGGGTAGGGCCGGATGGCCAGCCGGTGGGCGTCCGGCTGGGCTTCCGGGGTCAGCCGGATGCCCGCGCCGATGACCGTCACGCCGTCCGGATGGGACAGCACGGGGTTTAAGTCGATGGCGGCGATGCGCTCCAGGTCGGCGATGCACTGGGAAACCTGATTGAGGGTCAGACACAGGGCGTCGATGTCCACGCCGGGTTGTCCGGCCGTCCCCTGCATGGTGGCGGAGACCCGGGTGCGGAAGATGAGATCCCGGGCCAGGGACATATTGAGCGGCGTCAGGGCCACGGCCTTGTCGCGGGTGACCCGGGCGGCCAACCCGCCCTGGCCGAAAACGACATACGGGCCGAAAATCGCATCCACCCTGGCCTTGATCGTTACTTCCTGGGCCCCGGCCCGACGCCCCATTTCCTGGATGACATAGCCCTCGATGCGGGCCTCTGGCTTATGGGAAAGCACTCGTTCCCGCACGGCCTCGGCCGCTTTGCGCACCGCTTCGGGACCGGCGACGTCCAGAACGATGCCGCCCACGTCAAACGGTTGGGGAATATCCGGCGAGCAGATTTTGACGGCCACGGGATAACCAAGGGCTTCGGCGGCGGCCACGGCATCGTCGATGTCCTCGGTGACATGGGAAGCCACCGCCCGCACGCCGTAATACCCGAGCACTTCCTTGGCTTCGGGATCGGTCAGGGTCAGCCGGCCTTCGGCATAGGCCCGCTCGACCACGGCCCGGGCCGCTTCCGGGTCCGGGGCGTATTCCGACGGCAGGCTGGCCGGCATCTCCATGAGCAGTTCCTGATTCTTGCGGTAGCGAAGCAGATGCACAAAGGCCGAAACGGCCTGATCCGGCGTCTCGTAGGTGGGCACGCCGGCGTCATTTAAAATTTTGAGCGCCTCGCCGCCGGCCGGGTCATAGCCCATCCAACAGGCCAACACCGTGCGGTTGGTCTTGGCCACCACGGCGGCCATGGCCCGGGCCGCGTCATCGGCGGAGACTCCCGGGAACGGCACGTGGATGACCAGGATGGCGTTGACGCCGGGGGCGCGCAGCAACAGGCGCAGGGCTTCGGCGTAATCCTCCGGCAGGGCATCGAATCCCATATCCGTCACGCCCTGGCGGAGCCAGTTGGGACCAAGCCGGGCCGAAAGAGCGGCTTCCGTCTCCACGTCGTAGACGGCCAGTCCGCCGCCGCCCTCCAGCAGGGCGTCGGCCGCCATCACCCCGAGCGATCCGCCGTTGGTCAGGATGGCCAGATTGTCCCCGCGCAGGGGACGCGAGCGGGCCAGGGTCTGGGCGGCGTCAAAAAGCGTGTTGATCTCTCCCACGCGCAGCATGCCGGCCCGGCGAAAGGCTTCATCGTAGACTTCATCGCGCCCCTCCCCGGGACCGGGCGGGAAAACGGTCCAGAGCCTGCGGCCGGGTTTGACCACCAACACCGGTTTGTTGCGGGCTGCCGCCCGGGAGGCGCTCATAAAGGACCGGGCGTCGGTGATGGACTCGACATAAAGCAAAATGGAGCGCGTATTGGGGTCCGAAGCCATGTAGTCAAGAATATCGGCGTATTTGAGATCCACCCGGTCGCCCAGGGACACGAGGTGGGAAAAGCCGATGCCTTTGGTGCGGGCCCAGTCGAGCACGGCGGTAAAAAGCGAGGCGGATTGGGAAACAAAGGCGATGCGCCCCAGCGGGACATCGGATGACGACAGGGAACAGTTGAGCCCGATCCCCGGCACAATGAGCCCAAGCCCGCTGGGGCCGAGGATGCGCAGCCCCGACGGGGCGGCGGCCTCAAGCATCCGGGTCTGAAGGTCTTTTTTCCTGTCACGGGGAAGTTTGGCGTAGCCCGGCGGCAGCACGACCGCAGCGCCGACGCCCCGGCGGCCCAGATCGCGCAGATATTCGGGCACGGATTCGGGATCGGTGCAGATGACGCCAAGATCCGGCGTCAGGGGCAACGTCTCCACCGACTTGTAGCAAGGTTCCCCGGAAATGGCGTCATACGCCGGATTGACCGGCATGACCGGCCCCAGGAACTTCCCGCCAAGCAGGTTTTGCATGATGATCGCGCCCACATGCCTGGGGTCCGGGGAGGCTCCGATGACAGCCACGGAGTTGGGGCGGAACAGTGCGTCAAGGCTTCGGGCGCTCAACAGTGGCTCTCCATGTGGGAGGTCGGGGTTTGGGTGAGAATAGAAGGCTCGCCCGACCAAGGCAAGGGGTTTTGCCGATTTCTCCGACCGGCCAGACCCCAGACCAACGGCTTCGTGTTGACAGGATTTTCCCCCGGTGGCACCGTCAATAAAGCCGGCGGTTTGCACCCAGGGACCGGCCGTCGGTGCGGGCTTTGCCCGGCCATGGTCCCTGTCCGTTACGGAGGGTTCCATGCAAGCCTCGACATGCCTTGTCACGGATAACGAGTTCTTTTCAGCCGAACGCCGGGATCATGTGCTCCTCGTCCGGGGAAAACCACATTTCACCCGTCATGTCAGAGACTTACAGAAGATCGACACGTTTTTCGATCATCTGGAAGCTATTTCCCGCACCGACGAAGTCAGCGTTGTGGTTTTTATCGGATGTCCGGAAAAGTCCGGTTCCGACGATACGTTTGAATTTTTTGAAGCACTGCTGCATTCCCGCCGCGAAGATTTCATGCTGCAGCGGCTTATGAATCTGGTCAACAACTACACCGTGGCCATGGCAGGCCTGAACAAGGTCACCATCCACGCCGATACCGGCCGGATTTCCATTTTCCACCTCAATATCAGTCTGGCCTGTGATTACCGCATTATCTCGGAAGCGACGGTGTTTGAAAACGCCTTCGCGGAATTGGGCACCATCGCCAAGGGCGGCGGCGGCTATTTTCTGTCGCGGATGCTTGGCGTGCATAAAACGTCGACCATTCTGCAATGGCCGCGATTTACCGCTGAAGAGGCATTGACCCTCGGCGTGGTGGATAAAATAGTGCCCGAGGCCGAGATCGAGGAAGCAGCGCTCAGACTGGGAAATTACTACCACGAGCCACAGGTGGCGACGATGCTGGCCATCCGCAAGTTGCTCAAAAGCGATGTCAGCGAATTGCGGCGGTCTCTTGAAACCGAAGATCTGCTGCTGTTAAACCGCGTCAACGCGCCGGGATTCAGGGCCGCCCTGGAGGCCAGCAAGGCGGCGCACAAAGCGCGGGCGCAGTGCGCCGCACCGACTAAAAGTAGCGCATGCTGACTTTTTTGAGTTCCTTGAGGCTGAAAAGCATGGCGTAGTCGTCAATCCCCGTGGCCTGACACAGGGCGTCGACAACGGCCTGACAGGCTTCGGGGCTGCGGCCATGCACCATGGTGTACAGATTGTACGGCCATTCCATGCACGTGACGCGGTGATAGCAATGGCTGATTTCGGGGCGTGCGGACATGATGGCGCCAAGGCGGTCCACGTCTTCTTCGGGCACGTACCAGGCCACCATGACGTTGGCGCTATAGCCGACTTTTTGGTGCTTGAGCGTTGCGCCGAAACGGCGGATTTCGCCGCTTTCGGTCATGCGGGAGAGCAGATCGAGCACGTGGGCCTCATCCGTGCCCACGGCGGCGGCGATATCGGCAAAGGGCGTGGCCGAATCCGGCAGGTTGCCCTGCACCCGTTTGAGAATCTCTTTATCCAGATCCGAAAGTGTGGTCGCCGGCGTCTGATCGGTCATCGTGCCTCCCGTGTCTGTCGTCCGGAAAGCCTTTGTCTCTAGCGGCTTTGTGTGCTACAGGCAACCGTGGTGGGGTATTGCCCCTGGTTTTGTCCAAACCGCTCGGGATGTTTCGCAAAAAAAAGACGAGCTTCCTGTGTGCGATTCCCCACGTTCCTGGAGGAGCATGATGAAAATCGCGGTGATAGGCGGCGGCAGCTGGGGAGCCACCCTGGCCGATCTGCTGGCCAAAAACGGCCAAGAGGCCCGGCTTTGGGTGCGGGAACAGGCGGTCATGAATGAAATCCGGACCACCCGGGAAAATTCCTGGTACCTGCCCGGCCGCAAACTCTCGGACAATCTCGACGTCAGCACCGATGCGGCCGCCGTCTCGGAAGGCGTCAAACATTTTCTTTTTGCCGTGCCCAGTCAGTTTGTTCGAAACGCCTACCAGCGTTTCCTGAAATATCTGCCTAAAAATCCGGCCATCATCTGTGCCAGCAAAGGGATCGAGCTCGATAGCCTCATGACCATGTCCCAGGTCTGCGAAGATGTGCTCGGCTCCATCCATCCCCGGTTCGCCATGCTTTCCGGACCGTCGTTTGCCTATGAGGTCATCCGCGAGATGCCGACGGCCGTTACCTTGGCCTGCAAGGACAAAAAAATCGGCAAGGAAGTGCAAGAGGCCCTCTCCAATCAGTATTTCCGGGTCTATACCGCTTCCGATGTGCGTGGGGTGGAGCTTGGCGGCGCGATTAAAAACATCATTGCCATCGCCGCCGGCGTGGCCGACGGTCTGGGCTTTGGCGGCAACGCTCGCGCTGCGCTCATCACCCGCGGCCTCCACGAAATGAGCCGGTTGGGCAAAGCCATGGGCGGCGATCGCCAGACGTTTATGGGGCTTTCCGGTATGGGCGACCTCGTGCTTACCTGCACCGGCGACCTTTCGCGGAACCGGCAGGTCGGACTGCGACTGGCGAAAGGTCAAAAGCTGCTCGATATCCTGGCCGAAATGAAAATGGTGGCCGAAGGCGTCAAAACCACCGAAGCCGTCTACGCCCTGCGGGAAAAAGTCGGCATTGAAATGCCCATCACCGAACAAGTCTACGCCATCCTGTACAAAGACAAAGAACCCGCCAAAGCCGTCTACGATCTCATGACCCGCACGCTGAAAGACGAATAGCGACAAGAAGATGGGGCGCTGCCCCACACCACACTCCGCCGGGGAGCATGATGCCCCCCGGTCCCCCTCGTCCGGTGACGTTTCCATTTTTTTATTGAGGAGGGTCCGGGAGGGGATCATCCCCTCCCGGCCGGTCCAGGGCAGCGCCCTGGCCGCCGGAGGCCTCATTCTTTGTCCCTCGGCGGAACCCATGGTCGAAGGATGGGGCGTAGAGTCTTGATTCTCCGTCGTGGCCGAGTCCGGGAAGCACGAGAAAGATGGTTTGTCGGTCGAGTCCTTCACGGCGGGTGGTTGCGGCCAGGGTGGCGATGGTGGCCCAAAGGCGGGTTTCACCGGGCCAGCCCAGGCGATGGGCCACGGCGACGGGCGTTTCAGGCGGGTATCCCCCGGCGAGCAGGGCCTGGGCCACGCCCTCGGGATCACCGGCCGACAGATAGACGGCCATGGAGGTCTGGTGTCTGGCCAGATCAGCCAGAGCTTCCCTGGGGGGCATGGGGGTGCGTCCGGCCAGCCGGGTGAGAATCAGGGTTTGGGTGGCTTCGGGGACGGTAAAGGACACGTTGAACGCGGCGGCGGCGGCGCTGGCCGAGGTCACTCCCGGGATTGTGGCGTGGGGGATGCCGGCGGCGTCGAGGCGTTTGGCCTGTTCGGCAATGGCTCCGTAAAGGGCCGGATCCCCGGTGTGGACACGGGCGGCCAGACCGCCCTGGCGGACTGTTTCAACGAGCAGGGCATGGGTTTCATCCAGGGTGCGCGGGGCGGAATCGATCACCCGGGCGCCGGGTTTGGCCAGGGCCACGATGGCCGGGGAGACAAGGGAGCCGGCGTAGAGCACCAGATCGGCGGCGCCAATGATCCGGGCGGCCTTGACCGTCAGTAATTCCGGATCGCCGGGGCCTGCGCCGATAAAATAGACTTTTGGGGATGCGGCGTCCCGGACCTCAGGCATGGTCGGCCTCCTTGGCGGCGTTGAGGATAAAAACCGGATTCTCGGCGGCCAGCCGGATATCGTTGCCCAGCGGTGCGGTCGTGTTGGCCTGTAACTGGGTCAGGGTGAAGATCAATCCGTGCCGGGTCAATTCCTCCATGGCCTGCTGCAAGGTGCTAAACAGAACGCAGTTGATGACCAACCGGCCGCCGGGGCGCAGCCGATCGCACAGGACGGCCAGCATATCGTGGCGGGTGGACAGACCGCCGCCGACAAAGATGCGGTCCGGATCCGGAAGATCGGCCATGACATCAGGGGCTTCGCCGCACACGGGAGCCACGGTGAGGGCGCCTGTGCGACGAACGTTCTGGGTGAGCAGGGCAAAGCGGTCCATATCGCGTTCAATGGCGAAAACAGCGCCGCCCGGGCACAGCAGCGAGGCTTCGAGCGCGACGGAGCCGGTGCCGGCCCCCACATCCCAGATCACGTTGCCCGGACGCGGGGCCAGCGCGGCCAGAGAGACGGCCCGGACCGGGGTTTTGGTGAAAACCGCATCCAGGCGCAACAGCGCGTCATCGCCCATCCCCAGGGTCAATGGTTGTTCCACCGGGCGGATGCGTTCGATGACGACGAGGTTGAGCGGTGAGCATTTAAGCGGGAGCGCCTCGACCAGGGGCAACCGCCGGATTCGTTCGCCCGGCAAGCCCATTTCTTCAAGAATCGCCATACGGAAAGCATCGCCGCCGCGGGCACGCACCATGGCGGCGATGGCTGACGGGGTATTGCGGGCGTCGGTGTAGACGGCGGCGGCGTTGTGGCGGGAGAGCGCCTCAAAAAGGGGTGTGGCGTCGTTGCGGCCATGCAGCGAAACTGTCGGCAGGTCATGCCAGGACCGGCCAAGACGGGCTGCCGCCGTGGCCACGGCTGTGATGTTGGGATAAAAGGCGAGCTGCTCAGGTCCGAATCGGGACAGCAACGAGCGGCCGATGCCGAAAAAAAGCGGATCGCCGTCCGCCAGGACTACCACGGCTTCGCCCTTGGCCAGGGCGGCTTCGATGGCGTCGAACACCTCGGGGAGCGGACCAAGAAGCGGCAGGCGGCGGCCGGTATGCGTGGGAAAAAAAGTCAGTTGCCGTTCGCCGCCGACCAGCAGGTCGGCTCCGGCCACGATATTGGCCACGTCGGGGGCGAGATGGGGTCGCCCCATGCCAAGCCCAACAACGGAGAGGGAACTTCCGGTCACGGTACATCCTTATCGAGCAGCGTACGGTTTTCTGTACCTATCGTCTGGTTCCGGGTCAAAAGGGGGCTTGCCCTTTTAAAGGGGCTGGGTCAGAGAATGCCATGAAGGAGCAGGGGGGAATATGGAAGAACGACAACAGGTGCAGATCACGTTTTCCGGTGGAGCGCTGGCGTCTTTTGGGTACTCCGTGCTCTTTTTGATTCTTTTTTTGTGCATTCTGCCGGGCGGTTGGGGCGCGGCCATGCTGCTTCTCTGGTGGACCGGCCATATGGTGTTTGCCGATGGCACGCGGATCGCCTTTGAAGGGCGGCCCGGACGTGTCTGGGTGCTTTTTGCCGTGCTGGCGCTCTTGGCTTATCTGCCGACGCTGGCGACGCTTGGCCTAGCGCATGGCGGCCGGACCGACTTTCTCAAACTCGTGCTGACGCTGTGTCTTATTCCGTTTGAGGCGGCGCTCAAACTCCCCATTTATCGCTGGATTATTGCAGGAATACGGCTTGAGCCGGGCGGCAGCCCACGGTTTGTGGCCACGTACCCCGCCTATCTGGGCTGGGTGTTATTTTTGGGCGTGTCCTTTTTGACGGTCATCGGCTGGGCCTGGGTGGCGGTCGCCATGCTGCGCTGGTTTTGCCGCAACATTGAGGCCGACAACTACAGTGTGGCGTTTACCGGGACGGGCTGGGGCCTTTTGTGGCGCAGCCTTGTCTGGGTGCTCGGCATGGTCTGCCTGATTCCCATTCCATGGGTGCTGCGTTCCCAGTACGCATGGTGGACCGGCCATCTGCTGCTCGTTCGCCATGCAACGCCCATGGAACAAGCCTTCCCTGCTCCTCCCGTTTACGTCTAGTCTTGTTTACAGGGGTCCGGGGGGATTATCCCCCCGGTGGGGTGCAGGGGCGACGCCCCTGCCTCTCCTCTCTCTCCTTCTCCTCCTCCGTCTGCCTCTGCATCCTTCCTCCTCAACAGCGTCCCATCAAAATCGAAAACGAGCAGCGTAAGCTGTGGCATCTGGCCGGCAAAGCGGCGCATGTGACGGAGCGCTTCCTCGGTCAGTCTGGCGACCAGGGCAATCTTGGCCTGTGGCGTGGCAGCCATCTCGAAGGCATGGCGGGCGGTATTGGCCGTAGCGGCCTGCCGGGCCAGGGGCTCGGGCCAGCCGGCGTCAGCGCACCAACCGGCCAGGGCGGAGAAATCCGTTGCGCCCTTATGGGCATGGGTATTTTCCAGCCCCTGGGCCATCTTGACCAATTTGCCGCCAAATACGGCCCAGACAAGATGGGGGAAGTGTCGTCGGGCAGCCTGGGTCAGGGCAAAGGCGAAACAGTCCGCTGCCTGGATGCAGGCGGTTTCCGGCAAGTGCGGCATGGTCTGCTGCAAAAGCGCCTCGCTGCGCCGTCCTGTGGAAAAGCCAATGGTGTCGTGCCCCATGGCCCGGGCCACGTCGAGGGATTCGGCAATGGAGGCTTCCCAGGCGCCATGGCTGAAGGGTCGCACAATGCCGGAGACGCCCAGAATAGAGATGCCGCCGACGATGCCAAGGCGTGGGTTCAGGGTTTTTTTTGCAAGCCTCTCGCCATCGGCCACTGTCACCGTAGCCGAAAGTCCGCCACCGTAGCCGCACGCGGCGGCTGCCTCGGCCACGGCGGCTGCAATCTGGGCGCGTGGAGCGGGGTTGATGGCGGCTTGTCCGACAGACACAGGCAGTCCCGGCAGGGTCACGCGTCCCACGCCTTCGCCGCCGGTCACCAGAACGCCCCCGGGGGGGCCGAGAGCGGTCACCCGACAGCCTATGCGGGCTCCATGGGTGACGTCCGGGTCGTCACCGCCGTCTTTGACGATGGTGGCGCTGGCGGTTTGCCCGTCGCGCCACGCCGCAGCCACGGGCAGTTCCATGCGTCCGCCGCCGGGGAGCGGCACGTCCACCTGCTGCGGGGGCTGACCGCCAAGGAGCAGCAACGTCGCCGCCTTGGCCGCGCCCGCTGCGGCCGTGCCTGTGGTGAACCCTTCGCGCAATGGCCCTTCCCGTTTCATCGGTCCTCCGCACAGGCGGCGACGAAATGTGCGGCGGCCTGGGGATTGCTGCCAAAATGGAGATGTACATAGCTGCCAAGCGTGCGCTTGTGCAGAAATCCTTCCGGCCCATCGAGAACGCCCCGCCGGCCGGTCATGGCGTACACGGCCGGGACTTCCGGCGTTTGGTGCGTCAGGTGGGAATAGTGGAATTCATGGCCCCGCAGCCGGGCGCCGGCCGGACCGAGCAGGGTTTCGGCCCGGGTGGTCACCTCCCGATAGCCCAGGGCCGCAAATCGTTTGCCCATGCCCGCCCGGAAAGGGAAGACTCCGGCCATGGGGAATTCCCGGCCGTCCTGGTCGGCAAGCGCGGCCAGAAGGTAGAGAAATCCGCCGCATTCGGCCAAAACCGGCCGCCCTGCTTCACAAAAATTTTGTATCGACTGTCGCATGGTCCGATTGGTCGAGAGTGCGTCGGCAGAGAGCTCGGGGTAGCCGCCGCCCAGGTACAGGCCGTCAAGTTCCGGCGGCAGGGCCGTATCCCGAAGCGGGGAGAATTCCACCAGGCGCGCTCCGGCAGCTTCCAACAGGCGGAAGTTCTCGGCGTAATAAAAGCAGAAGGCCCGATCCCTGGCCACGCCGATGCGGGGGGGGCGGGGTGAGAGAGAGGTGGGGAGAGAAGAGACCGTGGGGAGGTTTTTACCGGGGGGGATCATCCCCCCCGGACCCCCTGGATGGAAAGCGGGGAGGGTCTGGAGCAATTCGGGGAGCGCAAAGGCGGATTCGATCCAGTCGGCCAGGGCGTCGAGGCGGGATATATCGGTCGTCTCGTCGGCGGTGAGAAGTCCCAGGTGGCGTGATGGCGTCGTGAGGTCGGCGTGGCGGGGAAGCACGCCCCACAGCGGCGTTTGGGGCAGTGCGGCGGCCATGACTTCGGTCAGCAGGGCGGCATGGCTGGCGCTGCCGGCGTTATTGAGGGCCACGCCGCAAAACGTCAGATCCGGATCAAAGGCCACATAACCGCCGACCATGGCGGCGACCGACCGGGCCATGGAAGCCGCATCCACCACCAAAAGTACAGGCAGCCCAAGCAGTTTGGCTAATTGCGCCGTGCTGCCGGCGGCATCCGTGGCCGAGAAACCATCGAACAGGCCCATTGCCCCTTCGACCACGACGAGATCGGCCGTGGCCGCATAGCGGTCGAAGATGGCCCGCGTACCCTCAGGCCCGCACATCCAGTCATCCAGATTGTGGCTCGGCCGCCCGGTCGCCAGTTGATGATGCCCCGGATCAATGAAATCCGGGCCGGCCTTGAAGGCCTGGACGGTCATTCCCCGGCGCGATGCGGCCCGCATCAAGCCGAGCGCCACGGATGTTTTGCCGCAGCCGCTTTTCGTGCCGGCCACCACGAGGCCGCGCGGTGTGAAGGCGTGCATGTCGCGATGATAACGGATGTGCCCCCCGACGACCAGAACGCCTTCCGGCCTTTCCAGGCGGCCTGCCGCGTGCGGCGGGGAAGGGAAGCGCGGCCGGGATGACTTTCAGGGGTGATTCCGCTAAACTGTCCAATCTCATATCCCTACCAGGACCGCCGTCTCCCGGTCGTCCGCCGAGGTTTTCATGCGCTACGTCCTGACTGTGCTGCTCGTTTTGGCCGCCGCTGCGACCGCCTTTGGCGGCAACCTGGAATTTACCCTGCACAAGCTTGATTCCGGCCAGCCAGGGCCCACCATCTTGGTGATCGGCGGCATTCAGGGGGATGAACCCGGCGGTTTTTCCGCCGCGGCCTTGCTGGTCTCCCATTACAAGATCAAATCCGGCGCCGTCTGGGTTGTGCCCAATCTCAACTTTTTGAGCATTATTCGCTGTTCGCGCGGCGTGTACGGCGACATGAACCGCAAATTCGCCGATCTGGATCCCAAAGACCCGGAATACGAAGCCATCCAGAAAATCAAGGAAATTATCAAAAACGAGCAGGTAACGGCCATTTTGCATCTGCATGATGGCTGGGGCTACTACAGCCCGACTGCTGTCTCCGAATGGCAGTGCCCCCTCCGATGGGGCCAGTCCGTCATTATCGATCAGGGCAGCGTGGAAAATGCGAAATTCGGCAATCTTCAGGATATGGCTGAAAAGGCGGCGCAGGCCGCCAATGAGCATCTGTATGATCCGCTGCACGCCTATCATGTGAAGAATACCAATACGAGCAAACTCGACAATGAAACCGCCAAGGAAATGTCCAAGACGTTGACCTTCTTTGCCATTGGCCAGGGAAAGCCGGCCTTTGGCATCGAAGGCAGCAAGAACCTGCCGCCGCCCATGCGTTCCTACTACCACCTGCGGGTTATTGAATCCTTCTTGCATTCTTTTGGTGTGGAGTTCGAACGCACTTTCGATCTTGGTGCGCCACAAGTGGCCGAGGCGTTGCAAAGCAACGTGGCCGTCTCGTTTTTCGACAACAAGGTCTTTCTCGATCTGCGTAACGCCCGGGAGCGGCTGCGCTATATTCCGCTCAAGAAAGACAGCGCCGTGGATTATCAGCCGGGCAGTCCCTTGTTGGCCCTGGTCTCGGCGGATAAAAACCTCAAGGTGTATTTCGGCAATACCAATGTCACCGAACTTGATCCGCAATATCTCGAATTTGATTCCTCGATAAATGAAGTGCCCATGGAGATTGACGGGGGCAAACGACCTGTTGCGTTTGGCAATGTCGTGACCGTACACAAATCCTTCCGCGTTGAGCCAAGCACGGAGTATCGGGTCAACGTCATTGGCTTTTCCAAACCGGGATTGATTGATGAGGCCGGCGTGACGCTGTCGCGGGCCGAACTCAAACCGGCCTTTTCCGTGGACAAGGCCGGCTCCATCTACCGCATCGAAGTCTACCGGGGTGAAAAATTTTGCGGCATGATTTTGGCCGCGTTTACCCCTGATTCCTCGCGCGTCGCCCAGGCCGCTGATGACAAGTTGTTGCGACAACTCAAAAAGAAGGGACTGTTGGACCTCGGCCGCTAAGGCCGGCCTCACGGCGTTGTGACGAAAATTGTGAAATCTTGCTCTAGCCTTTGGGGCCGGTATCAGGTAGGGCATTTGTGGGGTGAGGAGGACGGCTTGTATGCATGGGCATACGGGTTGTGCTGTCTTTTTTCATGTCTAAGGAGCCATGATGGACACAATTGCCTTTTCCGCCGCCCGCAGCAAACTGTTTGAAACGGTTCGTCAAGTTTGTCAGGAACATCAGCCCGTTATGGTTGCTTGCCGGGGAGACAAGTCTGCCGGGGGCATGATGGTCCTTGCGGATTATGACCTCGTTGAGGAAGCCATGCGCCTCGTGCGCAGCCCGGAAAGCGTCGTGCGCCTTTCGGATGTGGTTGATGGCGTCGTGGAGGACGGTTGCCCGGGAAGACCGTCACAGGAAGGGTAACCTTCCTGGTCTGAGTGGCCGTCTGTTGCCGCCGGCAGTAGCATGGGCGGGAACACGGCCAAAAGACCAGCAAAGTGGAGAGCCGGGAATCTTGCAGACACCGGGAGGGGTGTGGGCGAGCTTCGGCGGTGAATCTGGCCTGCGATGGCGGCATCGTCATCCGTGTGCGTTGTTGTGCTGACGCAGCCGGTTTGCTGCACCCCTTTTCCTCATTCGTTGCAACTGTTTTGCTCGGTCGGTTTGACCTTCGCCAGAGGATTTTTGGTCTGGGTTGGCGCATGTCCGATGTCGACTTGGCCACAAGGCTGGAATTGTATTCGCATTGTCCGCTCCAGGGAGGTGGACATTGCAAAAGCAATTCCGGTGCGTGGACGGAGGCGATGGCGGCATAGCGTGAGCCGTGGCCAAGGAAGCCCGTCGGCGTGGCTTGCCATCGCAAGGGGCTCGTGCCCGTTTGAGAAATATCCGTCTGCGTGAGGACGTGATACGATGCTGTACATTTTGGGAAACGGGGCGCTAGGGACGGCAGACGGTATCGCTTTCGGGAGCGGCCAGGTCCCGACGGTCCTCGACACGGATGGTCTTGCCGGCGGTCCGGGCCAGACTGCCGGGTTCCACCAGTCGCACCGTCATTCCGACACCAAGGTCCGACGCCAGCCGACGCTCCAACTTTTCCTGCAAGGCCTGATGTTCGGCCACCCGGTCGAACAATAAGTTCTCGGTTGGTTCGACCTCGACGAGCGCCTCGTCCAGGGCCCCCTGGCGGGTCAGCACAATCCGATAATTGGGCGTGACGCCCTCGACTTCCAAAAGCAGGCTTTCGACCCGGCTGGGGAAGACATTGACGCCCCGGATGATGAGCATGTCGTCGCAGCGTCCGACAATGCGGCCGATACGGCGCATGGTGCGACCGCATGGGCACGGTTCGGGGATGATATGGGTGATGTCGCCAGTGCGCAGGCGGATCATGGGAAAGGCTTCCTTGGTCAGCGTGGTGACGACGAGTTCGCCTTCCTCGCCGTCGGGCAGCGGCGTACCGGTGGCCGGATCGACGATTTCAATGAGAAAATGGTCCTCGTTGACGTGCATGCCGGCCTGTTCCAGACATTCTCCGGCCACGCCCGGTCCCATGATCTCGCTTAAGCCGTAATTGTCCGTGGCTGTCAGCTTGAGCCGGTCTTCGATGGCCGCCCGCATGGCTTCGGTCCAGGTTTCCGCGCCGAACAGCCCATAGCGTAGCGACAACGCATTGACGTTGACGTCCATGGCGCACAGCGTCTCGGCCAGATGCAGGGCATAACTCGGCGTGGCCACGAAGACCGAGGTGCGGTAATCCTGCATGATGGCCACCTGTCGCCGCGTGCCGCCACTTGAGGCCGGAATGACGGCTGCGCCCACGGTTTCGGCCCCATAGTGGAAGCCGATGCCGCCGGTAAAAAAGCCATAGCCCAGAGCGATCTGCACCACGTCGTCCCGGTTGGCCCCGGCGGCGACCAGGATGCGGGCCACCAGGCGCGACCACGTCCTGATGTCGTTTCGGGTGTAACCGGCGACAACCGGTTTGCCCGACGTGCCCGACGAGGCGTGCAGCCGGACCACGTCGCGAAGCGGCACGGCAAACAGCCCGTAGGGATAGGCCTCGCGCAGGTCGGCCTTGGTGGTAAACGGCAGGCGGCGCACATCGGCCAGATCGGAAAACGTCTCGGGATTGATGTCGTGCGCGGCAAACCGGTTGCGATAGAGCGGCACGTTTTTGGCCACGCGGTTCAGCGTCGCCTGGAGCCGTTCCAACTGGAGCTGGGCCAGATCCCGTCGGTTTATGGCTTCGAATTGCGGTTCGAAACATTCGCGCATGGTCATGCTCCCTTTTTCCGGTCTACGCGTCTTTTTCTCGCCCGAGGTAGGCCCGGCGCACGTCACGGTTGGCCAACAGCTCTTCGGCCGAGCCGGAAAGCAGTACCCGTCCCGTTTCCAGCACATACCCCCGGTCGGCAATGCCCAGGGCGCTTTTGGCGTTTTGCTCGACCAAAAGCACGGTCAGTCCTTTTTCGCGGCGTAACGTCCCGATATGGCGGAAAATTTCCTTACAGACCTGGGGCGCAAGGCCCATCCCCGGTTCATCCAACAACAAACATCGGGGTCTGGCCATCAACGCCCGGCCGATGGCCAGCATTTGTTGCTCGCCGCCGGAGAGGGCTGCCGCCTGTTGCCCGCGCCGTTCGCGCAGCACCGGAAACATGGCGTAGATTTCTTCCAGGTCGGCTGCGACCTGCCGGCGCTTAAAGCAGGAGTATGCGCCCAGGCGCAGGTTGTCCTCCACGCTTAAGGGACCAAAGACCAGTCGGCGTTCCGGAACGTGCGACAGACCCAGGCGGACAATGCGCTCGGGCTTCTCTGTCGTGACCGGGCGGCCGTCGAAGTCGATGTCGCCGCCGGACACGCGCAACAAGCCGGAAATAGCCGACAGCAGCGTCGTCTTGCCCGCGCCGTTGGCCCCGATCAGAGCCACGATCTCGCCGGCCGCCACATGCAACGATACGCGGCGCACGGCGTGGACGCGGCCATAATAGATATCGACGTTACGCAGGGTCAGCATATTTTTATGAGGGCCTCCGGCGGCCGGGAGGGGCCTTGCCCCTCCCGGACCTCCCCACCGGGGGGGATAATCCCCCCCGGACCCCCTTGGCGGGGGAAATTGCAAAGCATTCACCCTTCCGGGTTTCCCCCTATGAGGGGGACCGGGGGGCATCATGCCCCCCGGCGGGGTGCAGGGGCAGCGCCCCTGCCTCTTCTTTCTCTTCTTTACTCTTCCTCGCCCAGGTAGGCCTTGATCACGTCGGGATTGGCCTGGATCTGGTCGGGCGTGCCCGAGGCCAGGGGATGGCCGAAATTGAGTACGGTAATGTGGTCGCTGACGCGCATGATGAGATCCATATCATGTTCGACGAGCCCCACGGTCACGCGGCGTTTGTCGCGGATGGCCAGGATCAGATCCCCGAGTTGGGCGGTTTCCTTGGAATTCAGTCCGGCGGCCGGTTCGTCGAGGAGCAGCAGCTTTGGGGCTGCGGCCAGGGCCCGGGCCATTTCGAGCAGGCGTTGCCGACCATAGGGCAGATCTCCGGCCGGGGTCTTGTGCGCGTCGGCCAGTCCCACAAATTCCAGGCAGTCCAGGGCGATCTCCCGACATTGGCGTTCGGCCCGGCGGAAAGCCGGCGTGCGCAGCAGACTGGCCAGGATCGGATAGTGGGTGGCGGCGTGGCGACCGGTCATGACGTTTTCAAGCACCGTCATGGAGGTGAACACTTCGAGATTTTGGAAGGTGCGGACCACGCCTGCCGCGGCGCGTTTGTGCGGGGGCAGCCCGGCGATATCCTGTCCATCCAGATGGATGGTTCCTTCATTGATGGAAACCATGCCGGTTATGGCGTTAAGCATGGTGGTTTTTCCCGCGCCATTGGGGCCGATCAAGGCTGTGACCGAGCCGTCCGGGATGCAAAAATCGGCGTTGGTCAGGGCGTGGATGCCGCCGAAACGCACGGTTGCGCCCGAAACGTCGAGCAGTGGCGGCGCGCAGGCGTCAGCGGGCATGGGAGGCCTCGGTGCGGCGAAATTTGCGGAACAGGCGGGTGCATCCGCCGGCCAGCCCGTCGGGCAGAAACAGAATGGTGGCGACAAGGATGGCCCCGTACACCAGAATATCGATATTTTCGAAGTCCCGCAGGGCTTCGGGCAGGGCGGTCAGGAACAACGCGCCGGCGACCGATCCCCACACACTGGCCATACCGCCTAAAATCACCATGACCACGAGCTGGATGGAGAAGGAAAATCCAAAAGAGGCCGGGGCGATAAAGCCCAGGTAATGGGCGTAGAGCACGCCGGCCAGCCCGGCCAGGGCGGCGGACAGCACAAAGACGAAGCGTTTGTGGGCGGCGATGTCGATACCGAGGCTTTGGGCGGCCTTTTCGCTGACATGCAGGGCCCGAAGCGCCCGACCGGTGCGGGATTTCATGAGGTTAAGGGCGAGGAGCACCACGGCGGCCAGGACCACGGCCACGACGTTGTAATAGCCCCGATCGGTATCAAACTCGTGGCCCAAAAGGGCCAGTCGCGGGATGCCGACATAGCCCGAGGGACCGCCGGTTATGTCCACGGCCTCGTTAAAAACAATGGAGACGATGATGCCGAAACCGAGTGTTGCCATGGCCAGATAATGGCCTTTGAGCTTGAGTGTCGGGACGGCCACAATCCAGGCCACGGCCGCAGCCAGGGCGACGCCGATGACCATGCCGGCCGGGATGGGCAGCCCAAGGCGCGTGGTGCAAAGCGCCGTGGCGTAGGCCCCGATGCCGTAAAAGGCGGCATGGCCCAGGGATATCTGGCCGGCGTAGCCCAGGAGCAGATTCAAGCCCACGGCGATGACGGCGTTGAGACAGCCCAGGATGGCGATACTGAGATAATATTCGTTGGGCAGGGCAAGGGGCGCGACCAACAGCGCCACCAGGAACAGCAGGGCGCGGATGGCGTTTTGACCGGCCAGGGGGCGTTTCATACGCGCTCCACGCCGGCTTTGCCGAACAGACCGGAAGGTTTGACGAACAGCAGCAGGAGCAGGACGATAAAGGCGAAGGCGTCCTTGTAGCCCGAGGCCACGTAGCCCGCGCCGAACGATTCGAGCACGCCAAGGACCAGCCCGCCGGCCGCCGCGCCAAACGGATTGCCAAGTCCGCCCAGGATGCAGGCGGCAAAGCCCTTGACGCCAAGCATGGTCCCCACATCGAAGGATGTCATGGTGATGGGGGCGAGGATGGCCCCGGCGACCGCGCCGATCAGGCCGCTGATGCCGAAAGAAAGCAAGGCCATACGGGCGACGGAAATGCCGACAAGGCTTGCCGCTTTTTGCTGGCAGGCGCAGGCCAGCATGGCCTTGCCCTGAATGGTGGCGGCAAAAAAGAGTCTGAGCCCGGCCAAAAGGGCCAGGGTGACGGCCAGCACCCAAAGGCTTTGGGGCTGGATGGCCGCGCCGAGGGTCAGAATGGGGGTCACTCCCGAAAAGGCGGGCAGGGCGACGGTGTCCTTGCCGAACGCCAGCATGGCCCCGCCGCGCAGCAGAATCGAAACGCCGATGGTAATGATGACGGCGTTAATGGCCGGCGCGCCGGCCAACGGCCGTATGGCCAGACGCTCCATAAGCGCGCCGGCCACGGCCGTGACCAGACAGGCGGCCAGGACCGCAAGGAGCAGGGGCAGCCCCGCTCCCAGAAACCAGACGGCCAACATGCCGCCGAGCATCACAAACTCGCCCTGGGCAAAGTTGATGATGCCGGTGGTGTTGAAGATCATGGTGAACCCAAGCCCGATCAGACCATAGGCGGCCCCCTGGGTGAGTCCGGAAACGAGGTACTGTGGCGCGCCGGACAACATCAGTCCCCAACAATGACCCAATCGCCCTTTTCAATGCGCAGCATAATGAAGGCGTCGGGCCCCAGACCGGCATGGTCTTCGGGTGTGAAGGTGAAGATGCCGCCGATGCCGGGGAAGTCTTTGACTTTTTCCAGGGCGTCGCGCAGGGCCTGCGGCTTGTCCGAACCGGCGTCGGTGATTGCCTTGGCCGCCAGGTGCAGGGAGTCATAGCCATGGCCGCCAAAGGTCGAAACCGGGGCCTTGAAGCGCTCCTCATAGGTCTTGGCGTAGGCGACGAGCTGGGCCTTTTGTGCGTCCGCCTCAGGCAGCTTTTCGGCCACCGTGATCTTGCCGGCCGGCAGGAACAGGCCTTCGGCCGCATCGCCGGCCAGTTCCAGGAATTTTTTACTGGCCACGCCATGGCTCATATAGAGCGGCGTCTTCATGCCGAGCTGAACGCGGTTTTTGGCCACAACGGCGGGACCGGGATTGGTGCCCCAGCAGATGATGGCATCCGGGGCCCCTCCCTGGATCTTGGTCAGTTGGGCGGTCATGTCCGTGTCCTTGGGGCCAAAGACCTCGTCCGCCGTCAGCTCGAACCCGGCGGCCGGAATTTCTTCTTTCAAGACCTCGCGACCGGCCTGCCCGAAGCCGTCGGAGACCGTCAGAATGGCCAGCTTTTTGTACCCCTGCTTCTTGGCATGGGTCAGAATGCGGGCCACGGCCAGACGGTCGGACGGCGCCACCTTGAAGACGAAGGGATTGACCGGCTTGGTGATCTTTTCGGCGGCCGAGCAGGAAATCAGCGGCACTTTGGCGGCGGCCGCCTTGGCGATGACCGCCAGGGAGTTGCCGGAGGTGGTGGGGCCGAGGATGGCGGCCACCTGTTCTTTCTTAATCAGCCGATCGGTGGCCAAAACGGCTTTATTCACATCGGTTTCGTCATCGAGGATGACGACTTCGACAGGGCGGCCGAGAACGCCGCCGGCAGCGTTGATCTTTTCCACTTCCATCTGGATGGTGTTCTTCTCGGGTTCGCCAAGAAACGAGGCCGGGCCGGTGACGGAGAGTACCGCACCCAGGCGGATGGGATCGGCGGCCTGCCCCGGGCCGGCGGTAAGAACCAGGGCGAAAAGGGCGAACAGGATCGCTTTGCTACGCATGGCACGCTCCTTATAAGGACGTCTCCGCCCAACAGGCAGGCCCCGTCGTGCGAAAACCGTCGGTATTGTCGTTTCGTAGCCCGTTACTTACGTTGGAAGCCGGGGGCTGCAAACCTGATAACGCTCCGCATCTCCGTTTTTCGCAGTGTTGCGTCACGTGGTGCGGGGGGAAGCGACGTGCGGCCAGCTTTTATGAGTCAGCCGGAACGCGCCGCCGATGGTGACCATGACACAGGCGGTCTCGTCAAGGCTCTTGTGCGGATTTGATGCAAATCGGCGTCGTTTTTTCCTGGGCTGCGGGCGCTGTCTCCGGTCGAGCGGGGGATCATCCGCCATGGTCTGGGGATATGGGCTTGCTTGCCAAGGTCGCGACGCCTGGAGTATGGCGGGATAAATCCACGCTTTTTTACGTCGTAAGGAGCACGCCCATGCACTACGTCTTTCGCGCCATGCTGTTGGCTCTGACTTTGGCGCTGTTGGCCTTCGGGCCGGCTCTGGCCCAGGACAATAAGGCCAAGACGCCCGCTCCCCAGGCCGCGCCGGCCCCGGCGGATGCGCCTCAGAAAAAAACGGATGAACCCGGCTCTAAAAAAACGGCTGTTTTCGTCGAACACGACGATAATGATCCGGTGGGCGCCCGGTTGGCCTATCGGCTCAAGGAAATGCTCGGACGGTCGTCGCTGATGCAGATTTCCAATAAGGACGAGAAAAAAATCGTTATTGTGCTCAAGACCAAGGAAGAATTTCCCGGACGGCCCAATCTCTGTTCGATCTATTCGGTGAGCTGGCTTTTTTCGTCGCGGGAAGGGGCGCTCAAGTACTTTTTGACTTCGGAAGCAGGCATTGCGGATACGACGGGCGTTGATCAGACTGCGGAATCCATCCTCAACAAAACCGACAAATTGGCCTCAACCTACGGCTACCTGTTCTAGCCGATCTCTTCCTCACACCCGCCTCCCTCGAGCCTCTTTTTCTCCCAGCAACTCGCTTTCCCTCCTCTTTCGCCAAAATGCCGCCAAGGAGGGTCCGGGAGGGGATTATCCCCTCCCGGCGGGGCGTGGGGCAGAGCCCCCCTCTCTCTCCCCCCCTTTTTTTTCCTCCCTCCCCCCCCCTTCTCTCCGCGCGCGCGCGGCGCCGCGC
>Ga0183100_1000292_pt1 | contig 52472 bp, 55 predicted proteins | sample Biomet2_FD_127789 | JGI IMG/M metagenome (GOLD analysis project Ga0183100, IMG submission 127789) | Microbial communities from bioreactor (seeded with anoxic lake sediment) at LBNL, California, USA - Biofuel metagenome 2 | ecosystem: Engineered > Bioreactor > Anaerobic > Unclassified ... | reverse complement strand
TCGATCCCCCGTTCTCCCCCCCCAGCCAGAAGTCCGCGACCATCTCCGGGCTGGCGGTCTTGGTCTTGATGAGGTCCACGGGGGTCCAGGGCTTGTCCTTGAACCGCCGGATGGTGAAGGTCGAGCCCCTGGTGGTCACCTCCCTCGCATAGGTGGCCTGGATACGATGGCCCTCGGGGGAGGTGCCATCGAGGATGGGGGACGATACAGAGATCTGTTTTCCGGACCGCTGGCCAAGCGCGACCACATAGGAGTTCAGGGCATCTTCGTCATCGAAAACCAGCCCGGTCTTTATGCTGCCGTACTTGCGATGGTAGACGAACAGCGGCACCCCCACGCCATCGCAGGAGATGTCCTCGATCTGGTCGTCGCGCATCAGTATGTCCATCTTACCGTAGCCGACGAAATCCCTGAGGATGTAGTAGTTGAGCTTCTTCTTCAGGAGGGGGCTGACCTTGACCCCGCGGCTGTGGATGAACGATTCCACACTCTCCACTAGATACTCCCTCTTGTCCAGCACGGTGAGCTTGTCCCACTCGTAGCCCAGGGTCCGACCAAGGGTATCCTTGATCAGCAGGAGGAGCTTCTCGTCATCGGCGGAGAGTCTCGGCTCGAGCGCTTCCAGGAAGTACTCGCTGGTCTCTCTGTTGTAGGTGATGCGGGTGTAGCTGTATGGTTCCGAGATGGGGTAGACCTCGACGGTCTCCAGCGCCGGATTGTCGAGCTTGGGGATCTCGGTGACGACCGAGCCCCGGCCCTTGGACCACTCGATGTGCTGCTCCACCTCGCTGGTGGATATCCTCACCCTGGAGGCTCGCTTTGGAACCATCCGTCGGAGGAACTTAAGGTATCCATCGCGCACCCTCTCCTTAGCGCTATCCTTCGGTGTCACGACCTCGTCAGGCACCAGGGTCCCGGCGTTGTTCTCTTTGGGTTCGGCCTCTTGCATGGTCTCTCACCTCAGGACGTCAGCATGGTCATGCTGACATAGGCGCGGTTGTAGGACAGTTCATTGCAGTGCTTCAAGGTCAGACTGAAGGTGGTCAGTCCGTCGGTCGAGCCGCTCACCGCGACAGGGGAGGTGAGCACGTAATCCGTATTGTTGGTCAGTCCCTTGGTGTGGCACAGCTGGTCGAAGTACTTGTACCAGGCGTCTCCGTAGGTGGTGTTGAACCTGAGGCAGAAGGTCTTCTCCCCTGTGTTTATTGTGTACTCGTGCGAATCAATGTAGATAAGGTCGATGCTGAAGCCCACGGTGTCTGAGCCGGTCATCGACTGGCGGCTGCCGATCAGGTCGATTTGGGTGAACGCTATGTTCAGGGTATCGTTGTTCTTGCTTATGTCCAGGTTGGGGTACGCCCGAATGGATTGCCCATCCTCCTGCTTCAGGATGATGGCGCCGTTCTCGTAGGCCAGCCACTGCTGGACATAGTAGCGGTTGGGGGCGTAGAACTCCACCATCCCGCCGCCTTCGATGTTCACCGGTACGGTGAAGGAGGAACTGGTACCTGAGGCGGTGTAGTTGAACCGCACGTTGAGGCTGGACGACCCCACTCCCTCGGGGCTATAGGTCAGCAGGCCGGCGGTGGAGGTCGCGAAGATGGGAACGCCAGAAGAGCCTAGGGTCATGGGGGCGTACATGTTGATCGAGGTGTCCCCGGTCACCAGCTGCTGAGAGATCATGCTGTCGACCTTGCCCTTCAGCTCGCCGAACTGGTCTACCGTTTCGTTCATGTGCGAGCGCTCGTTGTCGAGCATCCACGCCGGCACGTACGAGTTAACGATCAGGGACATGAACGCCAGGAAGACGAGCAGCGCCATGAGCGTCCCGATGGTGGATGCAACACCCTGGTGGTCCTTCCTGAGAAGGGCTGCCCGGCTCTGTCTGCTCAGAGCCCTGCTGCGCACTGGTCCCGCCATAAGGATAATACACCTCGATTCGCCGAAGCAAGTATACGAGGCATCTTAAAGGCTTCGAGCTGGCTAACAATTATAAACAATAATAATTATCGATTTATGGTATGGATTGATGTTCCGGTCCCTGATTTGGAGATTGGGAAACTTTATTATATGCGCGCCGTTTACTCTCTGGCGAAGCCGCAGTAACTCAGCTGGGAGAGTGCAAGACTGAAGATCTTGAAGTCGCTGGTTCAAGTCCGGCCTGCGGCACTCCACTTCTATACCTTTTAAGCTCCGACCGTTTATTGCATGAGCAAGTTCTATTAGCGGGACAGGCAATAGCTCGCGGGGCGAACACATGAATCTAGTGAGTTTCGAGACCAATGCCATCGAGGCCAAGCGCTTCTCCAAGCCGGGGGAGCACATGGCCAACATCCGGATCGATCACAACAGCACCGTCACCCAGATCAACCGCGCCTCCGACCGGACAGCCTCGGTGGAGTTCCGCTTCACCGTCAACTACGTGGGCATGGGGTACATCAAGATCGAGGGGAGCGTCATGCTCGAGGGGGAGGTGGACGCGCTGGTCAAGGAGTGGGCTACCACCTCATCCATGCCCAACGAGGACGCCAACATCGTCCACAACGTCGTGGTATCGAACTGCATACCGACGGCCCTGCTCATAGCGAGGGACATCCGATTGCCGCCACCCTTCCCTCTGCCCCGCATCAACGTGGAGAAGAAGGCCGCCCCCGCTCCCCGCAGCGCACCGGGACCCGAGTTCGCCTGAGCCTTCTCTCTGTGCCGGCGGCGCGGCGAGCCCCGGGCCGTGAGCGGACGACGCCCGGCCAAACCCGGCGGATCACTTTATGTGGTCCAGGGCGAACGACCCGATGCTGAGCCCATGGCGGGTGGCGTTATAACGGATATAGGACCGCGACTGCACGTCGGTGACTCCGCGCACCATGAAGAAAGTTCTCAGCTGGTCGATCTTGAAGTCGATCATTCCATCCATGATCGAACCGAGCATCTGGATCTCCTGCTCCCCGTGCATGCCCTTCTCGATGCTGTAGAACGACACCGCCCGGTCCCTCTTCCGGCGGCCGCAGAACGGGGTAAGGAAGCGGAAGGTCGTGGTGGGGTCGGAGTAGGCGATGAGCGTGGACAGGGTGCGGAAGGCGAGGCGGTAGTACTCGTTCTTCTCCTTGAACGTCTTGGCCGCTTCCTCGACCGCGTCCATGATCTTGTCGTGGGCCGTGGGCTGGTCAATGTAGGTGGTGTACTTGTCGACGGTGGTGTCGCCCATGCCCCTGGAGTACGAGTCCACGTACCGGACCAGGCCCAGGGCCTCATAGTCCTCGTACGCCGGCAGCACCAGCTTCATCTCCTCGCGGAGGTCCGCGGGGGTCTTGTCCGTCGTGACCCAGATCGCCGGTATGCCCTTCTTTAGGCCCTCGGCGACGAACTGGTCCATCATGGTCTCCTTGCCCACGAACGGCGGACCGTAGACGAGGACGTTGGAGCCAAAGGGAACGCCGCCCAGCAAGAGGTCGTCCAGGCGGGGGTTGCCGGTCTTGGCCTTGGCCGCGTCGGTCTCTATGGCGAGGTCCTCGTCCTTGTGCTTGAGCTCCTCCTCGATGGCCCCCATCTCCCGCTGGCGGAGCTCGGCCTCCTTGGTGCGGATGTACTCCTCCTTGGCCTTGAGGTCCCGCTCCCTCTTCTCCACCTCTCCCCGGAGCTCGTCCAGGCGCTTCTTCAGCTCGGCCTCCTCCAGGCCCCCGGTGGTGCGCTTGGCCTCCTCCAGACGGCGCTTCTCCTCGGTGGTCTTCTTCTCCCTGAACAGCAGGTCCTCCTCCCTGCGGGACAGCTCCTGCTCCTTGTAGCCGATGATCTCCTTCAGGCCCTTAAGCTCGTCCTCCCGCTCGGTCAGGAGGTCCTTCATGCGGCTGACCGTCTCCTGCAGCTCCAGGATCCTCTTCTCCTTCTCCTGGAACCCCTTGATCTTCTCATCGATCTCCTTGCTGGCCTCCGGCTTGGACATCTTGGCCAGCTTCAGCTCGTCGTCGCGGAGCTTGATCTCGATCTCCCGCGTCTTGAGGTCGGCCTCCAGCTGCTGGACGCGCTTGTTCAGCTCCTCCTCGCGAGCCCTGGCCTCGTTCTCCTTCTCGCTCAGCTCGGCCCGGTACCGCTCGACGATGATGGCGCTCTCCGCCCCGTTCATTCCCAGGGCCCGCTCCCTCATCTCCAGGTCGTTCTCCTTGTCCCGAAGGGCGGCCTCGCGGTCCTTGAGGGCTTCGGGGGCGGAGGCCACCGCCCGGTCCCTGAGCTCGCTGTTGGCCTTCGTCAGCCGGTTGACCTCGGCCTTCAGGTGGGCGTTCTCCTCGTTCGTCGCCGCCCCGTCCGTCCCGACCCCGGAGGCGGCGATTGTGCGGAGCTGGGCGATCTCCGCCTCGTACTGGGCGATGCGCTCCTTGAGCTCGGGGTCGAGGTCCAGGACGTCGGGGGTGTCGCTGTAGAAGGTGGTCTGCTGGTTGGGGTCCTCCTCCAACCAGGCCATGAGCGTGGACTCGCCCGCCATCCACCGGCGCAGCTCATTGGCCTGGTCGGTGGGGTCCTCCTGCTCGGAGGGCGATCCCGGAGATGCCTCCTCGCCCTGCGGAGGATCCGTTTCCTTGGCCTTCTTCCTGCGAGCCAAATTCAACACCAATTATAATAATTGTATTTGGAACCAACCACGGCATTATTAACGATTTCGCCCTTGATGACCGCCGACGAAAACGTCGAAGAGGCATTTTTATTGGGTGACCTTGAATGCTTGCTTGGACGCCAGCCAGCATGCTTCATTTATCGATTGTCAGAGACAAAGAGATATATACCGACAGCCGTATTCAATTTGACGTCGTTCCGACCAGGTGTTCTTCACATGGAGAAGCAGATTCACGTCAAGATCGACAAGAAAAGCGACTTGACATTGCGCGAGGTGCTTCGCAAGATCGAGGAGATTCAGGCCGAGCACCCTGAGTTGGACGTCTTCTTCGACGGGGACATCTACGCCATCTGCAGCCGTCCCCGGAAGCAGCCCGAGCAGTCGTGACAGTTGCCTTTTATCGATCTCTTCACCAGACGCGTCTCGTCCCGAGCGCTGTCGGATGCGTTCTCCGCATGGGGATGGCTAAGCTTAATACGGGCGATTCCATCACATCAATCACGGCGGGGGTCTATGACCTTGACAGGACCGCTGGACGGCCGGTCGAAGTTCCCGTCGAAAAGTCGAGTGGACACCCATGAAGAAGAAAGACCTCCTGAAGAGAGTCGTCAAGCAGGTAGACGCGACCAAGTTCGACTCCACGCCGATCATCGACAGCATGCGTGAGATGTCTTTCACCTCACGTGACACCGCCCGGGCGGCCGATATCTTCAAGATGATGCTGGAGGACAGGGACTGCACCACCATCCTCACCCTGGCAGGTAGCACCAGCGCCGGGGGCTGCATGAACCTCTACGCCGACATGATCAAGTACAACATGATCGACGCGGTAGTGGCCACCGGGGCCTCGATCGTGGACATGGATTTCTTCGAGGCCCTTGGGTACAAGCACTACCACGGGACCCCCTTCATCGACGACCACATGCTCAGGGACAACTACGTCGACCGCATCTACGACACCTACATCGACGAGGAGCAGCTCCAGAAGTGCGACTCGACGGTGAAGAAGATCGCCGATGGCCTGGACCCCCGTCCCTACTCCTCTCGGGAGTTCATCCGGGAGATGGGCAGGTGGCTCACCAAGAACGCCAAGAAAAAGAACTCGCTGGTGGAGCTGGCCTATAAGCACGACGTGCCGGTGTTCTGCCCCGCGTTCTCCGATTCCAGCGCCGGCTTCGGCCTGGTCATGCATCAGCACGCCAATCCCAAGGAGCACGTCTCCATCGACTCGGTGAAGGACTTCTACGAGCTGACCAGGGTCAAGATGGAGGCCAAGACCTCTGGCCTGTTCATGGTCGGCGGCGGGGTCCCCAAGAACTTCGCGCAGGACACCGTGGTGTGCGCCGAGTGCCTGGGCAAGGACGTCCCGATGCACCAGTACGCTGTCCAGATCACCGTGGCGGACGTCCGCGACGGGGCCTGCTCCTCCTCCACCCTCAAGGAGGCGTCCTCCTGGGGCAAGGTGCAGACCACCTACGAGCAGATGGTGTACGCTGAGGCCACCACCGTGGTGCCGCTCATCTTCAGCTACGCGTACCACAACGCCGATCTCAAGTCCCGCAAGCGGTACGCGTGGGCCAAGATGCTGGACAAGGAATGAGATCACCGGGGCCTCACAGGCCCCCACTTCTTTTATAATATATCACTAATATTATAGTCGGCCCCTGCGGACCGGCCTCAAGCTTTAAGGGAAACCTCTCTCTTCGGTCGCTCATCCGGTGCACCATGTCCCGCCTAGGCCGTCCCACCATCGCGCTGTACAACTCCTACGATCCCAAGAGCTTCCGGGAGGCGCACCGCCGGGCGCTGGCAAGGGCCGGGCCACTGGCCCTGGCCTTCGACTTCAACCTCGCCACCTTCGGCTTTCCCTTCCCTTCGGAGCTGACCACCCCCCAGGAGATCGCCGACTGGGTCGCCACCACCACCTCCATCGGGGAGCACGGGGGGTTCTTGAAGGAGCTCACGGCCAAGGGGCGCTTCCAGACCTTTGGGTATCCCAACAGGGGCTTCCCGCCCCAGCTGGGCGACGCTGTCCTGACCACCAGGAAGCCGGCGCCGGGAAAGAAGGTCACCCTCGACGATGTCGTCGCCACCCTGCGCCGGGGGCAGAGCGTCATGCTCGTGTTCGGCCTGGGGCCGAAGGGGGCCCCCAAGGAGGTGTTCGAGATGACGAGGAAGCACCTTGACATCACCCCTGGGGGCTTCTCGCTCGAGACGTGCACCGCCATGGGCGTGGTGGTCGGTTCGGTGTTCTACCGCCTTAACGACCGGCAGTGACCTCTTCGCCCCTGCCCAGATGGTGACTGGCAGCATTATCATTATTTATTCTAATAATTATCAAAATAAAAAAATCTGAAAATAAGACTTATATCAGGATAGAGAATGATTGGCAATCCCAGGATGCTAGAACGAACTGGCTCCTGAGAAGGGGTAAATAATGTTCAGCAAAAGAGCTACTATTGCAGTCATAGTGCTAGCCATGGTCGCTGTGCTCAGCAGCGGCATGATATACGCGTACTTCAACGACACCGAGACCAGCAGCGGTAACTCGTTCACCGCCGGTACGCTGGACCTCAAGGTAAACAGCGTGGACAATCCGACCTCAACGTTCACGGTCAGCGACGTCTACCCCGGTGCCACCAACTCCGTGTCGGTGACCCTCACCAACTCGGGCACGATCTCCGGCACCCTCTCCGTGGCCATCATCTCGGTGACCAATGGGCCGGGCCAAACCCCCGAGCCCGAGGCCGCCCTGGGCACCGCTGACAACGGGGAGCTTGGCTCCAAGATGGACGTGACCCTGTGGATCGACACCGATGGCGACAACATGATCGACGGCGGGGAGACCACCCTGTATACTGGGCTCCTCGATAACGCCAATGGTGTTAGCCTTACCGCCAACACCCTGATAGGAGGGGCTTCCACACACATCGGGATAATGTACTCCGTCCCGCACGACGTGGGCAACGAGATCCAGGGCGACATCTGCACCTTCAGCATCCATTACACCCTGGTCCAGGCGTAAGGCGGTCCTGGGTACGTGGAACGGAACGGGATGAGGTAGAATGAGGCCAAGGCCGGGTCGTCTGGGAGCAGTGGTCCTCGCTGTGTTCTTAGCCCTGGCCTTGGCTGGCGTCCTGGCCCCCGCCTTCGGGTGGAGGCTGGACGTCGTGCAGAGCGGCAGCATGTCCCCGTCCATCAAGGTCGGCGATTTGGTGATAACATCGCCACAACACGCCGAGGTCCAGGTCGGGGACGTGATCTGTTTCCGGTCCGGCGGTGTGCTGGTCTGCCACCGGGTCGTCAGCATCGATGAGACCAATGAGACCATCGTAACGAAAGGGGACGCCAATGAGGACCCCGACCCCTCCCCGGTCAGCTACGACGACGTGATGGGTACGGTCGTCCTCAACATTCCCCTCCTGGGATACGTCATCTCCTTCCTAAGGAGCCCGTTCGGATGGGCCCTTATCATTCTACTTGCCTTTCTAGCCCTGGTCATTGGAGGAGAGGGTAAGGACCCCGATAGGAAAAGGACCAAGCCGAGGGAGGGGGAGGAGTGATGACATCCAAGCTCTGGATGCTTTTCATCATCGCCCTGCTGATCGCGTCAATGGCATCGGGCGATGCCATCTGCGTCATCAGCGATCAGGAGACCATACTGAACAATAGCGCCACCGGCTACGTGCCGGGAGTGTGGACCCAGACCACCCACGCCGAGTTCCTCCGAGGTTCGGCGATCGGGACCGAGGTGCTCACTGCCTCCGACAGCATCGTTCTCGGCGCCGACTACAAAGACCCCGGCGTCTACGTCCTGGTGGGTGGGACGTCCAGGGCCTTCTATAGGTACAACATCACCGCCAATGCGTGGACGGCCGTAACGCCGATCCCCGTGACCCCGGGCGACGGTGCGTCCATGGTGTACGACGGGTCGGGGCACGTTCTTGTCCTGGCCGGCGGTTCGAGCAGAGCCCTGTACCGATTCGACGTTCTCTCTGATTCCTGGGCCCTGTTCTCGACCGCACCTGCTGCCATCGGTAGCGGGAGCGACATGACCTGGGACGGGACCTACCTGTATGTACTGAGGGGCAGCACGGGCACTCAGATCTGGAGATTTGATCCTGGGACCGGCACCTGGACGACGCTAACGAACACGCCCTGGCTGGTGGGCGCGGGAGCGTCTATCGTGACAAAGGACGGCGAACTGTATGTCACTAGGGGAGGTAACAAGGTCGCCTTCTGGAAGTATACTCTGAGCTCGGGCATGAGAACCGATCTTAGCAACTCCAAGGGCAGGGTCGGGGTGGGATCGGACCTGGTGGTCGGACCGGGGGGCATGCTGTACTGCACGTACGGCAACAGCGGTCGACAGCTGGAGTCCTACAGTGTATCGGCCAACGCATGGTCATCCCTTTCCTCCCAGCCCTACACGGTGAGCAGGGGCGGGGGGCTGGCCTTCGATGGCTCGACCAGGCTCTACTCCACCAACGGGAACTGGCAGAGCCTTTTCTACTCCTACAACCGGACCCTGAACTCCTGGGCCCGGATGACCAACCTGCCGGCCGCGGTGACCACCGGCGGGTGCATTGTCTATGTCCCGGCGGTGAGGATTGGTTACAGCCCCTCAGGCACCCTTACCTCGGCCACCTTCGATACCGGGGTGGTGGGAACGAGGTACGTCCAGGCGTTCTGGGACCGAACGCTCCCGTCCTCCACCACTGTGACCATCGAGGTCCGGGCTTCGGACTCCCTTGCCGGAGGCGTCCCTGCCAGCTCCTGGCAGGCCCTGGGCTCAGGGAACCATGGGGACATGAGCGGCCTGACCGGTCGGTACGTGCAGTGGCGCGTCGCGCTCACCACCGCGGACGCATCGGTCACCCCCCAGCTGGAGGAGGTGAGGTTATACTACTATCACGCGTGAGCCGTGCGGCGGCCATTGCGCTCGCCCTCCTGGTCCTTGTGTCTCTGTCCTTGCCGACGGTCCGGGGGGCCGATGCCCCCGTCGACCTGGTCATGGGGGAACACGGCAGCCTGCCGTGGTCCGTGGAGAACATCCAGCCTGGCGACCGAGGAAGCGAGACGGTGGTCGTCAGCAACTCCGGCGCGGTCACCGCCTACCTCAGGGTGTGGATCAGCGACGTCGAGGCCACCGACCACGGCGGCGACGGGGCGGCGCTGGCCACGTACCTTCGTTTCTCGGTCGTCGCCGATGGCCTGGCCACCACCATGGACCTGCCGGCGACCATCGATGAGTTCCCCCGGTCCCCCTCGGACCGGGGCCAGCTGGTCATCGGCCCGCTCGCCGCGGACGACTCGACCACGCTGCGCTGGACCTGGGCGTTCGTGGAGACGGGAGGGGACCAGAACGATGCCCAGGGGGACGGGCTGAGCTTCAGCATCAGTTACATGCTCACCGACGCCCCCCCGCCCGCGGCGACCTACAAGTACATGGCCGTCGACGTCCTGGGATGGCAGACGGCGGTCGAGACCGACAGCACTGGCGTGGTGCAGCACGACGTGGACGCGGTCGACCCCCTCGGCGTGCACCACCTCATCATATCTGCGGGCACCAGGGTGATCGACGAGGAGGGCAACGTCCCCGGGCGGATCGTCCTGTCGACCGTCGACCTCGGTCCGCGCCCCGCCGGGCCGGCCGGGTCGGTCTGGCTCGGGACCACTTACCTTCTGCAGGGCTACCATGCCGACGGCGCCCCGGTGGACCTGAGCTTCTCCTCTCCCGCCACTATCGTGATCGGCGTGAACGCCTCCACCGTCCCCGCGGGCTACCTGCCCATGGGCGTGCACATGCTGGACGGCGACGGCTGGTCCCGCCTGCCGACCGGGACGGGGAACCTGTCCCGATGGTCGGCCGAGGGGGCCATCGACCGTACCGGCGTGCTCACGGTCTTCGCGGCCCCGGTGGCGGTGGACGGTTCCCCGCTCCACGTCACCGATCTGAGCGTTTCCCGGGACGTCCGGCAGAACGGCTGGCCGGTCACCATCTCCACGACCACGGGGCGGTCGATCGCCGTGGCCGTGTCGGTGGTCAACCTTGGCAACACCTCAGGGATATTCCCGGTCCAGCTGCTCGTCGACGGTACCGTAAGGGACACCGTGATGGTGGTCATCGAGCCCGGGGAGACGGTATCGCTGAACCTGACCGCCTCGGAGATAGGGGACGGCGAGCACACCGCCACCGTCCTGGACCGGACCTTGCGGTTCACCAGCGGCACCTCGGTGGACTGGGCGTTGATCATCGTGCCCAGCGCGATGATGCTCTCCGCCCTGGTGTACATTCGAAGAAAGCCGCTCCTGAGCCACCTGCCCCATCCCGGCGGCGCGCGGCAGGAGGAACGCATCCCTCCCCCCGATGCGGGCGGGGAGGAGAACATCGCCAACCCCCAGCTTCTGGGGTCCATCGAGGAGGTGTGGGAGGCCCGGCGGACCGCGGAGGAGGTGCTGGAGCACGAGCCTCGCCCCCGGCCCCCGGGCCGCCTGTAGGCGGCGATCAGTACTTCTCGTACCTCAGGCCAAGGGAGGGCACGCTGACCCCGCTGCCCTCGACCACCGAGCCGACGACCATGGCACCCTCGCCGTAGATGGACACCGCCCTCTCGGCGTCCTCGGGCGGGCAGACCAGGGCGAAGCCCATACCCATGTTGAAGGTCTGGTACATCTCCGCGGGGTCCACCGAGCCCAGGTCCTCCAGGACCTTGAAGACCGGCGGGACGGGCATGGGACGGTCGATGCGGATCCCGACCCCGTGGCGGAGCCTCAGGAAGTTGCGCAGTCCGCCCCCGGTGACGTCGATCATGCCGTGCACCCTGCACCCGCGGACGATCTCCAGCACCTTGCGGACGTAGATCTCGGTAGGGGTAAGGAGCTCCATGCCGATGGTCCCCCCGAGCTTGGGGAACTTCTCGTCCCAGGTGACCTCGTTGCGCTCCAGCACCCTCCTGGCGAGGGTGAGACCGTTGGAGTGCAGGCCCGATGACGGCAGGCCGACCACGGCGTCCCCCACGGCGACCTTGGAGCCGTCGATGATGCGGTCCTTGGGCACCATGCCCAGGCAGCTGCCGGACAGGTCGACCTCCTTCATGATCTCCGGCAGTACGGCGACCTCCCCGCCCACCAGGTCGCAGTTCGCCAGCTCGCACCCCTTGTTGAGACCGATGCCGATCTGCTCCATGAGCGGGGGGTTCGGCTCATCGATCGCCAGGTAGTCGACGAAGGAGACGGGCTCTGCCCCCACGCAGATGGTGTCGTTGACGTTCATGGCCACGCAATCGATGCCCACGGTATCCCACTTGTCCAGGGCCTTGGCGATGAGCAGCTTGGTCCCCACCCCGTCGGTGCACAGGGTGAGGGCCACGTCCCCGAAGTCAATGAGCCCGGTGAACTGGCCGGGAAGGTCGATCATCTTGACCTTCCCCGAACGGCGGAAGGTCAGCTGCTTCACTAGGGCCTCTATGGCCTGGGACTTGGCGTCTATGTTCACGCCCGCCTGGGCATAGGTCATGGGCTTTCTGCTGCAGGACATGCTGACCACTACCATATCCGCTCCTTGACTTCAAACCTTTTCTCCAGGGCGGAGGCATAAGCTTTAAACCCGCGGGGGGAATAGAGCGGTCCATGAGCAAGAGCTGGCAGATCGAACGGAGGCATGACTTCTATTACCGGAAGGCCAAGCAGCTCAACTACCGTTCCCGGGCCTCGTTCAAGCTCCACCAGATCAACGAGCGCTTCGCGATCTTCAGGCCGGGCATGTCGGTGGTCGACCTGGGAGCGGCACCGGGAGGGTGGCTGCAGATCGCCAAGGAGCGGGTCGGGCCCCAGGGGAAGGTGGTGGGCGTCGACCTGCAGCACATCGCTCCCCTCGAGGGCGTGTCCACGATCAAGGGGGACATGACCAAGCAGGAGACCGTGGACGAGCTCATTGCCCTCCTGGACGGCAGGGCCGACGTGGTCATATCGGACATGTCCCCCAATATCGGCGGCAACTACTCAATCGACCAGGCCCGCTCCGTGGACCTGTGCACCCATGCCCTCGACTTCGCCCGCCAGACCCTCCGTCCGGGGGGGTCCCTGGTCATGAAGATCTTCGAGGGGGACATGATCAACGAGTTCCTTGCCGAGGTCCGCAGGAGCTTCGCCTCCGTCCGCCTGCACTCGCCCAAGGCCTCGCGCTCGAGCAGCTCCGAGATCTATATCGTGGCCAAGGGCTTCAGGGGCGGGACCCAGGGCCAGGCCAGCGCGGCCAGGCCCGCTTAGTGATATCTATCGGAATAATCAATATTGATTACCACGCCTCTCCCCTTTAAGAACCCCCAGGCCGCTCAAGGTAATTAGGGAGCGGGAGAACCCCCGTATCAATAGCCCCCCAACGAATCCGCGTTTCTTCTTCGCCGCTCCCATAATTTCTTCTTTTCTACCTCCTCCTCTGACCCGAGCCGAAGGACTGGAGGGCTGTGAGACATCTTTTAAATTCATCGTCTCCGTTTACACGTTGATGATTACCTATCTCACAGTCACCTTCAGCACCGAGGGGTCCCGCCCGTCAGAGGTCATGGAAGCGCTTCACGGTCTGGGGTTCGAGCCGACCACCGGCAGCTATGACTTCATCTACCGGTGGGGGAACAAGGCGACGGTCGAGGACGCCATCTACCTGGCGGACAAGGTGCATCAGACCCTCAAGGGCAAGCAGGTGCTCTTCAAGCTCCAGACCGTCAGCGACTACCTCTGAGGCGGCGGCATGCGGCACTGCAAGATCGTATGCATCGGTCAGAACTACCTGGCGCACGCTAGGGAGCTGAACCACGAGCCGCCGAAGGAGCCCATGCTCTTCCTCAAGCCTGCGTCGGCCATCATCGGCGACGGCGAGGTTATCGAGGCCGGCCCGGTCGGCCGGGTGGACCACGAGATCGAGCTGGCGCTGATCATAGGGAAAACGGCGAGGAAAGTATCGGAGAAGGACGCTCTCTCCCACGTCTCCCACCTTGCGGTGTTCAACGACGTCACCGCCCGGGAGATGCAGGGCGAGGCCCGCGATGCCGGAAACCCTTGGACCCTGTCCAAGGGCATGGACACCTTTGCTCCCATGTCCCGCCCCGTGCCGATCTCCACGGTCAAGGACGTCCACGACCTCGACCTTGAGCTTAGGGTCAACGGCGAGGTGAGGCAGAAGGGCAACACCGGGGACATGGTCTTCGGGCCGGAGAAGCTCGTCTCCTACATCTCGACCTACATGACGCTGGAGCCCGGGGACATCATCGCCACCGGCACCCCCGAGGGCGTGAGCCCCCTGAACGACGGGGACAGGGTCGAGGCCACCATCGCCGGCGTCGGAACGGTGAGGAACACCTTCCGCCGGTTCTAGTCCCAGAACCGCTTGGTGCGGGCATAGGTCAGCTCGGCGCTCAGAATGTCCCGGAGGAACTCATCCTCGTCGTCGTAGAACGAGGAGAGGACCCTCGCCGCGGTGTCGGGGCCGATGCCCCGCCCGGCCAGGGCGACCATGGCCCTCCGGCCATGTTCCTTGACCAGGCTGGCGTTCTTGTACATCCGCCTGATCTCCTTGGTCTCCTCCTCGGTGGGTTTCACCTTCTTCAGCAGGCCGATGTCCTGCTTGTTGTACGGCAGCAGGGCGGCGATCATCTGGCCCCCGCACCGCGGGCACACGATGCGCTCGGGGGCGTCCTGGGGCTTCAGCCTCCACTGCGCCTGGCAGCTCACGCAGGACATGCTCATGGTCTCCGCCTCCAGCCGCTTCTTGAGGGCCATGAGAATGCTGTGGTCGGCCCGCTGGGGCATGATGAGCTCCCGGGAGTGCTGCAGCCCGGCCCGGCCCATGGTGGTGAGGGCCATGACCTTCAGGGCGACCTCCCCGGTCTCGATGCGCCTCATCGTCGCCACCGTGCCCTCGATGTCGAAGTCCTCCCACAGGACCCTGCGGACCGCCTCCTCGAACAGCGGGGTGTCCTCGAACGCCTCCGCCAGGCGGGTGAAGTTCACCTGCCGGTAGTCGGCATCCTTCTCGATGGCCCCGAACTTCTTGGCCACGAAGACGAAGCGGTAGCGGAGGTAGGAGGATGATTTCAGGACGAGCCGGACGAGGGGCTCCACGCCGTCCGACCGGATCGAGCGCAGCGTGTCGATGATGATCTGAGGGTTAATGTCCCTAGGTAGCTCGATAACGATGCGGTACGGATCGGTATGCACTCCCACGCTCTCCCCCAGGCGGGCGGACAGGAGGACCGATAGGACCTTGGAGATGGTCTCGTTGACCTTGGTCCCGAAGCACAGGTTGAGCACCGCCATGCGCTTGCCCATCTCCAGCGTGACCAGCTTGTCCGAGGGCACCGCCCCGTCCCGGTCCTGCTCCTTCAGGTAGTGGTCCAGCTCCTTGACCGCGTCCCGGTCCGCGGGATAGAGGCGGTACTCCCGCTCCCTCCTCAGCCTCCCGACCTCCTGGGCGATGTCGAACGGGACCGGGAGGTCCTCCCCTGTCCACGAGGGGATGGAGCCGATGTCCCTGATCTGCTCCACCAGAAGCTCGTCCTCGCGGACCTCGACGATCCTCCAGGTCTTGCCGTGGGTGATGAACGCGGCGTACGGCTCGGCGAACGAGAGCACGAACGATTCGTCCAGCGTCCCCACCACCCTGCGGGTGGTGATGTCCCGGATGAGGAAGGTCCTCTCGTCCGGTATCATCGACAGGTTGTCGTAGAAGTACCGCATCCCCCGCGTGGTCCGGCGGTACTTGGACTCGTTGTCGAACAGCAGCCCGATGCGCACCAGCTGGTCGAGGACGCCGTGGAACTCTTCCCGGGTCAGGTTGCGGAAAGGGTAGGAGCGCTTGATGACCTGGTACGCCAGCTCCTTCTCCACCTGCCCGACCATGGTCATCGCCACCAGCTGGTTGGCCAGCACGGCCATGGGCCGTTCCCTCACCCGGAGCTCCTCCAGTTCCCCGGCGGAGGCCTTGCGCGCGATCACCATGCTCTCGGCGATCTCGTCGGGGTTCGACGTGACGATGGCCCCCTCCGACCTCTCGCCCACGGAGTGGCCGGCCCTCCCCATGCGCTGGATGAGGCGGGCCACCTGGCGGGGGGAGTTGTACTGGATGGCGAAGTCCACCGACCCGATGTCGATGCCCAGCTCCAGGGAGGAGGTGCAGATCAGCCCCTTGAGCCGCTCCTGCTTGAACTCCTCCTCCATCTCCACCCGGATCTCCTTGGACAGCGAGCCGTGGTGCACCCCGACCTGGAAGTTCTCGTCCCAGATGTGGTACCTGGCCGCCAGGGCCTCGGCCGTATCCCGGGTGTTGACGAAGAGGAGGGTAGAGCGGTGCTGCTCGATGAGGCCCTTGCACCTCCTCATCCCCGCCACCAGGTGGGGGTCGCTCTGCAGCCTGCCGGCAAGGTCCCGGTCGGCGTCGGTCACCGGGGGCGACTGGATGGTCACCTCCAGCTCCTTCGACACCTGGGCCCGGACCACGCGCACCTCCCTGGCGCCTCCCAGGTAGCGGGCGACCTCATCGACCGAGCCCACGGTGGCCGACAGCCCTATCCTCTGGAACTCCCCCGCGATCTCGGTCAGCCGCTCCAATGCCACCGCCAGCTGGGCCCCGCGCTCGTTGCTGGCCAGCTCGTGGATCTCGTCCACCACCACCCACTTCACCCTGGAGAGGTGCTCCCTCAGCCTCTTGCCGGTGAAGAGGACCTGCACGGTCTCCGGGGTGGTGATGAGCACGTCCGGGGGGCTCTTGGACTGGCTCTGGCGCTCCGACTGCGAGGTGTCGCCATGCCTCACCGCCACGTTCAGGTCGAGCGCTTCCCCGAACTCGGTGAGGCGCTTGAGCATGTCCCGGTTCAGCGCCCTCAGCGGGGTGATATAGATGCACTTGATGCCCTTCCCCGGGGTGCCCAGGAGGCGGTGGAAGATGGGCAGCATGGCCGCCTCGGTCTTGCCGATGCCGGTGTGCGCCACCAGGAGGAGGTTGTGACCCTCCAGGATCAGCGGGATGGCCTCGCGCTGGGGGCCGGTCGGCTCGCGGATATCCTTGTCCAGGAGGACCTGCTGTATCTTTTTATCAAGAACTTCGAATACCATGCCCAGATGCGGTTTTATCGAACGGATGTGCCTATTTCAACCTGTCGCTAGGTGCTCCGTTCACTCCTTCCGGGCCTCCTTCGCCCATCGGCCGGCGGGTGATGTCCAGGGGCGAGCAGATGTTGCCCAGCACGCCGAGGATCTCCTCGAAGCTGAGGATGCCGGTGACGCCCGAGGGACCCGTGACCACGGCCTGAGGGATGCCCCGTTCGGTCATCTCGTCCAAGGCCGCCCGGGCGCGGACCGCGCCATCGGACCTCGGCCCAATACATCACCGGAGCGTCCGGTTTGTAACGTTGACCGCTAGGTCAGGCGAAAAGAGGAGCTAGCGGCCGCAGATAAATGAAAAAGGGAAGGAGGTTGAGGGTTTGCTTAGGCTTTCTGGGCCTCGGCCTTGGGCTTCGCCGGGGCCTTGACCGCGCCCTCGGCCTTGGGAGCCCTGGCCGCAGCGGCCTTGCCCTCGGCCTTGGCGCCCTCGGCGGCCGCCGGTGCGGCGTTGGGGTCGGTGGCTTCGAGCAGCAGCTCGGAGATGTCCACGACCTTGATCTTGGCCCCGATGGCCTTGGCCCCCGCCTGGAGGTTGACCACGCAGAACGGACAGGTCGTCACCAGCATCTCGGCCCCGGTGGCCACTGCCTCCTTGACCCTCTCGGCGGCGATGTTGACCGCCATGTCGTTGAAGGCGCTCTTGAAGCCGCCTCCGGCGCCGCAGCAGCGGGAGCCCCTGCGGTTGCGGGGCATCTCTACCAGCTCGATGCCCGGGATCTTCTTGAGGATCTCACGGGGCTCCTCGTACACGCCGCTGTGCCTGCCGAGGTGGCAGGGGTCGTGGTAGGTGACCTTGGCCTTGATCTCCTTGGTGAACTTGACCTTCTTCTCCTTGATCAGCTGGTTCACGTACTGCGAGAAGTGGTAGACCGGGAAGGTCGGGTTGGCGAAGTACCGGCCGTAGTCGGTGGAGGTGGTCTTGTAGCAGCCAGCGCAGGTGGTGACCATGGCCTTGGCCCCGCGCTTCTCGACCGCCCGGATGTTGTGCTGGGCGAACTCCGTGGTCATCCCCGTCTGCCCGGTCCTGAGGGCAGGGGAGGTGCAGCACCACTCGTCGCCGCCCAGGATGTCCAGCTTGACCCCCGCGCGGCTGAGAACGACCGCGCCGGCCTTGGCGATCCTCTGCATTCTGTAGGAGCCCGTGCACCCGGCGAAGAATATGACGTCCGGGCGCTCCTGGTGGGGAATCTCCGCGGGCCACCACTCGCCGCGCTTCTCGGTCGGCTCGTTGTAGGGGTTGCGGTTCTCCTTGATGGCCTTGGCCAGCTTGGCGTGTACCGGCAGGGGCCCCTTGCCCTGGTCCACCACCCACTCCCGGACCTTCTCCCAGAAGTCGCCGAACTCGATGTTGACGTGGCAGACGGTCTCGCACTGCGCACAGCCCGTGCACCGGAAGAGCGCATCCACGAATTCCTGGTCCACCTTGACCTTGCGGCCAAGCAAAGTATCCACGGGCGACCTCTTAGAGATCTGGCTAAGATAGTATACCTTGCCCCGGGGGGTGATCGATTCCCACGGGGTCTGCTCGTAGGTCGGGCAGACCCGTACGCAATATCCGCACTGTAGACAAGCGAGAAGTTCCCTGTCAATCTCTGGCATCTTTACCATGGGTGCACCTCAGTGAAATGAAGAAAGCCTTATCTCCTGTTAATAGAGGCTTTGGAACGAGTGAATGGAAGAAAACTTCTTATAACTATCGCTGGAGAGGGACCGGCCCCCGAAGGGTGTCCAGCAGTCGCGGCCAGACGGCCTATGGTCGGTCATCCGTCCAGGATGGGGTTGTAGCCGTACCAGCTGCCGCCCCGCTTGAGGTAGCCGAGGTTGTCCTCGAGGAGCCTCTGGTGCTCCCTCTCCCACGCGGCCAGCTTCTGCATCAGCATCTTCAGCTCAAGGTCCTGTGTTAGCCCGGCGACCTCCTCGTACATGCGGACCGAGGCCTTCTCCACTCCTATGGCCATCTCCACCGCTCTGATCTCGTCCTTGGGGGAGAGGCACGCTCCCTCGGGCAGGTCCGGGAAGATCCTGGTCGGGACGACGTTGGCATACTCCGGGTCCGGCCTGATGGTCTCCACGTCCTTCCCGGGGAAGATGCGGTCGATCTGCCGGGTGAGCCACGCGCGGTGCTCCTTCTCGTCCCGGGAGAGGCTCCTCAGGATGAGCTTGCCCTCCCGGTCCTTGGTGCACTCGCTCATCCGCTGATAGAAGTCCCTGCCGAAGGTCTCGACCCTGATGGACGCTGCCAGCAGGCCCAGCTGCTTGTTGAGGTTCGCCTCGTCCTTTTCCCAGTCGCTCCGTTCAAAGCGCATTCCCGTCCCTCGTGGTCGTCAAACGGCCACCGACCGATAAATATCTTCCCAAATGACACCGCCGCGGGAGGGCGACCCATATCGGCCTGGGTTCCTCCCAGGAAGGCAAGCTGACATGGAAATGTTTAAGAAATGTGATGGTTTGGCCGGGCAAAAGGGCAGGCTATTTATACGCATCGGGGTCGAAATGATGGGATGCCGTACGTCAAGGCGTTGATCTGATGTACGGTCAGGAGCTCTTTCTGCTGCTCGTCAGCGCGTCCCTCGGAGGGGCGCTGCTGTCCATCGCGACCTCGAGATGGGAGAGGGCCTGCCGGGCCGTCCCCTTCATCGCCGCGGCCGTGGCCTCGGTCATCGGACTGCTCATCGCCCTCGACGTCCTGCTGGAAGGGGGCGAGGTCTCCCTCACCATGCCCACCGCGGTGGTCGCCCTCGGCCATTTCACCTTCGCCGTGGACCGCCTATCAGCGTTCTTCGTACTGGCGATCTCGTCCCTGGCGCTCTGCGTTTCGATCTACTCGATCGGCTACACCCGCGAGTACGCCGGCCGGTACAGCCCGGCGACCATGGGCCTGCTGTTCAACATCTTCCTTCTCAGCCTCTACCTGGTGGTCACCGCCTCCAACGCCGTCCTGTTCCTCATCATGTGGGAGACCATGTCCCTGTCCTCCTACCTCCTGGTGGTGTACGAGAACAGGAACAGGGAGAGCGTCTCCTCCGGCCTGCTGTACGTGGTGATGACCCACCTGGGCACCGCCCTCATCACCGTGGCCTTCATCGTCATGTGGCTGTACACCCCGGGAGAGCACTCCTTCGACTTCTCGGCCTTCCGTGAGCTGGGAGCGGGGGCCGTCCCCCAGGCCTCCCGGGCCCTGGTCTTCGTCCTGCTGCTGGTCGGCTTCGGGACCAAGGCCGGCCTGGTGCCGCTGCATGTCTGGCTGCCCCAGGCCCACCCCGCCGCGCCGTCCAATGTCTCGGCCATGATGTCCGGGGTCATGGTCAAGACCGCGGTGTACATGCTCATCCGCTGCTACTTCGACTTCCTCGGGGTGACGGACTCGTGGTGGGGCCTGGTTGTTCTACTAGTGGCCTCGATCTCCGCGCTGGTCGGTGTGCTCTACGCCCTGATGGAGGAGGACATCAAGCGTGCCCTCGCCTACTCCACGGTGGAGAATATCGGTCTGATCTTCATCGGCCTCGGCGCGGCCATGGTGTTCCAGTCCTACCATCTGGCGGACCCCGTGGCCAACGTCCACCTCGCGGACCTCGCCGCCCTGGCCCTGATCGCGGTCCTGTTCCACACCCTGGCCCACTCGCTGTTCAAGGGCCTCCTGTTCATGGGCGCGGGGTCGGTCATGTACGCCACCCACACCCGGGACCTGGAGGAGATGGGCGGGCTGGCCAAGCGGATGAGATGGACTGGCATCCTGTTCTTCATCGGGGCGCTGTCCATCTCCGCCATTCCCCCGTTCAGTGGCTTCGTCGGCGAGTGGCTCATGTTCCAATCGCTGCTTCTAACCCAGAACATCAACGACCCCATGGTCAACGTCCTGCTGCCGGTGGCGGTGGCCGTCCTGGCGCTCACCGGGGCCCTGGCCGCGGCCTGCTTCGTCCGCCTGTTCGGCGCGGCGTTCCTGGCCCGGCCGCGCAGCAAGCACGCCGCGGAGGCCGAGGAGGTCCCCCGGACCATGCTGGTGGGCATGGGCATCGCCGCCGTGTCGTCCGTCCTGCTCGGCGTGCTGTCAGTGTTCATCATCCCCACCCTTGACACCGTGACCTCCTCGGTCCTCGGGGTCAGCATATCCTCGAAGCTCGTGAACGGCGTGGTGCTCGTTCCCCAGGCCGGGGAGTTCTCCAGCATGAGCCCCCTGGTCATCGGGGCGCTGCTGCTGTTCGCCGTGCCCTTCATCTTCTTCGTCACCCGCGAGCTGGGAGGCCGCCACCCCATGGAGAGGGGCGACACCTGGGACTGCGGGACGCCGCTCAGTTCCCGCACCGAGTACTCCGCCGCGGGGTTCTCCAATCCCATCAACCGCATCTTCCGTTCTATCTATAGGCCGCACACCGAGGTGCGGACCGAGTACACCTCATCGAACCTGATCAAGAGGAAGGTCTCCTTCTCCTCGACCATCGAGCCGGTCTTCGAGCGCTACCTTTACGCTCCGGTCACCGCCCTGGTGGTCGCCCTGGCCCGCCGCGTGGGGATCATCCAGAAGGGGAGCATACAAGCATACCTGGCGTACATCTTCGTCATCCTCCTCGTCCTGCTGGTGGTGTTCCGATGATCCTCGAGCTCCTCCAGTTCCTCCTGATCCTGGCGATCGCCCCCCTGGTCACAGGGGTCATCCGCAAGGCCAAGGCCCGGATGCAGAGCCGGCGGGGGCCCAGCGTCCTCCAGCCCTACCGGGACCTCCGGAAGCTGCTGTCCAAGGGCTCGGTGGTCTCCAACGATGCCTCCTGGCTGTTCAACCTCGCCCCCTACGCCTGCCTCGCCGCGGTGGGCGTGGCCGCCCTCCTGGTCCCGGCGGTGTACGCTGGCACCTTCGGCTTCCTCGGTGACCTCATCGTGCTCATCTACCTGCTGGCCATGATGCGCTTCTTCATGGCCTTGGCCGCCCTGGACACCGGTTCGGCGTTCGGGGGCATGGGCTCGAGCAGGGAGATGTACATCTCTTCCATCGTCGAGCCCACCATGCTCCTCTCCATCTTCGCCATGGCCCTGGTGGCCGGGACCACCTCGCTGGCCAGCATCGCCGAGCGCATCGCCTCCAGCGGCCTCGACCTGGTCTCGCCGGCGCTCTTCCTGGCCGCGGCGGCGTTCTTCATCGCCACCCTGGCGGAGAACGCCCGCCTCCCGTTCGACAACCCCTCGACCCATCTCGAGCTCACGATGATCCACGAGGCCATGCTCCTGGAGTACTCCGGCAAGCAGCTGGCGGTGATGGAGATGGCCTCCATGACCAAGCTGGTCATCTTCCTGGCCATCCTCGCCAACGTGTTCTTCCCCTGGGGCATCGCCACCGACGCCGCCCCCCTCGCCGTCGCCGTCGGCCTGTTGCTCTTCGTGGTGAAGATCGTCCTCCTGGCCCTGGTCATCGCGCTCATCGAATCGTCGATCTCCAAGATGCGCCTGTTCCGCCTTCCCAACCTCCTCACGGTGGCGTTCATTCTGTCCCTCCTGGCGGTCATATCCTACTACATCCTGGGGGTGCCCTGAACGGCCTTCTCCTCTGTTACCATCATCGACGGCCTCGCTGCGGCGATACTGCTCACCACGTTCATCGGCATCGCCGGCAACCGCATGCTGACCCTGGTCCGGCTGTTCGCCCTGCAGTCGCTGGCGCTGGGGGCCCTGGCCTTCACCGTGGCGTACGTCACCAACGCCGCCCACATCTACCTGGTCGCCCTGCTGACCGTGGCCATCAAGGGCGTGATCATCCCCTGGATGCTGCTGTACGTCATGCGGCAGATCAAGGTCGAGCGGGAGGTCGAACCGTTGGTCAGCATCCCCCTCTCCCTGCTGCTGTGCGGGGGGCTCACGGTGGTGGCGTTCTACATCACCCAGCCTATCATCTTCACCGGGGGGGCGATAGAGACCATCACTAAGAACTGCCTCGCCATCTCCCTGGCGGTGGTGTTCATCGGTTTCTTCACCATGATCTCCCGCAAGAAGGCCATCACCCAGATCATGGGCATGCTGACCATGGAGAACGGGTTGTTCCTGGCGGCCATCTCCGTCACCTACGGCATGCCCCTCATCGTCGAGCTGGGCATCTTCTTCGACATCCTGATCGCGGTGCTCATCATGGGGCTGTTCGCCTTCCGCATCAACCGGACCTTCTCCAGCGTTGACACCACCATCCTGAGGAGGCTGAGGGATTGATCGGGTACCTGCTGATGGTCCCCCTCATCGCCGCCGCAGCGTGCTACCTCCTGAGGTCCAGGCGCCTCGTCGAGGGAGCGGGGGTCGCCGGCTCGGCGTTCACCCTGGCGGTCGCGTCGTACCTCTCGTACCGGGTGTTCACCTCCGGGACGATCGATGAGGGCTTGCTGTACATGGACGCCTTCTCCGCGTACATTCTCATGCTGGTCTCCCTCGTCGGCCTCATGGCGGTGATCTACTCCCTCTCCTACATCGGGAAGGAGAACGAGGAGGGCATCATCACCAGCCTGAAGCTGAGGAACTACTACCTCTTCTTCCAGCTGTTCGTGTTCACCATGCTCCTGGTGTGCGTCTCCAACAACCTGGGGGTCATGTGGATTGCCATCGAGGGCACCACCCTGGCCTCCGCCTACCTGGTCGGGCTGTACGACCGGGAGACCTCGGTGGAGGCGGCCTGGAAGTACCTTATCATCTGCTCGGTGGGGATCACCCTGGCCCTCCTGGGCATCATCATCGTGTACGCCTCGTCGATCCAGGTGTTGGGGGAGTCGTCCTCTGCGCTCAACTGGTCCACCCTGATGGCCGTGGCCGGCTCGCTCGACCCCACCATGCTGAAGATCGCCTTCATCTTCGTCCTGGTGGGCTACGGGACCAAGGTCGGCCTCGCCCCCATGCACACCTGGCTGCCGGACGCCCACTCCCAGGCCCCTACCCCGGTGTCCGCCCTGCTGTCCGGCGTCCTGCTCAACTGCGCCATGTACGGCATCCTGAGGTTCCACATGATCGTGTCGGGGTCCTCGCTGGGCCCGGGGTTCTCCGGTGGGCTCCTGCTGCTGTTCGGTCTCATCTCGCTGGCCATCGCCGCGGCGTACATCGTCATGTCCAAGGACTACAAGCGCATGCTCGCGTACTCGTCGATCGAGCACATGGGCATCATCGCCATCGGCTTCGGGTTTGGCGGCTACTGGGGCATCTTCGGAGCCTTGTTCCACATGCTCAACCACGCGCTCACCAAGACCTTGCTGTTCTTCGGGGCGGGCAACATCCTCCAGAGGCTGAGGACGAAGGACATCGACCAGGTGCGTGGGGTCCTCAAGGTCCTCCCGGCCACCGGGGCGCTGTTCCTGGGGGGCGCGCTGGCGATCACCGGCTGCCCCCCGTTCTCCCTCTTCCTGAGCGAGTTCATGGTGCTGGTGGGAGGCATCAGCTCCGGCCAGGACCTGGGGGTGGCGCTGTACCTCCTGCTGCTGGCGATCGTCTTCGCCGCCTTCCTGTTCCACGTCGGGCGCATGGTGTTCGGCGAGCCGGCGGAGGGGGCGGGCAAGGAGGGGGAGAGGAGCAGGGTCGACATTGTCCTCATGTCCGTCCTTCTGATCACCATCCTAGCGCTCGGGCTGTTCCTCCCGGCGTTCCTCAATGACGTCCTGCAGCAGATCGTCCATCTCTTCCCGGGAGGGAGCGCGTGAGCGACGAGCACCTGAGATCCTTGCTCCGCCACATCCCCTCCTCGGTCATGGTGCGGGTGGACCGCTACGCGGTGGAGGGCAACGACCTGCACCTCGTGGTGAGGCCGGACGCGCTGGTCCCCCTCGCTGACCACCTGCGCAAGGAACACCAGGCCAGTCTTGTCACCCTGCATGCCACCGACGACCGTGCCCTGGAGGGGTGCTTCAAGCTCCACCTCGTCATGGCCCCCCGGGGCATGGACGCCTTCGTGTCGGCGGCCGCTCCCCTGGGCCTGGGGGAAGGCAGGTTCGAGTCCCTGACCCCCACGATCAACGACGCGGACTGGTACGAGCGGGAGATCCAGGACATGTTCGGCCTGGTGGCGGTCGGTCATCCCGACCCCCGCCCCCTGGTGCTCCACGAGGACTGGCCCGAGGGAAGGTACCCCCTGCGCAAGGACTTCCCGGCCGGCGAGAGGCCGGCTCGAGTGAACGGCGAGTACCACTACACTAAGGTGGAGGGCGAGGGCGTGTACGAGGTGCCGGTCGGTCCCGTCCACGCCGGGGTCATCGAGCCCGGTCACTTCCGCTTCTCCGTGGCCGGGGAACCCATCATCAACCTGGAGGTCCGCCTGGGGTACGTGCACCGGGGGATCGAGAAGCTCTCCGAGGCCACGCCGTACGCCAAGGGGGTGTACCTCGCGGAGCGCATCTCCGGGGACAACTCGGTGGCCCACTCCACTGCCTACTGCCAGGCGATCGAGGCCCTCGCCGGGTGCCAGGTGCCAGAAAGAGCGGAGTACATCCGGACGGTCATGCTGGAGCTGGAGCGCCTGTACAACCTGTTCGGGGACATCGCCGGCATCGCCCTGGACACCGCGCTCGGGGTCCCCGCGGCCAACGGGTACCTGTTGCGGGAGAAGGCCATGAACCTCAACGAGTGCCTGACCGGCTCCCGCCTGCTGCGCTCGGTCAACGTCCTGGGCGGGGTACGCAAGGACCTCACCCCCCACGACCGGGAGAAGGTGCTCGCCACCATGGTCAAGCTCAAGCTGGAGTTCGACGACCTGGTGACCCTGATGACCACCTCCCCCTCGATGATGGACCGGGTGGAGACCACCGGGAAGCTGTCCCGTGAGATGGCCGTGGACCTCAACGTGGTCGGCCCGGCCGCCCGGGCCAGCGGCGTGGACCGGGACGTCCGCAGGGACCACCCCTACGCCGCGTACAGGAAGCTCAACTTCCTGGTGCCGACCCAGTCGTCCGGGGACGTCAACGCCCGGATGAGGGTGAAGATGGACGAGGTGCGGGAGTCGTTCTCCCTCATCGAGCAGGCCCTGGACAGCATGCCCGCCGGTCCGGTGCGGACCGAGCTCGGCAGCGTACCGCAGGGGCACGTCGCCTACTCCCTCGTGGAGTCCCCCCGGGGCGAGCTCGTCCACTGGATCATGGCCGGGAGAGGGTCCCCCGCCAGGCACAAGGTCAGGGACGCATCGTTCTGCAACTGGCTGGCGATGGAGCAGGCGGTGCTGGGCAACATCATTCCTGACTTCCCCCTGATCAACAAGAGCTTCAATCTGTCCTACTCGGGCAACGATCTGTAAGGTGAGGAGATGTTCAAGTTCCTAAAGCTCGGCGTGCTCAAGAACGGGGTGCAGACCCGTAACTATCCACAGGAGCGTTCTGCTCCGTACGATGCGTTCCTCGGCCTCCCCGAGATCGACATGAGCGCATGCGACCGGTGCTCCGAGTGCGCCTCGGCCTGCCCCGTGCAGGCGATAACGGTGCTTCCGGCGGAGATCGAGATCTCCACCGAGCGGTGCATCTTCTGCGCGGCGTGCGCGGAGGTCTGCCCGGAGGCGATCACCATGGGCAAGAGGTTCGAGCTGGCGTCGCGTTCCAAGGAGGGCCTGAAGGTGGTGTACTCGAATGGATGAGGCGACCGAGAAGCTGGGGGAGGAGCTGAAGGCCAGGATCACGAAGGCGTTCGGCCGTTCCCTCTCCATCAGGGAGGTCGATGCCGGCTCGTGCAACGGGTGCGAGGTGGAGGTGAACGCCCTCACCAACGCCGTCCACGACGTGGAGCGCTTCGGCCTGCACATCGTGGCCTCGCCCCGCCACGCCGACATGCTGCTGGTGACCGGCCCGGTGACCAGGGGCATGCTCCCCGCCCTCATGCAGACCTACAAGGCCACCCCGTCGCCCAAGATGGTGGTGGCCATGGGTGCGTGTGCCATCTCCGGGGGTATCTTCCGGGGTTCCTACGCCACCCTGGACGGCGTGAACAAGGTGCTGCCGGTGGACGTGTACGTCCCTGGCTGCCCTCCCCGGCCGCAGGCCATCATCCAGGGCATCCTGCTGGCCGTGGACCGCTGGGAAGCGAAGGCGTGATCATTTCACGACGATGACCGTGCAGTTCGAGTTGCGCACCACGTACTCGGACACCGAGCCGATGAGCACCCGGTCCAGCACCGACTTGCCGGAGGTGCCCACGATGATCGCCCCGGCCTTGATGCGCTCGGCGGTGGACACGATGGTCTGGTAGGGAGATCCCCCTTCCAGCAAGGTGGTCACGTCCAAACCCTTCTCCGAGCCCTGCCGCTTGAGCTCCTGCAGGATGGTCATCCCTTCCTTGATGACCTCTGACCGGTCCGACTCGTTCTTGGGGCTGACCACGTACATGATGAAAAGCTTCGACGCGGTCAGCTTGGCCATCTCCAAGGCGAAATCGATGGCCTTGGCCGAGTGAGGCTTCCCGTCAGTGGCCAGCAGCAGGTTCCTCCCCCGCACCTGACCCTTCGATGTCTGGGGTCCCTCCATGATGGCGACATCGATGACCGGGGTAAAAAGCCATCGTTCAGCAATCACCGTGAACAGAACTTCCAGCCTTCTTAACATGGCATAAAAGAGGAGAATATAATTACGTTCGGAGGAGATAAAGATGGCCGGATGAGCATAGGTGAACTGCTAGCGGTACTTCTCTTCCTTGTCCCGGTCATAGGGGCCGCGGTCGTCCTCATCGCCCGGCGCAGGAGCGTTACCGTGGGAACGGTGGCCGTGGTGTCGCTGGTCCTGACGGTATCTTCGTTCGCCCTCCTGGCGTACATGGCCTCCGAGTCCTTCGGGGTGCTGACCATCGAGGCCCAGGCCCTCTATCCCATGGCCCCGGTGCTGATCGTCCTCGACCTGGCGCTGACCGCCCTGTTCCTCGTCATCGGATGGAGGATCAGGAGCTGGTTCATCGCCGCCGTGGCCGCGGCCAACCTTGCCCTCACCGTTCTGCTCGGCTACTGGACGAACTTCGCGGAGAGCGGTCCGGCCCTGCTGATCGACAACCTGGCGCTCATCATGGTCCTCATCACCTCCCTGGTGGGCTCGATCATCACCATCTACGCCCTCAGGTACATGAGGGACGACGAGCACCAGCCCCGGTTCTTCGCCGCCACCCTGCTCTTCCTCGGGGGCATGAACGCGGCGGTGCTCTCCAACGACCTGCTGTGGCTGTTCCTGTTCTGGGACGTCACCACGCTGTGCTCGTTCCTGCTCATCGGGCACACCGGCACGGTGGAGGCCCGCAGCGCGGCCCGGAGGGCGCTGACGATCACTCTGTCCGGGGCCACGGCGTTCATCGTCGGAGCCATCCTGGCGTTCCATTACTACGGCACCACCTCCCTTCAGGACGTCCCCGTGGCGGGCCTCGATGGCCTGGCCCTGATGCCCCTGGCCCTCCTGGCGGTGGCGGCGTTCACCAAGTCCGCCCAGTTCCCGTTCCAGTCCTGGCTCCTGGGGGCCATGGTGGCCCCGACGCCGGTCTCGGCGCTGCTGCACAGCGCCACCATGGTGAACCTGGGGGTGTACCTCCTGCTGAGGCTGTCGCCCAGCTACGTGGGGGCGGCGGCCATCGACTGGCTGGTGGCCCTGGTGGGAGGGCTATCCTTCCTCGCCGCCTCGGTCCTGGCGCTGACCCAGAGCAATTCCAAGCGGGTGCTGGCATGGTCCACCGTGGCCAACCTCGGCCTGATCACCATGTGCGTGGGGATCTCGACCTCCCTGGCCATCACCGCCGGGATCATCCTGCTCTTCTACCACTCCATCTCCAAGGCCCTGATGTTCCTTTCCGTGGGAGCGGCCAAGGAGTCTCTGGGGAGCGAGGACATCGAGGCCATGCAGGGAATGCGGACCACGATGCCCTTCGTCTCCGCGGCCATCTTCATCGGGGCCATCACCATCGTGCTCCCCCCGTTCGGCATGTTCGCCTCCAAGTGGATCATCAGCTCCGCGGCGGCGGTCTTCCCGTTGCTCATCTTCCTGCTGGGGGTCGGCTTTGCCAGCACGGCGGTGTACTATTTCAAGTGGGTCGGCAACATCCTGTCCTCGGGTCCCCCGGTCAAGCCCGTCACCTTAAGGGATGATCCCCTGGCGCCGACCTACAAGTGGACCTTGGGAGCGCTCATGGTCGGGGCGGTCGTCCTCTCGGTCCTCATCGGCCCGGTGCTGAGCTACCTGGTGCAGCCGTTCATCGAGCGCTTCTTCGGCCTCCCCGTGGACACCAACAACCTGATCCTGGTCACCACCACCGGGGAGCTCCCCGTGTTCGTGTTCCTGCTGCTGACGGGGATCATCTTCGTCGGTCTCAGCCTCCTCGTCCGTCCGGGCCAGGAGGAGGTCTCCAAGCCCTATGCCAGCGGCGAGACCTTCGACTTCGAGTCCCGGGGCAACTACTTCCTGACCGACGCCTCGGTCCGTCAGGGGATATCGATATCCGAGGGGGCGGGGGTCCTGCTGGTCGTCGCCCTTCTCCTCGTCCCCGTGGTGCTGGAGGTGCTCTGATGGACCTGGCGACCTACGCCTTCCAGGTGGCGGTGATCATCGTGGCTCCGCTGGTGGTCGGCCTCAGCACTGGGCTCGACAGGAAGATAACGGCGAGGATGCAGAACCGCCGGGGGCCGCCGGTGGTGCAGCCGTTCTACGATATCGGGAAGCTGCTGTCCAAGCGTCCCATGCTGCTGAACCAGCTGCAGGTGGTGTTCGCGGGCGCGGCCCTGCTGTTCCACGCCGCCGCCCTGGCCCTGTTCGTGGCCGGGGGGGACCTGCTGGTGACCTTCTTCGTCTCGGGGACCGGTTCGCTGTGCTTGGTGATGGGCGCGTTCTCCGCTCGCTCCCCCTACTCCTACATCGGAGGGCAGAGGGAGCTGCTGGCCATCCTGGCGTACGAGCCGGTGCTCTTCCTGGCGGTGCTGGCCATCGGTCTGGAGAGCTCTTTCCTGGTCAGCGACATCGGAGGAGGGCTGGCCTATGCCCTGCCGCTGGTGTTGGCAGCGCTGGTCCCGGTGCTGGTGATACTGCTGGAGAAGTCCCCCTTCGACGTCCCCACCGCCCACCAGGAGATCATGTCCGGCCCCTACGTGGAGTACTCCGGACCGTACCTCGCCATCATGGAGGTGGCGAGGTGGTTCCAGTTGGCCTTCGTCTTCGGGCTGGTGACCCTGTTCTTCTTCAGCCCTGATCCCGTGGTGTCGATCGTGGGGAAGCTGGCCCTGGCCTTCGCCGTGCTCTTCCTCACCATCGTGGTGGACAACACCACCGCCAGGCTGACCAGGGGCAGGATGGTCAGGTTCATGCTGACCGTGGGCATCGGGCTGGTGGCGATCAACCTAGTGATCCTTTTCGTGCTCCGACAGGGGGCGATATGATGACGCTTGACGACAAGATGCGGACGAGGTCCCCGTGGATCATGCACTTCGACACAGGATCGTGCAACGGGTGCGACCTCGAAGTATGGGCTCTCCTCACGCCGCGCTATGACATCGAGAGGTTCGGGGCGGTCAACCGGGCGAATCCCAAGCAGGCGGACGTGCTCCTCATCACCGGTCCGGTGACCAAGAGGTGCGAGGACCGCCTAAGGAACCTGTACGATCAAACGCCCGAGCCCAAGCTGGTGATCGCGTGCGGGGACTGCGCCTCGACGGGGGCGCCGTTCCACAACTGCTACAACGTGAACAAAGGGGTCGACAAGGTCATACCCGTAGATGTCTACGTCCCGGGGTGCGCCTGCCGGCCGGAGGCGCTCATCGACGCCCTGGTCCTCGGCCTGTCGATGTGGAAGGAGAAGGCCGAGAAGGCCGCCAAGGAGGAAAAAGAATGACCGAGCCGGCCGTGCCAGAGTTCGATAGGGAAGCGTACCGCAGCGTGCGGGACCGGGTCAGAGAGCAGGTGAGCGCCGGAGCGCGGATGATCGCCATCTCGGCCTGGGAGAACGAGGACGGCACCTTCGAGCTGGCCTACGTATTCGATCGCGACCGCAAGCTGGTCGACTTCCGGTTCCAGGTGCTCCCGGAGTGGGAGATCGACTCGGTGTCCGACATCTACAAGGGGGCGCTGACCCTGGAGCGGGAGGTCGTGGACCTGTTCGGACTGAACATCAAGGGCGTGGAACCGGGCATCTTCCTGGAGAAAGGGAAGAGCCCGGTAGCGCCCCTGCGGAGGAAGGCCACCGTCCAAGGGGGTGAGGCCGATGGCTAGGGCCACCACCATCCCGTTCGGTCCCCAGCATGCCGCCTTCCTCGAGCCCCTGAACGTCAAGCTCACCTTGGACGAGGAGACGGTGGTGGGAGCGGTGCTGAACCAGGGGTACAACCATCGGGGGATGGAGTACGCCCTGTCCCTGGACTACAAGAAGTCCCAGTACCTGGCGGAGAGGGTGTGCGGCATATGCTCGTTCCATCATTCCTCCGCCTACTGCCAGGGGATGGAGGCCATCTACGGGATCGAGGCCCCGCCGCGGGCGCGGCTGATCCGCACCATCCTGATGGAGTGCCAGCGTCTGACCTCCCACCTGCTCGCCCTCGGCCACATCGCCGAGGCCGTGGGCTACGAGAACCTGTTCATGCAGTGCTTCCGGGAGCGCGAGTACGTGATGATGCTGGTGAACCGCATCTCTGGGAACCGCGTGCATTACAGCATGAACGTGATCGGCGGGGTCAAGAGGGATCTCTCTCCGGAGGGGGTGAAGGACATCGAGGCGACGATGCGGAGCCTCCGCCCCAAGCTGGAGGAGCTGCAGCGGGTGTTCGGGCGTGACAGCACCCTCTCCAGGCGCACCAGGGGCGTGGGGAAGCTGCCAAGGCCGACGGCCTGGGAGTGGGGCACCGTCGGTCCGGTGTCCCGGGCCTCGGGCATCGACCGGGACATCCGGCAGGACGGTTTCGCCGCGTACTCGATGATCAAGTTCCAGCCGGTGGTGCGGGAGGAGGGCGACAGCTACGGCCGCATGATGGTCCGCATGGACGAGTGCCTGCGGGCTGTGGACATGATCGAGCAGTGCCTTCCCCTGCTGGAGGACGGCCCCGTCGCCGTTCAGGTCAAGGGCCACCCCAAGGGAGAGGCCTTCTCCCGGGTGGAGGCCCCCCGGGGCGAGCTTCTCTACCACATCCGGGCCAAGGGCAAGCTGGAGCTGGAGCGCATCAAGCTGAGGACGCCCGCGCTCATGAACGTGGCCTCCCTGTTGGCGATGCTCCCGGGATGCCAGCTGGCGGACGTGGCGACGATCACGGTGTCGGTGGACCCCTGCATATGCTGCACGGACCGGTGATCGCATGTCCATGCTCTCCTCCTCGCTGAGAAATCTGCTCCGCAGGCCGTTCACCACGAAGTACCCCTACGAGCCGGTCGAGCTGCCGAAGGGCAACCGGGGGCGCGTCCTCTACGACATGTCCAAGTGCATCTTCTGCCGGAAGTGCGAGAAGAGCTGCCCCACCAGCGCCATCATCACCAACAAGGACGCCAAGACCCAGACGGTCATCCGTCATCGGTGCATCGCCTGCAACACCTGCGTGGAGGTGTGCCCTACCCAGACGATCTCCATGGCCGAGGAGTACTCCAAGCCGGACACCGCCCCCACCGTCCACGTGTTCTCGGTCGACCTGCCGAGGCATGAGTACCGGGTCGAGCATCTGCCCCGGTACGAGGGCCGCGAGAAAGCAGATTGAGCGGCAAAAGGTTATGCCCGCCCAGGTACAAAGCAACGTGACGTGAGGGGCGCAGGCGAGAGCGATGGCGGGCGGCAATGAAGTTCAGGAGGTGGACGATCATGGGTTCCAGGAACTGCTGGCGGGCACCGATAGGCTGGTGGTCGTGGAGTTCTACATGGAAGGATGCCCCGGCTGCCAGGCCATGGCCCAGGTGCTCGACGCTCTCGCCGATGAGCTGCCGGACGACGCCGTCCTCGTGAAGGTCGACGCCCGCAAGAACCTGGACATCGCCTTGGGGTTCGGGGTCGTGGCCACTCCCACGGTCCTCCTGTTCTGCCGGGGGACCTTCCTCATGGAGATGGTGGGGGTCGTTTCCCTGGCGGTGCTCAGGAGCGCCATCAATGACATGCTGCAGCATCGCCAGGAGTGCGCTGGCAGGCCCATGTCTGCCCCCTTGTAAGGCGGCCGGCCGCCACGGGGCTCCGATGCACCGATGGGGGAGGCAGGCGTTCGATCCGATTACAATAAAGACAATTTTAATATTTTAATCGATTTATTGTGATATCTGGCCACCTCCAAAAGGCTTAACTGACCTGCGCATCAAATGTATTGCTTGCGGGGTCTGAAGTGGAATCGAACGTCAGCCCGGACTACAGCAACCGGCGGTACCTCTCCGCCGGGGAGGCGGCGCGCTACCTGGGTACCACGGTCCGTGAGCTCCACCGGATGGTGCGCGAGGAGAAGGTCCCGGTCACCATCTCCGGGAGCGGCCAGCAGCGGTTCGACCTGGCCTCCCTGGGTGAGGTGGGGGCGGAGGCGGGCCCCGTGGAAGGACCGGGTCGGCGGGCCCTCGTGGAGGTGCTGCAGACCCACCAGGAGGTGATATGCTCCAGCGCGATGGACATGGGGGAGGTGGAGGACCGCAGCGTTCACCTGGCGCTGACCTCGCCCCCCTACTTCAACACCAAGATGTACTCCCCCCACCCCATCCCCGGGGACCTGGGGGACGTGCACTCGGTCGATAAGTGGTTCACCCAGATCGGCAGGGTGTGGGCCGAGGTGCTGCGCGTCCTCCAGCCGGGGCGGAAGCTGTTCGTCAACATCATGAACCTCCCGGTGCGCCTCGAGGATGGCAGCTTCCGCACCCTCAACCTGATGGGGCGCACGGTCCAGCTGTGCGAGGACCTGGGGTTCATCTTCAAGCGGGACATCGTGTGGCAGAAGACCAACGGGGTCCGGGCCCCCTTCGGCACCTATCCCTTCCCCGGGGGGATACTGCTCAACAACATGCACGAGTTCATACTGGAGCTGGAGAAGCCGGCCACCCGGGCCCAGAGAGCGCGCAAGTACACCCACGTCTCCGCGGAGGACCGAGAGCTGTCCAGGCTGGACAAGGACTTCTGGCTCTCCATAAAGAACAGCGACGTGTGGCTCATCGCCCCCCAGGGCAGCGGTGACCGGAGGGGGCACGTGGCCCCCTTCCCTCTGGAACTGCCGACCCGGCTCATAAGGGCGTACAGCTACCACGGGGAGACGGTGCTCGACCCCTTCCTGGGTTCGGGGACCACGCTGCGGGCGGCGGCCGGGACCGGCCGTCACGGGATCGGCTACGAGATCAACCCCTCCATCGCCGAGGAAGCGCTGAGCTCGCTCCGCTCCCTCGCCCCGGGAACAGGCCCCGGGCCTCTGACCAACGCCCCTACGGGAGGCCGATGAGCATGCCCCGGTCCAAGGGCTCACCCTGGCCCGAGGAGCACCCACGGGACCGCCCGGTGATCGTGCTCGATGACGACCTCGACGCTGACGTGGCCATCGTGGGGGGCGGGATATCAGGGATGGCAACCGCCTACCGGCTCCTCTCGACCACGGACCTGAGCGTTGCCCTGCTGGAGACCGGGCTGGTCGGCAATGGGGCGACGGGCAACAACGGCGGCCAGGCGGTGGATGCCTCGGAGGCCGGGTTCAGAGCGATCGCGGCGCGGGTGGGGAGAGAGCGCGCCCTCCGGGGGTTCAGGGAGACAGGGGCCGCCGGGAAAACGCTCCAGCAGCTGCTCCGCACGATCGGCGCTCCGTCCATGCTGGTCGAGGTGACGGGGAGGCTGGGCCTTGCGGACCAGGAAGCGATCGAGCGATGGTCCAAGGACCTAGATGCCTGCAGGGAGGCCGGGCTGGACGTCGGCAGGGTGCACGTCGCCGAGGACGCACCGATGGGCATGTTCAAGGGCGCCCTTCGGACGCCCCGGGCCATGCTGGCCCGTCAGATGTGGTCGAGGGACCGGCGGTACCAGGTCACGGCCGAGGTAAAGGTCGGGCTGATCAACACCTATGACCTCGTGGAGACCCTGGCCGTCCACCTGCTGGCGTCCTACCCTGGGAGGGCGAGCATCTTCGAGCGCTCCCCGGTCGACCTGATCCGGCTGAGCGAGGAGGAGGCGACCCTCAGAAGCAATGGACATGTCATCACCGCCGATTCGGTCGTCATGTGCACCAACGGATATCGGATGCCTCGCACCGAGTCCTGCTCACCCCCGCTCATCGGCGGAAAGGTCGAAGGGAAGGTCGGGTACATGGCCGGCAGCGGGGCCGGGAGCGGTCCGGAAGGAGCCAGGGCCTACTTTCCCGGAGGGGACGATTACTATTACGTCGCCCGCCGCCGGTACCGCGAGGGGTGGCTCACCGCGGCGGGAGGCCCGGAGAGGCCGATCGCCGGGGACTATGATCCCGGGACCCTGTACCATCCTGGCGCCTATGAGCAGCTGGAAGCCTTCCTGTCCACCACCCTCGATGGCTACAGCGGCCCCTTTCCCCGGCGGTGGCAGGGGCTGATGGGCTATACGCCCACAGGGGCCAGGGTCGTGGGGCAGGATCCCCAGGTGCCAAGCATGTACTACAACCTGGGGTGCAACGGCATCGGCATACTGTCCGCCGTGGCCGGGTCCGTGCGGCTCGCCAGCGTGATCGAGGACGAGGACCTAGAACCCAGCATGTTCGACCCCGAACTGCTATCGCCGGAAGAGGACCCCCGGATCACCGGATGCGGACGCGTCCGGGTGCATCATCCTTGAAGAGGATGACCAGGCCCAGGGTCATGAGGCCCAGGTCCGCTACGACCGCCAGGGCCAGACCGAGCTTTAACGGCTGCAGCATCACGGCGTTGGTGGCGGAGGACCCCTGGAGCTCGGTGCCTGCCTGCAGGGGGTCGTCCGTGCTCTGGTGGCTCGTCTGCACCATGAACATGGCCAGGGCCCCGACCGCGAGGATGGCGAGGATACAAATGAGATTGAGGGTTTTGGGCTTCAACGCGCCTCGCAAGTTTCCATAATATAATAATTTGGTTACGTCGTTCTCAGTCATGAGCATACCTGGCCGTCCAGGGCGGCCTGCCCTCGCCCGTCTACCGGTCCGCCGCCGACCACGCGGAATATCCGCCGTCCAGCACGTAGACCTCGCGGAACCCCTGGGTGCTGAGGGCATGGGCGCAGCGCCTGCTGCGGTTGGACGTCCTGCAGTACAGTATGATCGGGCGGTCACGGCTCGCCTCGGAGCACCATCTGGCCAGCTCGGAGAGGGGCCGGTTCTCGGCCATCGGGATGTGCCCCGCGGCGTACTCGTGTCTCTCTCGGACGTCGACGAGGACATAGCCGCCCTCACGGATGGCCCGCTCCAGGCCCACTAGCTGGTCCACGGTCAGGCTCTTCACTTCGCTCATGAGCTCAAGGATGCGCGGGGGCCGGATGAGGCTTGTCCCTTACTATCTCCTCACCCCCGTATCTCCAGCTCTTTGTCCACCCTGCCGGTCGACCTCAGGGACTCGACGTCCCTCCGATCGGAGAGGAGGAAGATCACCTGCTTCGACGGGAGCGCGTCCAGTATCGCAGTGAACATGCTCCTCCGGTCGCCGCCCTCCACGCCCTCCAGGGGGTCGTCGAGGAACAGGGGGCACACTCCGGTGCTCTCCCTGGCGAAGGCGAGGGCGTGGCTGAGCACGGCCATCCGCACCTGCTCTGGGGACAGCGGTCCCTCCACAGAGATCTCGGGCCGGCCGTCGGGGTCATAGCCCAGCGTCCTCACCGGGGCGTCCGGGCACAGGGTCAGGAACAGGCCTGTCGCCGCCATCGAGCACCTGATGCTCAGGTCGCTGGTGCACCAGGAGTCGCTGCAACGGATGGCCCTCTCCGGTCCGCTGGGGCCTCCCCTGGCCACCCTGTCGAGGGAGCTGCCGCTGATGAGGTTGGCGTGAACGCAGACCTCGGGGAACAGCCGCTCCGCCTGTTCGGCGAACCCCTCGGCATCAGATCCCTCGGCCGCTACCGTTCCGTCGGCACCTGCCAGGAGCCAGTCCCAAGCCTGCCTCTCGACCCGATCGTCCACCTGCGAGTACAGGGCGAAGCGCTCCAACCGCTCCCCGTTGGTGAAGGTCAAGGCCACCCTGACCCCGGCCATGCCCGCGCCCAGGGCCTCGGCGTTGGGCACCTGCTCTGGATCGGCCACCAGCTCAGTGCCCAGGAGGCACCACGATACCGCCTCGAGGATGGTCGTCTTCCCCATCCCTGGAGGCATGACGATCATGTTCACCCCGGGACCGAGGGGCAGTTCGATCTCGCCGGCGAAGCGGCGGTAGTTGATCAGGGTGAGGGAGCGTAGCTTGACCATCGATCATGCTATGTTCGGCGACGATTAATAGGTTCACGCCGACCCCTCGGCATCGTGGCGATCGGAGGGGGGCCAGAGAGGTCCCCCGGGAAGCGCTGACGCGGTGGTCCACCGATGGAATTTCACGTTGCCCAAACACTCTGATTTATATAATCAGAAGGTTCTGGCGATATCAAGAGAACGGAGATTTTGATATGGACGAGAAGCGCATCGAGGATAGGCAACTCGCCTTCCTGGTCGATGGAGACAATGCCCAGGCCACAATGATCGAGGAAATGTTGGCGGAAGCCTCGAAGTACGGCTCGGTCATCATCAGGAGGGTCTATGGCAACTGGACCGCCGGTGGGCAGGTGAACTCCTGGAAGACCAAGCTGAAAGAGTACGCTCTCTCCCCTTACCAGCAGTTCCCCAACATATCCAACCGGCACGTGACCAAGAACGCTACCGACATCGCCCTGATCATCGATGCCATGGACATACTCCATGATGGCATCGTTAAGGGGTTCGTAATCGTTTCCAGCGATTCAGACTATACCACATTGGCGATCAAGATCAGGGAGCATGGGCTGTTCGTGATCGGCATCGGCAGAAAGGAGACCCATGACTCCTTCCGGCGGGCCTGTGACGTGTTCGTCTCCACGGAGAACCTCGGCAAAGAGGGCGAGGAGGAGAAGGAGGCACCCAAGGCGCCCAAGGGACAGAACCGGCCGAGGAAGACGCCGCGGGACGCGATCGACATCCTGAACCGGGCGTTCGACTATGCCGTCAACGACGACGGCCGCGCCCTCAACGGGGACATAGGGGCGGCATTGCGCCGCCTGGACCCCGCGTTCGACACCCGGACCTATGGAAAGGCGTCGCTGCTGAACCTCATCGACGAGCTGGACGATGTGTTCGAGGTAGAGAGGGCCGATCACGGCGCGATCTACGTGCGCCGCAAGGGGGAGTACAGGAGCATCCCCCCCGCTGGAGAGCCAGCCCCCCAGCAGGCGGAGAGGGAGGCCCCCAGATCGAGTCACACCCCGCACGACGCTCTGCCCCTTCTTCTGGAGGCGTACCGCATCGTGGAGAAGAACAGCGACGGGACAGCAGACACCTTCAGGATGTTCAAGGCGGCCAAGAAGGTGGACCCCACCTTCGACAGTGTCAACTACGGCAAGGAGAAGATCTCCCACCTGCTGGAAGCGCTTCCCGAGCACTTCGCTCTGGTGCGCAGAGGGAAGAGCATGCTGGTGCGCAAGGTCGAGAAGGCGGAGGAGGAGCTCGGGGCCGAGGAGGCGAGGGAGGAACGGTCAGCCGCTCCCGTCGAGGAGCACCTTCCCGTTGCCGAGCTAGAGGCCCCTAGGCCATCGAACCCCATGCCGCCGAAGCGCAGCTCGATCGACCTGCTGAAGGTGGTCACGGCTGCGTTCGACAAGGCGGCCAAGGACGACGGCCTGGCATACCTCCCGCAGCTCAGCAAGGAGGTGAAGCACGAGGACCCCGACCTGGACTTCAAGGACTTCGGCAAGAACGGCCTGAGGGGATTCCTGGAGGAGTTCGACGACGTGTTCACCCTCCACAAGAAGGGGCGGAACGTCTACGTGAGCAAGAGGAAGGGCAAGAGGCCCTCCCAGCACATCAGCGAGCTGGTGAGATAGGACTGCACGGCGCTTCCCTGCTCATGGGGCGCCATCTTCCGGGACCGTACGCCGGGCCGCGTACGGCCCCTCTCTTTTATGCCCACCCTGCCAGCCACGTCCTCATCGAACGACCAGGCTGACGGTCCAGTTGACCCCGGTGACGATCAGGAGGGAGGCAAGGACGACCCCCAGGTTCTCGTACAGGGTGAAGTCGCTGGCATAGAAGAACAGCCAGATCACCATGAACGTCATCCAGGCGATGGCCGATAGGCCGCCTATCCCCGATCTCAGCTTGGAGTGGGCCGGGTACGGCACGTACCCCGGGCCCTGCGGGGGGACCAGGTGCGGGAACTCCAGCGCCCAGGTGACCCAGGTCACCAAGAGCACAGCGATGAGGATGAGCATGGACAGCAGGAACACGGCGATGTTCTGCGCGAAACCCAGCTCCGGTGTCAGGAAGAACAACCATAGCACGAGGAACACGAGCCATGCGAAAACCGTCACGATGGACAGAACGGACCTCCACAACAGCCCTCCTTCCCGGGTATCCCACCTGCTTGCCATGATGCGCCTCGCACAACAGACGCGAATCTGAGCATATTAGCCTTTGGACGTTTCAGTCGTTCGGCTCCACGTCCCTGAAGAGGGCGTAGAACAGGGCGATGGAGATGGCGTAGAACACGGTGGCGATGTAGAACGGCCAGGCATAGAGCCCCATTCCCAGGAGGATGCCACCGATCACCGTGGTCACACTGTGAGGAAGCCTCCACACGATCGAATTGATGGCACTGGCCAGTCCCCTCTCCTCCTTGGTGACGATTCCCATGAGGAAGGAATCGGAGAGCGGGCTGGACATGTTCATGAGCATCGACCTGATCACATAGAGCCCGCCGGCGGTGACCGGGTCGGGGGCGAAGGCCAGGGCCAGCATGAAGACCGTGGACGATCCCTGACAGAGGACGATGGCCTTCACCGTCCCGAAGCGGCGGGCCAGGCCGGTGCTGGCAATGGAGGCGAAGCCCATGGTCAGGCTGGCCAGGGCCAGCAAGGGTCCGCTAAGGTTGTCGGCGATGCCATACTTCAGGAACAGCCAGGTGGGGATCAGGGGAATGATGACCCCCGCTCCCAGCCCGATGAGGGAGTTGAGGGCGGAGAACTTCAGCATCGGCCCCAGGTTCCGGCCCTTCCTCAGGGACACCCCGGCCACCTCGGTCTCCTGGAAATCGCGAAGGAGGCGGGCGAGGCCGATGGGCGTGATCAGCGCCACCAGCGCCAATATGATGAAGAACGCTTCATGCACCTGGACGGTGGTCCAGCCCACCAGGCCTTCGATGGTCGGGAAGACATAGGGCAGGGCGAAGCCGGTGCCGGCGCTCACCGCGGTGACGATGAACGAGAGGGTGAACGCCTCCCTCCTCCCCTCCCCGGCCGCCATGTCGGCGATGAGGGCGTTCCAGGTGGTCATGAACGCCCCTTCCGCGGTGCCGGCGATGACGGAAGCGAGCATCAGGAGGGCGAGGTCCGAGGTGAAGGCGTAGATGAGGAGAGCAGGGGGCATCCCCATGACCCCGACGAGGAGGATGCGCTTGCGGCCGATGCGGTCGGCCATCATCCCCAGGGGTATGGCCGCCAGGATGAACACGACACCGTTGACGGCGAGGAGCAGACCGACCGAATCGGAGGACACCCCGATCTGGGGGAGGTACGCCGAGGTCGCCACCCAGAAGTAGCCGGTGGCCAGGGAGGAGAAGGACATCAGGAGGATTAGCCATCTCACCTTGGCAGGTACCGAACCGAAAACGCTCTCTGATGACCCCCTCCTGAGCATGACGCGACCCCGGCGCCCCATCGGCCACCATTAATTAAAGGCTGTGCAATCTTTCCTCTGGCCTCGACGACACGCCCGCGGCTCAGCGCTTCTCGGTTCTGGCCTCCTTCAGGGCCTTCCACCGCCGGACCTCTATGTTGTGCTCGTGCACCATGTTCTGGGCGCGGTACACCGCGACGAGCCGCCGGTGGGCGTCCAGGTCCTCCGGCTCCTGCTCCACCAGCGCCTCCAGCTCACCGATGGCCGCCATCGTCAGACCTTTCGACTGGTAGAGTTCGGCCTTCCTGCGGAGCGCGTGAGGGGTCCGGGGCTCGAGGGAGAGCGCCCTCTCGAACCTCTCCAGGGCCTCGTCGGTCATGCCCTCGGCGGCGCACTCCTCCGCCCGGCGGAGATTGTGTTCACGACACGATACGAGGTCTGGTACCTCGAGGTTCCTCGCCTCCAGCTGCTCCAGGAGGTGCTCCAGGGCGGCCATGTCCCCCCCGGTGACCTCGGACAGCCGCTGCAGGGCGGCGGCGTACTCGGCGTAGTCGTCGGCCGGCCCCATCTCTGACATCTCGCCCCGGGACCGCAGGTAGGCGATGGCCCCGCCGTTCACGAGAGGCCAGGACCGGAGGTCCGGGATGTGCCACAGGCAGGCCAGAAGCTCGGGACACCGCTCCGGCCTGGCCTTCGCCCGCTCCAGGTTCCCGCCAGACACTGCCCCCTCCATCACTGCCTCGAAGTCCATGATGGACCCCTTGGCCATGCCCGGGTCGTCGGGTAGCGCAGCGGCCCGGCGCAGGGCCGGCTCTAGGTCGTCGAGGGGGACGCCCAGGGCGAGGTCGCTGAGGATCGAGGAGACCGCCCGGGGAGGGAAGACGCATCCGCTCTCCGCGGACGCCCCGTCCATCCGATACTTCAGGGTGCCGAAGTTCCACTTGCTCTCCAGGAAGCCCTCCACGGTCTCCCGCAGAGAGTCGATCGATCCCCTCCTCGCCTCGTCCTCGTCCAAACGGTCAATCGCCTGTTCGCTGTCGAGGTAGGCGAAGTACGCGCATCGCCACCATGTCCTTGCCTGATCTGCCGGTTCCATTTCGCTCCGCGACCTTACAGTAGCTTGCGGAAGTTGCCCAACCCGTCATAAAGGTAACCGGAGAAGGCGAAGTCTCGCCTCGCCCCGCTCTTGGCGATCCTGCCCCTGAGATCGGTGAGGATGGTGACCGCGATGGCCGGGGCATAATCGGCCTCGGGCAGGGCCACGCCCACCGTCCCGAACTCGTTGGCCGCGAAGACATAGTCCTCCAGGTTCGCATGCACCGCGGCGGTCTGGGTGGTCTCGATGAACTCGAAGGCGATGACCCTGCCGTCCTTCTCCGCCTTGACCACCGCGCGGGGCGCCTGATCGTCGAGGACGTGATTGGCCTTGGAGGCGGGGTCCTGTTTCTGCAGCTGCAGGGCCCTCCGGCCGGCCACCGTGTCCAGGAATGCCTTGACCTCCTGCTTCATGTCACCTTATCGGTGCGGCGGTCAAAATGATTTGCTGTCCCTCTTCCCGCCGTAGGCCCGAACGTGCTCCCATGCCCGATGGTGCTCGGGGTACCTGTCGGCCTTGGAGTACATCCCCGCATCGGGGCGTCCATACCGTCCGCGGTCCTCCCCGACCGGGCACACCTTGATGCAGATCCCGCACGGCGAGAGGTACCTGGAGGCAAGGCCGATGTTGTGCTCGGTGCAGCGGTCCTTGAGCGTCAGCGTTCCGGGATACTCGCCCTCCTCGATGGCGTGGGCCGGGCAGGAGCGGGCGCAGCGCATGCAGCGGGTGCACAGGTCCTCGGTCATCATGTCGTCGGGGGGGAGCTCGGCGGTCGTCAGGATGGAGGTGAACCGGACCCGCGGCCCGTACCAGGGCGTGAGCAGCATGTTGTTGACCCCGAAGGTCCCCAGGCCCGCGAGGAAGGCGGCGTGGCGATGGGAGAAGAACGCGGTGGGCCGGTCCCTGAGGACGTCCAGTCCTCCGTACCCGTCCCGGGGGACGAAGATGGAAGGCCATCCCTTCTCGCCCATCCACGTCGCGATGCGGTAGGCGGAGTCGTCCAGCAGGCGGTTCACGGTGTTGTAGACCTCGTGGTAGAGGATGGAGGGGCTGGTCTCCAGTGCCGGCAGCTCGACCGGTATGCCGATGACGATGACCGATCTCGCTTCAGGATAGATCCCCCGGGGCCGGAACTCCTCGGGCACCCACGGCTGGAACGGTGCCTCGTCCCAGCGCCCCACTGGGGCGATCCCCACCAGCGGAATGTCCAGGTGTTCGCACTTCCTTCGCAGCGCCTCCTTTGCCCGGTCCATGTCCCCGGCCGATCCCTCGCTTTCCGTCATCGTTTCACCTCATGGTATGTCCTGGGGGTTCCAGGTCGTATGGAAGTCCTCGTTGAACGAGTCCATCACCGCCTCGTCCTCGGCCGATATCTCGAAGTCGAAGACCGAGGCGTTCTCCTTCATGCGCTCGACATGCACGCTCTTGGGAATGACCACCATGCCCTTCTGCAGGACCCATCGGATCAGCATCTGGGCCGGGGTTCGGTCGTACTTCCTGGCCATCGCCGTCAGCCGGGGGTCGTCGAGCCTCCTCCCTCTGGTCAGCGGACTATAAGCCTCCAGGACGATGCCCTGGTCGCGGCAATAGGACAGCAGATCGCTCTGGTACAAGAAGGAGGAGAACTCCACCTGGTCGATGGCGGGGACGATCGAAGAGCGGGCGATCGTTTCGTCCAGGTGCCTGACGAGGTAGTTGCTCACCCCGATGGCACGGGCCTTGCCCTCGTCGAGGATCCGCTCCATTGCCCTCCAGGCCTCCAGCCGGTCGCCCCGGGGCCAGTGCACGAGGTACAGGTCCACGTAGTCCATGCCGAGGGCCTTCAGGCTTCGGTCGCAGGCGGCCAGTGCCGCCTGGTAGCCGTTGTCGGTGTACCATAGCTTGGTGGTCACGAAGACCTCCTCCCGGGGCAGCCCGCTGTCCCTGACCGCCCGGCCCACGGCGCTCTCGTTCTGGTAGTAGGCCGCCGTGTCGATGTGCCGGTAGCCGATCTCCAGCGCTTTCGACACGACCCCGTACGCTTCTTTGTCGGGCACCTTGAAGACCCCCAGGCCGAGCGCGGGTATCTTCACTCCGTTGTTGAGGGTGATGGTGCTGGACAGCGAAAGCTCTGACATGCGCGGTAGATGGCATCCCGGGTCTAAAAAGGGCCTCGGTGAAAAGGAGAAAAGGAAAGGGTTGGAAGGGGTTTAGGTCCTACTGCGGAAGGCCCACGACGTAGGTCTCGCCGTTATCCGGGTCCACGTACTTCATGGTGAAGTCGGCGGGATTGCCGGTCGCGTCGAAGTACAGGTAGAACTGGCTGGTGCCTCCGAGCGGGATCAGCTGTTGGCTGTCGAAGGCGGTGGCGCTGTCGTTCACCGCGAAATCATGGACGGTGTTGTTGAGCACGAAGCCGCTGGCGTAGACCGTGTGGCGGATGTTCCAGTTGTTAGTGGCGTTGATCAGCACGCGGTACCAATCCCCGGTGTCGTTATGCCAATGCTCGAGGCTCTTGGCCTGGATCGACAGCGAGCCCTTGATAGGCACGTACATGGGACCGGCCGTGGTGGGCGCGGACAGGGCGGCGCTCGTGTTCAGGTTGAAGGCCTGGAACGTCAGGGTGAAGTTGCCGACGTAGTTCAGCTTCACGTCGAAGGTCCGGTTATCGGTGGCGTTGCCGTTGGTCCTGAACGCTCCCAGGTCGCCGCTCAGCACCACGTAGTTGACGTAGTTGCCGACCCTGGTGTCGCTGGTCCAGCTGATCGCCTTCCCGGTGGCGTTGGTTATGACGATGTTCTGGGGGTCGATCTCATCGTGCGCATCGGTCAGTTCGGCGAACACCCTGATGAGAACGTCACCGCTGTAGCCGGAGACCGGGGTGCTCTGGACCTGGAACCGGTAGGTCTGGGCCCGGGTGTAGTTGTATCCTTCCACATCCTTCCCGGGGTAGGTTACGGACAGGGCGACCTTGGACTGGGAGGAGGCCAGGTCCTTCGGGAAAGTGATGTTCAGATGCTGGTCGCCCAGGTCCATGGTGCTCAGGGTCGTGGTGTTGCTCGTCGTGTTGTCCGTAGTGTTGTTCGAGTTGTCGGTGTTATCGTCGTTGGAGCCGTCGTTCCCCTTGGTACCGGGGGTGCTCATGCTGAGGGCTACGATGACCCCAGCGATCAGAATGATGATGACAACGGCGACTGCAGCGATCATAGTTTTCTTCATGACGTCACCTGCCATTGTTTAGATGGTGGTGGATTAATTTTGAGCGTGAATATAAAGACCCACTAGCTGGAAATCAAACCCAGGAAAAACGGAGGGCGGCGCAGCCTGGCATCTGGGCCGTCCACCGGAGGCCAAGGCGGGCTCACCTCCCATATCTCTCTGCCCGCTCCTAATATCAAAGAAATAAAAAATGGAAAAGGGGAAGGCGTTTCAGCTCGTCACCGGCGGAAGCGGCACCATGATGGGCCCAGTGGCCTGGTCCTCGTACTTCAGCTCGAAGTCCAGCTTGTCCCCCAAGATATCGAAGTACACGAAGAACTGGGTGGTCTGTCCGGGCGCAAGGCTCTGGTTCTGGAAGGCCGTGGCCGTGGTGTTGGCCTGTATCCAGACCGTGGGCTCGCTGCCGTTGCTGATGTAGAACCGCGCAGGATCGACATACCAACGAACGTTCCAGTTGTTGGTTGCGTTCACCAGGACGCGATAGTACGTACCGTTCTCGGTGGGGTACCACTCACCATGGAAGAGCGCGTTGATGGTCAGGTGCCCGCCCGTCGGGACGTACAGCGGCGATGCCTTCACCGGGTCCGAGATGGCCTTGTGGGTGTCCAGGTCAAAGGCCTGAATGATCAGGGTGAAGTTGCCAGTGGCCGTGAACGTCACATCGAACGTCCGCGTGGACTCGGTCCCGTTGGTCTTCCAGGACACGATGTCCCCGCTGATCATGTTCTGCAGCGGCTCGGAGTTGTTCTTCTTGGCGAAGGTCCAGTTCACCTGGTTTCCCTGAAAGTCCTTCACCTTGAGGCTGTCCTGTCCGATCTCCCCGGACTTCTCGGCGAACATCTTGATGAGCACGTTCCCCGTGTACCCGCTGGCCGGCGATGCGGTCAGGCTGAACTGATAGTCCTGGCTCCAGTTGTAGGTGTATCCGCTCTCCCCCTTACCGGGGTAGGTCATCGACAACGCCATCTTCCTGTTGTCCGACGTGATGGTTACAGGGAAGGACACTGCCAACGTCTTGTCCTTGGAGTCTACGGCATCGGTCTGGGTGTTGGTGTTGCCCCCGTCGGTGCCGCCGTTGTTAGGGTTGTTCCCCATGTTCATGACAACGTACGCTCCAGCTACCAATAGTACAGCTGCCACGGCAATCGCCGCGATCGTCATCTTGTTCATATTTTCCCGATCCCCTTCGGATTTGTACGTGTATTTAGAGGCCGACATATTAAGAGTTAGGCCCGTAACTTCGACGTCTGGAACTACCTCCGGGCAGTCCGCTTACGGTTGTTAGATGTGATATCTGGCAACCTTTGGACGGGCATTTATCGGCGGAGAGAGGCCGCTGGATGGTGGATGGGGCAGCCCCGCGGGGCAAGGGCAGATAGATATAAACGAAGGGCTGATGGAGGATTATGCTCTCCGTCACCTTCGATCAGGTCATGGCGGTGCTCGGGTATGCCGTCCTGATCATCTTATTGGCCTTAGGGCTCCTGGCCCTCATCATGCTGGTCGTCACCATCGTCTCCATGCGCCGGGGGCGGTTCTACCTCCCTTGGCTCCTGCGGCCCGGCCTCATAATCCTCGAGGGCCTGGCCAAGACCCTGTGGCGGGTCAGCAATGTCGATGACCGGGAGATCATATCCTTTTCCATTCGGTTGCACAACCAGCTGAACCGGGAGAGGTTCAGCAAGCTTCCGATGGAGGACCGCATGATCTTCCTCCCTCAATGCCTCCGCTCCATCGACTGCCCTTCCGTCCTGTCCATCGACGGCCTGGTATGCAAGCGGTGCATGCGCTGCGACATAGGGCGATCGATCGACGAGCTGGAGAGCTACGGGTGCAAGGTCTCCATCGTCCCCGGCTCCACCTTCGTAAAGCGGCTGGTCAAGAAGTACCGGCCCAAGGGGATCGTGGGGGTCGGGTGCCTCATGGAGATCAAGGAGGGGCTGGAGATGACCGATCGCATGGACCTCCCGGCGATGGGGGTGGTCACCTTGAGGGACGGCTGCGTGGAGACCGCTCTGGACTGGCCCACGCTCATCGAGGTGGCGACGGTGCGCCCGGAGAACTGATAGATCGTTCCCCGAGGTCGCGACAGCATCGCTCAATTGAAGTAAGCCCCTGCGCATTCTCAGGTCATGGGCGAGACCGACAAGAGGTTCAGCGAGACCCTCGTGAAGGACGTGTTCGATCTGATAGTGAAGGGAGCGACCACAGTATCCGTGGAAGACACTATGAGCGACGTCATCGAGGGCATGCTGGGCAACCCGGTCTCCCGCAAGGTGTACGTGGTGGACGGGCAGGGGAAGCTGCTGGGCATGGTCAACACCGATACGGTGCTGCGGTTGATCGGCTACCGCACCGGGGTGCGGGAGCTGGGAGCAATGTCGTTCTACCGCTTCCTGCGGGATATGTTCAAGGAGAAGGTGGCCACGCTCATGTCGCCGACCCGCGCGGTGACCAAAGAGGATAGCCTCAAGGACGCGCTGGACCTCATGATAAGGGACCATGTCAACGACCTCCCGGTCGTTGATGCGGAGGGCCGGATCATAGGCGAGCTGGTCAGCCTGGAGCTGTTCCTCAAGGGCAGGGAGCTGTTCGCCAAGGACGGCAAGCGGGTCGATGCCCCATGAGCTGGCTGGACTACCCGATCTGGGACGGCATCACGGTCGAAAGCATTCTGGCCTTCACCATCTTTGTGGTGGCGGCCACACTGGTGGGGAGGCTCATCAGCAACCTCATCCGCAGGAACCTGGACGAGCGGGTGAGCCGCCGGACGTCCAAGAGAGTGGCCAGGTTCACCTTCTACGTCATCGTGCTCGCGGCAATCGTAATCGGTTCCAGCAAAATCCTGGACGTGGACTTCAGCGTGCTGGTGATCTCCCTGGGCCTGGTCGGGGTGGCCATCGCCTTCGCTTCCCAGCAGATCATATCCAACATGCTCTCCGGTCTGCTCATCTCCATCAGCCGGCCGATACAGCTCGAGGACTGGGTGGAGGTGGGGCTCGTTCCCACCACTGGCGTGTGCAGGGTCAAGGACATCAAGCTCATGACCACGGAGATGAGGGACATTGACGGAAGAATAATCATCGTCCCGAACTCCGAGATAGTGAACGGCAAGGTCATCAACTACACGCAAGCAGGTTTCGTAGCAACCTCCTTCGACCTTTGGCTGGACTCCGACAGCTCCATCGAGACGGTGAGAAGGATCGTCTCCGAGGAGGTGGACCGGGACCCCCGCATCCTGCCGAACGTCGAGGGAGAGGAGCACAAGGTCACGCTCAAGATCTTCGAGCGGCCGGCATTGCGCAACCTCTTCGGTCCGGCCGTCGATGTCATCACCCTCAACCCCAAGGTCAACATCCTGGACCTCAAGGAGGGCAGGGTCAAGATCAACGTCCGGATCTGGATCAAGGAGATCAACAAGCGGGATGAGATCGTATCGGGTTTCCTCGAGGCGCTCAAGGGACGGTTCCAGGGAGAGAACGTAGGTCTTCGCGATCCCTGAACGGAGGAGGCCCCCCAGGGCTCATGACCCCGCGTCGCTCTCCCTTCTCGTGACGCGCTTCTACACCTCTCTGCTCTCCAAATGACCAGGCTTCCGCAGCACGACCTCGTAGAGCTTCTTGGGCATCGGCGGGGAGGGGTCATCGAACTCCCGGATCGATACCAGGTCGTATCCGGAGGCCAGCCTTCTTACCTTCTCCTCGGTGAAAAAGTGCACCACGAACCCCAGAGGGTTCTCCCACATGTCCTCGCCTCGAGGGGTGAACTTGCCGTAGTGGGGGTCATGGTCGTTCCTCACCGAGTATATGTTGAATCCACCTGGTCTGAGCACCCTCAGGCAGTCCGTCAGCATGCTCGATATCTCCTTCTCTGTGAACTCCATGGTGAAGAACATGTGGGAGTATACGGCGTCGAAGGTCGCGTCGGGGAACGGAAGAGGCTCCCTCGCGTCGTGCACCCTTACCGTCACCATCGCCCCCAGGTCCTGGGCCCTCTTTTTCATCTGGCAGATGCCGGACTCCGAATAGTCGAGGGCAACGACCTCGAACCCGTTATGGGCAAAGAACCAGGTGTCTCGGCCTTGGCCGCAGCCAAGCTCAAGGATCTTTTTCGCCCCGCCACCCCTCAAAACGTTCAGGGCGTTGACCGCAAGCTCGCTCGGGAGCTTCCCGAAGAAATCCTCCCTCTCCGCATAGGTCTTGTTCCACCTTGTCTGCTGCTCATTGTTCTCGGACATTGGCTTCCCTCCCGATCCTGGTCGCGAACCGTGCACCGTCCAGGTCGCGGCCTCTCGCCAAGGGCCTGCTGGCCATGAGGCCTGGACGGCATAGATGCATATCGTATCATGGGTCGCAACCAACATAATCTTTGTCGCACGACGTCACGCGAACATGGCCCCTGTCCGAGATACAAGGGCGCCCACCGCCCCTCGGTAGCCCATCAATCGCTGGCCAGGAGGAACGATAGTTCATCGTCGGACAGCACACCGGCATCGATCCCGGCGGCGAAGAGGCAGGAAGCAAGGGCTGGGCTGTCGCACCCCACCGTCCGGTCCGCAAGCTCTTCGACCATTCCCAGGGGGCACGCGTCCGCCAGCACCCTACCTCTCGATCTTAGGAGACCCCCGGTGTGCGGGCACTTGTCCAGACAGAGCTGCGAAGCGAAGAACCACGCCTCCGTCCGTCCTGGTCGGTGGCCGGCGAGGCGTCTACCCCATCGATTGATGGCCTGCTCGGAGAGGTGAGGGCATCCGAATATGAGGAGGTCAGGGTTGACCGGTCCGGTGGCCTGTGCGCGGCACTCCTGGGCGCTCACCTCGATACGCTCCAGTCCCTCGGAGGGTCCGTGGAGATGGAACAAGGGTACCCTTCCCTCGCCATTGATGGAGAACGCGAAGCCCCTGGCCTCATCAAAGTCGGGGTGGAGCCCGCGAATGACCGGTATCTGGTCCCGCACCACATTGGAGAGGTATCGCCCTAGGAGCCCGAGGTCCCTTCCCCCGTACCCGGTCACCACGACCTCGATGGTGGGGTGCCGGTTCTCCTCCAAAAGGATGCCCCTCTCCGTGGTCAGGCCGGTGATGGCCGAGGCCATTGCCGAACTGAAGTCCTCATCCTCGCTCCTTCCTTCCAGGACCGAGTTGAGGAAGGCCACCGCCGCACGGCCTCCCCACGCTGCCGTCCCCCCTTTCGGCGGGTGGTTCCCTGCGAGGTAGGGCGTGCAGGTGAACGAGCATGCGGAGTCGGAGCGGAGACCTGACAGGGCCGCCTTGCGGGCGATGGAGAAGGCGTCGTCCGGCCCACCGGGATTGGCGGTGATCGGGAGACGGACCTTGCCGGCCATCTTGGCCAGCCACTTCCACTCGCCCGCTGACCGGTGGCGGTACCAATCGGGGATGTGGACCGATGTCACGGGCACCAGCCTTGCCGCTCCGCTCGCGTCGCCCCTGCCCACCAGCACCCCCATCGCCCACTGCATCGCCTCACCACGCTCGCCCTGGAGCGCCCTCTCTTGCTCCCTGTCCAGATACAAGGTCAGACCGTCCTCTGCCGGAGGATCATCCTAACGTCCGGTTCAGGGCGTCTCCCACACATGACCGCATCGGCCCGGGCCCGATGGGGGCCGCTTCCAGTCTCATCCCTTGGCCCGGGACTTGGGTATCGGTCCCTCCCCCATCTTCTGGACCGCGGCCACGATCTCCTTCATCTTGCTGCCGGGTATGCCCACGAGCATCTCCTCCGGGGCGATATCGGTGGTCTTGCGGCACCCGAAGCAGCCGAGGGAGATGTTCACGTTGCCTGTGACGTAAGGGATGAGCGTAGAGTCGGCGCAGGCCGCTTGAATTGAGGCCATGTTCACCGTCACGCGGCCGCCTATTGAGAACGTGCTTGCCGCCGGGATCAGCCAGAACACCTGCTCCGGCGTGCCGGTGACGACGACGACGTCCGGCTTCAGCGTGGCCTTGCTCAACGGCGCCACGGCGGTCGCCTCTGTGCTCCCCTCCTCCAAGGCCGGTCGCTGCGCGATGGTCTCCTTCGCCGCCTCCTGGCTCTCGTACATTCCCAGATGGTGGTGGAACTCTCCCGACCTTACCTTCTCCGGCGCGTGCACGAGGCCGAGCGACGACGCGCCGACCGGGCACGCCTGCTTGTCCGCCTGCACGACCAGCAACTCGCCCTTCCTCGCCCTCATGATCGCCTGGCAGTGCCGTATGGGCTTGTCGGGGGCCGAGTACCCTTCGGGGAGCGCCTGTCCCTTCTTGATGAGGGTTACGGCGACCGGTTCGTTCTTCAGCCCAAGTGTTTCCATTAAGATCCTGGATTCCTCTGAGCACATGGTCATTCTCGTGAGACCTCAATAATGGATGGTCTTGGGCCGGATATCATTTTGTCGTTAACTATCGTGTCGAGTCGATGGTTATGGTCGTTGCCCTGTGGACCATGGTGTCAGAGGCCACCGGGATAGGGTCTGAACCCAACGTATCCGCTCCCCGCCGTCGCTGCTCTGGCCCCATACACGAAGACCAGATCTCCCGCCTTCATATGACCGAGAAGAGGGATTGCGGAGGGGGCGCGGGCTCGTCCCCGAACGGGCCCGGAATTTTTCCAAGACCCCCTGACATGACCGCCACGAACAGAGGGGCAGCCGCGAACTGCAGCCCCATGGAGAGGAGGACCATCGCCGTCCAGTAGGTCCCATAGAGAATGCCTACGACCGTGCTTCCAAGGAACCATGAGGCCCCGAAGGCGGCGTTGTAGCATCCGAAGGCCGTATTCGGTCAGCCCGGCCAGGTCCCTCATCGGTGAGCTATCTCCTTCTTCTCCCCTGGCTAGCCCCGCGCTCCGGTCATATTTTGATTACCGTCAACGATATCCGGTTATGGAATAAGCCATGATGTATATTAATTAGCGTAGGAAAGTCCGATTGACGGCGGTCGATAAGGCTTAAGACTATCAATGGATATCGTAGTCCAAGATGACGGAAGATGGAGAAGTGAACGTCCTGGACATCGATCATGTCTTCTCAATCTTACAGTACCTGGACTCCAGGAAGGGAGAGGACGTCCTGGCCAGTGAACTGAGGGAGGTCATGCCGAACTACGGACGTATGATGCTCATCGTCCGGCAACTGGAGAGGAAGAGCCTCATCGAGATCAGGATGGAGACCAGACCACGGAAGCGCTATGTGCTTTCTCTGACCGGCAAGGGACGAACCGTGGTCAAGAAACTGCTCGCCCTGGACAAGCTTATATCCTCCTGGCAGTGACCCGACGACAGGTCTCGTCAAGGCTCGGAGAGGCCCAGGACCTTAACCCTGCGCCACTTCGCCACACCTCATCATGTTGCGCTCGACATGTGTGATCTAGGGACTCATCAACGAGTTCCGGTCGAGATCGGTTCCTGGCGTTGCGGAGAAATAGAAAAGGGTTTGCTCAGCCCCTGTTACCGTGGGAGTGCTCGCCGCTCTTCTTCCGGGCCTCGACGGACCGAGCCTCCGTTCCACTGTGGCCGGCCTTCGCTCGCTTCTCCCTGGGCAGCTCGCCAACAGCTCCGGAACCATGCTCCATTCCCCTGTGGGAGTGCTCGCCGCCTCTGACCTTGGCCTCGTGGGGCTCCGCCTTGGCGCCCAGCTTGCCTATCCTGCTGTAGAACTCCCGTCCTCTCTCCTGGGCAACGGTCTGTCCCCCTTTTTTGCCGATGGTCCTGAAGAACTCGGGTCCCCTCTCC